>JAAUXY010168294.1_pt1 | contig 19282 bp, 15 predicted proteins | sample 7278121 | NCBI WGS metagenome assembly JAAUXY01 (sample SAMN14350117, study PRJNA611818) | marine sediment metagenome | isolation source: surface marine sediment (1.8m) | place: French Polynesia: Moorea | collected 2018-08 | reverse complement strand
CGTGCGTACCGGCGCGCAACGCCTGCGCCCGGTCATGCTGACAACCATCACAACCGTTTTTGGTCTCCTGCCGCTCGCCAGCAACCTGAGTATCGACATCGTCAACCGCAGTATCGTGTACGGCGGTATGTTGTCGTCGTTCTGGGTGCCCTTGTCTCAGGCCATTGTGTCGGGGCTGACCTTCTCTACTCTGCTCACGCTGGTCACGACACCCGCCATGCTGGCGCTGCCGCACCAGACGCGCATGTTCGTGGCGTGGCTCAAGAACCTGCGCACCACCCGCTCGGAGCCGTCGCCAACCTGATTGCCCGTCGCCGTGCGCGATAAGGTCGCGCGAACCGTGCATTTACAGAGGCTTCTGGCTAATCTACAGGCCCGTTGGACGAACGCGCCCTATCTTGGACTGGATAAGACCTCTAGCGGACATCACGCTGGCTGACATCGATGACGTTGGCGGCAAAGCCGCCCATCTCGGCGCGATGCTGAGAGCGGGCTTTCCCGTGCCGCCAGGATTTGTCATCGACACGACAGCGTTCATCAGCCACTTCGGCGAGGTGACGGACCCCCTGGTCAGGCCAGCGGTCCCGCGCCTGCAGGCAGAACTCATGGCAGACGTCGTGGACGCGCTGATCACAAACCTCGGTGATAGCAGCGAGCTCGCCGTGCGCAGCTCCGCAACGTCGGAGGACGGCGAGCATGCCAGCTTTGCAGGCCAACACTCGACCTACTACTTCATTACGCCGAACAGGCTCGACCAGGCGATTGTGGATTGCTGGATGAGCCTGTGGTCCAACGCCGCGCTCGCCTACCGTCGCGCCGGATGGACCGAAATGAGCTCCGGCGAACCGGTGCGTATGGCTGTGATCGTGCAGCAGATGATCAACGCGGAACGATCCGGCGTCGCTTTCAGCCGCCACCCGATTGATCCCGCGTGCAACGAATGCGTCATCGAAGCCAGCTGGGGCCTCGGCGCCGCGCTCGTGGACGGGCGCGTGACTCCGGACCATATCCAGGTCGGCGAACAGAGCGGGCTCACACACTACGAGGTCAGCGATAAACGCCTGCAGGTTTCGGTTGCGCCATCCAACTTCAGCGGCAACAGGCTGCAGGAAGTTGCCAGAGAAAAGCGCGACGCCAGAGTCCTGAGCGATACGGAAGCGGAAATGCTTGCCAACACCGCCTGGCAGCTGGAAACCCTTTTCGAGAAACCGCAGGATGTGGAATGGGCGTATACCGGCGAACAACTCCATCTCCTGCAATCCCGGCCGATCACCTCTCGCCCCGCACACATCGACGTCGACGAGCGGCTGATCCTATTCAAGCCCCTTGCCGAGAACTTCACCGAGCCACTGACGCCGCTGTCAGAGGACCTTTACGCAGCGGCGCTGCCGCGCGTGGGTGCGTTCTACGAAGGACGGTTGTATCTGGATTTTGATCTCCTCAAAGAGCTCATCCCTTACGACATCAGCGAACAGGAGCTCGCAGACCTTGCCCTGCTCCGCTCGGTGCCGGAGCAGCTGCGGCTGTCCGTGTCGGGGTTGCTCAAGCTGGTGGCGCTGGGCTCGGTGGGCTTTCTCGTCGATGGCGCCAACTGGATACGCACCGCGCGTGCATCGGACGCCGCCCTTGCGCGCTACGAACGCGTCGTCAACAAGATCCAGCACGACTCCCGCTATGACCCGCTGACAACAATTCGCAGGCTCGTATGGGGTCAGCACCCTTTCGAGCCCATCGGCCACCACATGCTGTACGCCAACGTCAGCGCTGGACGGTACTTCCTGTACATTGGCCTGCTGCGCGGCCTCGTCAAACGCTTCGCGCCGGACTACCCGCTCACCAACTTGAGCAAGGTCTACCACGGCCGCGAGGATCTGCAATCCATGGAGCTCCTCAAGCGCCTCGGTCATCTCGGCGAGCTGCTGCAAACCGCGCTGGCAGAGAACGACGAAGCGAGCCGGACCATCAGCGCGGTGCTCGAGAACAGCGGCTCAGCGCTGCCGCAGAATCATCCATTTACGGTGGCGTACGACGCCTTTCTGCACGAATTTGGTCACCGCGGACCGCGTGAGATGGAGCTCGCCGCACCCAGCTGGCGCGAAGCGCCCGGAAGTTTGCTGAAACTGCTCTGCGGCCACGCTGAGCACGCCACCGCCAACGACACGCACGGCGCTCATCTGGCGGCGCTCGATGAGCTGCATGGCCATCTCAAACCCTGGCAAAAACGTATCGTCGATACCTTGATCCATCGCATCTCGAGATACATTGCGCTGCGCGAAAACTCGCGCCACTACCACATCATGGCGTTCGACGCGGTCCGTCAGAAAGTGCTGAAGCTGGAGCAGACGTTACTTGCTCAAGGCAAGCTCAAGGTCGAAGGCGACATTTTTTTCCTGCGCTGGGATGAGCTCAACGCATTGACGAGCGATGCCATCGAGCCATCGGACGCACATGTAAACATACGACGCAGGCGTCGTGACTGGCGACGCGCGGCGCGCCGCCCCACCCGCTTGACCGTCAATCTGCAGCTGGCCGATGTCGGGGAGCGCGATGGGCTCACCGGCCAGTGCGCAAGTCCCGGCGAGGTCGAGGGCACAGCACGGCTCATCCACAACCTGAGCGAAGGTCATCGGCTGGCGGAAGGTGAGGTGCTGGTGGCGCCATACACGGATCCTGCCTGGACACCGCTCTTCACCCGCGCGGCGGCAGTTGTCGTTGGCACCGGCAGCTTTCTATCGCACGCCGGGACCGTCGCAAGAGAGCTGCACCTGCCGTGCATCGTCGACGTTGCCGACTGCATGCTCGACATTGAGGACGGGCAGCGTATCCGCGTCGACGCGAGCAACGGCTGCGTTGAGGTGACCTCATGAGCTGGTTGACCGGGGCTGCGGTATTCCTCGTTTCCCTGCCGCTCAGCGTGTGGTTCCTGGCATCGGTGCTGGCCCTCGTGGACGAGCCCGACAAGACACGGCCACTGGTGCGGCTGGTGCTTGGCGTCTGTGTCCTGCTGGTTGTCCTCATGCTTTCCAATCGAGATTTCCTTTACCTCTTCGGCGCAGCGTTCGCGACAGTGACAATTCTGCACACGATATCGTTTTATGGTCTGCGCCGGGCAGCGCTGCGCGTGCCTATCTACGAGGAAGCACCGCCACCGATACCGCTGGTTGAAGACCGCGATGAGCCGCCAGAGGAGGCGGAAACCAGCTCCGCGTAGGCATTGCGGGAGGGATCAGCCCCATGAGATACGTTGCACTCGCCGTTTTCGTGTTGCTCGTCGGGGTGGTGTCGATCTGGCTCAGTAACGTCGGCCAGCCCTGGTGGCTTGCGCCGCTTGGCGCCATGTTTGCCGCCGTGAGCCTGCTGTCCATGCTGCTGCTCGGCGACAGCAACGCACTTTTCCAGCGCATCGCCAAACGCGTCGATGCGTTCCTTTTCGCCAACGCCACGCACAGCGGGATCACCCTGACCGTCCTCGTCGCCGCGCTCATCGTCGCCGGCTGGCAAGCCTGGGAGACCAGGCCGCCGACAACCGACTATCTGTCAGTGTCCGTTTATCGAGAGCAACCCCGCGACGGCATGTTTGCGGTCGGCGCGCAGGTGATTCTCTTCAGCGAAACCGAGGGCGCCTCCTGGCGTGACAACGTCGACAACAACGGTCTTGCCCGCTTCGAGGGCATGGCGCTGCCCACCAACATACGCCTGCAGATCGACGAGGTACGGGCTGGACGGGTGATGAGCTGGGTTCCGCCGCGATTTGTGCTCGCTACGCTACCCGCGCCGCGCGACTACGACCTCGCTGAGGTGCCTGCCACGGACTGGGTTGATCTCGGACCGGTCGACGGCGCTGCGGGTTCGTCTTTCGCCCGCGCCGTCGAAAACGCCCCCGGCCCGCGGGTAACGGGTTCTGCACGCACGGTGGGTGATCTCTCTCTGCAGCCGCTGAACGCGCCGTGGGGACTGCCGTCAGCACCGCTTGTGGTCAATCGAAACGCCTACATTCTGGGTGTCGACGTCGCCCGTCGCCTGCCCCTGTGGACCGCTTACGCCGTGGGCGTTGCGGCCGAGGGTCTACGCATCGACCGCAGCAGGCAGTTCACGCTCGACCCGGCGGTGCCGCGCGAGATGCAGACGGATCGGGATCAGTATCGGCGCTCCGGGTTTGACCGTGGTCATCTGGTCTCGCCGCGCGAGGTGCTGTTCAAGGGTAAGCTTGCGACCGAGGAGGCGGGTTACCTCACGGCGCTTACACCGCAGACACCGGGACTCAATCGCTTTACCTGGAACAACCTCGAAAAGGCGACGATGGCACTTGCCGCCGAGCTCGGGCGCGAAGTTTTCGTGTTGAACGGACCGCTCTACGACGCGGATGGTCCGGTGCGGACCATTGGTCCAGAAGCCGTTCCCGTGCCGACTCACTTCTTCCGACTGGTCGTCTGGATCGACGCAGCCGAGACGCTGCAGAGCGCGGCCTATCTGATTCCCAACGCCGACGGTCTCGACCGCAGTCCGGCTGCCTACGCCGTTTCCATCGGCGAACTCGAACATCGCACGGGATTGACGATGCTGCCGGACCTCCCGCCGGACCGGGTAAACGACCTCAAGTCTGCGGTCAGGGTCCTGCCCGATACCAATCCGTCTTGACACCCCGGTTGCCGGTTTCGTGACATAACCGCTTGCACCAAATCGGGGCAGACGGTTAGATGATTAGTCAGACCCCGTCAGGATAATCGCTCGAGACCAGCCATGCCGTTCAAGAAGATCATCATCGTGACGCTGTGCGTCCTCGGCAGCATCGGCGCCTTGATCGGCGTTGGTATCTACATTGCGCTGACTGACAACGATCCGTTTCTCGACAGCTACGAACAACACTGCGCCAGTTGCCACGGCATCAACCTGGAGGGCACTGCCAACGGACCAGAGCTCATGGGTCCGATGGAGCACGGCACCACGGTTTCTGCGCTCTTTCACGAAATCTCTCAGGGTGTGCCCGAAGCGGGCATGCCCGCCTACCGGGATCTGTTGCAGCCGACCGAGATCAAGGGCATTGCCATCTACATCGCAGAACGGCGGGTAGATCAGCGCTTCACCGCCATGCAGGTGGACGCGCCGCTCGACATCCCTGCCTCGCCCATCAGCAGCGAAACGCATGATTTCCGCATTGAGGTGGTCACCGACGGTCTGCACGCCAAAACCTACTCGGTGGCGCCTCTGCCGGATGGCGATTTTCTGGTCACCGAGAAGCTCTTCGGGCTGCGCAAGGTAACCGCCGACGGCACCGTATCCGAGCTCATCGAAGGCGCGCCAACCGGATTCGGTGAGGGCATTGAGCTTTACGGCCTCGATGCCGGCGTCGGGCACATCATGGAGGTGGCGCTGCATCCCGACTACGCGGACAACGGCTGGGTTTACATGCACTACGGGCACCGATGTGAGGACTGCAACGATGCGGCCCGTGAGTCGGTGATGCCGGTGTCGATGAATCGCGTGATTCGCGGACGGATACGCGATGGCCGGTGGGTGGACGAAGAGGTGATCTGGGAAGCGGATCCCTGGTTCTACTCGTCAATGGTCGATACCGCAGCCGGAGGGCGTCTCGCCTTCGACGGAGACGGCTATCTCTTCATGAGCATTGGTCTCAAAGGTCTGAGCAATTTCAAAGGCCCGCAGGATATGGGATCGCCCTACGGCAAGATCCTGCGCCTGCACGACGACGGGCGCGTACCCAACGACAATCCGTTCGTGGGACAGGCTGACGCGCTGCCGGAGATCTGGACATATGGTCACCGCAGCCCGCAGGGTCTCGAATACGACCGGCGCACGCATACCTTGTGGGGCACCGAGCACGGGCCGCGCGGCGGGGACGAGGTCAATCTGCTGCAACCGGGCCGCAACTACGGCTGGCCGCTCTACTCCAAAGGCATGGACTACGACCTGACGGACGTGGAATACGGCAAGAACCTCAATCTGGAGTTCGACATCGACGAGATCGAACAGCCGGCCTACGACCTCACGCCCTCGCCCGCCGTGTCGAATCTGATGATCTACGAGGGATCGCAGTTCCCCAACTGGCAACACAACCTCTTCGTCGGCTCGCTCAAAGCCCGCGATCTGTTCCGGTTAGTCGTAGAAAATGGACGCATCGTGCACGCGGAGACCGTCATCACCGATCTCGCGCGCATTCGTGACGTTGAATCCGGGCCCGACGGCTGTATCTACCTGCTCCTGGAAAACGCCGCGGGCGGCATGCTGGTGCGTCTGGTGCCTGCTGAAGCAGATCTCGAGGGCTCAGGCACGCTCCTCACCAACTCCCGACCAAATTGACGGATGTCAGCAGTCAGCGCCCGAAAGGCCGCTTGCCACCTTTACGCGGACACGCTAATCCTTTCAGAAAGCAGCGTTCCGCTCTTGAGGCTGCGAAATCCCGCTAATCAACAGGGCCGTTGATGGGATTTGCATCAAACGCAGGAAGCTGTCTTTCGCACCAACAGCAGCAGGATCAATCTACCGATAAAGTCCAATAGCAACGCTTTTCTTCACAACCTCCTTCGCATAGTTCCACAACGAATGTGAGGCATCCGCGATGTGCCTTTTGCGGGAAAGGACTTCATCTCGATGTGGTCGATTTTGCTCTAGTCTTAACGAATTCTCGTTCGCGCTAAGATGGTTGGTTAATGGCTGCAAGGCATCTACTGCCGCAGCGTAACGCGCGTCACTGCTTTCCTTTTTTTCGAATTCCTCCCAGAGGGCCCGCCAGTTTTCGGCCTGATCATCCGGGAGTATGCCGAACAAAATCTCGGCTGCCGCGGTTTCACGTGCATCCTGAGTATCTGCTGCTACCTGGTCGTATATCCAAGTATCTCCAGCGTAAACCTCTACTAAGTCATGGATAAGAAGCATCTGGACCACCCTCAATATGTCGATCGAGGAAGGGTCTTCAGCATGCTCCAGAAGAACCATGGCCATCAATGCAACATGCCAGGAATGCTCTGCACTATTCTCAAATCTGGACTGATCAACTGTGCGATTCCGACGATAGATCACTTTTAGACGTTCAACTTCGTTGAGGAAATGCATCTGCTTTGATAACCGCATTCGCGAGCCCCTTATCCGAGAGCTTTCTCGCAGATTATCACCGGTTAACCTGCAGCGCATGCGACACGCTCAGATCGCTGCTAGATTAGTCAACGCACGGAGCATGAGCGGTCCTCCGGCATTCTGTAGAATGTTGCTTTTCCCGGAGGAGAGGCCATGAATTGGGAAGCAATTGGAGCGGTTGGTGAGGTCGTTGGTGGTGTCGGCGTCATATTGACGCTCGTCTACCTGGCTGTGCAGATCCGCCAGAATACCGCCATGATGACGGCACAGACGGTGCAGGCCTCGATCGACGCCACGCAGCGCGTTCTCCTTTTTCGCGCCGAGCACCCTGAGGTTCGATCTGTACTACGCAAAGCGCGCGCCGATGAGGAACTGAACCGGGACGAGTTCGAGCTGCTGACCGCCTATCTGCAGTCGGCTTTCATGAATTTTCAAGCGCGCCTGCAGCACAATACCCGGGGCGTTTTCGACGCTTCGGTGAATGAGTCGTATGAGAAGATTCTCGTTGATTACCTCGAGGCGCAGTACGTTCAGCGTTGGTGGAGTTACTCGAGAGCCCTCTATGGTGATGCCTTTCGTGAGCACTGCGATCAGATCATCGAGCGTCTGAACGACAGCGAAGATGGCAACCTGATCAACTGGAATGAAGCCTCACAGAGTATGAGTGCGGACAAGTCCGCCAGCAGGAACGATTAGTGCTGGACTCTGCTAGACGGAATTGAGCGTTCCCGGGTATTGACGGTGATTCCCTGATTCATCTGACGTTGCGGTGCCGAAGGCTGGCAACCTGAGCCGAGAGTTATGGCAGAAGGTTGGTAAAGAACCCCGGCGACAAGGGATTGGGGAGGGAGGGGAAGCCAGTCGCCGGGGTCTTTGTGAAACCACGGGCGCAAAGGCCGAAGTCAGGCTTCACCTTAGGTATAGCAGGCATTACGGATATCGCCACGCGCTCACCGCGGATGGCTCGACTCAACCTAGGACTTCTCTTTAAGCCATTGAATTATATAAGGATAAGCAGACTTATCCTGTATGAGAAACATGTGCCCGCCGGCAAAGAAACGCAGCTCACTGCCGCGAATCTCCGCCTGCAGCGCCTGCATGTTATCCATGGGTGCAACGCCGTCGAACTCGCCGCCGACGAGTAACACCGGCATATCGATCTCGTGCAACCGGGCGAACGTGTCGTGGCCGCGGCGGGCTTCGAGCTGCCGGCGCGCGCCGGTCTCGTCCCGGTCGGGCCGCTGGGCAGCCAGCGCTATGTCGAAGCGTTTCTGCCACGCCTCGGGATTTGCGGCGATCCACTCGTCAGTGTGGCGCAGGTCCGCGACCTTGAGATGCGCCGCGACGCGTTCCTCAGCGGGCAGATCCTGCAGCTCGTGCAGTGGAAAGGATGCTCCCCCTGCACCGCCGGACGACGTGCAGGCCAGCACAAGCGCTGAGACGCGCTCGGGATGACGCAGCGCCAGCTCCTGCGCCACCATGCCGCCGAAAGACACCCCCATGACCGGCACCCGATCCAGATCAAGCGCAACGAGGAGCGCCGCCGCATCGTCCGCGTAGTCGGCCATGGTATAGACGTCGGCGGGTTTGTCGCTCTGGCCAAGCCCTCTCTGATCGTAGCTCAGGAGATCAAAGGCCTGCGCCAGCGGCGAGTCGAACTGATTGGGCTTGTTGCGCAGATCACCGCCGGTGCCGCTGATGAAAAGCAGCGGATTCGGTCCCGACTGCCGTTCGTAGTAGAGCCTGAGCCCGTTGGCGTCGATGAACGGCACGGTCAGCCGCGCTCGGCAATGGCCGCGGCAAACGCAACCACGCGTTCGGCTTCAGCCGCATGCAGGTTCTCCACGAGCTTGCCGTCGAGCACCGCCACCCCTTTGCCTTCCGCAAGCGCCGCCTGCCAGACCTCGAGCAGCCTGCGGGCATCGGCAACCTCTTCGTCGTCGTAGCCAAACGCCGCGTTGGCGCCGGCAATCTGAGACGGGTGAATCAACGTCTTGCCGTCAAAACCCATCGCCCTTCCGCCGGCGCACGCTTCCAGAAACGTCGCTTCGTTCTGAAAGTCGAGGTGCACGCCATCAAATATGTCCTTGCTGAAGCGACGCGCCACCATGACGCAGTGCTGCAACGCGTAGGCAAGATTCTGCCGGCCGGATTCATGGGTTGCGCGCAGCTCCTTGACGAGATCGCTGGTGCCCATGATGAGCGCTTCCACCCGACCGTGTCCGGCAAACTCGGCAAGATCGAGCACACCTCGAGGCGTTTCGACCATCAGCCACAGCGGCATGGTGCTACCGCCTGCCTCGTTCACCGCGGAGACAATCTCATTCACCTGCTGCTCGCTTTCGATTTTTGGAAACAACAGCGCAGTGAGCGATTCCCCGGCAAAAGCCGCAATGTCGTCGCTACCCCAGGGCGTATCCAGACCGTTACAGCGCACCACCAGCTCACGGTAGCCATAACCGCCTTCCCGCAGCGTCGCCAGAACCTGTTCCCGCGCAGCGGCCTTCGCGTCGGGCGAGACCGCATCCTCCAGGTCGAAAATGACCGTATCGCAATCCAGGCTTCTGGCTTTGTCCATGGCGCGGGCGTTTGCGCCCGGCATGTAGAGCACTGATCTTCTCGGCTTCAATCCTTTACCCCTTTCGCTGGATCGTCAGCGCTCGATGATAAGCCGAGGCGCACACCCCGCCAATCCTGGGCAAGAAAAAGTACAAAGCTTGAAACTGTGCGGTCCGTCGCAAATCCCGGGCTGATGAATTCTTAACATGGCTCAACTGAAGCGCAGGGAAAGCGCCTCCATGGCCTCATTCATACGCTCACGCCGCGACGTGTGGGCATTTACATTCAGTGTTGGACTTGTCGCGACGATCCTTACGGAGCTGGTCGTGGCGGGGATTTACGTTTTTGGCGGCCCCGATGCCTTCCACATGAGAAACGCCATCATCATGTGCGCCATTGCGCCGATGGCGATTTCCTGCCCCATCACTTACACCATCGCGCGCATGAGCCAGCAGCTGAATCTGTCCCAGCAGGAGCTGCAGCGGCTGGCCGATACGGATCCGCTGACGCAGCTGCCCAACCGCCGCGTATTCTTTGACGCGGCCGAAACGGCGCTCAAGCAGGCGGCAAGACGGGGCGAAACGCTGTCGCTGCTGGTCATCGACGCGGATCACTTCAAAGAGCTCAACGACAGCTACGGTCACAGCACAGGTGACAAAGCGCTGGCAACCATTGCCGACATTCTGCGTGCGAGCTTCCGGCCGAACGATCTCATCTCCCGCGTTGGCGGCGAAGAGTTTGCGGTCCTCCTCATGGACATCGAAGTCGACAAGGCGCAGGTGCTGGCCCAGCGGGTGGTCGACAAGGTGGCGGGCAGCCCCTTGAGCGAAGCCAACGCCATCATCGAATACTCGGTCAGCTGCGGCATCGCCGACACCCGCTCCGGGTACGAGCTGCAGCATCTCTTCAAGGCGGCGGACGATGCCATGTATGCGGCCAAGCAGCAGGGTCGCAATCGCGTTGTCATGCAGGCGGTCGCTTAGCGCGCCTGAACCCTTGTGATAGCATGCTCTGCCTGTCAGGGGGAGCATGAACATTGTCACAACCATTTGATCTCAGCGGCAAAGTCATCGCCATTACCGGCGCCTCGTCCGGCTTTGGCCACCACTTTGCCGGCGTGCTCTCCGCCGCCGGCGCCACCGTTGTGCTGGGCGCTCGAAGGGAAGAAAAGCTGGCCGAGCGGGTTGCCGAGATCGAGGCAGCCGGAGGCACTGCGCTGGCTGTCAAACTCGACGTACGGGACAAAGACAGCATTACCCAATTCATAGACACCGCGTTCGAGAAGTTCGGTCGTCTGGACGTGCTCATCAACAATGCCGGCGTCGAGGCCGGCGCCAAAACCTACGCCATGATCGATGAGGACGACTGGGACTACGTCATCGATACCAACCTCAAAAGCGCGTGGCTCGCGTCCAAGCACTACACCGAGCAGGTGCAGGCACACAACCAGGGCGGTGGCAACATTGTGATGATTTCATCCATCACGGACACGCGCACCATCAAAGGCCAGTTCCCGTATGCCGTGTCCAAAGGCGGCCTGACGCGCATGACCGAGGTGATGGCACTGGAAGCGGCGCGCTACAACATTCGCGTCAACGCGCTGGCGCCAGGCTACATCCTGACCGACGTCAGCCGCATTCTTCTCGAGAGCGACACCGCGCCGGAGTTCGTCAAAGGTATTCCCATGCGGCGCTTCGGTGAGTTCGGAGATCTGGACGGCCCGATCCTGCTGCTGGCAAGCGACGCCTCGCGTTACATGACCGGCTCCGTCCTGACCGTGGACGGCGGTCACGTCTGCGCGTCACTGTAATCATCGACACAGGCAGAACATCATGAGCGACATCAGACCCTTTACCGTCGAAATTGAGCAGGCGGTCATCGACGATCTCAAGAATCGTCTGGCCCATACCCGCTGGCCCGAGGCTGAGACGCCAGACGACTGGAGCCAGGGCATTCCACTGGCGTATACACGTGAAGTGGTCGAGTACTGGCGCGACAGTTACGACATGCAGCGTCTGGCTGAGCGCTTGAACGCGTACGACAACTTCATCACCGAAATTGACGGCGTGGACGTGCACTTTCTGCACGTGCGCTCTGCAAGAGAAGATGCACGGCCGCTCATCCTGACGCATGGCTGGCCCGGATCCATTGTCGAATTCCTGAACGTCATTCAGCCGCTCTCTGCCCCCGAGGATGCTTCCGCGCCCGCGTTTCATCTGGTCATCCCCTCGCTCGTGGGCTACGGCTTCTCGGGTAAGCCCGACAAGCCGGGCTGGGGCGTGGAGAAAATCGGCGCCGCCTGGGCTCAGCTGATGGCGCGGCTGGGCTACGACAGCTACTTCGCCCAGGGCGGCGACTGGGGCGCCATCGTCACATCCGCCATCGCCCGGGTAGATCCCGAGCACTGCGCGGGCATTCACCTCAACATGGTGGTTGCACCGCCCGACCCCAATGCTGACGACCTGACCGAGCTTGAAATCTCCGGGCTCCAGGGCATGCAGTACTACCAGGACTGGGACTCGGGATACTCCAAACAGCAAAGCACAAGGCCGCAGACGCTGGGTTACGCGCTGGTCGATTCACCCGCGGGTCAGGCAGCCTGGATCCTCGAGAAATTCTGGGCCTGGACCGATTGCGACGGACATCCGGAGAACGCACTCAGCCGTGACGAGATGCTCGACAACATCATGGTCTACTGGCTGAACGCCGCCGGTGCATCGTCCGCCCGACTGTACTGGGAGAGCTTCGGTGGCGCGCTGGGTGGAGATCCCATCACCGTGCCGATGGGGGGCGCCATATTTCCGAAAGAAATCTTCCGCACCAGCCGGCGCTTTGCCGAGAACGTGTATAAGAACATCGTGCACTGGTCGGAATTCGACAAAGGTGGCCACTTCGCCGCATTCGAGCGGCCGGAAGTTTTCGTCGACGACGTACGCGCCTGTTTCAGCAAGGTGGGCTGATGGCGCAACCGCTGTGGTCACCGGTTGCGGAGGCTGTCTCTGCGTCCGCCTTGACCGACTTCACGCGCCGGGCGGAGGCCGCCACCGGCCGAGCTTTCGAGGACTTCGAGGCGCTGCACGCGTGGAGCGTGGCAGATCCCGCCGCTTTCTGGCAGCTCTACTGGGACTACACCGGCATCATCGCCGCCACGCCTGCGCAAACGGCAGTCGAAAATCTCGAGCGCTTTCCCGGCGCGCGCTGGTTTCCCGGGGCCCGGCTGAGCTACGCGGAAAACCTGCTTGCCGAGGACAGCGATAAAACCGCGTTCGTCTCACTGCTCGAAAACGGCAGCCGTCGCACCGTAAGCTATCGGGAGCTGCGCGGCCAGACCGCCGCGATTGCCGCCGCCCTCACCGACCTCGGCATCGAGCCGGGCGACCGTATCGCAGGCTGGCTGCCGAACATCCCCGAAACGGCCGTGGCCATGCTCGCAGCCTCGAGCCTGGGCGCCGTCTGGTCGTCCTGCTCACCGGATTTCGGCACACCCGGCGCGCTGGATCGATTCGGCCAGATAGAGCCGCGCGTGCTTTTTGCGTGCAACGGTTACTTTTATGCAGGCAAGATCATTGATGTGAAGGACAAAGTCCGCGAGGTCGCGGCCGCGGTCGAGAGCATTGAGGTCATCGTCTGGGTCGATGTGCTGGGCGAGCCGGTGATACCCAACCCTGGCGAGCAGGCTTGGGAGGACTGGCTGACCCGGGATGCCGCGCCGCTCAGCTTTGCGCAGCTGCCGTTCGATCACCCGTTGTACATACTCTATTCCAGCGGCACCACCGGCAAACCCAAGTGCATCGTGCACGGCCAGGGCGGCACGCTCCTGCAACACAAAAAGGAGCATCAGCTGCACCTGGACCTCCGGCCGGCAGATACCCTCTTCTTCTTCACCACCTGCGGCTGGATGATGTGGAACTGGCTGGTGAGCGCGCTGGCGAGTCGCTGCACGGTGGTGCTCTACGACGGCTCACCCATGCATCCCGATCCGAGCGTCATGTTCGATGTCTGCGAACGCGAGGCGGTAACCGTCTTCGGGATCAGCGCCAAATTCTTGAGCGGCGCGCAGAAAGGCGGCGTGCAGCCGGCTCGCACGCATAACCTCGAGCACATGCGCATGCTCATCAGCACCGGCTCACCGCTGACCCAGGAAGGCTTCCATTACGTCTACGACGACATCAAGGCCAACTGTCACCTCGTCAGCATGTCCGGCGGCACGGATCTCATTTCCTGCTTCATGCTCGGCAATCCCAACCAGCCGGTCTACGAAGGCGAAATTCAGTCCGCAGGGCTCGGCATGGCCGTCGACATCTGGGACGACGACGGCCACAGCCTGTCGCAGGGCAAGGGGGAGCTCGTCTGCACGAAGCCCTTTCCCAGCGCACCCATTGGTTTCTGGAACGATCCCGACGAGGCGAAGTATCGCGCCGCCTATTTCGAGCATTTTCCTGAAGTCTGGGTACACGGTGACTACGCCGAGAAAACCCCGCACGGCGGCTACATCATCCACGGGCGCAGCGACGCCATTCTCAATCCCGGTGGCGTGCGCATCGGCACGGCGGAGATCTACCGGCAGGTGGAGCACTTCGACGAGATTGTCGATGCCGTCTGCGTTGGACAACGGTGGGACGATGACGTGCGGGTGCTGCTCTTTGTCGTGACGCGGGACGACGTACCCCTGTCCGATGAGCTGGTTGACGCCATCCGGTTGCGGATACGGCAGTTCGCTTCGCCACGACACATGCCGGCCAAGGTACTCCAGGTAGCGGACATTCCGCGCACCATGAGCGGCAAGATTGCCGAGCTTGCGGTGCGCAGCGTCATTCACGGTGAGCCGGTCAAGAATACGAGCGCGCTGGCCAATCCCGAAGCGCTCACGCTCTACGAAAATCTGCAAGCGCTCAGGACCTGAGCGGGTCTTCTCCGGGCATGGCAAACGGTTCGGGATCGAGAAAACGCCTGAGCACGTTCTCAGTCAGCCGCGCAATCTCGTTGTCGTAGTTGTTGTGCGCCAGCGATCCGGCATAGGAAATTGAGCCGGTACTGAACACCGCGCCGCCGCCGGGCACTTCGAAAAACACCATGTCCGCCCTCACCTTGGGATCGTTGCCGAGCGGCTGGGTCATGTGGAACTCTTCTTTCACCCGCAGCATGCCCGGGCGGTGATTTTCCGACGACGCGAGAATCACGGCATGTCGGGGTGAGCCGAGACTGACATCCCAGCGATCGATCTCCTCGCCAGCAGCGCCGCCGCCCTGATTGCCGAAGCTGCCCCACTGCTCCCCGGCGTCCACGCCTTCGACAATGAAGGCAGCGCGCGGATCGAGCGCACCTTCCTGCACCCGATAGTAGGTCCCGCCGTCAAATCCCTGGGCGGCAAAACCGATGCCAACCAGCTCGTTCGGTGGCTTGCCGAGACGCCGCCAGAGCCCACCATACTCGCCGCCGAACTGGTGATAATACTCACCCGGCTCAGCCATCCACGCCCGCGTGCCGTCTTCTGCACGGCGCACCTCAATGACACCCGGATTGTCGGGGTCGTGGGCAATGCGCCAGTAAAACCCGTTGCCGCCCATGTACATGAGGCGACCGCCTGCTCCGAGCCACGCCGACAGCCCGTCGCGCATGCTGGTCGAATAGTATTCGGGATGCGTTCCGGTGATGACCACGCGATAACCGCTGAGCGCCTTGGCGCCGTCCACGTGCAGGTCTTCGTCGGTCATGACGTCGAAGGATATCTCGCGCTCGTGGAGCCAGGCGGTGATGTGCGTATCCGCGTTGAATGCCCAGGTACCCGTGCGCGGTTTCATGTTGAGGATGGGACGAAGCCTGGATGAGAAATGCACGCCGCTGCCATCACGGTGGTACTCATACAAAGAAAACCCGACATCCTCATGGGCGTAGAGGAAAGCGTCGTTGGCATGGTGAAACGTCGGTTCGCCAAAAATCCCACCGGTGAACTGCAGTCGCTGGTTGGCATAGGCCAGGTACGTTGCGGTTGGCACGAGATAGAGCACGTCGGCGCCGCGCTCGCCGGCCGGCGGCCGCACGAAGAACGGGATGTAATCCTCCGATTCACCCTGCACCACCTTACACGCGTACTGACCGCTGGCGAGGTCGTCCGGCACCCGCCAGACGAGGCTGTCCTGCCAGCCGGCGTCCGTAAAATCGTCTTCGTGAAAGTGAATCGCGGCGTAATGCTCAGGGGCGGTGTGATAGCTCTGTGCCGTGCCGTCCCAGCGCCGGCCTTTAACCGCACGGGTTGGCGTCTGGAAGAGCTCTCCGTCCCGGGCGTTGCCGCTGGTATCGACAATCCGTTGGGTGTTGATGGCCTGGGCGAAGTCCCAGGCCGCAATCACGCGGCCACGGCTCGTGACAACCGGCGCTTCCAGGCGTCCGTTGAAGCACTTGTCACCCGCAGCCGCTGATGCAAAGTGCCAGGTGCCCGCTGCCACGGACAGCGCCATGCCGATCTTCTCGAAGCCCTGGCCCGCGCTTTCGGCGACGCCACCGGGGCTCTGCTCAACCGCCAGCGACAGCGCCACACCAAACGCCAGCCGCAGATTCAACCAGCGCCTCTCCACCAGATCGAGCACAACACGCACCTGGCCGCGGCCATTCGTAGCAGTCACGCCGGACTCGTCGATCAGAATTTCGAGACCGTTGAGGCTGGCAATACACTGCGGCACCTCGCGCAGGAGGGTTGGGTACACCCAGATCTCAAAGACGCCCTCTTCCATCTCCGGCATGTCTTCGATGCGCGCAAACGAACCCGGCGTCAGCGCTTGCTGATCCACCTCCACCACACCGGCGTGCGCCTCGCCCAGCCCCCTTTCGATGAGACCCGTGCCGTGCGGGCGATCGTCGCCGCTGATCAGCTCTACGATTGACCACTCTGCAGGACCCGGCCGGTAGCTCGATAACTTGAACGCCACGTCTTCACCGGGGCGCAGCGACAGCGGCACGCAGTAGCCGACAACGTCTTTGGTGAATTCTCCGGGCAGCTCGTGACTCATGCGGCGATGGGCGTTCCCTCGAGCGTGATGCGGTGCATCAACCGGCGCTCCCCGTGATAGTCATTGACCGCCCAGTGCCAGGTCGCGCGGTTGTCCCAGAACGCCAGCGTGCCCGGCTCCCAGTGCAATCGATACGTGTGCTGCGGCAAGCCGATGTGTCTGTATAGATAGTGCAACAGCGGCTCCGACTCTTCCGCCGTCCAGCCGTCGAAGCGCACGGTAAAACCGGGATTCACGTACAGGGACTTACGTCCCGAGAGCGGATGCGTGATGACCACGGGGTGGAGGGCGTCCTGAGTGGCGGCCGCTTGATTACCGAGGCGCTCAGCCAGGTCTGCCGGACGATTGGCCTCCGCGCCGAACACGTGGCGCGAGGAATGCCATGCACGCAGACTCTCCAGGGTCTCCTTGAGCCCGTCGGACAGGCTGTCATACGCAGCACAGGTGCTCGCGAACAGGGTGTCTCCGCCCACGGGCGGCGTTTCCAGCGCATAGAGCATGGAGCCAAGCGCAGGGATCTGGTCGTAAGAGTGATCCGTATGCCAGCCGCCGCCAATATTGTTTGTCTGGTCCGCTTCTTTCAGCACCATCGCAATCTGCGGGTGTTCGGGGACCGCCGCAAAGAAGCGATTGACGTTGATCTCACCCCACCGCTCGGCGAGCGCAATGTGCGCGTCCGGCGACAGCTTCTGGTCACGGAAGAAGAGTACGGAATAGGTTGCAAACGCCTCGCGCAGCTCCCCGAGCGTGGCATCGTCGAAATCCGCCAGGTCCACACCTCGAACGAACGCACCAAGCGCCCCCGTGGGCTCAACCTCAAAACTGCTGAACTGTCCGCTCATGACTCTCTCCCGATCCGTGCACTCAAGATGGTATGTCAGCGTGTTCCCGCTGCGCAACGTGCATACGCTGCGGCGGCGGTACGAGAAAAATCAGCACGCCGGAGATGATGTTCAGCGTTGCGACAACCAGAAGGGCACCATCATAGGTGTCATAAAGGTCGTGATAGTAAGAAACCAGCCAGGGTGCAATCGCGCCCAGCGCCAGCGCAACGGGCAGGCCCGCGCCGCGTATGGCGCCGATGTGGCGGCGCCCGAAGAACGACGCCCAGATGACCTCCTGCATGGGGATCATGCCGCCCCAGCCGAGACCCAGAACGACATAGGCGAGATAGATCCAGAAAATCTGATCCGCCTGCACGGCAAACACAATCAACACCAGCGCAAGGCCCGTGACCGACGCCGAGATGGCCGCCAGCGGCTTGGCCGGCGAACGGTCGATCAGATACCCCCACACGGGCTTCGACACCATGGCCGGGATCGACGCAATCAGCATCGCCAGCGCCGCCTGATTACGCGTCAGCCCCGAATCCGTGAGATACGGCACGGTGTGCAGGAGCAGGACCACAATGTTGATGGTAAAGAGGCCAAACGCGATGACCAGCGCATAGAACGACACCGTGCGCAGCGCCTCGCCGCGGGTATACGCACTCGCGTCCTCAGCCCGGGCGCGCTCATTCGCGCCGTCGGCAACCTGGGCGGCGCTGAGACCGTCCGGATGCAGACCATGATCTTCCGGCGCACGACGCATGAGTAACGCAACCGGATACATCAGAAGTGCGGTGCCCGCGCCGAGCCAGACCCACGCCGGACGCCAGCCAATGGTGTCGACCAGCCAGGTCGCCAGCGGCGTCAGCACCACGCCGCCAAACGAGACACCCATGGCAGCCCAGGCAATGGCCTTGCCGCGGTTCAGCACAAACCACTTGGAGAGCGTCACGTTGACAACCAGATTACCCAGCATTGCGCAGCCAATAGTGAGCAGCACGCCGTTCAAGAGCCACCAGACCCAGAGACTGTCCACCAGGCTGTGCAAAGCAAGCGTGGTGGCGAGCACCGTCGTGCCCACCAGCATGATGGGCCGCCCGCCAATTCGATCGACGCGCGCGCCAATGAAAATCCCGGCAAATGCCATCACCAGCTGGCTGATCGTGCGGGTCAACGTGAAATCGGCGCGGCTCCATCCCAGCTCGTCAATCATGGGTGTCATGAAGGAGCCGAGCACATAGCTGTACATGCCAACGGCTACAAACTGGGCAAGGAACGCGACGCCGACCAGCCAGTAGCCATAGTAGATGCGGGTGTTCAAAGACAACGGCTTAGGTTAAAACCGACAGTATACGCTGTTGCCGACAGGACCCTGCATGCTGACGCTCTACCCCGCCCGATCCATCATCACCATGAATCCGTCAGCACCCCGCGCTGATGCGGTGCTGGTGCGGGACGGCCGGATCATCGAGGTCGGCCGGCGCGAGCAGATGCAGCCATGGCTCGACTACGATGATCACGTTGTTGACGACCGGTTTGCCGACAAGATCATCTGCCCCGGCTTCATCGACCCGCACCTGCATCCGACGATGGCCGCGGTGCTCCTGCCGATGGAATTCATCACCGCCATGCGCTGGAAGCTGCCCTGGGGCACGGTGGAGCCCGTGACGACGGCGGCAGGATTCGATGCGCGGATGGCCGCACTGCACGCCGAGAAGCCCGCTGACGAGCCGCTGTTCATCTGGGGTTACCACCAGCTCTGGCACGGGCCGATGGAACGCGCGCGGATCAATGCCG
>JAAUXY010007928.1_pt1 | contig 19296 bp, 19 predicted proteins | sample 7278121 | NCBI WGS metagenome assembly JAAUXY01 (sample SAMN14350117, study PRJNA611818) | marine sediment metagenome | isolation source: surface marine sediment (1.8m) | place: French Polynesia: Moorea | collected 2018-08 | reverse complement strand
GGCCTTGACCTTCAGCATCAGATGACAGGCTTCGAATCGCACCGCATTCCCTTCCAGTCCGTCGTTCCTCTCGGTCCGACGGAACCGCCATCTTTTTGTCTACTGTTGGCGGTGCATGGCGATCAAGCCGAAATCGCCCGATGAAGGTGTTCTGACCGACGCATCGGCCGTCCACTTTCGATCAGGCGTGCGTGCTTGACGCGCGGCGGATCGCCTGCACGGTTTGCTCCAGCCGGTCGAGAAAGCGCGATCGGTCCTGCTTGGAAAGCGGCGCGCCGCCATCCCGAATGGCGCCGGTCTCGCGCAAATGCGACTTCAGGTCGCGGGTCGCCAGCGCCACCCCGATATTGGCGTCGGTGAACGGCTTGCCGGTCGGCCCGAGCACATGCGCCTGCGCCTTCAGGCACCGAGCTGCCAGCGGGATATCGGCGGTGATCGCAATGTCGCCCGGTCCGACATGCGCGGCGATCCAGTCGTCGGCCGCGTCCGGCGCCTCCGGAACCACCACGTTGCGCACCAGCGGGCTGTTCGGCCGCAGGCCGCGATTGCTGACCATGTGAACGATCAGGCCGTGGCGTTCGGCGACCCGCAGCACTTCGACCTTGACCGGACACGCGTCGCCGTCGACGTAGATCTCCAGCATGACGCCGGTCAGGCGGCGCGCAGTTCGCCCTTCAGCACATAGCGCAGGATCTCGACCACCTGCTGCGGCGTCTCGGCCACCGCTTGCGCGGCCGCGTCGACTTCCTTCAGCGGATGGGTCAGCGACGCGTCGTGCAGGATGATCAGAGGCTTATTGAGCGCGGCCGCATAGCCGGCATCGAACGCGGCGTTCCATTGGCGGTACTGATCGCCGAACCGGACCACCACCACGTCCGCGTGCTCGATCGCGGTGCGGGTGCGGATGGCGTTGATCTTGGCGCCCTTATGGTCCTTCCAGAACGGCCGCTCCTCGGCTCCCAGAATGGCGACGCCGCAGTCGTCCGAGCTGCCGTGATCGGTCACCGGCGCGCTGAAGCTGATGTCCAGCCCCGCCTGTTCGACGCCGCGGGTGATCTGGTCGCGCCAGTCGGTGTGGATTTCTCCGGACAGATAGACATGCAGATCGCTCATCGAATGACCTCTATTTCTGGGAGTTACGGCGCCACACCAGATGGGGCGCGGCGCAAGGATTAGAAGGGGCGGTCGACGTCCATGCGGGCACTTCAAGCATATCGCGCGGATAACGGACAGGCCGACGTCACCCGATCAGGCGGAACGCCTCGATCTTTTTCTCCTTGCCCTTGACCTCGAGGCTCCCCGCGGGCTCGAGCGTGAAGGACCTGTCGAGCTGTGCGGCCGTCGTGCCGGAGACCAGGATCGTGGCCGAATCTCCGCGGTCCAGCTGCTTGCCGCTCGCTTCCAGGCGCTGTGTCGTGTTCACCGTGTCGCCGACGATCGTGTAGTTGATGCGCCCCGGCCAGCCGACGTTGCCGACCACCACGGAGCCGGTGTTGATTCCGATGCGGATGCGCACGGTCGGGCGGCCTTCGATGGTCCGCTGGGCGTTGTCGGCATCCAGAACGCGGGCGATCGCCAGCGCCGCCCGGCAGGCGCGCGCCGCGCTGTCGGGCTGCGGCTCCGGCGCGCCCCAGAACGCCATGATCGCATCGCCGATGAACTTGTCGACGGTGCCGCCTTCGGCCTCGATGCAGGCCCCCAGCAGCCGGAAGTGATCGTTGAGGAACTCCGCCACCTCGTGGGCCGGCCTCTCCTCCGACATCGCGGTAAAGCCGACGACATCGGTGAACATGATGGTGACCTCTCGGTCTTCGGAGCGCAGTTCTTGCTCCCCGCCCCGCCGCAGCATCCGGGTGACGAGCGCGCGCGGGACATAGGTTTCGAACGAGCGCAGGCCGGACAGCATGGCGTTGAAGGCGCGGGCCTGCTCATCGATCTCGCGGATCGGACTGGGCGACATTCGGTCGACCTGCTCCAGCTCGAGCTGGCTGACCTTGGCGGCACCCGCGGCCAACCGGCGGATCGGCCGGGCGATCAACAGGCCGATAATGGCCGTTGCGACGATGGCGATCAGCAGGATCCCGACCCCGGCGACCCCGGACCGCCACAGGCGCAGGAACTGGTCGTCCAGATCGGCGACCGTGAACCAGGCGCCGACCAACCACGGGACGTCGCCATAGGCGCGCGTCCACCGATACATGTAGATGTACCGCTGTCCGCCCACGTCAGCTTCCATGACTCGAATATCCGAACCGTCGGTCAGGTCCATTCCCACGACTGGTTCACTTCGCCAAAGGTTGGCCAACACCAGGTCGCCGACGTCGTTCAGGCCGACCAGCGGGTTGTCTTTCGATTGATCTGGGTGCCGGGAGGTCAAGTTGGGATGCGCGAGCACCTTCCTGTTTCCGTACAGCACAAACCCGGTGCCGCCGAACACGTCACCGATGTGGGTGACGAAGTCCGACAGTTCCTCGACCGTGATCGCGTTGTAGATGAAACCGAGAAACTGACCGTCGCGGCGCAGCGGCTGGCGGAAGTTGATGACGATGTCCCGTGTATGGCTCATGAAAACCTCGCCCCAGAAGGGCTTCTCGGCCGCGGCGAGCTCGGCGGCGACTTCCCAGATTTCCGGATCGTCGCTCCAATCCTGTTCGGAGATGCTGAGCCCCCCGTCGGTCCGGTGCCGCACTTTCACCTCGTAGTGGGCGGCGTCAAAGACGCCGGTGGCCCAGATCTGTGGCGCGGCGGCCAGGGAGCCGACCAGCAAATCCGCAACGCGCTTCTTGTCGCTCAGTTCGACCGCCCCGCTTTCGATCGCCCGCCTGAGCGAATCGGCGTGAGAGACCGAGGCGTCGACATGAGCGCTGAGCGCGGCATCGAGCCGTTCCACCGTGCGCCGTGCCTTTTCGTTCAACAGCTGCAAGGTGTTTCGGTGGCTCGCCCAGAGCTGGATCGCGAGCACCAGGGTAACCGCCAGCAGCACCAGCAATCCGGTGCTCGCCGATAGCGCGACCCAAAACGGCACAGAGCGCGCGGAGTCCGCCTGCGTCTCAGTGTCGCTGCTGGGCGCCTCTATCGTGTTTGCCGTCATCTCAATCACGCGTTCGTGCATGGCGAGATCGCCGCGCAAGTGTAGGGTTCGCGGCGATCCTACCCTGTACGCCTTACCAAGTTCGCGAAATGCCCTGGATCGGGCTTCGTTCAAGGACCGGCCGGTAGCTCTCGGACGGCCGGTGACGTGTCCGGTTGTGGCCAAGATGGTCGCATGAGAGGCCATCCGGCGCGGTCATCTCAGCGGAGCGTCGTTTGACCGTTCGGCCGGGCTCGCCCATGCTGGGTCCGTCAATTGGGAGATGCGTCATGAACCGACTTGCCGGGACCGCGATCGCGGTCGCCGCCCTGATTTCCTCATCTGCTGCGCTGGCGCAGGGCGCCTGCGGCCCTCGGGATACGATGATCGACGCGGCCCGTGGTCAGTTCGGCGAATCGCTTGTCGCCCAAGGTTTGACCCTGCAGAACCGCCAGGTGGTGGAGCTTTACGTTTCGCAGAACGGCACCTGGACCATGTTCCTGTCTCCCCGGGAGAACATGGCTTGTGTGGTGGCCGTCGGTGACAATTGGCGCCAGCTCAAGAATTTCGCGCGGCCGCCGGCCGAGGCGCTCAAACCGCCCAAATCCACCGAGGAGCCCAGGAAGCGCCGCCGCCCGTTCCCCAAGCCCGGCCGTGACACGTAATTGGATCACCGGCCGCCTGGAACCTTAGCGCGGCCTGCTGCACAGATTGGCGAACACCCGGCGCGGCTCCACCTCTTCGAAGTCGGCGCTGACCACCATGTCGGAACTGACCCCGAAGGTGTACAGCACGCGGGGACCACGGGCTTGAGTGACCGGCGGCCGGCCGAACCGGAAATTCTCCTGAATCAGCCCGAGCAGCCCCGGCTGGTTGATCGGGAAGGCCGACATGCAGCAGTGCTGACGCAGGGAGTCGTAAAACACCGCATAACGCTCCCCACTGGGCTGCGCGATCAGCCAGCTGAAATCGAACCCTTCCCGCACGGCCACTTTCGGCAGCGGTTTCCATCGGCCGATATCGGCCGCGCTTTGGATGCGGGCGTATTCACCCTCCGAGGCGATGCAAACGGCCTGAAAATTCTTGATCATGCCGCGCTCGACCCGGGTGATCGACGGGACGGCCGCGGCGACCGTCGTGCCGGGCAAACCCGGCGAGTTCGGGCCGTCCTCGGGGAACAGCGGCAACTCTTCGCTCGCTTGATCGGCGGAAGCGGGTTCGGCTTGTGTCGGCGCTGCGCTGCGCTGCGGACTCGTTGCCGGCGCGCTCTGGGCCGGAGCCGCCGGTGCTGCGGCAGTTTGTGTCTCCGCGGGGCGCGGTGCCGTATTTGCCTCTGTCGGCTTTGAGCCTGCGGGGGCCGGTGGGGTCGCAGCGGCTTTCGGCGCGGGGGCTGCCGCCTGTTCTGGCGCGGTCTTCGCAGGTGGAGCGGGCTTCGGCGTCGGCGTAACCGCCGGGACCTGTGCGGTCTTTGGAGCCGGGGCGGCCTTCGGGGCCGGTGCGGCTTGCGGGGCCGGTGCCGCCTTCTGAGCCGCTGCGGCTTGTGGGGCCGGTGCAGCTTTCGGAGCCGGTGCGACCTTCGGAGCTGCCGCGGCTTGCGGGGCGGGTGCCGCCTTCGGAACCGGTGCGACCTTCGGAGCTGCTGCGGTTTGCGGGGCGGGTGCGGGCGTCGGAGCCGGTGTCGCGCCGGTCGCGACCTGCACGGCCGGAGCAGGCGGTGCCGGCGGCGCGCTGGTCTTTGGCGCGCGAACTGCCTCGGGCGATGGCGGCGCAGCAGCTGTGCGCGGTTTGGCCGGCACGGGTACGGCGGGCGCATCTCCCGGCTCGGTCGCGCGCTCGTTGCCCGCACTCTTCTTGTCTACGCCGGGTGGCAACAGCGAATTGGTGGCCGTCTCGACCGGCGTCTGCGGCGGCGGACCGGGTGGCGCGGCTGCGACCGAGCTCGGAGCCGGAGCGGGCGGCACAGGCGCGGGGGCGGACGCCGCAGGTGCCGCTTCGGCGGCCGCCGGGGCAGGAGCCGGAGCAGCCGGCGCCGGTGCGGCAATGGCGGGCGCCGGAGCCGATGGTGGTGGCGCGGGCGCTGGCGCCGGTCCGGAGGCTGCCGGTGCCGGTGCAGCAACGGCGGGCGCCGGGGCTGACGGAGCAGGTGCGGGCGTAGGTGCGGAGGCTGCCGGTGCCGGTGCCTGTGCCGGCATAGGCGCGGGTGCCGCGGGCGACGGTGCGGCGGTCGCAAGCTGGTGGCTTTGCGGCGGCGTGTCTCCCCCCATATCAGGCGGGGTCATGTCCGGCGGAGCCATCTCCGGGACCGCGCCGATTCTGGTTCGTTTGTGCAACGGCGTCGGGGTGTTGCGGATGCCGGGAATCGCGGGCAAGTCGCCGATCGAAGCCCGCAAGCTGATATCGCCGACGATCGCGAGCGTCGAAACGTCCACGTCGGTGAAGTGCTTGATCGCGACCTTGGTCGATGTGTCGTCGGCGGTCAGCCGGTAGCGTCGGGTAATCTGCCGACCCTGGCTTTCCTCGTTGATCGGGCTCAGCTCGTCGGCGCTCTCCAGGGCATCGAAGAATCTGCCGACGGTGACCTCGCCGGCGACGATGCCGCATTTCTCGTCCTTGAGGATCAGGATGACGTCGGTCAGGTCGGTCGGCAGCCGCCAGGCATCGCTCGTGCCGTACCGGGCGCTCTCTTTCTTGCTGAGCTTGGCGATCCCTTTCACGATCGCGCGCACCCGCACGCGCTCGGCCCGGCCCATGGCGCTCAGGCACCATTCCCTGAACTGACTGAACACATACCCCGCGGCGGCGTCTTCACGGGACACGGCGTGCGCCGGGGCTGCAGTTGCCAATAGGACTCCGCCCGCGACAGCCGCAAGCGCAACGCGATAGGGTTTCATAGGCATGGTGTCTGCCATCGCCACATTGTAAGGGTAACCGGCCCACCTTCGCGCCGAAAGCACACATTGCCTCGGGATGGTTGCAGCCTGAGGTCGAACCGCACGGACATCAGCGAACCTCGGCAGGATGATCGACTATAAGATATTGGTTTCCGGCAATAATCTCAGCCTGCAAGGTGGCTTCCTCGGTCTTGCCAACATCACGCTCGTCGAGTCCGCGAACGGACCGATCCTGGTCGATACGGGGCATTACACCAATCGACCGGCGCTTATTGCGGCGCTCGAGTCGGCGGGCTACCGACCGGCTGACATCCCGCGCGTGTTTCTCACACATTTGCATTTCGACCACTGCAACAACGTCGATCTGTTCAGCGAGGCGACGATTTATGTGGGCCGCACCGAATGGGAATATGCAAGCAATCCTCATGCCAACGACATGTTTGTCCCGTGGCTGATCCACGAACAGCTCAACCGCCAGCGCACCGAAATTCTGGAAGGAGAGGGGGTGCTGTGCGACGGCGTGTCGTATTTTGCCGCGCCGGGCCATACGCCGGGTTGCTTGGCCTTGCGTCTGGACGGCACCGCGGCGGGCACCGTAGTGATCGCTGGCGACGCGATCAAGTTTGCCAAGGAGGCGGTCACCGGCCAGTGCGACATGGCATTCGACGAGGTGACGGTCGGGACACGCAGCATCGCGCGCATCCTCGACATGGCCGACCGGGTGGTCCCGGGGCACTTTCCGGAACTGCAGTGCCGCGACGGGCGGATCACCTGGGAAGGCACCGCCGAGATGACTTTGCGCGTGCGATGATGGGGTGGCTCCGCAGATGGATCGGCAGGTTGCTGTGCGCAGTGCTGGCCCTGGTGACGCTTGGTCCGTTTTCCGACTCAGCGCGCGCTGCAGAGCTGGCGCCGCATCGCGGCACCTACCAGCTCAGCCTCTGGCAGAGCCGTCTCGAGGCGCCGCTTGCCGAGGTGTCCGGGGTGATGACCTTGTCGCTCGCCGCGGGCTGCGAAGCCTGGACATTGCGCCAGGACCTGGATCTGCGCGCGGTGGCCGAGAACGGCCAGGTGGTGGCGCTGCGCATCCTGGGCGAATGGGCCGAAAGCCTTGATGGGAAGCGGATGACGTTCTCCCATCGGGTCGAGCGCGATGGCGCGGTGCTCCGCGACGTGGCCGGCGGGGGCGTGATTTTCGATCAGCAGCGCGGCGGCGCGGCCACCTTCTCCCGCCCGAGCAACCGTGATGTGCGGCTGCGCCGCGGCACGCTGTTCCCGATTTCGGCGACCCGCCACCTGGTCGACGTGATCGGCCGCGGCGTGAGCAACCATCAGTTCTTTTTGTTCGACGGAGGTTCAGATTCCGGCTCCTACACTGCGGTCCATGTCTTGGCCGGACACCCGGTGGCGCTCAGCGTTGCGCCGGTCGGGGATCTGGAGCTGATCAACACGCCAGCATGGAGGGCCCGCACCAGCCTGTTTACGCCGAATTCTCTACCAAGCGACCCCCCTGTCAACGAAACAGAAACCCAAACTCACTCTAATGGGGTGGTCAACCGCATGGTGCTCTCTCTCGGAGCTTTGACCGTTTTGGCGGAACTTAGGGAGATTGAGGCGTTGCCTCCGGGCCGGTGCTGACCCACATGAGTGGCCTGGACGTGGGATTGAAGCTGTGAAGTTAGCGATACCGTTGGTTGGTCGGTTTGTTGTAGGGGCTGTGATCGCAGCCACGGTTGTCGTCGCGGCCACCATGGTCGCTCCCCGCTACCAGGCCGTCGCGCAAGGCGCTGTTCAGTTCTTCCGAGTTGCGACCGGCCCGACGGCCGGCACCTATTTCCCCATCGGCGGCTTGATCGCCAGCGCGATCTCCAGCCCGCCCGGCTCGCGTTCTTGCGAAACCGGCGGCAACTGCGGCGTGGCCAATTTGATCGCCGTGGCGCAGACGACCGGCGGCTCGGAGGACAATCTGCGCGCCATGGCCGCGGGCGAGGTGGAAAGCGCCCTGGCCCAGGCCGACACCGGCTGGCGGGCCTACAACGGCACCGGACTGTTTTCCGATTCTGAGCCCATGCGCGGCATCCGCACCATCGCCAACCTCTACCCGGAGAAGGTCCACATCGTGGTGCGGGCGAACTCCAACATCGTGACGATCCCCGATCTCGCCGGGCGCAGCGTCTCGCTCGGCCCACAGGGCGGTGCGTCGGTCGACAACGCCCACCTGATCCTGAATGCCTATGGCATGTCCAAGGACGACATCGTGCCGGTCTATGCGGGTCCGGGCCGGGCTGCCGACGCGCTGCGCGATGGTGAGCTGGATGCGATGTTCCTGATCGCCGGTGAGCCGGTGACCGCAATCGACGATCTGGCGCGCAAGTTTGACCTCCGCCTGCTGCCGATCAACCCGGAAATAGCCGCCAAGATCGTTGAGGAACAGCCGTTCTTTGCGCCCTCGATCATCGATGGCGACGTCTACCCTGGGATCGAACGGACCTATACGCTCAGCGTTGGTGCGCAGTGGTTCGTGATCGAAAGCGCCGAAGAGGAGCTGATCTACGAGATCACCCAAGCGCTGTGGCATCCGCGCACCCTGGAGATGCTGCGCGAACGGCATCCCAGGGGACGTTTGATCCGGCTGGAAACCGCGGTCGACGGCTTGGGTTCGCCCTTGCATCCGGGGGCGGCGCGCTTCTATGCAGAACAGGGCGTGTTCACGCCAGGCAAGAAGAACTAACCCTGCCCGAGCCGGGCGCCTCTTCTCCCCGCCGTTCCGGCGGAGCGATCGACCCACTTTGAGAGAACCGACATGACCAATGATGCGCTCGACCGGGACCGCGCGACCGCTGCCCTGACCGACGACGCGGCGGACGCCCGTCCGTTGATCCCGGTTGGCGAACCCGATCTTGCGGCCTGGCTCGATCAGCAGAGCGCGGAAGATCGGGCCTGGCTTGCCGCCGCCGGGTTCAAGGCGAAGGCCGGCGAGCACGCGCTGCTCGCCGATGCCGATGGCCGGCCGGGCCGGGTCGTCGCCGGCCTCGGCGACCGGCCGCAGAGCTTGTGGGCCATGGCCGGGCTGCCGACGCGCCTGCCCGCCGGATGCTATCGGCTTGCCGAGGGTCCGAGGGAAACGCCGGATGCCGACGCGGCAACCCGGGCGGCCTTGGGTTGGGCGCTCGGCAGCTACAGCTTTGCGCGCTATCGAAACCAGGTCGAGGTGGCCACCTTGGTATGGCCGGAACAGGCCGATCGGGACGCGGTCACCCGCGCGGCCACCGCCACGCAGTTGGTCCGCGATCTCGTCAACACGCCGACCAACGATATGGGACCGGCGGAGCTGGAGGCTGCGGCGCGCGCGCTTGCCGAGGCGTTCGCGGCCGAGGCGCGCAGCGTTGTGGGCTGGGATCTGCTGGATCAGGGCTACCCGGCCATTCACGCGGTCGGACGGGCGGCCTCAAGCGCGCCCGCGGACCGGTTGGCGCCCCGTCTGATCGAGCTCGGCTGGGGCGACCCATCGGCGCCGCTGATCGCGCTGGTCGGCAAGGGCGTGTGCTTCGACACCGGCGGCCTCGACATCAAGCCGGCCTCGGGCATGCGGCTGATGAAGAAGGACATGGGCGGGGCGGCCCATGCGCTCGGTCTGGCCTATCTGATCATGGCTGCCGGTCTGCCGGTTCGGCTGTGCGTGCTGCTGCCGGCGGTCGAGAATGCGATTGCCGCCGACGCGTTCCGGCCGGGCGATGTATTACAGACCCGCCAGGGACTGACCGTCGAGGTCGGAAACACCGACGCCGAAGGTCGATTGATCCTGGCCGACGCCCTGACCCGGGCGGCCGAAATGAAGCCGGCGTTGCTGATCGATCTGGCAACCCTGACCGGCGCGGCCCGTGTCGCACTGGGTCCCGACCTGCCGGCCATGTTCTGCACCGACGACGATCTGGCCGCTCGGCTTGCCGCGGTCGGCGCGGAGCAGGACGACCCGGTTTGGCGTCTGCCCTTGTGGCAGCCCTACCGGGCGCGGCTTGAGAGCAAGATCGCCAAGATTTGCAACATCGCCGACATGAACCTGGGCGGCGCGATCACGGCGGCCCTGTTCCTGCAGGAATTCGTCGGCGACGCGCCGTGGATCCATTTGGATATCTACGCCTGGAACGGGTCCGAGCGTCCGGGCCGACCGGCCGGCGGTGAGGCATTTGCCATCCGCGCATTGTTTGCGGTGATCGCCGAGCGGTACGGGGCCAGCCAGTCGTAGCCCCGCATTCCGGCCGGTTTTTCTTGATAGCAAGCGCTTAGCCCGGTAGATTTGATTACGCCAGCGGAACAAACCGGCCGACCAAAGGCTGCCGGAACCGTTGCGGGAGCAAGTTTGATCGGACCGGGCGTGGCGGGGGATGACGACTGATCTGAAAACGACGGCAGCTTTGGATTTGTGGCGCGGCGCGCTGCTCGACAGCGTGCGGCGGGACGGACCGGATTTATCAGCGCGCCAGATGGCGGTGCTGCTGACCGTCTATCTGACCGATCCGCCGCACACCGTGCGCGGCCTCGCCGACCAGCTCAATGTCTCCAAACCGGCCATCACCCGGGCTTTGGACCGGCTTGGCGTTCTCGGCTTTGCGCGCCGCAAGACCGATGACAACGATCGTCGCAGCGTGCTGGTGCAGCGCACGGTCAAGGGCGCCATGTTCCTCAGCGAGTTCGGCGATCTGGTGGCGCGCTCGGCCAAGCGCACGGCCGAACGGCTAACCCATCGGGAGCGCGCGTGACGGAGACCGCGCTCGACCGGCGCATCACGCCGGCGCGTCCGGATTTGGCGGCTGCCCATCTGGCCGGAAAGGTTGAGGCCGAGCGCTTCGTCGAAGGCTCGCCCATGCGCGTGGTCCGGGCGGTCGCCGGGTTGCGCGGCGCGCCGTCGGCCGATGCGAGGCTAGGCTCCGAACTACTGTTCGGCGAGCGCTTCACCGTGTACGAGGTGTCCAGCGACTGGGCCTGGGGTCAGAACCAGGCCGACGGCTATGTCGGCTTTGTCGAGGCGAGCTCTCTGGGCACTGATACGGGTCCGGAGCCGACCCATCGGGTGACGGCGCCGCGCTCGTTGATCTTTCCGACCGAAGGCATCAAGGACCCGGTGGTCGCGTTCCTGTCGCTTGGGACACGGCTGGCAGTCAGCGGAACCGGCGCCGCACCGGATGGCACGCCGTTGCTTCAGCTCGCCGGTGGCGGATTCGTCCCCGCGGCCCACGCCAAACCGATCGACCAGACCGCGGACGACTGGGTCGCGGTGGCCGAAAGCCTCACCGGCACGCCCTATCTGTGGGGCGGCCGCAGCGCGCTCGGGCTCGATTGCTCGGCCTTGGTGCAACTGGCGCTGGACGCGGCCGGCATCGCCGCACCGCGTGACTCCGACCAGCAGGCCGCGGCCCTCGGTCAGCAGGTGGCGACCCACCCTTCCGAGGTCGACCTGCAGCGCGGCGATCTGATCTTCTTCGACGGTCACGTGGTGATCGCGCTCGACGCGGAGCGCATCCTGCACTGCAACGCGCACCACATGGCCACCGCCAGCGAGCCCTTGGCGCCGGCGCTGGACCGCATCGAGGCGCGCGCCGGCCTGCGTCCGACCGCCGTCAACCGGCTGTAATCCGGCGCACATCCTGCCTTGGCCAAGCTCCGCTCATGACGTTCATGAGAAATGCGGGCTGGTCAGCCTGGTCGACGGCCTGGACGCGGCCCTGTTGGGCGCGACGGTGGTCTACGACCGGATCATCGGCGGCGGCGAAGCTTCAGTAGCCGGCCGCCGGATCGACCACATTGGGCAAGGGCTGGCCGGCTTCGGCGCGGCGGATGTTCTCGGCCAGCGCGTCGGCCGCGCTGTCGGCGTCCGTCAGGCTCGCGATGTGGGGCGTGATGAACACCTTCTCGTGGGCCCAGAACCGCGACGAGGTGGGCAGCGGCTCGGCGTGGAACACGTCCAGCGTGGCACCGCGCAGATGCCCGGAGTCGAGCGCTGCCAGCAGATCCTCGTCGACCACGTGCGGTCCGCGTCCGACGTTGATCACATAGGCGCCCTTGGGCAGCTTGGCGAGCAGATCGGCGTTCACGATGCCTTCGGTGTCCGCGGTCAGCGGCAGCAGGCAGACCAGGATCTCGCAGTCCGCCAGAAACCGCTGCTGGCCGTCTGCGCCGTGAAAGCACGCCACGCCCGGCAGCGTCCTTTCCGTGCGCGACCAGCCGCGCACCTTGAAGCCGAGCCCGACCAGCGCGCGGGCCGCATCGCTGCCCAGCACGCCGAGACCCATCACCCCGATCGTGCGCTGCTCGGCCAGCGGGGTCATCACCTCTTCCCACACGCATTCGCGCTGCTGGCGTCGCAGACGCGCGCCCTCCCGGTGTGCGTCCAGCACCTGCCAGGCGACGAACTCGGTCATCCGTTTGGTCAGACTCTCGTCCACCATGCGCACCACCGGGACGGCGCGCGGCAGCTCGGGGTCGGAGAACAGATGGTCCACCCCGGCGCCCAGCGAAAAGATCGCCTTCAGGTTCGGCAGCGTTTTGAGCAAGCCCGGCTTCGGCTTCCAGGCCAGCGCATAGGCGATGTCTGCCGGATCTCCCGTGTCCGGGTAGATCCGCACCTCGAGCTCGGGCAGGCGCTTGTTGATCTCGGTCGACCACCAATTGGCGTCGTCGAGCTCGGACACGAACAGCAGGGTCATGGGAGGGTCCTCGGATCACGCGGCTGGGTCAGGCCGCCTGATAGCGCGTTGCGCGCGGCAGGGCCACCCTGTGGCGCGACCGGCGGCCTACTGCCTGACCACGTCGGAGTCGACCGCTTCCAGGTTTAGCGCGGCGGCCAGCAGAGCTTGGGTATATGCGGCTTGCGGGTCCTCGAAGATCTGCTGCGCCGGCCCCTGTTCCACCACCAGCCCGTCGCGCATCACCACCACATGGTGGCTCATCGCGCGCACCACCCGCAGGTCGTGGCTGATGAACAGATAGGCGAGCTGGTGTGCGGCCTGCAGGCGGCGCAGCAGGTCGATGATCTGCACCTGGATTGACACGTCCAGCGCGCTGGTCGGTTCGTCCAGCACCAGAAACTTGGGCTTCAGCACCATGGCGCGCGCGATCGAGATGCGCTGGCGTTGGCCGCCGGAGAACTCGTGCGGATAGCGATGCCGGGTCTCGGGGTCGAGGTCCACCTCCTCCAGCGCCCGGCAGACCAAATTATCGCGCTCGGCCGCGCTGTCGCCGATCCGGTGGATGTTCAATCCCTCGCCGACGATCTGGCCGACCGACATACGCGGGCTGAGCGAGCCGTAGGGGTCCTGGAACACGATCTGCATCTCGCGCCGGAGCGGCCGCATCTCGCCGCTGCGCAGGCCTTCGATGTCCGAGCCGCAAAACACGATCGGGCCCTTGGACGACACCAGCCGCAACAGCGCCAGCGCCAGCGAGGACTTGCCGCACCCGGATTCGCCCACCACGCCAACGGTTTCGCCCTCGCGCACATCAATCGTCACCCCGTCGACTGCGCGCACTTTGTCGACCACCCGGCGCAACACGCCCTTCTTGATCGGATAGTGCACCTTGAGGTCGGAGACCTGCATCACCGACGCTGCGCCGACGCTGACCGGTTCCGGCGCGCCCTTCGGTTCGGCGCCCAGCAGATGGCGGGTGTAGGCGTGCTGCGGATTATCGAACAAGGCCTGGGTGTCGCCCATCTCCAACACCGCGCCCTGCTGCATCACCATCACCCGGTCGGCGATCTTGTGCACCACGGCCAGGTCGTGGGTGATGAACAGGATCGACATGTTGAGCTGCGCCTGCAGGTCCTTGAGCAGTTTGAGCAGCTGCGCCTGAATGGTCACGTCGACCGCGGTGGTCGGCTCGTCGGCGATCAGCAGATCGGGTTCATTGGCCAGCGCCATGGCGATCATCACCCGCTGCCGCTGGCCGCCGGACAGCTCGTGCGGATAGGACGCCAACCGCTTTTCGGCGTCCTTGATGCCGACCAGGTTCAACAGCTCCAGGCAGCGCGCCCGGGCCGCCCCGCCGGACATGTTCTTGTGGACCCACAGCACCTCGCTGATCTGCTTTTCCACGTTGTGCAGCGGGTTCAGCGAGGTCATCGGCTCCTGGAAGATCATCGAGATCTGGTCGCCGCGCACCTTGCGCAGAACCGGGTCCGGCGCACCGAGCAGCTCCTGGCCTTCGAACACGATGCTGCCGTTTGGATGGCTGGCGAACGGATAGGGCAGAAGCTGCAGGATCGACAGCGCGGTCACCGACTTGCCAGAGCCGGACTCGCCAACCACTGCCAGGGTCTCGCCCCGGTCCATGTGGAACGACACCTCGCGCACCGCGTCGCTGCGTCCGAAGCGCACGCTGAGATCGGTGACGTCCAGAATGCGTTCGCCGGCCATCTTTGTCCTCACTCCGCCGGCGCGGCCGCGGCGGCCGCCCGTTCTTCGGCGTCGCGCCGTTCGGCCTCGGGATCAACCGCGAACACCTTGCGCGGATCGAACGCGTCGCGCACCGCCTCGCCGATGAAGATCAGCAGCGTCAACAGGATGGCGATCGAGAAGAACCCGGTCAGCCCCAGCCACGGCGCGTTGAGATTCGCCTTGCCCTGAGCCAACAGCTCTCCAAGCGACGCCGAGCCCGGCGGCAGCCCGATGCCCAGGAAGTCGAGCGAGGTCAGGATCGTCACCGAGCCGGCCAGCGTGAACGGCAGGAAGGTCAGGGTGGCGACCATGGCGTTGGGCAGCACGTGGCGGAACATGATCACCAGGTCGGTGGCGCCGAGCGCCCGGCTGGCCCGCACGAAGTCGAGATTGCGCGCGCGCAGGAACTCGGCGCGCACCACGCCGACAAAGCCCATCCAGCTGAACAGCAGCAGGACCGCGAGCAGCCACCAGAAGTTCGGCTCCACCACCGAGGCCACGATGATCAGGATGTAGAGCTGCGGCATGCTGGACCAGATCTCGATGAACCGCTGCGCCAACAGGTCGGTCCAGCCGCCGTAAAAGCCCTGTATGGCCCCCGCGGCCACGCCGATAACCGCCGAGATGATGGTCACCGCGAAGCCGAACAGCACCGAGATGCGGGCGCCGTAAATCAGCCGCGCCACCACGTCGCGTGCCTGGTCGTCGGTGCCGAGCCAGTGGGTGCGGTCAGGCGGCGAGGGCGCCGGTTCCGGCAGGTCCCAGGCCACGGTCTGGTGGTTGAACGGCACCAGGGGCCAGATCATCCAGCCGTCCGTGTCCGCGATCAGCTTCTGCACGAAGGGATCGGTGTAGTCGGTCTCGGTCGCAAACTCACCGCCGAAGGTGGTCTCCGGATAGACGGTGAAGATCGGCGTGTAGAAGCCGCCGTCGTAGTAGACCAGGAACGGCCGGTCGTTCGCGATGAACTCGGCGAACAGGGTCGCCAGGAACACGACCAGGAAGATCCACAGCGACCAGAACCCGCGCCGGTTGGCGCGGAAGTTGGCCAGCCGGCGCTGGGTCAGCGGGGTGATCGGAAGGCCGAGGAACCGGGGTTGCGCCATCGCTCAGACCTCCCGGCTCTCGAAGTCGATCCTGGGATCGATCAGCGTGTAGGTGAGGTCCGTGATGATGTTTAAGAGCAGGCCCATGAGCGTGAAGAAATACAAAGTGCCCAGCATGATCGGGTAGTCGCGCCGGAACGTGGCCTCGAACCCGAGCAGACCCAGCCCGTCGATCGAGAAGATGACCTCGATCAGCACCGACCCGGTGAACAGCATGCCGATCAGGGTCGCCGGAAAGCCGGAGATCACGATCAGCATGGCGTTGCGGAACACGTGGCCGTACAGCACCCGCTTCTGGTCCAGGCCCTTGGCCCGCGCGGTCAGCACATATTGCTGGTGCAGCTGATCGAGGAACGAGTTCTTGGTCAGCATGGTCAGCGCCGCGAACCCGCCGATCACCATCGAGGTGATGGGCAGGACCAAGTGCCAGAAGTAGTCCAGCACCTTGTCGACCAGCGACAGCTCGTCCCAGTTCTCCGAGGTCAGGCCGCGCAGCGGGAACCAGTCCAGGAAATTTCCGCCGGCGAACAGGATCAGCAGGAACACCGCGAACAGAAATCCGGGTATCGCGCTGCCGACGATCACCAGGCTGGACGTCCACAGATCGAAGTTCGAGCCGTCGCGCACCGCCTTGGCGATCCCGAGCGGGATCGAGATCAGGTAGATGATCAGCGTCGACCAGATGCCCAGCGAGATCGACACCGGCATCTTTTCCAGCACCAACTGGGCCACCGTCTCGTCGCGGAAGAAGCTCTCTCCGAAGTCGAAGGTCAGGTAGTTGCCCATCATCGAGAAGAACTGTTCGTACGCCGGCTTGTCGAAGCCGAAGCGCTGTTCCAGCTCCTTGATGAATTCCGGGTCGAGCCCCTGCGCGCCGCGGTACTTGCTGGTGATCGCTGATCCCGACTGGTCGGCGATCTGCTGCTGCTGGCCGCTGGTCTCGAACCCATCGCCGCCGGTTTGCGTGATGCGCTGGGTGATCGCCACGTCCTGACCGGTGATCTCGGCCACCACCTGCTCGATTGGCCCGCCCGGCAGGAACTGCAGGATCAGGAAGTTGACCAGCATGATCACGATCAGGGTCGGGATCAGCAGCAGCAGCCGGCGGATGATGTAGGCGCCCATGACCTGCCGGTTCCTTTAGCCCGCGGCCGGCCGGCGGCGCAGCGCCTGGCGCACCACCAGATAGGCGGCGACGATCAGCAGGGCGGCGACGAACAGGGTCAGCGCGACGCTCGGCCGTTCCTCGCTCTCGTCCTCCAGCATTTCCGGATGCGCCCGCTCCTGGGCTTCCAAGGCGGCCGCCTTGGTCGCGTCGAACCACCAGAAGTCGACCGAGGTGCCGTTTTTGGGTGTGACCTCCGGCCGAGCGTACTTGTCCCAGTACAACAGCCGGTCGACCCGCGCGTGCCAGGCCGGAACCACGTAATGGCCACGCAGCAGGACCCGGTCGAGCGCGCGCGTGCGCGCGACCAGGCTTTCCCGTGACGGGGCGGTGATCAGCAGTTCGACCAGCTCGTCCACCACCGGGTCCTTGATTCCCGCGTAGTTGCGCGCCGCCGGCGAATCGGCCGCGGCCGTGGTCCAATAGGAGCGCTGCTCGTTGCCCGGCGAGTCCGACTGCCCCCAACCCAGCGAGATCATGTCGAAATCGAACGAGCGCAGCCGGTTGATGTACTGCGAGGTATCGACCAGCCGCACCCTCACGTCGATCCCGAGCCGGCCCAGGTTGCGCGCGAACGGCAGCACGATGCGCTCGAACGCCTTGCTGACCAGCAGAAACTCGAACTGGAACGGCTGACTGGTCTCGGCGTTCACCAGCTTCTGGTCGCGGACCACCCAGCCGGCCTCCTCCAGCAGCGCGAAGGCGCGTTTCAGGTTCTCGCGCGGCCATCCCGACCCGTCGGTCGTCGGGACCGTGAACTCCGCCGTGAACACCTCATCTGGAATCCGCCCGCGATAACCCTCCAGGATCTCCAGCTCTTCGCCCTCGGGCAGGCCCCTGGATGCCAGCTCCGAGTTGCCGAAATAGCTGTAGTTGCGGGTGTACTGGCCGAAGAACAGCGCCGGGTTGGTCCACTCGAAGTCGAAGGCGAGGCCGATTGCCTCACGCACGCGCACGTCCTGAAAGATCGGCCGGCGGGTGTTGAAGATAAACGCCTGCATGCCGGTCGGGCGTTGGTGCTCGATCTCGGACTGATTGAGCCAACCCTCGCGGACGGCCGCGATGTCATAGGCGGTCGCCCAGGCCTTGGCCTGGTTCTCCGACCGGAAGTCCAGGCTGCCCGCCTTGAGGGCTTCGCGGATGACCGTGGCGTCGCGGAAATAGTCGGTCCGGATGATGGCAAGATTGTTTTGGCCGCGGTTGACCGGCAGGTCGGCGCCCCAATAATCCTTGACCCGTTCGCGCACCACGAAGCGCCCGGGTTCGAAATTGGTGATCTTGTAGGGGCCGCTGGTCAGCGGTGGCGTCCGGGTCGTCGAATCGAAGTCGTTCTCTTCCCAGTAGTGCTTGGGAAGCAGGGGCAGTTCGCCGGCGATCAGCGGCAGCTCGCGGTTGCCCGCTTCGCTGAACACGAACTTGACCGACCGCGGCCCCACTTTCTCCGCGCGCTCGATGGACTGGTAATAGAACCGGTACACCGGGCGGCCCTTGGCCTTGAGGGTTTCCAGCGAGAAGATCACATCTTCCACACTGACCGGGGTGCCGTCATGCCAACGCGCCTCGGGGCGCAGGTGGAAGATCACCCAGGACCGATCCTCCGGCCACTCGATCTCTTCGGCGACCAGGCCGTACCGCGTGAACGGTTCGTCCGCGCTGGACGTGGTCAGCATGTCCCCGCCGATGCTCACCGGCGTGCCCTTGGAAATATAGGGGTTGAAGCTGTCGAAGGTGCCTTCGGCGCCGGTCCGCATGGCACCGCCCTTGGGCGCGCTCGGGTCCACGTACTCGAAGTGCTCGAAGTCGGGCGCGTATTTCGGCCAGCCGTGCATGGCGATCGCGTGCGCGCGAAAGACCGTCTGCCCGTCGCGCTCGGCGACCGTCACGAAATCGGGCGGGTCCGGAGCGTCCGCGGCAAAGGCGATGCCGGATACGAGCGCGCAGAGCGCAGTTGCGATGGCGGCAATCCGCATATGGCTCAGGAGTTCAGCGATGGGCCTATGGTGACCGCGAGCATATCTTATACGCGTCGGCCAGCAAGTTGGATGCGCGGTGCCAGGCGGCTCGATAAGCCGTGCTCTCATCCCTGGAGCACCTTCAGCAATTCCCCATGGCGGTCCCGATCGCCGCTCGCCAAGGCCCGCGTTTCGCCGCTCTCCAACGTCAACGCAGACCCATCCCAACCGGTCATCGCGCCGCCGGCACCCAGCACCACCGGAACATGGGCCAAGTAGTCATAGGGCGCCAGCATGGTCTCGCAGGCGAAGTCGACCCAGCCTCCGGCGACCAGCGTGTACCCGACGCAATCGGTGCCGAAGCGGAAGTAGCGGATCCGTCCGCGCACCCGCGCGAAGGCGGCGCGGTCCTCGCCCTCCTCGAACATCTCCGGGGTCGTCGCAACGAGCGTGGATTGATCGAGCGCGCCACAGGCGCGCGCATGCACGGGCCCTCCGTCGCACAGGGTCGGGTGGCCGTTAGCCCCGAGCCAGGTCTCGTCCAGCCCGGCGAGGTCGACCAGCCCCAGGATCGGCACGCCGCGGTGGCATAGCGCGACGAGAGTCCCGAACATCGGAATCCCGGAGATGAACGCACGGGTCCCGTCGATCGGATCCAGCACCCAGACATATTCCGCGTC
>JAAUXY010191964.1_pt1 | contig 19298 bp, 17 predicted proteins | sample 7278121 | NCBI WGS metagenome assembly JAAUXY01 (sample SAMN14350117, study PRJNA611818) | marine sediment metagenome | isolation source: surface marine sediment (1.8m) | place: French Polynesia: Moorea | collected 2018-08 | reverse complement strand
TAGGGAGTCGAAACCCAGCGACTCGATCGTGGTGTCGCCTCCCTATCCATCCTCGACCTGCTCTACGACGTCGACCAGGAGTTCGAGATCCACCTCGAAGCCGCGGAGGTCATCGACCTGCGCACGGTGGGCGAGATTGCAGCCCTGTTGAAAGAGCGCGGAGCCTGAAGCAGGAACCCGATGGTCAATGCCCAGTCTATTTCGACTTCGGGCCGAGGTGGGGCCTCCCGCCGCCAGCTTCCTTAGGCTCGCGAGGGCCGCCCTGGACTCCGACCTCGGAAAAGGCGCTGTGTCCGAAGGGCGACTTCGAAACCCTCGCTACCCTGACCCGCATCCAGCTGGCGGCGGGAGGCCCCACCTCTCCACTCTGTTACACACCGAATCGGACGCTAGCACTGCGCCATCTCACTGAATATCTGCTGCTGCGATCCGCGCTGGCGGCGATTGACGCTTTGCCGTTCGGCGCTGCCGGATTCGTTGCCCGGCGACTCGCCGATCTGTGGTGGGCGGTTGACTTTCCTCGTCGCCGGGTGGCGCGAGACAATATCCTGAAAAGCGGCATCGAGACCGATCCCCGCCGGGCCACTCGTCTGAGCCGACGCTCGGCGGAGCATATGGGCATGGTGGTGATCGAGTCCCTGAAGTCCGCCGAGATCCTGGATGACGGCCGCTGGCGCGAGAATGTCCGGTTGGCGATTGAGCCGGACGTCTTGGAGGTCCTCGAGAACCCGGACCAGGGCATGATCATCGTTTCCGGTCACTTCGGTAGCTGGGAGATCGCGGCCCAGCTGATGTCGCGCTACAAACCCATCGCCGGCATCACCCGGCCGATGAACAATCCGCGGGTCGAAGCCCTTGTCCAACGCCGCAAGCCGCGCTACCGCTTCAATCCCATCCCAAAGTACGCCGCCGACCCCAGGCGCTTCCTTTCCGTGCTCGGCAACGGCGAGATCCTGGCGCTGCTCGCTGACCAGCATGCCCACACGGGCGGTGTCATGGTCGACTTCTTCGGCCGTCCCGCCGCTCACTACACCACCGCCGCCATGCTGCACCTGGTCGCCCGTGTTCCGCTTTGCTTTGCCGCTTGCCGCCGCACCGGCCAGAAGCGCTTCGAGATCGTCACCTCGCCGCTCATCCAACATCCCCCTTCAGGCAAGAAGAAACGCGACGTCCACGCCATTCTCGCCACCCTCAATCAATATCTCGAAGCGGAGATTCGCAAGGCTCCAGATCAGTATGTCTGGGGCCATCGCCGCTGGCGGGACTAGAGCAGGCTCGGACCTTCAGCTGCCGAACACGGCGCGAACCGCCTGGGCGACGGCGTAGCCGACATAGTTGCCGACGGCGTAACCGAACATGGCGACGATGATGCCCGGCAGCACCAGATGACGCCAACCCTTGGTCTCCGCCACCGGTGCGACCAGCGCCGGGCCGGCCTTGGTTGCCACCGAGGCGATGGTGAGCACGCCGACGTCCATGCGCAACATGCGCCCACCGCCAAAGAGCACGACCATATGGACCGCCATGATCACCACGACATAGAGAAACAGAATCGGCGACAGTACGACCGCCTGATAGAAATCGATCAGAGCGCCGACCGCCGCAAAGAATACGTAGAACGCCAGATCGCCGATCTCCCACGCTCCCTCCAGCTTGCGCACCGGCCGCAGCTGGCCGATCATCAAGGCGAGCGTGGTCACGATCAGAATCGACGGCAGGCCGGGAAAGAAACGGTCTAACACGGCCGCCTTCAGCCAGTCGCTGGCGGCCATGACCGCCACCGCCAGAAAGGCCAGCGTCGCCACCTGGACCGGGACGAGCCGAGGTTTACCGGCCGGAGCAGGCGCTTCTTCACCTTCGACCGTCTCAGCCTGCCAGCGGTTCGAGACCAGGTAACTCCCCGCGAGCCACGTCGGGATGACCATCCAACACGCGTAGAGAGGAAAGAGCGTGAGATTATCGACCGCGTTAGCAGCTGCTAGCAGATCCGGGTTGCCGACCTCGAGCCCTTGCCAAAGCGCGAAGAAGTTCAGGCTGCCGCCGATGAACGTGCCGGTGTAGGGCCCAGCCAGCTTCCAGCTGCCGGACTCGAGAACCTTTGCCAGGAAAGGCTCCAGCATCAAGCTGGCCGCGAGCACGCCGAGGACCGTTCCTACCGACGCCAGGGCGAAAGCAGCTAGCATCGGTCCACCGGCCTTCCTGACGTCGGACAGGTTAACGGTGAAGAGGATCACGCAAACCGCGAACGGTACTGCGAAGTCGATCAAGCCACCGTAAATCGGCGCTTCGGTCGGTATCAGACCCAGATTCGAGCACAGAGCGCTGGTGAAGATGATCCAGATGATTGCCGAGAAGCGCTCGGCCCAGGCATAGCGGCTCACCATCTGGAGCGAAAAGAAGATCACTCCGAGGAGGACGGCAACGACGGCAAGAGGCTCCTGGATCACGATCTTGAACCTTGTCGGGAAGAAGCGGGAGTCTATGCCTCGAGGCAATGAGGTGCAAGGCACACCGATTTGCCCGCCTGATTCAGTCTTTATAGACTCTTTCTCTTGGAGGTTGGCGTGGTCAAGTTCGTTAGGCCCGCAGCGACGCTGGCTTCAGGTCGGCGGATAGTTTTTCTCGAGGTGGTCTTAACCACCCTTTGGGTGATGATCGCCCAGCCGCGCACCGTGTCGGCCACCGAGACCGATCAGTTCTTGGTCTGGGGTGTTGAGTTGGCCGATAGCTCCGAGCAGCTCAATCAATTCATCAATCAAGAATTTGAACGCAAGCTTGCGCGGCTCAACCGCGGCGATCGGCAAAGACCCTGCGAAGCGGTGCCTGGGCGTTTATATCGCCGTGCATTCTCGTCTCTGTTCTCCTCCCGGCTCCGTCGCTTCGTGGAGAATTCGGACATCGAATGGTACCCAAGACGCGGGGTGAGCTATTGGGAGTATCGCTCTCAGAGCGTCTTTCGCCGCAGCGTCTTCTCGTTTTTCATCCCCATGGCTCGCACCGTGCGGATCGGCGACGTCTACCTGGGCGTCGACAAGCTGGCGCACATGTTCGGCATCGGCCGACGCTACTACATTCACTATCGCGGACAGCGCCGTAAGCTCACGTCTGATGAGGCGCAGCGCAAAACCGTCGTCTGGGGTCTCAAGATGGAACGCTTCTTCCTCGGCGGTTACGCCGAGGGCATCATTTCCCACGCCGACTTGGAAGCGAATTTCCAAGGTCTACGTCTGGCGATGGACATGTGCGAGGGCGATGATCCCTACCTGGTTGCCGGCGACGACGGATGGCAGTTCTCTCGCCCGATCGACCTACGCGACTACGTCAACCCAGCCTTCGACGAGAGCTACAACAGCAATCACTATTTCCGCTTCCAGTGGCGGGTCGTGCAGCCAATTTTGCAGGAAGAGTATTGCCCTCGCTACGACAATGAGGAGGTCCAGCGACGGCTGACGAGATATCGACAGATCGATACCGGCAGCCTGTCTCGAGAGGTCATTGCCCAGCAGTATGAAAAAGTCGGGCACAGGTCCCCTAAACTGTTCGCCGTGGATCACCTCTGCACCGATGAGGGCGAAAAGCATATGCAATCTGCCGAGCAGAAAGCCGGAGCCCCGGGATCCGGATGAGCAAACATCAGGAGGGGATCGACTTCGACGCGCACATTCGTCTGCTGGTGTATCGCTTTTTCGTTGAAACCGGCCAAACGCCGACCCGATCCGAGATCGCGCACCAGGCGAAGGTTAGCCTCGACCAGGTGACCGCCGCCTTCGAACGTCTGGCCAAAGGCAAGGCCCTGGTATTACAGCCGGGCAGCGGCGAAGTGCTGATGGCCGAGCCGTTCTCAGCTGTACCGACCGCTTTCGAGGTTCGCTGCGGGGAGATGAGCTGGTGGGGCAACTGCATCTGGGACGCCCTGGGCATCCCGGCCATGCTCGATCAAGACGCAACCGTCCACACCAGCTGGGGAGCCTGCGGCGAGGCCATGCGGCTCGACGTCAAAGCAGGTGAGCTACTGCCGGCCAACGGAGTCGTGCACTACTCGGTGCCGGCCCACCGCTGGTGGCAAGACGTCGTCTTCGCCTGACGCACCATGCTGCTCTTCCGGTCGGAAGAACACGTGCATAGCTGGTGTCAGAACTGGGGCCAGCCTTTCGGCGAGGCCTTTTCGCTCGAGCAGCAGTGGGGCTTGGCCCAAGCCTGGTACAGCGACCGTATGCGTCCGGATTGGCGTCGAAAGACCCCAGACGAGGTCAAGGCCATTTTCGGTGGACTGGGCTTGACCTCGGACTTCTGGAAGATCGACCCGCCCTGACGTTACTCGCCGTAGTTCAGGCGATGCTCCATCATGCCGCCACAGCCGCCTTGCTTGAAGGGTAGGTTGCAGCGACCGGTCGAACAGGTCTTGCCCTCATAGCCGGAGGGGTTGAGCGCCTGGATCCAACCCTCCACCGCTGTCCGGACCTTGTCGGCATCGGCCTGGTGCTCGGTGATCAGCAGCTTGCTGAGACCCCAGATGCTGCGCGAGAGATTGCACTCGCAGCAGCAGGTAGCGGCTGAGAAATTATTGCAGCAGGGGGCGGGCATATCCGCAAGAGCCTCTTGGCGAATCGCTTCCTGCTCGGAGGTGAGCTGGATCGCTTTGTAGTGGCCCATCAGCTCCAGGACCTGTTCCTTGGTACCCTTGTACTCACCGGCGGTCCAATCTGTGCCGGTATCACCGGCGGCCAGCAGGTTCCCAGCGCCCAGAATCACGCAGCTGAGAGTCAAGCATCCGAGAGTCCATCTCATCCACAGGGTCTTATTCATCGTCTTCTCCTTGAGGCCTCGATCAGGATCCCCGGACGTCGCCCGGGATGAGCCTCATAGACTACCACCGTCTACCCTCGAACCCGACGATTCCGATGATTCGAGATTCCGGTGAATGCTTCCACCCAGCACGACGACGGTTGTGTCTGCCGGTACAGGCCTGACTGGATCCCGCCAGGAGACGAATTCCAGACGTCGACCTGGCAAGGTGATCCGCGCCCAGCCGGCGAGCGAATGAGCCACCAGCACCGGCACCTGGCGCCTGCCGGGACCGATGACCAGCCGCGGATACTCGCCCGCCTCGATGCGGCCACCGACGGGTGACTCGAGGATTCGTTGCTCCAGACTCTCGAGGAAGACGGCGGCATCGAGGCTCGCCTGCCGGTATGCCGCCTGAGACCGAAACAGTGGCGAGCCGACACCGAATGAGGCCAGGATCAATGTCACGCCGGCGACGGCGCAGATGGCGGACGATCGACCGACAAAGTGCTTTCGGTAGCCTGAGAGAACCCCATCGAGGACTCCACCCAACCCGATCGCTCCGCCGCAAACGGCGATTAGCAGGTACCAGGGAGACAGACGAGCGACGGCGGCGTAGACCGCGGCAAGGGCCAAGATCCATAGCCCGGCAAAGGCGACGAGGCGAAGACCCGGTGGCCAGACCACCCGCGGGGCGCGACGACGCCCCGCGGCGAACAGGCCGAAGCCGAAACCCAGGACCACACAGCCGAAAGCGGCGGCCAGCTTCGCGGAATGCTGCGGCACAAAGACGCCGAGGAGAGTCTTGGCCAGGGTACCCAACCATAGCCCCGGCAGTTGCGTGACGTCGGTGTCCGGGTAGCCGCCGAGATCACCCAGAACCCGGAACCGAAGCAGTAGAACAGCGGCAACCACGGCGAGATGTGCCGACAGGCCACTCGCTGCCAGGCGAAGCGATGCCCACTTCCGCCGATCCTCGGGCTCGATGAGCAGGAAACGAGCGGCACCGATCAGGATCGGTAAGACGACGGCCGTCTCTTTGGAACCTACGGCAAAAGCGGTGGCCAGCCACGAGCCGAAGGTCGAGACGCGTGAACGTCCAACGCACTCCCGGCGATCGAGACCCCGGTGATCGAGGTGTAGCGATACGAGCACGAAGAGGCAGCACAGCAACTCGGGACGACGCGGCAGGTAGGGCACGACATCGGGCACCACTGGATGCAGAACGAAGAAAAGCACGGCGGCGAGCGCCGCCCTACGGCTGCCATAGCGCCTGACCAGGCCGTAGAGGGTGAAACCGCAGAGGCCGAAGAGAGCCGCGTTCACCGCCACATAGCCACCGGCGGACAACTCCCATAACGGCCACTCGAGGGCGACGCCCAGGGACAATACCGGGCGATAGAACGACATCGGCAACAGCCCGCTGGCCAGCGGCTGACTCAGGATGTCCATGACTCCAGCGACCTCCAACCGACTGGCAGCGAGGATCGGATAAGCATCCCAACCCAGAAAACCGATCGGCGAGAAACGCAGCCCGACCACGACGCTCGCCAACAGTAGGCCTACCGCTACCGCGGAGTCGACCCGCCGAGGCGGGACGAGGTGGCGGGAGGCCCAAATCGAAAATTTTTGAATCAGCAGTAGGCGGCTCACGTCAACCGCATCGTAACGCGCCTGGTGGTATTCTCCCGCCAATGCGACCCGAGGTGGAGATCCATGCCCGACGTCAGAGGCTGGGTCAGTGATGCGACGCAAGGCTTCCGTAGGGTTCTCGCCGGGCTCGTCGCCCAGATCGGCCGATCCTCAGCCGTCCTGGCGCGAGTCATGGCAGCGCTTGTGGACCTCGCCCGACCCCGACCTGGTCGACGCCGGGTTCCGCGGCGAATGGCTGGTGGCGAGCGTCCGACTGCTGCTCATCCTGGGGATGCTCTCCGTGCCCCTCGATCAATTCCTGCAGTCGCCGATGGAGCGCGGCAGGCAGGTCGTCATGTGGGTGGCGGCGGCGGCCCTGGCCGAGGCGCTGGTGATCTACTCGGCGGTGATGCGCAGCTGGGGCCGCACCTGGATCGGATTTATGAGCGGCATCGTCGATGTCTCTCTGGTGACCATCTGCCTGTGGATCTTTCTGCGCCTCGATCGCCCACTGTCGGCGACCAATGACCTGGTCATCTTTCCGGTCTACCTCCTGGCGATCGGTGCCACCGCGTTGCGCTACGACTGGCGCATCTGCATCCTCACCGGCATCGCCGCGTTTCTGGAGTACCTGGGACTGGTGAGCTATGCCGTCTGGCAGTGGGACCTCACGGATCCGTCACGGCCGCTCTCGGACGACTTCAGCTGGACGCTGCAGATCGGCCGCCTGGCGCTGCTGGGCGTATCGACCGTGCTGGCGACCTCGCTGGTGGTGCGCGCCCGTGAACAGCGACGCCTGTCGACTCGCGATCGGCTGACCGATCTCGCCAATCGGGGCTTCTTCGACGACAACCTGAGCCGACTGGGGGCCTTGGCGTCGCGCTCCGGTGAGCCGGTGGGGGTGGTGATGATCGACATCGACCACTTCAAACGCTTCAACGACAGTCACGGCCATCTGGCCGGCGACGCGGCCTTGCGGGTGGTCGCCAAGATTCTGGCCGACTCGTTCCGCACCACCGACATGATCGCCCGCTATGGTGGCGAAGAGTTCGCTGGCCTTTTCCCCGGCATGAACATGTCCTACGCCAAACGCCGCATGGAAGAGCTGCGGGTCAAGATCGAGAAGCTGCCGGTACCGATAGATGGCGCTGGCGGCACTAGCCACGTCACCGTCAGCATGGGGGTTGCCGTCTGGCCCGACGATGGTGCTAGTCTTGTCGAGGCGCTGTCGATCGCTGATCTGCGCCTCTACCAGGCAAAACGAAGTGGCCGCAATTGCGTCGTCACCGCGACTCTCGAAGGCGAGGACCGGCGCAAAGATTCGCGGAACCCACACAAATAAAGAGGAGCGACTGGACATGCCAATTTACGAATACCGGTGCGAGGAGTGCGGCCACCGCTTTGAGGTGATCCAGCGGCTGGGCGAAGGTGCCGATGGCCTGGCCTGTCCGGGTTGCGGCGCGACCGGGGTCGAGAAAATGTTCTCGACCTTTGCTTCAGCCGCCCCTGCAGGATCGGCGGCTGGAGCGTCGAGTGCCGGCTGCTGCAAGGGCACCCACACGTGACAGACTTGAACCGGTAGCCCGTCGGGCTATCCCGTCACTTTTTCTCACGGAACCCGCAAGGAATCCGGCCGTCTGGTGTTACACCCCCGAACGGAACACCAAGAGGGCCAGACATGCAACGAACATCTTCGCGCTTCCTTCAATCCACTCTCCCCGCGCTCTTTCTCCTCCTGACCCTGATTCTCGCTGGCCCGGCCAGCGCGGATCGCGCCCTTGAGCTGCCCTGGCGCGAAGCCGGTCTGACCGAGCGTCAGGCCGCCGCCCACCTGCTCGACCGCTTCGCCTACGGCGCCCGCCCCGACGACATCGATCGTGTCCTCGACCTCGGGCTTGAAACCTGGCTCGAAGGTCAGCTGGCCGGCAATCTCCCCGACCGCGATGTCGACCGTCGGCTCGACGGCCTGCACAGCCTCGAGATGAGTACCCGTGAGATGGTCGAGACCTACCCGAATCCGGGCATGGTACTGCGTCAGGCGAGCCGAGAAGGCGTCGTCAACGGTGAGGAGCTTCGGCGAGAAGACATGGAGAACCTCAGCCGCGGCGAGCGATCCGAACAGCGGAGCCAGCTGATGGCATATGCCCGCGAAAAAGGCTATCGACCGATGCGCGAGATGCTCGGCGAGCTGATGGTGCAAAAACTCATCCGCGCCCGCTACTCGGAGAACCAGCTCACCGAGGTCCTGACCGACTTCTGGTTCAACCACTTCAACGTCTCGATCACCGACAACGAGAGCCGATCCTTCGTTTCCACCTACGAGCGCGACGCCATCAGGCCCCATGTCCTCGGCGACTTCCGCGAAATGCTCGAGGCGACCGCCAAACATCCCGCGATGTTGCTCTACCTGGATAACGCGCGCTCGGTGGCCGAGGATGGCGCCAAGGTCACTTTCGACCGCGAAAGATATACACGATCACGCGGTCGGGGGCGCTTCGGTGGCGGGCGTCAACGCGGGGGCTTCGGCGACGCCGAGATGCGTCGCGCGATCGAGGAGCGTCGTCCCCAGGGCCTGAATGAGAACTATGCCCGAGAGCTGATGGAGCTTCACACCCTGGGCGTGGACGGCGGCTATACCCAGGACGACGTCATCGAAGTCGCCCGCGCCTTCACCGGCTGGGCAACCTACCCGCCGGGGCCGGCGCGGCGCGAGATCGAGCAGCGAATCTCCCGCGCCCGACGTATCCCTGACGCCGGCTTCGTCTTCGAGGAAAATTTCCTCTTTCGCGCCGACGCTCACGACGCCGGCAAGAAGACGATCCTCGGCAAGAGCTATCCGGCCGGCCGCGGTATCGAGGACGGGCTCGAGGTGCTGGACCAGCTCGCCGCCCATCCCTCGACCGCGCGTCATATCGCGACCAAGCTGGCGGTGCGTTTCGTCTCCGATGAGCCGCCTGCGGCCCTCATCGATCGCTTGGCCGAAAGTTTCACCGCGTCAGGCGGCGACCTCAGGCAGGTGATGCGGACCCTCGCCCAGTCCCCTGAGTTCTGGGCTCCGGAGGCTCGCGGCGCCAAGATCAAGTCGCCCTTCGAGCTCGCGGTCTCGGCACTGCGCGTGCTGGACGCAGAGATCGAGCACCCACGCGCCACCCTCGAATGGATCCGGCGTATGGGCCAACCGCTCTACGCCTACCAGGCGCCGACCGGCTACCCCGACCGCGCCACCGCCTGGGTCAACACCGGCTCGCTGCTGGGCCGCATGAACTTCGGTTTGCAGCTCGCCACGGGACGGATCGCCGGACTCGGCCTCGACCTCGCGGCACTCAACGAACACCGCGAGCCCGAATCCCTCGACGATGCCCTCGTCACCTACGTGCCGCTGCTGATGCCCGAGCGCGACCCCGGCGAAACCGTCCGCCGGCTCGAACCGGTGATCCGAGATCCCGAGCTGGCCAAAAAGATCGAAGAGGCCGCCCCGGACGACGAAGGAGATCCTTTCTTTGACGACTTCGTCGACGGCCTGTTCGGCGGGCCGGCTTTCGGAGAGCGGAGTTTCGGCGATCGGAGTTTTGGCGATCGCCGCGGCCGACGCGACCGAACGCCGGCACCCGCGGATATCGACAACAGTCCGTTGGCCCATGTCGTCGGAGTGATCCTCGGCTCGCCGGAATTCCAGCGCCGATAACCCAACAGGAGAGCATCATGATCGACCGCAGAGCATTTCTCAAAGCCGGGGGCATCGCCCTCTTCTCCGCCGGCGCCGGACCCGCTTTCCTCGCCCGCACCGCCGCGGCCAGCACCGAGCCCACCGCCTTCAAGCGGCGCAAAGTCCTGGTGACGATCTTTCAACGCGGCGCCATGGACGCCCTGGCGGCGGTGCCGCCGACCGGCGACGCGCTGCTGCGCAAGCTGAGACCTCGGCTCCACATGAGCGCCGCGCGCTCCGCCGGCGACGGCGCGATCCAAGACCTGGGAGTCGGTTTCGGCTTGCACCCCGCCTTCTCGGACCTGCTGCCGATGTGGCGCGACAAAGACCTGGCGGTGGTGCACGCGGTCGGCTCGCCCGACTCGACGCGCTCGCACTTCGACGCACAGGACTACATGGAGACCGGCACGCCGGGGCGCAAAGGAACCCCCGACGGCTGGCTCAACCGGGTCGTCGGCGAGCTCGGCCATGACGCCACGCCGTTTCGCGCCGTCGCCATGACCGCCGCCCTGCCGCGCTCGCTCTACGGCGATCATCCGGCCCTGGCGGTCACCGATCTACGCAGCTTCAAAGTCGACCTGCCCGGCTCGAAAGCCGGCTCCCAGGCCGCCGGCCAGGGTTTCGAGGCGCTCTACGAACAAGCCTCCCAGGACTTGCTGCGCGCCACCGCCCACGAGACCTTCGAGGCGGTCGACACCCTCGAGAAGCTCGACGTCCGGCGCTATCGCCCGGCAGCCGGCGTGCGTTACCCGCGCTCACCCCTGGGTACCAGCCTGCAGCAGATCGCATTCTTGATCAAATCCGACGTCGGACTCGAGGTGGCGTTCGCCGAATCCGGCGGCTGGGATACCCACGTCCAGCAAGGCACCGCCACCGGATCTTTCGCCCGCCGGGCCGACGATCTGAGTCGCTCGATCGCCGCCTTCTGGCGCGACCTCGGCACCCACCGCGACGACGTCACCGTCATGACCATGACCGAGTTTGGCCGCACCGTCGCCGAGAACGGTTCCGGCGGCACCGATCACGGCCACGGCTCGTGCCTCTTCGTCCTGGGCAACGACGTCGACGGCGGCAAGGTTCACGGCAACTTTCCCGGCCTCGATCGCGACGCCCTTTATGAAGGCCGCGATCTGCCGGTCACCACCGACTTCCGGGCGGTGTTCTCAGAGGTCGCGGGAAAGCACCTGGGGTTGCCGGCCAGCGCCGGCCTGTTCCCGGGATGGAGCGGTGGACGGATTCCGTTGATCAAACGCGCCTGAGCAGCCAGACCGCTTCCCGGGTCTCATTCTCGATGAACTCAACCTCGCCCCGTTGCGAGTCCATGAATTCCTCGAGCTCTTGACGGCGTTCCGGTATCGTTTCGAGCAATCTGTCGACGGCAGCCCGAAGCCGCCCGAGATCTTCTTCCGACGCCAACTTCTCCGCCGGAATCAAGACCTCGGCGACCAGCACGTCGCCATGCGCCCCCAGCTGCCTGTGGGTCTCCTCACGATCCCGGTAATACTCATAGCCCTCGGGAAACTCCGTCGTCGCTCGGACCAGAAGACCGTCGCAGATCAACAGATAGCCGCCAGGACGCACGCACTGGCGCAGTGCATCGATGCAGCCCGCGAAGTCGCCAAAGATCCCCGCACCGACCGCCGCGAAGACGGCCACGTCGAAAGGCTCGTGGGCGCCGGCAACGCCACGCAAGTCACCCTGCAGAAACGACACCAGGTGGTCGACGCCCGCGTCGGCCGCCGCGCGAGCACCCTCGGCGAGAAAGGGCTCGAAGAGATCGACGCCGAGCACCTCATGTCCCAACTCCGCGGCGATGGCGATCGCCGCTGCACCCTTGCCGCAGCCGAGGTCGATCACCCGCGACCGCGGCGGTAGATCGGCGTGCTCGCGCAGCAGCTCGACCATCTCTTCCGGCCAGCAGCCGAGGGCGGTGAAGTCGGCGAAGAGGTCAGGTAACAGCGGCAAAAGCTCGGGTTCGGCGCCCATCGCTTCGGCTACCTGGTCGTTCGTCTTGTATTCCGCCATGGACAGCTCATTCATCGCACAAGCGCGGCCAGTGACGATACCATGGCTCGCATATGTTATAAAAGCATTGCCTGCAACATAGAGGAGACGAGAATGAACCACAAAGCCAGCTGGGCCGCGAGAGTAGGCTCTCGCCCCATCCTCTTTCTCCTCACTGCCCTGATGGCGACTCCGGCTCTGGGCCAAATGCAGGAGATTGAACCGCCGTACCCGATTGTGCTGGACACGATCGATCTCGCTCAAGTGGCGCTGAACGGAGCTGGCAGCGCTGACGGCATCTATGTCCTGGTATGGATCGAACAGGACTTGAGCACCAACAGCGCCAGGATCTTGCTGCGGCGATACGCGGCCGACCACCAGCAGGTGGGCGAGGATGTGGTTCTGGCGAACGGCGTCGGCATCTTCGCCTTCGCAACCCCCCGAGTAGCTCGAAATGCCGCTGGCGACACTGTGGTCGTCTGGTTGGACCAGGAGGAAGATCGGATCGTCGGCCGTCTCGTCTCGCCGTCCGGACAACCGCTCGGCGACGTCTTTCAGATCAACGAAGTTGCGGCCCCTTTCCTTGGACGGCCCAGGGTGGGAATAGACGGCAATGCCCGTTTCTTCGTCGTTTGGCCGGTGAGCGATGGCAGCCAGTCCGACGTCAAGGGCCGGCTCTTCGACAGCTCGGCTCAGCCCCTCGGCGCCGAATTCCAGGTCAACACCTTCTCCCCTGGATCACAGACAAATCCTGACGTCTCCATGCTGGCGGGTGGCGAAGCCATGGTGACCTGGAGAAGTTGGAATCAAGTGGGCAGCGGCGCGGGAATCTTCGCGCAGCGATATGACGCGGGCGGAGACACCGCCGGAGAAGAGTTGCAGATCCACACCTCCGAAATACCGGCCGAGGGAAGCCCCCGCATCACCGGGCGAGCCGGTACCGGCTGGATCGTGGTGTGGGACCGAGTCGAGTTCCTCGATGAGAACGCGCCGGGAGACATCCTGGGGCAGAGGGTTGCGATGGACGGCCGCCTCCTGGGCAAGGAGACACTGATCAGTGAGCAGAATTCACTGACCGAGAGACTGCCCAGCGTGACCGCAACCGACGATGGGAGCTTCGTCATCGCCTGGCGGTCCTGTTCCGGCCCGGGGCAAGTACTCTGCGGCTCGGCGGTGCGTTTCTTCGAAGCTGGCCTCGAGCTCCATCCCCTCCATTGGCACCTCCCCGACCGTTTTCAATACCTTCAGGAGGTAACCAACCTGGGTTCACAGGTCGTGATCACCTGGACCAGCATTCGATGCGATAACGCCACCTGTGGTTCTTTGCCCGAGGGGGTCTACGGTCAGCGATTCCTATTGCCTCTCCTCGCCGATGGCTTCGAGAGCGGCGATGCTTCACGCTGGTCCCTCGTCGTGCCCTAACTCGATGCCATCCAGAAACGAGCATTGGGCCGCGTCGCCCGGACCCCTGCGGGCGGCGCTGCCCTGAACTCGCGCGGCCTCTTCTAGTACCTAAGGTGCTGATCCCAAGCGGTTTGCAGTTCCGACGAGGCCGCGCTCAAACACGGCTCAGCGCCGTCCTCGGGGATCCGAGCGCCGCTCCCCTGGTGGAGAACGTGCGTTTCTGGAACTGAGGACTCCTCAGCGGTACCCCCTTGGGGTGCTAGCGAATAGCCACGGGTTTTAACCCGTGGCAGCCGCCCGCATTGGTGACCTTGGAATTGCCGCCGACGACTATGCGTTCTCGTACAGGTCCGACTTCTTGACCTTCACCCGATTGGCCGTGGTCTCGGTGACCTCGTAGATCCAGGAACCGTGGAAGGTGTTGAACCCGTCGATCTCGGTCTGGCGCTTGAGCTGCTCGGCGATTCGAGCCGTGGTCTCCTCGTCGTCGTCGGGAGACACGACCAGCTGACCGTAGTTCTCGAAGCCCTGAATCCGCAGATAGTGCTTGTCGCCCTTGGTGGCGACCGCGACCTGGTAACCCGAGCCGTCCTCGAGCTCGATCTCGACCGCCGAATCGAAGTACAGGCCCTGGACCTCCGGAGCGTTGGCCAGGTAGTGCTTGGAAAAACGCAGGCCGGAAAGCACGTTCTTGAGTTGGTCGAACTTCGACGAGGTCTTCTTGCCCGACGGCATGTCGGCGAGCGCTAAGCTGCCGCTCTCCCCCGAGATCACGAAGTCACGACCGCGAACGGCGGCGACCTCGTCCGTCTCGACGTCGAGGATCTCTTTCTTCAGGAAGTCGTCTTGGCCGGTCGAGAGGTAGACCCGGGAGCTGGTCAGGTAGATGGTGTCGTCGTCACCGTCGGTGCGCTTGACATAGCTGCCACCGCCGTCGTCCATCGACTTCCCAACCAGGAAGCGCACCAGCTCCTCTTCGCCCGAGCCCTTGAAGACGACGTTGATCGTATTCTCGCCGCCAGCCATCAGCTCGAGTTCCTCGGTCAGGCTCTCGCCGCTCCCCACTTCTTTCTCGAGGCTGAGCTTGAGCACGTCGCGGATGAAACGGTTGACCGACTCGTTCTTGGCCGGGTAACCGTCGGCATCGACGACCACAAACTGTTCACCGTCACGCCTCAGGTGGGCACCCTCGTCACCCTTCTCGATCACGATCTCGGCGATCGAATCCGGGTTCAGGTTCTGCAGGAATTTCTGGCCGCGCTCGAAGCGCTCGGCCCGGCGCACGCTGTCGGTGTAGGAGAAGACGGACAACGCGCACAGCGCGGTACAGACGGCGATCAAGATCTGATTGATCTTCATTGCATACTCCTCACGAAGCAGGGCTTCGCGCGATCAAGGATGTGGCTGATTTCATGCGAAGCTCCTTCTGGCAGCCGCGTCGCGCATGCGACGGCGGAAGAAGAGGAAGAGCCCGAAGGCGAGGATCAGGATCGGCATGACGCCGAGGGTGGCGAAACGCACGCTAGCTTCTTCCGACTCGAGCGCCGCTCGTTTCTTCTTGCGGATCTCGAGCAGCTCGCGGTTAGCGTCACCAATGCGACCGTTGAGCTCATCGACCTCGTCCTGGACCTGCTTCTGGAACAGCGCCGCGTTGCGGGAACCGAGGTCGGCCTGCTTGTCGCGAAGCTGCTCCTCGAAGCTGGCGATCTCGGCCCGCAGCTCCTTTTCCCGCTCCTGAGTCTCGCGGTCAGCCTCGGCCTCGATCTCGTCGAAGAGGGTGAACGGACGCTGGATGGTGGCCTTCGAGCGCACCTTCATCAGCTCCTCGGAGCCGAACAGGAAATCGACGGCATTGAGCAACACTTTGTGGTTGTCGTTGAGCGCGATGGCGCCGAACGGCGTATTCTGGAACGCCACCTGGTCGGAAATAAAATCGACGTCGGCGAAGACCATCACCGTCGCCTCGGCGCGCTCCTCCTCGGGCACCGCATCCTTGGACACCACCTCGTCGCTGGTCTGTGGCGGCAGATCGATGCCCGGCGGCAGACCCGGAGGCGGTGGCGGAGTGGGCCCTGGAATGTCGGCGCCGTCCGGATAGATCATCGGCAGCTTGCCCTGCACCAGATAAGCGAACGACACCGGCTCGGTGCCAGGGACGAACTCGTCGGCGATCTTGCCCGGATTGTTAAGATCCAGGAACACTAGGCTGCCCGAGTCCGGAAAACCGGGCTTGACCTCAAGGGTATTGCCTTTGGAGGTGGTTTGGAGCAACGGCGTCAGGGTCACGCCGCTGTCGCCACCCTCGCTTTCGCCCTCACCATCACCATTGGAGGTTTCCACCAGGCTGCCGGCGAGGAAGAAGCGCAGGTTGGAGAGCCCCTGGAACACCGGATGCTGGGTGTTGATGGTCTCGCCCTTGACCTGATCGTCGATCTGAAGGTCGACGATCACCCGCTCGGCCGGGCCGGCTCGCGACACCGCGCGCCGAATGCCGAGATCGAAGTCGGCGACCACCCGGTCTTCCTCACGCTCGAGCCCCCACTTGGCGAGCAGCGGCTCGAGGTTCGACGACGGCTTGTACTGATAGGCCGCCCAGGGTTGCTGCGGGTTCTGCACCGGCTGATCATTGAGCGAGTAGGGGTCGAGAAAAATCAGGGTGTTGCCACCGCGAGCGATCCACTCGTCGAGCGCCCAGAGCGCGCGCTGGTTGAAGTCCTTCGGGTGGACCACGATCACCAGGTCATACTCATCGGCGGGAATGTGGTCGGTGTCGGCGTCGATCTTCGACACCTCGTAGGTCTCCTCGAGCAGCTGCATGGCGATCCACGACTCGCCCGGGGATTTGCCCTGGGCGCGCAACACCTGAGCCATGTAGGGATCCGAAGCATCGGAGATGACCTCCAGGCTCGACATCACGCCGATGCGCTGCTGGGTCGGCCAGATCAGCGTCTGGATACGCTTCGAGATCTCGTACTCGATCGTCTCCTGCTGGTTCGGCCACAGGAAGTCGATGACGTCACGGCTGCCGGTCTGGGTCTGGAACACCAGGCCGAAGAAGAAGAGGTCGCCGTGCTGGTTGATCGGCTTGCCGTCGAGGCCGTAGTCGGCGGCATCCTGGGCGTCGTCGGTGTCGGGGATCGGATCGATGAAGCTGACCTTGAGCTTGCCCTCGGAGGCGATTTCATACTCCTTGAGCAGCGCCCGAATGTACTTCTCGTAAGTGATGAAGTCCTTGATGAACTTGGGCAGCGACTTGCCGGCGGTCTCCGAGAAATAGAGCTTCAGCTCAAGCGGCTTGACGCCTTCTTCCTGCAGCCGGGCGAGGATCGCCTCGGTGCCGTCGGTCAGCGAGTAGAGATTGTCGGAGGTGAAGTCGACGCGCAGATTCTCGCTCCAGCGAGTCAGCACGTGAATACCGAAGACGGCGACCAACGCCACCAGGATCAAGGTGGTGACGCGGCTGTTCATGAGCTTTTGAAAGTCCATGCCAATGCCTCCTTAAGATGCCTTGGTGCGGTCCAGAGCGACCGTGCCGCAGACCAGCCAGCCGAGAGTGAACAGGATGAAGAACGCCAGGGTGCCGAACTCGATCAATCCGCGGGTCATGGTGTCGAAATGGTCGGCCACCGAAAGGGACAGCATCACCTGCTCGGCGTAGCCGCCGACCCCGGGCAGCTTGCCGATCGACTCGAGCGACTGCGGCAGGCCGACGATCAGAAACGTCACCGTCGCCGCGGTGCCGAGGATGAACGCCACCACCTGATTCTTGGTCACCGCCGAGAACAGCATGCCGATCGAGAGGTAGCTGCCGGCGAGCAGAATGCAGCCCAGGTAGCCGGTGAAGATCACTCCCCAGTCGGGATCGCCGAGGCGCGCCACCTGAAACACCAGGGGCACCGAAAGCACCAGCGAGAAGATCAGGAAACACCAACCGGCCAGGAACTTGCCGAGGTAGGAGGCCTCGAGTGTCACCGGCAGGGTGAAAAGCAGCTCGACGGTGCCGGTCTTGCGCTCCTCGGCCCACAGCCGCATGGCCACCGCCGGCACCAGGACCACGAACAGCCAGGGGATGTAGGTGAAGAAGGAGTCGAGGCTCGCCTGCCGCAGCTCTAGGAAGCGCCCGAAGTCGCGCGACAGGGTCAGCCAGCCGCTGGCCACCAGAAAGATGACGATGAAAATGTAGCCCAGTGGCGAGGAGAAGTAACCCTTGAACTCGCGCTTGAAGATGGAGCCCAAGCCGGTCAAACGATCGCTCATGTCGCGAGGCCCTCCGTCATTTTGCGGAACAGATCTTCGAGGCGCCCTTCCTGCAGGCGCACATCCTGAATCGGCGCGTCCTGCACCAGCTCGAGCACGTCCATCAGGTGGTTGCCTCCGCCCTCGGGATAAATGTCCATCGCCGAGCTCGAGTGCATCTCGACCCGAGAGCACCACTCCTGGGCCTCGAGTCGCGACTTCACCGACGGATCGTCCTCATGCAGGGTCAGGCGAATGACGTTGTGATTCGGCGCCACGGCGATCAGCTCCTGGGGTGTCGAATCGACCATGATCCGACCTTGGGAGATGATCATCGCCCGATTGCAGATGCGTTCGACCTCGTCGAGGATGTGGGTCGAGACGATGATGCACTTGTCCTTCGAGAGGTTAGCCAGGAGCTTCTGCACCACCGCTTTCTGATTCGGGTCGAGCCCGTCGGTAGGCTCGTCGAGAATCAGCACCTCCGGATCGTGGATCAGCGCTTGGGCCAGGCCGACGCGCCGCTTATAACCTTTCGACAGGGTCTCGATCGTCTGGTGTTGCACCTTGGTCAGCCCGGTCATGTCGAGCACCCGCCGGATCGCCGCGGGGATATTGTCGATCGCCCGTGCCTCACCGATGAACTCGAGAAAGCCGGTCACCGTCATCTCGCCGTAGGCCGGCGCATTTTCCGGCAGATAGCCGATCCTCTTGCGGGCCTGGAGTGAATCGGTCTTCAGGTCGAAACCCGCCACCTCGATGCGCCCGGCATCGGGCTCGAGAAAGCCGGTGATCAGGCGCATCGCGGTCGTCTTGCCGGCGCCGTTAGGGCCCATGAAGCCCAGCACGTCGCCGCGATGAACGCGAAAGTTGATGCCGTCGACGGCACGAATGGGGCCGTAGTGCTTGGCAAGATTCTGGACCTCGACCAGGATCTCGGCGGGCGGCGGGGCGGCGGCCCTGGCCTTGACTTCGGGCGAATCCTCAGCCGGCATCAGAACGGTGGCGTCGTCATCTTCCGCGGGCTCGTCGCCCGCGGCCTGCTCGCCGGCTTCTTTTTCAACGATCGATTCCGCCTCGGCGGCCGTTTCTTCTGCCGCCCCTTCAGCTGAAGAAGTTTCGGCAGCCTCCGGCGTCGACTCCTCCGGCGGAGTTTCCTTGGCAGTGGTGCTATCTTCCATAGAACCCCCTAAATGAGACTCTGATCCAGGTAAAAACGACTCTCAGGGCGTCATATTGACGCAGCCCGAATGGCGCGAGATGAGCATCTCGCGCACTTTACGGGGTATTGCCGCCCGTTAAAGCAGAATCTGTGCCAATTTATCGACGATGGGCCGAGCCAATGGCATAAACCCGTGGATCAGCATGGTAAGAGCTACGCACCGACACGAGCAGGAGATACACTCAAGCCCCGTCCTTCACCCCGCCTGGAGACACCGATGAGATTTAGCCCCGCCGCAGCCCTGCTCCTTTTGATCCTACCCCTGGGGAGCGCCGTCACCGCCCAGGAAGAGACTGCCTCACGCCTGTC
>JAAUXY010037789.1_pt1 | contig 19304 bp, 20 predicted proteins | sample 7278121 | NCBI WGS metagenome assembly JAAUXY01 (sample SAMN14350117, study PRJNA611818) | marine sediment metagenome | isolation source: surface marine sediment (1.8m) | place: French Polynesia: Moorea | collected 2018-08 | reverse complement strand
TCGCGAGCCCGAACACCATCCATACCCAGCCCGGGTAGGGATCGTCCTTGCGAGTCTTGCGGCGCGTTTTCTTGCGTCTCTTTGCCATTACATCCTGTCCGGTGCAGAGACGCCGAGTATGTCCAGCCCGTTGGCGATGACGGTCTTCGTTGCGTTGCACAATAACAGGCGGGCGTCACGAAGCGGCGCATCGTCTAAGATAAATTGATGCGCGTTGTACAGTGTGTGGAAGTCGTTGGCGAGGTCACGCAGGTAGTGCACCAGCGTCTGCGGCGCGCGGTTCCTCGCTGCCGTCTCGAGGATCTCGGCGTAGCGACTGAGTCGTTTCATCAGCGCCCGCTCCTGGGGTTCGACCAGCCTGTCCAGCGCGGCGCTGCCTTCGTCGTAACTGTGCCCCGCCTCGGTGAGCTTGCCGAAGACGCGGGCGATGCGCGCGTGTGCGTACTGGATGTAGTACACCGGGTTGTCGTTCGATTCCGACTTGGCGACGTCGAGGTCGAAGTCCAGGTGCTGATCGTTGGACCGCGACACGTAGAAGAAGCGCGCGGCGTCGTTACCCACCTCGTTGCGCAGATCCCTCAATGTTACGAACTCACCGGATCGCGTGGACATCTGCATCTTCTCGCCGCCGCGGAACAGGGCGACAAACTGCACGAGCTCGACCTCGAGGTCGTCGCCGGCGTAACCCATCGCGGACAGGCCGGCCTTTACACGAGACACGTAGCCGTGGTGATCGGCCCCGAGAATGTCGATCAGGTGATCGAAGCCGCGCTCACGCTTGTCGAAGTGATACGCGATGTCGGAGGCAAAGTAGGTCTTCACGCCGTTCTCGCGGACCACGACTCTGTCTTTCTCGTCGCCGAAGTCCGTCGCGCGAAACCAGGTGGCGCCATCCTTCTCGTACAGCATGCCCCGATCATTGAGCACGCTCAGCGCCGTGTCGATGCGGTCCGTCTTGGTCAGGCTCTGCTCGGAGAACCAGCGATCGTAGTGGACGCCGAACTCAGCGAGATCGTCCTCGATATCGTCGCGAATGCTGTCCAGCGCCTGCTGCCGTATGCGGTCGAACCCGTCCTCGCCGAATTCCCGCTTTGCGTTGTCGATCAGCGCCTCGATACGAGCTTCCTTGTCGCCGTCCGGTCCGTCGGCCGGCAGGCCCGCCATCAACGCCTCAGCCGACACGTCGTCGATGCCGGTCATGTTGATTGCGGCGGCGATGTCACGAATGTAGTCGCCGCGATAACCGGCGTCCGGGAATGACACGTCGGTGCCCTTAAGCTCCAGCCACCGGATGCACACGCTGACGCCGAGAATGTCCATCTGGCGCCCTGCATCATTGACGTAATACTCGCGATGAACCGGCAGCCCCTGCGACTCGAGCAGGTTGCCAACGGTCGCGCCGAATGCTGCGAGACGGCCGTGGCCGACGTGCAGTGGCCCGGTTGGGTTGGCCGATACGAATTCCAGGTGAATGCGGGGCGACCGCGTGGGCGGCTTGCGGCCGTAGTCCTCGCCACGGGCGAGGATCGACTTCAGTTCGCTGTGGTAGGACGAGGCGCTCAGGTAGAAGTTGATGAAGCCGGGTCCCGCGATCTCGACACGGTCCAGCTCTTCGCTGTCGCCAAGGTGCTCCACGATCTCACCGGCGAGGTCCCTCGGGCTGCGCCGTGCGGGTTTTGCAAGGCGCATAGCGACGTTCGACGCGAAGTCGCCGTGGCTGTCGTCGCGCGTGCGTTCGATCGTCGCAGCAATGTCGATTCCGTGCAGTGCATCGGAGAGCGCCGGCAAGTCGGCCAGCGCGCTGCTCAGGAGTTCTGCGATCGTGGATTTCATTCCCGGGGCCTAAAATTTCGAGCCGGCAAGTCTACAGCAGTTCTTATGCCGTGGCGTAAGTTTACGGGTCTGCAGCCCTCAGAGGAGTTCGACCGGGTCGACGTCGATCGACCAGCGCACTTTTCGGGCCTCCGGATGGCCCTCGAGCTTCAGACGCAGATCGCTGAGACAGCGGTGCAGCGCCTGCCGGTCGTGGGCCTGTAACAACAGCTGGGCCCGGAAGCGTCCGGCGCGCTTCGCCATCGGGGCGTCAACGGGTCCGAGGACGCGGAGCCGGTCCCCGGCCGCCTGCACGGCAAGCCCCCTTGCGGTTTCCAGGAACTTGAGCGCGTCGGTCTGTCGATGCGCCGACGCACGGATCAGCGCCAACCGGGCATACGGCGGCCAGTGGGCCTGCTCGCGTTCGAGCATGGCCTCCGAGGCGATTCGGTCATAGCCGCCATTCAACAGCTGATCCCAGAACGGGTTGTCCGGAAACGCGGTCTGGATAAACACCTCGCCGCGTCGCTCCTCGCGTCCCGCACGCCCCGCGACCTGCACGATCGACTGGCCGAGACGCTCGCTGCTGCGAAAGTCGGTGCCGAACAGGCCCTGGTCGGCATTGATGACGCCGACCAGCGTTAGCTTCGGAAAGTGATGTCCCTTCGACAGCATCTGCGTGCCGACCAGGATGTCCGCGTCCCCCGCCGTGGCCTGCTCCAGCGCCTCGCCAATCGCGCCTTTGCGCTGCACGCTGTCGCTGTCGATGCGGCGGATCTCGCGCCCGGGAAACCGCGCCGTCAGGATGTCTTCGAGCTTCTGCGTGCCCTCACCGAGCGGACGCATCTCCTGAGCGCCGCAGTCGTCGCATTCACGGTCAATCGGTCGGGCGGCGCCGCAGTGGTGGCAGCGCAGCATGCCTTCCCTGGCGTGCACCGTCATTCGCGCATCGCAACGGCGGCATTCGGCGACCTGTCCACACGCGCCGCAGATCAGCGTTGGCGCAAAGCCGCGGCGATTCAGGAACATCAGCGCCTGGCCGCCCTCATTAAGGTGTCGCTCGATGGCGGAGAGCAGAACATCGCTCAGGCCGTCCCGGCCCGGGCTTCGCGACAGGTCGACCAGTCGCAGTTTTGGAGGCTCTGCGCCGCCCGCACGCGCCGGCAGGTCCAGGCGTTTGTAGCGACCGTCGGCACAGTGCTTGAGCATCTCCAGCGTCGGCGTCGCCGAGCCGAGGACGACGGGAACGTCGGCGCGACTCGCGCGCACGATTGCGAGGTCGCGGGCCGAATACCGAAAGCCCTCCTGCTGCTTCAGGGATCCGTCATGTTCTTCGTCCACCACGATCAGGCCCGGTCGTTTGAGCGGCACGAAGACGGCAGAGCGGGTGCCGACGATGAGCTTCGCGTGACCGCTACGCGCCATCCGCCAGCCGGCGAGGCGCTCACTGTCGTTGAGTGCCGAGTGCAACAGCACGGGTTCTACGCCCAGGCGGCGTCGAAACCGGTTCACAAGCTGCGGCGTCAGGCCGATCTCGGGTACGAGCACCAGCACCTGCCGGCCCTCGTCCAGCACATCGGCGATCAGGTGCAGGTAGACCTCGGTCTTGCCGCTGCCCGTGACACCGTTGATCAGGAAGCTCTCGAAGCCATGCGCCTGCCTGACCGCGGCGACGGCGTCGAGCTGATGCTCATTCAATGCGGGGCCCGAAATGGCCTCGAGGTCACGCGCCAGCTGCCGGTCCTCGGCCCTGTAGCGTTCGCGCCGGGCGTAACCCTTTTCGATCAGCGGCCTCGCGACCCGTCGCCATGCCGGCATCAGCTCCGAAAGCGTCTCGGCGCTCAGGCCTTCGCCGCCTGCGTCCAAGAGCGCCGTCAAGAGCTCTGCCTGCTTTGGCGCCCGGCCAAGCCCGTCAATCGCCGTCTCGGCCGCCTGCGTCGCCCGCAGGAAGTCCATCTCGGGGTAAACCGGCTTTCCGAGTCTCAAGAGTTTGGGCAGCGCCGCCGCAATCACTTCGCCGAGCGGGTGGTGATAGTAGTCGCTGCAGAACTGGCACAGCCAAAGGTCCTCCTCGCTCAACAGCGGCGTCGAATCGAGCACGGCCTTCGCGGCTTTCAGCCTGGTTCCGGGTACCTCGCTGCTATCGGCAAGACCGGTGACGAGTCCGACCTGGTCTTTGCGGCCAAACGGCACCAGGACCCTGGCGCCGATAACCGCGGCCTGCCCTGCAGGCGCCAGGTAGTCGAAGCGCCGCGACAAGGGCACGTTGATAGCGACTTGTAGGATCGACGGAGGAGGCATCAAAAATCCGGACGACGGTGTCAACGGATTCGTCGACTCTGCGTTAGGACAATACAAGGTAGAGAACCGAGACAGGGAGTCAAGCGTTCATGGAAGCAACGAGCCCCGCATTTGCGGTATCTTGCAGCGAGCGTGACACGGGAGCTAAGACGCTGCGCGAATCTGAGGATCTAAATCGGTTCCTTGCGGATATCGAGCGTCGCGCGCTGCGCTACGCTGAAATTGCCGTGCGCGACCGCGAGGAAGCGCTGGATCTCGTGCAGGTCGCGATGATCAAGCTGGTGCAGAACTACGGATCGCAGCCGGAAAACGAGTGGACCCCGCTGTTTTACCGGATTCTGCAGAACGGCATCCGCGACTTTCACCGGCGCCAGGTCGTCCGCAACCGGGTGATGAGCTGGTTTGGCCGCAGCCAACAGGCCGCCGATGACGGCTACGACCCGATCGCCCAGGCTGAAGATCTCGCCGGGCGCACGCCTGAGGAGCTTGCCGAAACCGGCGAAGCGATGCGCGGACTCGAAGACGCGATCGGTGAACTGCCCGCCCGACAGCGCGAGGCCTTCATGCTCCGGACCTTCGAGGGGCTGGACGTGGCGGGTACCGCCAGCGCCATGGGCTGTACACAGGGCAGCGTGAAGACACATTATTCCCGGGCGGTACACACGCTCCGGGACAAACTGGGAGAGCATTGGCAGTGAACGATTCAAACGACGCATTCGAAAAGCGCGCGAAGCAGCTGTTCGACGACAGTGTCGACAGTCTCGATGCAGCAACCCTGTCGCGCCTGAACCAGGCAAGACACGCGGCTGTCGAGAAGTCGCCGCGGCGATGGCCGCCGCTGCTTCGGTGGGCGCCGGCAGGCGGGCTCGCAACAGCTGCCGCCGTGGCGCTCTTATTAATGCAGTCCCCGGCTCTCATCGAGACGCCCGGAGACGCATCGACGGTCGACATGGAGATATTGCTGAGTGAGGACAACCTCGAGATGCTGGAGGATCTCGAGTTTTACGACTGGATCGACCTGGCCGAGACGGGCAACGGGGACAGCGTTGGTTGACCAGCGTGCAGTCCTGACCATCGCCGTGATGGCCGCTTGTGCGCCGGCGCTGGCTGACGATGGAGAAGAGGCGGTGACCGATATGGAATTCCTCGAATACCTCGGCAGCTGGGAAGAGTCCGACGAGGAATGGCAATTGCTCGAAGACGCGGTCATGGTTGAACGACAGGACGCACCACCTCCGGAGGAGACGGACGAAGGTGCGTCGGAGACAGAAAATGAAGGCTAGATGGCTGATAGTGTTGATTGCGCTCATCTGCGGTGTTGCGAACGCCGACGGTGTCGCATGGGATGATCTTTCCGGGGATCAGCAGAAAGTCCTGAACGCATTCTCGGAAGGCTGGGACCAGTTACCGGCGGACCGCCAGCAACGCCTCGCAACCGGGGCGCAGCGCTGGTCCGCGATGTCAACCGCGGAACGCGACGCGGCCAGGCAGCGTTTCGCCCAGTGGCGCAACCTCAGCGACGAGCGTCGCGCACTGATTCGCGAGCGCTACGAAATCTACCGCCAGCTGTCTCCCGAGCAGCAAAGCCGCATCCGCGACAACTATCGCAAATACAAACAGTTGAACCGGGAGCGCCGCAAGCAACTCAGGGACCGCTACCAGAATATGAGCCCGGAAGAACGGGCCGCCATGCGGGAGCGACTGCGACAGTATCGCGAGCGCACGAACAGGGCCCCGAGGGACCGCGCGCAGAAGCCCGACCGCCGCCGCTAACACGTACTCCGATCCCGCCACCCCGTCGCTTGCAATTGCCGGCGGGGCCCCCAAGCTGTGGGATAGACGAGCAGATACTGCTACAGTCTCGCGCAGTAAAAGCGCCGTCGCTCTCCACGCGACGGCCATAAGAACCGGAGAAATCCCATGAAGATCGGCGTGCCGAAAGAGCTACACGCAGACGAAAAGCGTGTCGCCACGACACCAGATGTCGCCGCCCAACTGATGAAACTCGGATTTACTGTCACTGTTGAGAGCGGTGCCGGCGATTCGGCCAGCTTTTCCGACGAGGCCTTTAAGGCCGCCGGATGCGACATAGCCGCAACGGCCGACAGCATCTGGAGTGACTCTGACATCATCCTCAAAGTGCGGGCACCCGAAGAGGCCGAGGCCGCGAAACTCAAAGCCAGCCAGACGCTGATCAGCTTTGTCTGGCCGGGCCAGAACACGCCGCTGCTCGAGCAGCTGACGGCAACCGGCGCCACCGTCATGGCGATGGACAGCGTCCCGCGCATTTCCCGCGCCCAGAAGATGGACGCACTGAGTTCGATGGCGAACATCGGTGGCTACCGCGCCGTCGTCGAGGCCGCGCAGCACTTCGGACGCTTCTTCACGGGCCAGATCACGGCCGCGGGCAAGATCCCGCCGGCCAAGGTGATGGTCATCGGCGCAGGCGTCGCCGGTCTCGCCGCGATCGGTGCTGCGAAGAGCCTCGGCGCGATCGTACGCGCATTCGATACCCGCCCCGAGGTCAAGGAGCAGGTCGAGAGCATGGACGCCGAGTTCCTCATGCTCGACTTCGAGGACGAGGAAGGCGGTGCCGGTGAAGGTGGCTACGCCAAGGTCATGAGCGAAGAGTTCATCAAGGCCGAGATGGCGCTGTTCGCCGAGCAGGCCGAAGAGGTGGACATCATCATCACGACGGCGCTGATCCCCGGCAAGCCGGCGCCCAAACTGATCACGGCCGAGATGGTCGAGTCGATGAAGGACGGCAGCGTCATCGTCGACCTGGCAGCCGAACAGGGCGGCAACTGCGAACTGACGGAGAAGAACGAGGTCGTCAAGCGCCACGGCGTAACGATCATCGGCTACACGGACCTGCCGAGCCGACTCGCGGCTCAGTCCAGCCAGCTGTACGCGACCAACCTCCGGCACCTGCTGACCGACCTGACGCCCGAAAAGGACGGCAACATCAACGTTGACATGGAAGACGAGGTCATCCGCGGTGCGACGATCTGCCACTTAGGCGAGACGACCTGGCCGCCGCCGGCACCGAAGCTGTCAGCCGCGCCGCAGCAGGCAGCGCCGGCTCCTGCACCGGTCGAGAAAGAAGAAGAGAAGCGCTCCTTCGCGGGTCCGCTTATCGCGATGGCCATAGGCGGTATCGCGTTGCTGGGCCTCGGAGCTGTCGCACCTCCGTCGTTCATGGCGCACTTCACCGTGTTCGTGCTCGCGTGTTTTGTCGGCTACATGGTGATCTGGAACGTAACGGCCGCTCTGCATACGCCGCTGATGAGCGTAACCAACGCGATCTCGAGCATCATCATTATCGGGGCGTTGTTACAGATCAGTTCGGCGGACCCGGTGATCAAGTGGATTGCCGTCGGGACCGTGCTGATCACGAGTATCAACATCACAGGCGGCTTCGCGGTCACGCGTCGCATGCTCGACATGTTCAGGAAGTGAGGCCGACATGCTGAGCTTAAACGAAGGAACCATTACCGCGGCGTACATCGCAGCGACGATCCTCTTCATCCTTGCCCTTGGCGGGCTGTCCAACCAGGAGACCGCGCGACGCGGTAACTGGTACGGCATCACCGGCATGGCAATCGCGCTGGTCGCGACGATCTTTGGCAAAGTCACGGGCAACTACGCTCTCCTGGTAGGCGCATTGCTGATCGGCGCCACGATCGGCCTGCTGCTCGCGCGACGCGTGCAGATGACGCAGATGCCCGAGCTCGTCGCTATCCTGCACAGCCTCGTCGGCGCGGCCGCCGTCTTCGTCGGTTTTGCGAGCTTCATGGACCCGAACACGTCGTACACCGGCGTCGAGAAGACAATCCATAACATCGAGATTTACGTCGGCATCCTGATTGGTGCCGTCACGTTCTCGGGATCCGTCATCGCGTTCGGCAAGCTGTCCGGACGCATCGGTGGATCGCCGATGCTGTTGCCGGCGAGACACTGGCTGAATCTCCTTCTGCTCCTTGGGGCGATCTGGTTCGGACGCGAGTTCGTCATGCAGGCGGCGGCCGGCGGCGGCATGCAGCCCCTGATTATCATGACGGTGCTCGCGCTGCTGTTCGGTATCCACATGGTCATGGCCATCGGCGGTGCCGACATGCCCGTCGTCGTCTCGATGCTCAACAGCTACTCGGGATGGGCGGCATCGGCTACCGGTTTCATGCTGTCGAATGATTTGCTGATCGTGACCGGCGCGCTCGTGGGTTCGAGTGGTGCGATCCTGTCTTACATCATGTGCCGTGCGATGAACCGCAAGTTCCTGAACGTCATCGCCGGCGGCTTTGGCACCGGTGGTGGCGCATCCGCGGCGGGTGGCGGCGAACAGGAGGGTGAGATCTCCCCGGTGAATGCCGACGAGACGGCCGCGATGCTGGCCGATGCCAAGGAAGTCATGATCATTCCGGGCTACGGCATGGCTGTCGCACAGGCGCAGCACACGGTTTACGAGATCACCAAGGCGCTCAGGGCCAAGAAGGTCAACGTCCGTTTCGGCATCCATCCCGTCGCCGGTCGCATGCCGGGTCACATGAACGTCCTGCTTGCCGAGGCGAAGGTGCCTTACGACATCGTCTTCGAGATGGATGAGATTAACGAGGACTTCCCTGACGTCGACGTGTCCGTCGTCATCGGCGCGAACGACATCGTTAACCCGTCAGCCCAGGAGGAGCCGGACAGCCCGATCGCGGGCATGCCGGTCCTCGAGTGCTGGAAAGGCAAGACGACGATCGTACTGAAGCGCAGCATGGCGACCGGTTATGCCGGCGTTCAGAACCCGCTGTTCTTCAAGGAGAATACGCGCATGCTGTTCGGCGATGCGAAAGAGACGCTGGACCAGGTGCTGAAAGACCTGACCTGATTCTTTTTGCCCAATGCCGGCAGAAGAAAGAGCGGCCTTCGGGCCGCTTTTTTGTTGCCGAGTGCGCGCGCGGTGCCCTTTTTCGTTATCCAGGCTTCGATACGGGCCTGACCGTCATTTTTCTGCCAAGAATTATCGTTAGCATCGGATTCGGGTTGTTGATTTTTTTTCGCGGTCCTGCAAACTACGACCACGTGGTCGGTAGCGACCGGCTGCAATGGATGCAATGAGGTGTGTCTATGCTCGCTGGAATCGCCTCCGATATTTCGCAGCAGGTGTTGCGAACGGATGTCGCCGGAATGCCGCTCGAATGGATCGACTACCGCGAAGCGGTGCGTCTCTACCATTCAGACCAGGTCGCCTACGACTGCGGCACGATGCTCTACACGGTATTCGGTGGCTATTGCAGCCTGACCGGCGATCGCAGCCAGGTCGAAGTCAACTCCATCATCGCCACGCATGGCACCAGCCAGAGTCTCTCGCGAAATCGCGATAAGTATGTTCCGCCGCTGAACAATCGCACGCTGTTCAAGCGCGATGCCAATCTTTGCCTCTACTGTGGCAATCGTTTCCCTACACGCGACCTGACCCGAGACCACATCACGCCGGTATCGCAAGGCGGATTGGACCGGTGGGCGAACGTAGCCACAGCCTGTCGTCGCTGTAACAACTACAAGGGTGGCCGGACGCCCGAGCAGGCGGCCATGCAGCTGATCGCGGTGCCGTTCACGCCGACCTACGCCGAGTACATCTACCTGAAGGGCCGCCGCGTTCTGGCGGACCAGATGCAATATCTGCTGGCACACATTCCGCGCTCGAGCCCGCTGCATGCAAGGGTCACTGATCACTTGAGTAATGGCCAAGAGATCATCGACGTCCACTTCCACGATTGTTGAAGAGATCCAGCTGGCGCGATGCGTCGTTATAAACCGACTCAGGCTGCTCACGTACCTAAGGGTACGCTGCGCGCCTTCCCCGCTTTATGCCTAGCCTCGCACCACCTGGCTCGTCTTCAACGTTTCAGGGGTCCAGCTGGCGCGATGCGTCGTTATAAATCGACTCAGGCTGCTCACGTACCTAAGGGTACGCTGCGCGCCTTCCTCGCCTTATGCCTGGCCTCGCACCACCTGGCTCGTCTTCAACGTTCCAGGGGTCCAGCTGGCGCGATGAGTCGTTGTTGAATGACTCAAGCCACTCGTAACCCGGAATGAACAGGCAAACAGCGCTGCTGCTTGTCGTGCTTGCCGGGTCTGTGCTCTTCATCGGCGCTCGAGCGACCGCGCCAAACGCTTATCTGTCCACATTGGGAGCAGAAGCCGATCCGCAAGCTTACCCGTGGCAGTACCCGGTCTGGCTCATCGCATTCGGTCTTGTAGCGATCGGGTCAATGAACCTCAAGAGACCACTGTTCAGGCTGGTCGGGGTGCTTGTTTCCTTCGTCTTCAGCGCGTGCCTGGTTGTGCTGTTGGCGATGACCGTGATGCATTCACCACCGGTACACTTCGATCTCCTGTACCTGATGTTCTTCGCGTCGCTGGGTCTGTTGTTCTACCTCGGTTACGTATTTGCAGTTTGGCGTCACCAAGCCGGGGATGCAGATCCACCCACCTAGAAGACGGTGCCATGCTACCGTCGTCTCCTCGTCCTTGCTGGAGGTTGTTATGACCTATGCTTACCTCGCCATCGCGATTGTCGCAGAGGTGATTGCCACCAACGCGCTGAAAGCATCGGAAGGTTTCACGAAGCTGATCCCGAGCGGCATCGTCGTGGTCGGCTACGGCGCTGCTTTCTACCTGCTGTCGCTGGTGCTGAAAGAACTCCCTGTCGGGATCACCTACGCGATCTGGGCCGGGCTGGGTATTGTCCTCGTCGCCATCGTCGCTGCGGTGACGTTCAAGCAGGTGCCGGACCTTCCGGCGGTGCTCGGTATGTTGATGATCGTGGCGGGCGTCGTCGTCATCAACGTCTTCTCAAAAACCGTCAATCTTTGAGGTCAACATGGAGATCAGGCCGGTTGTTGAAACTGATCGCAGCGAATGGTGTCGAATGCGGTGTGCGTTGTACTCCAACCCGGACCCTAAGGAGGTTGACGACTGGTTCGAAGCGGCCGAGCGTGGCGGGACGACCTGCGTTGGCGTCGCCGTTCTGGTCGTTGACAGAGGCGATGGGCAATTGGCTGGCTTTGCGGAGATAGGGTCACGCGACTATGCCGAGGGCTGTGAGACAACGCCCGTTGCGTACCTCGAGGGCTGGTACGTGGATTCCGACCTCAGGCGAAGCGGTCTCGGTGCACGCTTATTGCAGGCGGTCGAGCAATGGGCGAAGGCGGCGGGATTTAAAGAGCTCGCCAGCGATACGGAGATCGACAACGACGTCAGCCTGCGTGCACACGTCGCGCTGGGTTTCGAAGAGGTAGAACGGCTAATCTGCTTCCGGAAACCTTTGCGGCAACCATGAGGGGAGTATCCAAGTGAACGACACCACGCCCAAGCCGGTCATGATCGAAGGCAAGCCGCTGCATTGCCTGATCTGCGAGCACGACCGTTTCTACCGCCGCAGGATCCAGCTCAATACTCGCGGCCTGACCTTCCTGAAACTCGACTGGCTGAATCGCACAGGCCAGGGCGTCGTCTGTGAGCGCTGCGGTTACGTTCACACATTCCTGCCGCCGGACAGGTAGGAGCGGCTTCCAGCCGCGATCAGTAAAAGGGGTCGAACCGCTTTCTGGTGATCGATTGCCCGCGCATTGATCCTCTGAAGCGCTGGCATTGCCTATAGCCGTCAATCAGGTTGCCCCGGTCGCGCTGCTTAAACCTCGCCGCCTGATCTATACTTGCCCAATGCAATACCTGATTGACGCCAGTGTGTACGTTTTTCGTGCCTACTATTCGATGCCGGACGACATGGTCGACCGTGACGGGAACCCGGTCAACGCGCTGTACGGTTTTTGTCGTTTCCTCGGCGACTTCGTCGAACGCGTCAAGCCGGACCATCTTGCCGTCTGTTTCGACGAGAGCCTGGCGACGTCATTCAGGAATGACATCTACCCGCAATACAAGGCTAATCGAGAGCCTGCCCCCGAAGACCTGGAGCGACAGTTCCACCAGTGTCGCCGATACACGCGATCGATGGGCATCATGGAGCTCGCCAGCCCTGTCTACGAGGCCGATGACCTGATCGGCACGCTGGTCGAACACGGACGACGGCAGGGTCGTCCGTCGACCATCGTTAGCCGCGACAAGGATCTCGCACAGCTGATGGGAAGGCACGACGTGTTCTGGGATTTCTCAGGCCGCGGCAAGATCTACTACGACCAGGTGCCGGAGGTCTTCGGCGTTCGGCCTGAGCAGATTGCCGATTTCCTCGCGCTGGCCGGTGACGCCGTCGACAACATCCCCGGTGTGCCGGGCGTCGGCAAGAAGACGGCTGCGGCACTGCTGGACCATTTCGGTTCACTCGACAACATCTATTCAAACCTCGACCGCGTCCACGAGGTCACCGTGCGCGGTGCGAAGACGCTTGGCGGCAAGCTGGAGCGGCACACGGATGACGCGATGATCGCAAGGAAACTGACCGGAATCGCCTGCGACGCGCCGATGGACGACCCGGAGCCGCTGCTGCGGCCCGCCGACCCGAAGCTTGGCGACGTCAACGCGCTGTTCGACGAGGCGGACTTTGGTACGGCGCTGAGGAGACAGGCCGAGCGCGTTGCCGACGTCATCGTCGACCGAGGGCTGTGAGAACATCGCCGGCCATCGACAGCCTGCTGGCGTCGGCGGACCTCGGCGGACTGGTGAGCCTGACGCCCGTGGGTGGTGGCGATATCAGTGCGGCGTGGCGAGTCGAGTGCGAACGAGGCACCGTGTTCGCAAAGACCGGGCCCGTCTTGTCCGAATCCATCTTCTCCGCCGAAGCGGCCGGCCTGCAGGAATTAGCCAAGGCTGACTGCATCCGCGTCCCGGCGGTCGTCTCGCAGGGTACCAGCGGCGATGAAGCGTGGATCGCGCTCGAGTGGCTGGAGATGCAGTCGTCTTCCCCCGCGGTCGACGCGAAGCTTGGCGAGCAGCTGGCAGCACTCCACCGATACACGGCAGACCAGTACGGGTTCTACCGGGACACGATGATCGGATCGACCCCGCAGCCCAACGCACAGAAAAGCGATTGGGTCGAGTTCTATCGGCTCGAGCGTCTCGAGTTTCAGTTGAGAACGGCGCGCGCCAATGGCTTTGGCGGTGAACTGCAAACGCTGGGTCGCCTGGTCATTGATGCGGTCCCCGAGTTCTTCGCCGGGCGAGCACCGGAACCGTCACTGCTGCACGGCGACCTGTGGTCGGGGAACAAGGCCGCTTGCGACGGCGAGCCCATCATATTCGACCCGGCCGTCTACTACGGCGATCGCGAAACGGATCTTGCGATGAGTCGCCTGTTTGGCGGCTTTCACCGCTCATTCTACGAGGCGTACGAATCGGCCTGGTCACTGGCCGACGGACACCAGCAGCGCGTCGCGCTGTATCAGCTTTATCACGTGCTCAATCACCTGAACATCTTCGGCAGTGGCTATCTCGGCCGATCGATCTCCCTGATGCGTTCGCTGCTCGACTAGTCGCCTTTATCGTCGCCCTTATTCGGCACGGCGTATGCCGGGAAGGAGCTGGTGTCCTCCGATTCCTCGACCTCGATCGCACCGCCGAGGAAGTCTTCGTCAAACACATACAGCTGAGTGCCTTCCGGCGCCGTCAGGACGCAGCGTGCGCCCTCGAACCCGGGAAACTTGTCATGCTTCAGTCCGTGCCGTTCGATGATTGCCGCCAACGCGTCGAGGTCCGGTCCCTTAAAACAGAGCGATGGCTGTTGCAGCGCGATGCTCTCGGAAATCCCCAGCGAGATCCCGCCGGCATCGAATCGCATATGAATCGTCGGGTCTTCCCGGAGCTCCTCGAGAACGTGCGTGACGGATCCCCAGAAACGGGCAGCGCGTGTCGCGTTGCGAACGGGCAGCGTCACCTCAAAGAACGTACCGCAGGCCGAGTCGTCATCGTCTTCTTCATCGAAGTTGAACGTCCTGGCCTCGACCATCGTGACCAGGTGGCCATCGTGATCTTTCAGGCTGATCTCGTTGAAGACGTCTTCGTCGAGCTTCATCTCGGTAAACAGGAAACCGTGATCGCTCATCCCGCGCGCGTGCTTTGCCAGGTCCTGCTGGACGAACGTGACCGCCGGACTATCGAAGTCTCGTTCGTGCAAGCCGATGCAGAGCAGTCCGTCACTGACGACCGCGTAACGATGCGGCCACATGTCTCCGCTCGTCAGCTCGCGAAACCCAAGGGCCTTGTAGAAGCTCAGGGAGTCGAGGATATCCGTGGATCGGACGCTAAACTCGAGGAAGCGCCCGAGGCCGCTCATTCGTCGGCGCCCAAATCCAGAGCGCGTTGCCGGGTCCGTTGCCTCGCATCAGCGATGATGCCTTCGTCCCAGTCCATGGAGGTTTCGGGCCAGCCCTGCGCATGCGCGAGCACCAGTTGCGAGAGGAAGTCGACATGGTCGTCTCTCGCGTTCAGGCAGGGAATGTAGTTGAGCTTTCCGCCGCCGGATTCTTCAAAGAGCTCTGCATTCTGCATCGCAATTTCCTCGAGCGTTTCGAGGCAATCAGCAGAGAAGCCCGGGCAGACAACATCAAGGCTGCCGAGCTTCTGCGCGCCAAGTTCCTCGATCGTTTCATCCGTGTATGGCCGGAGCCACTCCGCTCTGCCCACACGCGACTGAAACGAGATTACCCACTCATCCTGCGGCAGTTCGAGCCTGTCTGCAACCAGTCGCGCCGTTTTCTGGCAGTGGCAGTGATACGGATCGCCCTTTAGCAGGGTGTCTCTCGGCACACCGTGAAAGGAGAACATCAGCTTCTCGCCCTTGCCGTTCTCATCCCAGTATTCACGAATGCTGGCGGCGAGCGCAGCAATGTAGCCGTCGTAGTCATGGTAGTGATTGATGAAACGGAACTCGGGCACCCAGCGCCTGCGGGAGAGCGCCTGCGTCACGGCATCGAAAACGGAACCGGTCGTCGTCCCCGAATACTGCGGGTACAGCGGCAACAGGACGATGCGCCGGGCGCCACGCTCGTAGAGTTCTGCCAGCGCGCTGTCGATCGACGGTGAGCCATAAGACATGCCCAGGGCGACATGAACAGGTCCCGGCATTGCCGCCTCCAGTCGCGACTCGATGCCGTGCTGCATGGCTTCGCAGAATCGCAGCAGGGGCGAGCCGTCTTCCCCCCAGATCTCCGCATAGGCTTCGGCAGACCGCGACGGACGGAAGCGAAGGATGAAGCCATTCAGTATCAACCACCAAAGTGGCCGCGGCAGTTCGATAACCCTGCCGTCCCACAGGAACTGCGCCAGGTATCTGCGCACGGCAGACGTGGTCGGCGCGTCGGGCGTCCCGAGGTTCACGACCAGCACCCCGAGCGCGTCAGCGTCGCCGTGCTTGTACAAAGGTTTTGATTCGAAGGTGGGCATGTTCAGGTGGCCGTGCGGTCAGCCCGAAACCCTACTGCAAAGATACGGCGCTTGCCAGCGGCTATACTTCGTCCGGTCGAAACAATCTGTAACAAGCCATGACTGACAAGCTACCGGAACCAACCGTCAGCATCGATCGATGGGCGCTGATACGAGACATCGGCCTCCTGCAGGTGAAGCTGATTGTCGATGGCCTTCGCGACCTGGTGCTGGTGCCGGCCTCCCTGATTGCCGGGATCATCAGCGTGCTGTCGCCGGGTCCCTATGAGCGCTCGGCTTTCTACCGCCTGGTCTGCATGGGCAAACAGACGGAGCAGTGGATCAACCTGTTCGGCGCCTATGAGAATGCGCCGGACGACGTCAAAGCTGAGTACGAAATCAGGGCCATGCAGATGGATGACCTGGTGAGCAAGGTGGAGACTTTTGTCGTCGACGAGTACCAGAAGGGCGGCGTCACCAAACAGGCCAAGGAGAAAATCGACAAAGCGCTCGATGAACTACAGCGCAGCATAAAGTCCGGCAACGACGGCTTTATGTGAAAAGGCTTTCAGAGTGTCGACCGCCGCTTGCTAGACTGACGAGTAACTGAAACAGGAAATACTGATGAAGAGATCACTGATAGCTGGCAGCGTAGCAATGGTATTGGCGGGTTGTGGCGGCAGCAGCTTTAATGAGGTCTTCGAAGATACTTCGACAGGCAGTCTGTCAATCGCCATCACCGATGCGCCGGTCGACAACGTCACCGAAGTCTGGGTCGAGTTCTCTGGCGTGACGCTGAAGCCGCAGGGCGGTGATGAGATCGAGATCGCATTCTCGTCGCCGAAGAGCTTCGATCTGCTGACTCTGCAGAATGGCGTCACTGCCGTGCTGCAGGAGTCAACGACGGTTCCGGCCGGCCCATACAACTGGGTCAGGCTCGGCGTTAATGCCGAGCCCGGGGTCCGCGATTCCTACGCTGTACAGAATGGGATGGAGCTTGAGCTGCGTATCCCGAGCGGCTCTGAGCGTGGCCTGCAGTTGTCCGGCGGGCTCACCGTTACGGCAAACCAGTCGTCGAGTTTCGTCGTTGACTGGGACCTGCGACAGGCGCTGGTGGACCCGGTCGGCCAGCCAGGCGTGTTGTTGCTCCGACCCTCTTTACGCATCACCGATCAGACCCGCTCCGGGACATTGACGGGCACAGTCGATACCGCGCTGCTGGATGCGACTGCCACGGGCTGCGCTAATGACCTCGCAGCCGACACCGGCAATGCGGTGTACCTGTTCGACGGTGCGACTTCGAACGTGAATGACATTAACGACACGGATACTGACCCGGTCGTGACTGCCAACGTCACACAGGATCAGGACGGCAACTACGTCTACTCGATCAGCTATCTCGAGGTCGGTGAATACACGGCAGCCTTTACTTGCACGGCGTCAAATGACGATCCTGCAGAGGACGACAACGCCGATGACGCGGTTGACCCGTTCGACTTCGCGGCTGTCGTCAACAACATTACGATCGTTGAGCGTGAAACGACGGTCGTCGACTTTGCTGTGCCTGAGTAGACGGTAGCGGTTATCACTCCGGCTGGAGCGCCGCTCACGCACTGGTAAGAAGAAAGCCGTCCCTCGGGACGACCTTTTGCTATTACTTCTCGACGTCCCGACCGGACAGCAGGTCTTCCAGCGACGGCGGCGGGTGATCCGGTCCCATGCGGCCTTCTTTAAGTCGCTGGATGTATTCCTTGTATGCCGCCATCGCCTGGTGGCCAAAGATCCACATGATTGGCAGGTTGGCGAACAGCATGACGCCTGTGCCCACACCGGTCATGTTGTCGAGGTCGGTGTCCGTCTTCAAAAAGCCCAGTGTCGCTACGAGAGCGGCGACCAGGAACAGGACCTTGTAGCCCAGCACGGCGCGCTCACCGGCGAGAAACACGACACCCTGCTCGCCGTAGTAGGACCAGGAGATCATCGTCGAGATCGCGAACAGCCACGCGGCGATGGATACCAGCCACTTGCCGAGTCCCGGTGTCACGCTGTCGAACGCCTTCGCGGTCAGCGTGGCCCCGACGTAGGTCTTGTACATGCCGTCGCCAACGATCGCCGGTTCGACGCTGCTCTGGAAGGTGTCCCAGTCAACGACCAGGCCGTTGCCGGTGTCGACGACGGTGCCTTCCAGCTTGTAACGATTGAAGTTCTTTTCCCAGGTGTCGCCGGTCACGACGAGGACGGCGGTCTCCTCGATCAGCCAGTCGTCAGGTTTGACCGGCGAATCCGGGAGCTCCCAGCCGCTGTCCGTTGCCGAGAAGGTTGGCGCCTGGTCAAACGGAATGTCAGGGCCGCGGTTCCAGATGCCGGTCGACAGGATGATCAGCGCGGTAAACGTGCAGACGACGATCGTGTCGATGAAAGGTTCGAGGCCCGCGACGACGCCTTCGCGAACCGGCTCATCCGTCTTCGCTGCGGAGTGAGCGATCGGCGATGAGCCCTGTCCGGCCTCGTTCGAGAACACGGCGCGCTTCATGCCGAACAGGAAGGCCGAAGCGGCGGTCCCGCCGACGAAGGCGCCCGTGGCTTCAGTGGGTGCGAAGGCTGACTTGATGATCAGCGCAAACATCGCGGGCAGCTCCCCGACGTTTACGACGAGGACGTACAGCCCGGCGATCAGGTACAGCGCGACCATGAATGGCACCAGCGTGCCGGCAACGAGGCCGATTCGCTTGATTCCGCCGATGATGACGCCACCGACAACGGCGACGAGGATGATGCCGCTGATCCACGACGGTACGCCGAAGTACTCCTCGGTCAGTTCGCCGACATTCCACGCCTGGAACATGTTGCCGCCCGTCATCGTCGAGACGAGCAACGTCAGGCAGAAGATGACGCCGATCGTTTTGCCGAGGCGAGGGAAGCCCTTCCGCTCCATCGCCTTGGACACCACCCACATCGGACCGCCGTGCGGGTTGTCGGGATCGTCGGTGTTGCGATACAGCATCGACAGCGTTACTTCCGTGAGCTTGATGGACATACCCAGCAAGCCGATGATCCAGATCCAGAACACGGCGCCCGGACCGCCGAGCGCGATGGCCAGCGCGACGCCGCCGATGTTGCCGAGGCCGACGGTTGCTGACAGCGCGGCGGACAGCGCCTGGAAGTGGTTAATCGCGCCGGGATCGTTCGGGTCATCGTAAACACCGCGGATAACCGCGGGGCCGTGCGTCAACGCCCTGTACTGGCTGAAGCCACTCCAGACCGTAAACAGCAAACCGGTGGCGACGATCGCGTACAGCACCGTCTCGTGCCACAGGATGCCGTTTAACGTCGCCAGAAAGGCGCTAACTTCTGCCATGCAGTCTCCCCGCTCGATCCCGGTTCATTGCCGGGTATTGTTGTTGAGCTAGCCATCATCCAGCTTGCAGACTGCCGGTGCAAGCTCGCGGGACCGTCGGGCGGCGGCTATTCGACCGTCGGAGCCGCTTCCATGATGGCTGAAACGCCCATGCCGCCTGCGGTGCAGACAGAGATCAGGCCGCGGCCCTCACCCTTCTGGTTCAACAGCTTGGCCATCGTCGCAATAATGCGTGCGCCCGTTGCGGCAAACGGATGCCCGATAGCGATGCTGCCGCCCTTGACGTTCATACGTTCGAGATCGATTGACCCCATCGCCTCGGATCGACCCAGGCGCGTCCTGCAGAACTGTTCCGATTGCCACGCCTTCAGCGTAGCGATCGTCTGTGCGGCAAAGGCTTCGTGAATTTCGTAAAAGTCGAAGTCCTGCAGGCTGAGTTCAGCCTGGTTAAGCATGTCCGAGACGGCAT
>JAAUXY010026204.1_pt1 | contig 19304 bp, 13 predicted proteins | sample 7278121 | NCBI WGS metagenome assembly JAAUXY01 (sample SAMN14350117, study PRJNA611818) | marine sediment metagenome | isolation source: surface marine sediment (1.8m) | place: French Polynesia: Moorea | collected 2018-08 | reverse complement strand
TATGTATTGACGTGCAGCTTAATGTAAAAGGCCCCTGCCGAGAAATCCCGGCAGGGGCCATAAGGCTCGGGGGAGAGGCCTTATTCGAACGTGTATGACGCTCCGATCATGTAGGACGAACCGTAACGCTGGTAGTCCTTGATCAGTCGATCGTCTCCGAAGTTCGTGATCAGCGGCTCATCCGTCAGGTTGAAGCCCTGCAGCAGCAGCGTCAGGCCCTCCAGCTGTCCGGAGAAGGTGTAGCTGAGCTGCGCATCGATGAGATTCTCGCTCGCGATATCGGAGAAGAAACGACCGCCACCGAAACCGCCGACCTCACCGAGGAACTCCGAACGATAGCGACTGCTGACGCGTGCGGAGAATGACTCGTTCTCGTAGTAAATCGTGGCGTTGAAGACGTCGTCCGACAGCCCCGGAATGTCAATCTCGGGTCCATCCGGAATCGGTTTGATCGAGCTGCTCGTGTTCGAGTAGTTACCGACAATACCGAAGTCTCGGATCGACTCGTGAATCATTTCGCCGCTCAGAGAGAACGCGAACTCGATACCCGAAATGTCGCCACCCTCGCCGTTCGACGGGATGCTGACGAAGCCGAGGTTGGTACCCGGAACGTACGGATTGCCCGTATCCGGATCGGTCGGAACCGGGAACCCGCTGAAGTCACGCAGCTGCGGGATGGTCACGATGAACTGCTCGAGGTCCTTGTAGAAGAACGCCACCGAGATGTAGCCTGCGCCATCGGCGAAGTACTTCTCGTACGAGAGATCAAAAGCGTTGGCGACCCAGGGCTCAAGCTCGGGGTTACCGCCACCGCCGCCCCACGGGCCGTCAGCCGGGGTCGTTCCGTCGACCTGAGATTCGTTGAAGCTCCAGTCAAAGCTTGCACGCATCTCGTCCATACGGGCGCGAGCCACCGTGCGCGCCAACGCCAGGCGGAAGTAGTTGTCGTTGCCGACATCCAGCGTCAGGTTCACGCTTGGCAGGAACTCAGACCAGCTGGTTCCGCCTGAGAACAGGACGTTACCAAGTTCGGCCTGCTGATCGTCATTGTCCGGCGCCGCGAAGGCAGATGAACTCTGGTCAACGTCCATGTACTGGAAGCCAAAGTTACCCTGCAGCGGGAAGCCGCCAAGTTCGGTGTCGAGGCCGAACTGGACGTAGAGCGTGTTGACGTCCTCTTCGACGAACCACGACTTGGTAACAACGTCATCGTCGACATTTGGGTTAAACGTGTAGATGCCGCTGTTAAACGCCGCGATCGGGTCGTAACTGATCATGCCGCCGGTGAAGCCGAGGAAACTCAGGTCGGTTATCCCGAGCGGATCCGGGATCGGCGCTTCAAGCGCTCCGCCCTGCAGGCCCAGGAAGTACTCAACGACGTCCTTGGTTTTTTCGCGGGTCGCGAAGTTGGCACCAATCTCAACATTGTTGATGGCACCATCAAGCTCCCGCTCGACGGCCAGCGCTAACTGCTGGAGGTCGTCCTCGATGCCGAAGTTCTTGTTGTAGCCGACCTGGCCACCCGGCACCTGGTTGCCGCCCCAGCCCTGCGGGCTGGTCAGAACGAGGTTCGTGTAGTCCGTGGTCGGGCTGAAGATGGCGCCACTGCTGGTCAACTGGAAGCCGAGCTCGTCAAGATCGCAATCAGGCTCCGCGCAACCGCTCGGGCCGGTGCCTGAGTAGGTCTCGATGTCGATATCGTAGCGATCGACTTCCGAGATGCTCAGGTCGACGGTGCCGATCCAGTCGTCGGTGATGTTGAAGTCGATGTTGAAACCGGCGGACAGCAGCTCGCTGTCACGATCCAATGCGTCGTTGCGGACAACACCCTTCACACCCTCCCAGGTTCCAGAAACCAGGACGTCGTCCTGGGAAACCGGGTTGCTAGCAGCGACGCCACCCCAATGCAGGGGCAACTCGATGCCGCGCAGCAGCTGCTCTTCGTTAAACGTCGAGTAGTACACGTCGAACGCCATCGAGACCGTGTCGGTCGGGATGAACTCGATGACACCCATGTAGCCGGTACGCTCGAGCTCGGAGGAGCGAACGTAAGGCTTGGCGCCGCCGATAGTCGCACCGAGGAATTCGTTGTCTACGAAAGTTCCCGGGTTGTTCGGGTCCTCCGACTGCGCATCGCCCGTGGTTAGTCCGGTGAACGCATCCTGGTATGTATCTGGGAAACCCCAGGCGTTGTAGCGCTCTTCCTGCCCCGGGTTGCTCATGTGCGAGATACCCAGTGCAATACCCAATGTGTCGTCCATGAACTGGTCGACGTAGGACACGGTAGCGCGCTCGCCGTCGTCGGCGGAGCCTGCGTTCAGCGCGCCAAGCTCGGTCCACTCATAACGAAGGTTGGCGGACAGCGTGCGTCGGCCGTGCTCCAGCGGACGAATCGTGCGCATGTCGGCCGTTCCGGCGAGACCCGCGCCGATCAGCGATGCATCCGGCGTCTTGTAAACAACAACGCTGGACAGCAGCTCGGACGGATACTGGTCGAATTCGACGCCGCGGTTATCACCGGTGGAGACCTGCTCACGGCCGTTCAGCAGTGCCGTCGTGAAGTCTGGACCAAGGCCGCGAATGCTCAGCGACTGACCGCGACCGTTCAGACGCTGAACCGTCAAACCAGGCAGGCGCGCCAGCGCTTCGGCGATCGACGCATCCGGCAGCTTGCCAATGTCTTCAGCGGAGACCGCCTCAATGATGGAGTCAGAACTCTGCTTCATCATCATTGAGTTGCGAAGACTACCGCGGAAGCCCGTAGTAATGATTTCCTCGATAACCTCTTCTTCTTCAGCGGCGTCCTCCTGGGCAAGCGCGGCGCCAGGCAGCATCATCGCTCCGGGCAGCGCGGCAGCAACCGCAAGTGACAAGGCCGTGCGGCGCACGGTCTGAAGAGGTGGTAATTTTTCGTCCACAGCGGACGACGCGGTAGAGCGCGTTGGCTTGACCATTTGGATTCCCCCCGGTTTGGTCTATGACAGATTTTCGTCGTCACATCGTAGAAAAGACGGCGGTGGCCGGCAACTATTGCAAACGTATTCATCGTTTGAATACGTATACATTACTCGTGCTGGCAGGCCACTGGCTGCTAACTTACTCTGGCACGGCAGTTAATGCCTGAACCCAAGGGAATCAGGCACTTGAGCGGCTAAATGCGACCTGCGCCGGGGGGCTGCAGCGCGGCATTGGCGTTTTTCACCGGTTGAAGCCCGGCGTTCCTCAACTGCAAGCGGCGAAGAAAGAGCACGAAGATCGGGGATAAGTCATTGAACATAAATTCTTTTCCGGCGAAGAAGCGCGCCGGCGTCAGCCTGCACATCACATCGCTGCCCGGACCGTTTGGCATCGGAGAACTGGGGGAGAACGCCCTTCGCTTCGTCGACAAGCTCGCCGCGATGGGCATTGGCGTCTGGCAGTTTCTGCCGACCGGGCCGACCGCGTACGGCGACTCGCCCTACCAGCCGCTGTCAACATTCGCCGGCAATGAAAACCTGATCGACATCCAGAACCTGATCGAGCTCGGGCTGATCGAGGCCTCGGAAGCCTCCGTCTTGCGCGAATTGCCGCATGATTTCGTCGACTACGGCGCCCTGATCCCGGCCAAACGGGCCGTCGTTTCGCTGGCGGCAGGCCGCTTTGAGGAGCGCGCAACGGCCGACCTGAAAGCCGACTACGACCGTTTCGTCGATACACACGACGCGAACTGGCTGAACGACTACGCGATCTTCCGCATCCTCAAAGCGCAACACAATGAGCGCCCGTGGCCCGAATGGGACAGGCCATACGTGTACCGCGAGGAAGCGGCGCTGAATGAGGTCGCAGCGGCTAACGCGGCCAGGATTGAGGCGATCAAGGTCACACAGTTCCTGTTTTTCAGGCAGTGGGCCGCCATGAAGGCCTACGCGAACGAGCATCGAATCCGACTGTTCGGCGACATGCCGATCTACATCGCGCTCGACAGCTCGGATGCGTGGGCGAACCGCGAGATGCTGCGCGTCGACGAGGCCGGTCGTCCCGAGGCGGTCGCCGGCGTCCCGCCCGACTACTTCAGCGAGGACGGTCAGCTGTGGGGCAACCCGCTGTACGACTGGCAGAAACATGCAGACAACGGCTTCTCGTGGTGGATCGACCGCGTCACGGCGACGGCGGAGCTCGCCGACATCGTCCGCATCGACCATTTCCGCGGCTTTGAATCGTACTGGGCCGTGCCTGCCGATTCCCCGACGGCGCGAGACGGCGCGTGGGAACCGTGCGTCGGCGACGAATTCCTGACCGCGTTGAAGGGGTCGCTCGGCTCCCTGCCGATCGTCGCCGAAGACCTCGGCGTTATCACACCAGAGGTCGAGGCTCTGCGTGACGGGCACAATATTCCCGGCATGCGCGTCCTGCAGTTTGACGTTGCCGACCCGGAATTCAGGATGGAGGACATCTCGGAGCACTCGGTCTGCTACACGGGAACCCACGACAACGACACGACACTCGGCTGGTTCCGCGGCAGCCCCGGCGACATTCGATCGCCCGAGGAGATTCGGAGAACGCAGGAGATGGCGCTGGCGATCACCGGCGGCACGCCGGAGACGATCGCGACGGACATGATCCGGCTGGCCTTCTCCGCCAGGTCGCAGCTCGCCGTCGCGCCGATGCAGGATTACCTGGGTCTGGGCTCGGAGGCACGCATTAACGTGCCCGGCACGTCCAAGGATAACTGGCGCTGGCGCGTAACGGATGCACAACTAGGCCCCGAAGTCTGCGACAATGTGGCGAAACTGGTCACTGCGTCCGGTCGGAGTCTCTAAAGAAAACGAAGAACTAAACGGGAACCACGTCCCGGACTTCACCCTCTTCGCATTGGCATAATCCAACCCGAAATCGATGCGGAGCTCGTAAGCTTATGAATTCAAACAGCCAAACTGACGACGCGCGCTTCGTCAGCCGCCTGACACGGCAGACCCTCGCACTCATCCTCGCGGGTGGCCAGGGTTCGCGGCTTCACGAGCTGACTGCGTGGCGAGCGAAGCCAGGGCTGCACTTCGGCGGCAAGTTCCGGATTATCGATTTCCCGCTGTCGAACTGCATGAACTCGGGCATTCGCCGGATCGGCGTGCTGACCCAGTACAAGGCGCATTCGCTGATCAGCCACCTCGTGAAGGGCTGGTCCTGGAACCAGTCCCCCGTCGGCTCCCGCGAATTCGTCGAGATCCTGCCGGCCTCGCAGCGCGTCGGTGGCGAATGGTATCGAGGCACCGCCGACGCGGTGTATCAGAACCTGGACATTATTCGCACGCATAGTCCCGAGTTTGTCCTCGTGCTGGCTGGCGACCACATCTACAAGATGGACTACGGGCACTTGCTGGCCGCGCACGTCGAACAGGGTGCCGACATGACCGTGTCCTGCCTCGAGGTGCCGCTTGAAGAGGCCGCGGGCGAGTTTGGCGTGATGACCGTCGACGAGACGGGGCGCGTCATCAAGTTCAATGAGAAACCCGAGAATCCCGACCCGATTCCGGGTAAGCCCGGTCTGTGCCTGGCGTCGATGGGGAACTACCTGTTCAACACGGATTTTCTCTACGAGCAGGTGATCAAGGACGCCGACACGCCCGACACGCAGCACGACTTCGGCCGCAACGTGATCCCGTCGATCATCAACGACTACCACGTCTACGCCTACCCGTTTCGCGACCCGGAGACCGGCGACCAGGCCTACTGGCGCGACGTCGGAACGCTGAACGCTTTTTGGGAAGCCAACATGGAGCTCGTATCCGTGACGCCTCAGCTCAACATGTACGACATGGAGTGGCCGATCTTCACGCACCAGGAGCAGGCGGCACCGGCCAAGTTCGTCTTCGACGAACACGACCGCAAAGGTATGGCGATCCAGTCGATGGTGTCCGGCGGCTGCGTGATCTCAGGCGCGTCGATTAATCGCTCGCTGCTGTTTTCCAACGTTCGCGTGAGCTCTTACAGTGAGGTGACGGACTCTGTGATCCTGCCTGAGGTCACGATCGGTGAGAGCTGCCGGATTCACAAAGCGATCATCGACCGTGGCGCGCAGGTTCCGGCCAACACTGTGATCGGCGAAGACGCCGAGGAAGATCGCAAGCGGGGATTCCGAGTCACGGACAAAGGCGTCACGCTCGTGACGCCCGACATGCTCGGTCAGCAGCTTCACTTCACTCGGTAACACCCAGGTACTAAGGCATCGCCAGCAAGCACGTCATATTCATTGCCGCAGAGAATGGCAACCTGCCGGGTGGAAAGGTAGGTGGCGTCGGCGATGTCATTCGCGATCTGCCGCCGGCGATCGTTGCTGAAGGCTGGCGCGCGACGATTATGACGCCGTCCTTCGGGCAGTTTCACCAGGAGCCGGGCGCTCTGCTGATCGGTCGGCGCAAGGTGCTGTTTAGCGGCGGGGAGCACGATGTCGAGTACTACGAACTGGACGGTGACGTGAAAACGATCCTCGTGCACCACTCGATCCTGGCGCCAACCGATCCGGGACGCGTCTACCACGACGATGGCGCATCCCGTCCGTTTGCGACGGATGCCAGCAAGTTCGCTTTCTTCAGCGCCGCGTGCGCGGTCTGGATCAGCGAGCTTGAGTCTCCGCCCGACGTCGTTCACCTGCACGACTGGCACGCGGCCTATTACCTCGTGATGCAGAACTACACGGCGTTGAAGCCGAAGCTCGACGGCATCCACACGGTGTTTACGATTCACAACCTGGCCTACCAGGGTCAACGGCCTTTCGAGGGCGATGAGTCGTCGCTGGTGGCCTGGTTCCCGGGCATGGATTACGAGCCTTGGCGACTCGCTGACCCGCACTCGCCGTCAGCGATTAACCCGATGGCGTTTGCGATTCGAATGGCCGACCAGGTCAACACCGTGTCGCCGACCTACGCGCACGAGATCTGCATGACATCCGCTCACGAGCGCGGCTTCTTCGGCGGCGAGGGTCTCGAAGACGAGATTTCGCACGCCGCATCGGAGGGACGCCTGCACGGAATTCTCAATGGCTGTGATTACGACGGACCGCAGGAACGCCGCCCCGGCTGGTTGGCCTTCCTCGAGGCGAGCCAGGAGACGCTGGAGGGCTTCTTAAAGAAGGAACCGAACGACCCGGTGCACTTGAGGGCGCTCGAGAATCTGCGCGCGCTACCGAAGCGGCGCCCCATGCACGTACTGTCCAGCATCGGTCGCGTCGTCGACCAGAAAATGCAGCTGTTCTTCACGCCGCTTTCCGACGGACGCAGCGCGCTTGAGCACATTCTCGACCGTCTGAGTGACAAGGGCGCGTTCTTCCTGCTCGGCAGCGGCGACAAGGGCCACGAAGCCACGCTCGCCAGCATTGCCGAACGGCATGCCAATTTCATCTATTTTCGAGGCTACTCGGAGGCCTTCGGCCGTATGCTGTATCGAAGCGGGGACCTGTTCCTGATGCCGTCGAGCTTTGAGCCCTGCGGTATCAGCCAGATGCACGCGATGCGCGACGCTCAGCCGTGCGTCGTGCACGGCGTCGGGGGACTCCGTGATACGGTCGAGGACAGCAGAACCGGATTCGTTTTCGAGGGAAGCAACCCGCCGCAGCAGGCCGCGAACTTTGTAGCCAGCGTGGGCCGGGCCATGGACATGCGACGCGACCACCCGAGCAGCTGGGCCGATCTGAAGAAGCGAGCGGCCGCCTGCCGGTTTGACTGGGCCAGTTCGGCCCGCCAGTACATAGAGACGCTATATGAGCACGATAGCAGCAGACACGAAGCGGCATAAGGACGCCTTCCAGGCGTTGGTGGAAGGTAAACACGCCGATCCGTTTTCCTTGCTCGGCGTTCACCGCTCGGGTAATCGACGGGTCGTTCGAACGCTGCAGCCGCACGCGAGCGCGGTCGCGATCGTCGACGCAGACGGTGAAGTCCTGTCCGAGATGGAACGAGCGCATGACGGAGGCCTCTTCATCGGAGTCCTGCCGCCGAGAAAACGCCATTACCTGCTCCGAATCACCCACTCGGGCGGCGACAGCTACACGATCGAGGACCACTACCGCTTCGCACAGACACTGGGCGACATGGACCTGTACTACCTCGGCGAGGGATCGGACAAGCAGATCTACGAGAAGCTCGGATCGCAGGTGCGGACGATCGATGGCGTCCGTGGAACGCGCTTCGCCGTCTGGGCACCCAACGCCAGACGCGTCAGCGTCATCGGCAGTTTCAATGACTGGGATGGACGCCGTCACGTCATGCGGCTGCACCCGGCCAACGGCATCTGGGAGATCTTCATCCCCGGCGTGCAATCGGGCGATCAGTACAAATATGAGTTACTCGACGGCGACGGCAACCTGCTGCCGTTAAAGACCGATCCGTACGCTTACTATCACGAGGCACCGCCGGGCAACGCGTCTATCGTCTTCGAAAGCACCTACGAGTGGCAGGACCAGGACTGGATGAGCCGTCGCAGCAGTACGCCGGAGATGGACGGTCCGATCAGCATCTACGAGGTTCACCTGGGCTCATGGCGTCGCAAGGCTGAAGAAGACAATCGCTACCTGTCGTATCACGAGCTGGCCGATGAACTGGTCGGCTACGTCAAAGACATGGGCTTCACGCACGTCGAGCTGCTGCCGGTCTCCGAGCATCCTTTCGACGGCTCGTGGGGCTACCAGCCGATCGGCATGTTCGCACCGACTTATCGTTTCGGAAACCCCGACGACTTCCGCTACCTCGTGGACCAGTTCCACGCGGCCGGCGTCTCGGTCGTCATCGACTGGGTTCCGGCACACTTCCCTCGGGACGAACACGGGCTGCGGCGCTTCGACGGCACGGCACTTTATGAGCACGAGGACCCGCGTAAGGGCGAGCACGCCGACTGGGGCACGTTGATCTTCAACTTCGGTCGCCGCGAGGTCGTCAACTACCTGCTGGGCAGCGCGCTGTACTGGATTCGCGAGTTCCACATCGATGGCATCCGCGTCGACGCGGTCGCGTCGATGTTGTATCTCGACTACTCCCGCGAAGAAGGACAGTGGGTTCCGAATGAGTTTGGCGGCAACGAAAACCTCGAGGCTGTCGAATTCCTGCGCACGCTGAACCGGGAAGTCCACGGTTACGGTGCCACCTCTTTCGCCGAAGAGTCCACGGCCTGGCCCGGCGTCTCACGACCGATAGAGACCGGCGGTTTGGGCTTCACCTACAAGTGGAACATGGGCTGGATGAACGACACCTTGTCCTACATGAGCGAGGACCCGGTGCACCGCAAGTACCACCACGACAAGATGACCTTCGGCCTCGTGTATGCGTTTAATGAGAACTTCGTACTGCCGCTGTCGCACGACGAGGTCGTGCACGGCAAGCGCTCGCTGCTCGGCCGCATGCCGGGCGATGAATGGCAGCAGTTCGCGAACCTCCGGGCCTATTTCAGCAGTATGTACGCACATCCCGGCAAGAAACTCCTGTTCATGGGCAGCGAGATCGCCCAGTCGCGCGAGTGGGCGCACGACCAGTCGCTCGACTGGCACCTGCTGCAGTACGGCTTCCACAGCGGTGTTCAGCAGCTCGTCCGTGACCTGAACCACCTGTATCGATCGACGCCGGCCTTGCACGAGGTCGACTTCAGCGGCGACGGTTTCGAATGGATCGACTGGAGCGACCGGGACAACAGCATCCTGAGCTGGATACGCCGCGACACACAAGGCCGTCACATCGTCTGTGTGACCAACTTCACGCCCGTCGTTCGCGAAGGCTTCAGGCTCGGCGTCCCGGAACACAGGCAGTACCGCGAGGTGCTGAACTCCGACAGTCATCATTACGGCGGCGGCAACGTTGGCAACGAACCGCAGCACGCAGAGGAGCACGGCGCTCACGGGCGACCTTATTCGCTCGTGTTGACACTGCCGCCGCTCGCTACCTTATACCTGACACCGGAGAGCTGAGGCTCTCCAGGAGATCACTATGGCTTCCAAGATGGATACGTCGACCGGAATCGGCGACATTGAATTGCTCCAGGCACCGGACCTGCCGATGACGGCAGACGCGATCCTGAAAGACTTTACGCACTACTTCGGCAAGATGCTCGGGCGCCGGACGATTCACACGCGATCACCGTTTTTGTACCAGGCGGTTGTTTTCGCGGCCCGCGATCGGTTGATGGAGCGCTGGGCGAAGACGACGATGGCGCTCGAGCGCGACAACAACCGTCGCGTCGCCTACCTGTCGCTGGAGTTCCTGATGGGCAGGCTGCTGCACAACGCGCTCTTAAACCTCGGCATCGAGGATGAGACGCAGGAAGCGCTCAGCCGGCTCGGCCTCGAACTCGAACAGGTCTACGACAAGGAGGCCGACGCGGGACTCGGCAACGGCGGTCTCGGTCGACTGGCGGCGTGTTTCCTCGACAGCTGTGCGACGCTGGGACTGCCCGTCATGGGTTACGGCATCCGCTACCGCTACGGCATGTTCCACCAGGCAATCGAGAACGGCTACCAGGTCGAAGAACCGGATGCGTGGCTGCGCGAAGGCTTCCCGTGGGAAATCGAACGCATCGACTATGCGCAGACGGTGCAGTTCGGTGGCCGCACGAGCACGTACAGGGACCGCCAGGGGCGCGTGCGATACCAGTGGGTGGACACGGAGAACGTCCTCGCGATCCCGTATGACGTACCGGTCCCCGGCTACAACAACGGCATCGTCAACACGCTCAGGTTGTGGTCGGCGTCCGCGACCGACGCGTTCGACCTCGGCGAGTTCAACCAGGGCAGCTACGCCGATGCGGTCGCAGAGAAGAATGCGGCCGAGAACATCACGATGATCCTGTACCCGAACGCCGAAACGGAAAACGGCCAGGAGCTTAGACTCAAGCAGCAGTACTTCCTTGCATCGGCCAGCCTGCAGGACACGCTGCGCTACTGGATCGACCAGCACGGCGAGGACTTCACCGAGTTCGCGGACAAGAACTGCTACCAGCTCAACGATACGCATCCGGCCATTGCCGTCGCCGAGCTGATGCGCCTGCTCATGGATGTCTACGGTCTCGAGTGGGATGAGGCCTGGAAGATCACGCGCAAGACGATGGCGTACACGAACCATACCCTGCTGCCCGAGGCGCTGGAGATGTGGCCGGTCTCAATGTTCCGGCGCCTGCTGCCACGGCTGCTCGATATCATCTACGAGATCAACGCGAGGTTCATCACCGAGGTTGCTCAACGCTGGCCCGGCGACAGCGACCGCGTGCAGCGCATGTCGCTGATCAAGGAAGGCGGCGAACCGATGGTCCGCATGGCCTACCTCGCGATCGTCGGAAGCTTTTCCGTGAACGGTGTGGCCGAGCTGCACTCGAGGTTGTTGCGGGAAGGCCTGTTCAAAGACTTCGCAGAGCTCTGGCCCGAGAAATTCAACAACAAGACGAACGGCGTCACGCAGCGACGCTGGCTCGCTGCCTGCAACCCGAAACAGTCGAAACTGATGACCGACAAGATCGGCGACGGCTGGATCACGGATCTTTCGCAGTTGTCGAAACTCAAAAATTACGCCGACGACAAGCAGTTCCAGAGCGATTGGCGTCACGTCAAGCTCGCGAACAAGGTCCGGCTCAAGCGCCTCGTTTTTGAGCAGACCGGCGTGGACCTGTCGACCGACATGATGTTCGACGTGCAGGTCAAGCGCATCCATGAATACAAACGTCAGCTGCTGAATGTGCTGCACGCGATTCACCTGTACGACCGGATTCGTCGCGGCGACGGCGAAGACCTGTCGCCCCGCGCGATCCTCATTGGCGGTAAAGCGGCGCCCGGCTATGTTATGGCGAAGAGCGTGATCAAGTGCATCAACAACGTCGCCCGTGTCATCAATACCGACCCGCTGATGCAGGACAAGCTGCGGCTGGTTTTCTACCCGGACTACAACGTCTCGTCGATGGAAGTCATCTGTCCGGCGGCGGATCTTTCGGAGCAGATCTCGACCGCGGGCAAGGAAGCGTCGGGTACGGGCAATATGAAATTCATGATGAACGGCGCGGTCACGATAGGCACGCTGGACGGAGCGAACGTAGAAATCCGGGAAGCCGTCGGCGAGGAGAACTTTTTCCTGTTCGGCCTGACCGTCGAGGAGATCCAGGCGCTTCGTGGCCAGTACGATCCGCAGGGCATCATCGATGCGGACGAAGACTTCAGTCGCGTTATGCACCTGCTCGACAGCGGGCATTTCAACCGATTCGAGCCCGGCTGCCTCGATTCCGTCATCCAGTCGATACGCGAACCGGCAGACCAGTGGATGACCGCGGCGGATTTCCGCAGTTTCATTGACGCGCAGGCGCGTGCTGATGCGGCCTTTAAGGACACCGAGGCGTGGACGCGGATGAGCATCCTGAACGCGGCGATGTCCGGACGCTTCTCGACCGACCGCACGATGCAGGACTACAACGACGACATCTGGAACCTCGAGGCGATCGAGCTCAACGGGCATTGATGCGGGCGGGTAATCCTGGGCAACAGGGCGCGACGCCTACCGACGGCGGAGTCAACTTCGCGCTGTATTCCTCAGTCGCCCGGCGCGTCGAGTTGTGCCTGTTCGACGCGGCGGGTAACGAGACCCGCTTCGACCTGCCCGAATGCACGGACGATATCTGGCACGGCTTCCTGCCGGGCTGCAAACCCGGACAGCGCTACGGCTTCCGCGTGCACGGCGACTACGATCCGAAGACCGGTGCACGCTGCAATCCGCACAAGTTGCTGATCGATCCGTATGCAAAGTCGCTGACCGGAGCATTCAGCTGGAACCCCGCGGTCTTCGACCACGACAAGGAGACCTACGAGGCGAGTATCGTCGACAGCGCGGCCTACATCCCGAAGTCTGTCGTGACTGCGCCGGACGAAAATCCCATCGCGCCATCACCGCGCATCCCGTGGGCGGACACGATCTTCTACGAAGCGAATGTGCGCAGTTTCACGATGCGTCACCCCGATATCGATGCGGATGCGCGCGGGCGCTTCGACGGGATGCGTTCCGGCGCGGTGCTCGAGCACCTGAAGAGCCTCGGCATCACGTCGCTCGAACTGATGCCTGTCCAGGCCTTCATCGACGAGCACCACCTCGCGAGGAAGGGCTTGAGAAACCTGTGGGGCTACAACACGGTCGGCTTTTTCGCGCCGATGCCGCGCTACGGCTTTGAGGATCCGGTGCAGGAGTTTCGCGATATGGTCAACGCGATTCACGACGCCGGCATCGAAGTCATCCTCGACGTCGCCTACAACCATACGGGCGAGAGTGACGGTTTCGGGCCTACCTTGAGTTTTCGCGGCATCGACAACCTCGCGTATTACCGCACGCTGCCCGACGATCCATCCGCCTACATCAACGATACGGGGACCGGCAACACGATCAACGCGGACCATCCGCAGGTGCAGCGCATCGTCGTCGACAGCCTGCGCTACTGGGTCACCGAGATGGGCGTCGACGGCTTTCGCTTCGACCTGGCGCCCATACTCGGCCGCCACGCCGACGGTTTCTCGCCGACACATCCGTTGCTGCAGGCGATCACGCACGACACCGTCATGCAGCGGGTCAAACTGATCGCCGAGCCCTGGGACCCGGGACCGGGCGGCTACCAGCTCGGTCAGTTCCCGCGCGAGTGGGCGGAATGGAACGACCAGTTCCGCGACACGACGCGACGCTTCTGGCGCGGCGATCACGGCGTCTCCGGTGAACTCGCAAGACGCATTCACGGCTCGGCCGACATCTTCGACAGTGACGGCAGGATGCCGGCCACGAGTGTCAACCTGGTGACCGCGCACGACGGCTTTTCGCTGGCGGACGTCGTCAGTTACGAGCAGCGCCACAACGAGGCCAACGGGGAAGGCAACCGCGACGGACACGCGCACAACTTCAGCTGCAATCACGGCGTCGAGGGTCCAACAGACGACCCGGGTATTCTCGAGGCGCGCCGGGCGCATCGTCTCAACATGCTGGCCACGATGATTTTTTCGCAGGGCACGCCGTTACTGCTCGCCGGCGACGAGATTGGCCATACCCAGCACGGCAATAACAACGCCTACGCGCAGGATAATGAGCTGGCCTGGGTCGACTGGTCAAAGGCCGACGACGACCCGGCCTTCACCGATCAGGTGCGGGAAATGACGCGGTTGCGTCGCGAGCTGCCTCTGCTTCGGCAGTCGAGATATCTGCATGGCCAGGTAGAAACGGATACGAGCGTGATTAATATCGACTGGCTCGACATCAACGGTGAGCCGATGGATGACCATGCGTGGACGGATGCGTCAATTTTCGCCGTCGCTTATTCGTATGAGCATATCGGCGAGGATCAGGCGTTTGCGATGCTGCTGATCAATCGCGGCCGGCGTCCGGCGCGTTTGTCACTGCCTGAGTGGATCAATGGTAACGAGTGGCACATCGCGTTCGTGACCCAGGGAAAGGCGCTGGCGATCGATGATCGCACGGTCGGTGTTCCGCCCCACTCGGTAGCCCTGATCAGGGACGGCAAGCCCGATTGAGTGGCGTTACCTGCCCGTGAAGACGTCCCGCATACCCTGGCGAGTGACGCAACCGCATTTGTCTTGCCCGGCGAAGCTCTGGCAATAGCTGATGTAGCCAACGGGACACTTGTGCTTGAGGCCCAGGCGTTCCTCTTTCCTTGCAATCAGTCGCTCACGCTTCTCGACCTCCGACCAGTCCCCGGTCAGCATCGCGTCGTTTTCCAGCTGCTCGAGGCTTTTCGTCTGCGCACAACCGACGAGAAACAGCAGTATCAGTAAACCAAATCCTTTCATGTCCCGTTCTCCGCTCAGGTACAAATCGCTACAACCTGCGGATAGGAAGTACCAACCGTGTACGCTCCGGTCGGTGACCCACGCCTCATTATTATGTTACGACATTGTTCGAGAATCCGTCTTGCATTTCACCAACAGGCGACTCTGTTGGATTAAGGCACCGAAGCCAACCACTGTTGCGAATATGCAACAAGACCGTCACATTGCGAAAGTGTGATGCTCTTCACTGATTGGACAGCCGGGCGGCGAAAAAGCTCCCCGGCGCGCGCAGGTTTTCAGGCCGATCGACGCTGCATCGGCAGCTGCGTCGTGTACTTCACACGCTTCAAGACGAACGTGGAACTGGCCGAGTGAACCGCCCGGTGTTTGAGGATTTCCTGGTTCAGGAACTCGGTGTAGGTCTCAATGTCGGGCACGATGACGTGCAGCACATAGTCTCGCTCGCCCGCAACGGTGAAGCATTCGGTCACTTCGTCCAGGCGATTGACGTGATTCTCGAATGCCTGCCGGTTTTCGTCCGTGTGCTCGGTCATCGATACCGCCAGCAGCACCTGGATATGGAAACCCGCCAGTCGCGGATCCAGTAGCGCGACCTGCCGTTCGATCAGCCCGCTGTCCTCGAAATCCCGAATCCGGCGCCAGCACGAGGTCCTCGACATGCCGGCGATTTCGGCGAGATCGGTCTGGTTGCGCGTATTGTCCCGCTGGAGCTCATCCAGCAGAATCCTGTCCGAGCGACTGAGCTTCATTGAACTATTTGTCTCTTAAGACGCTATTTGCTGAAACTATTGTTTTAGATTATATCATCTGTTGACTATAAGTGGGCAGTAATTCGGATGAAAGCGCGCATAATGACCGACAAGGCTACGTACTTATGCAGGTGATTCCCAATGACTGACTTGTTTGAAAACCCCATGGGCCTCGACGGCTTCGAATTCGTCGAGTTCGCCGCACCGGATCCGACGTCGATCAAGGCCGCATTCGACGTGCTGGGATTCACAGCGGTCGCGAAGCATCGTTCCAAGAAGGTCACGCTGTACCGGCAAGGCGGCATCAACTTCATCCTGAATGAAGAACCGAAGAGTCTCGCCGACTATTTCTCACAGGAGCACGGGCCGTCAGCCTGCGGAATGGCGTTTCGCGTTCGCGACGCGCATGCGGCTTACGAGCGTGCGCTCGAATTGGGTGCCCAGCCGATCGAGATTCCGACCGGCCCGATGGAGCTACGACTACCCGCGATCAAGGGCATCGGCGGCGCGCCACTGTACCTGATCGATCGCTACGAGGAAGGCTCGACGATTTATGACATCGACTTCGAGTTCTTCGATGGCGTGGACCGCCATCCCGTCGGCTGCGGTTTTACCGAGATCGATCACCTGACCCACAACGTCTACCGTGGCCGAATGGCCTATTGGGCGGATTACTACGAGCGGCTGTTCAACTTCCGCGAGATCCGCTACTTCGACATCAAGGGCGAGTACACGGGCCTGTTCTCCAAGGCGATGACCGCACCCGACGGCAAGATCCGCATCCCGCTGAACGAGGAAGCCTCTCGAGGCACCGGCCAGATCGAGGAGTACCTGATGGCGTTCAACGGTGAAGGCATTCAGCACATCGCCCTGTCCTGCGACAACCTGATCGAGTGCTGGGACCGTCTGCACAAACGCGGTCTCGAGTTCATGACGCCACCACCCGACGCCTACTACGACATGCTCGACGAGCGCCTGCCGGGTCACGGCGAGCCGGTTGATGAACTGAAGCCACGCGGTATCCTCGTTGACGGGACGACCGAGGGCGGGCCGCGCCTGTTGCTGCAGATTTTTTCGAACAACATGGTGGGTCCGACCTTCTTCGAGTTCATCCAGCGCAAGAAGGACGAAGGTTTCGGGGAAGGCAACTTCAAGGCCCTGTTCGAATCCATCGAGCGAGACCAGGTCGCCCGTGGCGTCGTCGACACCGAGGAATCGGCCGCATGAAACTGAAACGGATCCACCACGTCGCTTATCGCTGTATCGATGCGAAACAAACCGTGGACTTCTATCAGCGCATCCTGAACATGGAGTTCACGATGGCCTTTGCCGAGGACCGCGTGCCGTCGACGAAGGAGCCCGATCCTTACATGCACGTCTTCCTCGATGCGGGCATGGGCAACGTGCTCGCGTTCTTCGAGCTGCCGACGAAGGAGGCTATGGGCCGCGATGAGAATACGCCGCCCTGGGTCCAGCACATCGCATTTGAACTGGGCAGCTACCAGGAACTTCTCGATGCGAAGGCGCGCGTCGAGGCCGAAGGCATCGAGGTCGTCGGCCCAACCAACCACGGGGTATTCCAGTCGATCTATTTCTTCGATCCGAACGGGCATCGGCTCGAACTCGTCTGGAACAACGGCACCGAGGAACAGCTCGACGAGCTGAAGCGCGTCGCCCCCGCTATGCTCGAGGAATGGAGCCGAACGAAGCAGGCGCCGCGGCACGCTGCGTGGCTGCACGAACTGGAATTCAACGGGGAAGACGCATGAGGCTGGCATCGATGAAGCAGGGCCGCGACGGCAGGCTGGTCGTCGTGTCCGACGACCTTGAACGCTGTTTCGACGCCGGTGACATTGCGCCGACGTTACAGGCGGCGCTGGATCGGTGGGATGATGTCGTAGAGCCGCTCTCGGAACTGTCCCAGGAGCTGAGCTTCGCACACGGCAACGCGTTCATGCAGGAGGAATGCGCCTCGCCGCTGCCGCGCGCCTACCAGTGGGCGGACGGGTCGGCTTACGTCAACCACGTGGAGCTGGTCAGGAAGGCCCGCGGCGCCGAGATGCCGGAGAGCTTCTGGACGGATCCGCTGATGTACCAGGGCGGTTCCGACACGTTCCTCGGTCCGCGCGACGCCATCGTCATGGCCGACGAGTCCTGGGGCATCGACTTCGAGGCCGAGGTCGCCGTTGTCTTGGGCGATGTGCCGATGGGCGTGAGCAGAGAGGATGCGCTCAACGCCATCAAGCTCGTCATGCTCGTCAACGACGTGTCACTGAGGAACCTGATCCCGGGCGAACTCGCGAAGGGCTTCGGCTTCTTCCAGTCAAAGCCATCCAGCGCATTCTCGCCGGTGGCGGTCACGCCGGACGAACTCGGCGATGCCTGGGCGGACGGTAAGCTGCACCTGCCCATGCTGTCGTTTCTCAACGACGAAGCCTTCGGCAAGCCCAATGCCGGTGTCGACATGACGTTTGACTTCGGTCAGCTGGTCGCGCACGCGGCGAAGACGCGCCCATTGAGTGCCGGCACGATCATCGGCTCAGGCACCGTATCGAACAAGCTGGACGGCGGTCCGGGCAAGCCGGTGTCGGAAGGCGGCGCCGGCTACTCCTGCATCGCCGAAATACGAATGATCGAAACCATTGACAACGGCAAGCCGACGACCGAATTCATGAAGTTTGGCGACCGGGTTCGAATCGAGATGCTCGATGACGCCGGCAAGAGTATCTTTGGCAGCATCGACCAGGTCGTGGAACGATACGCGGGGCCCTGAATGGCAACACTCTACTCCTACTGGCGCTCGAGCGCGGCGTACCGTGTGCGGATCGCGCTGAACCTGAAAGGCATCAAGTACGACCTCGTGTCAGTCGACCTGAAACCCGGCACCGCGGAACATCACGCTGAAGACTACGCGCTACGAAACCCGCAGAAGCTGGTGCCGTTCTTCGAAGATGACCGGGTCACGATAGGTCAGTCGATGGCGATACTCGAATACCTCGAGGAACGCTACCCGGAGCCGCCCTTGTTGCCGCTGGATCCGCAGCTGCGCGGCGAAGTCCGATCCGTCTGCCAGCACATCGCCTGCGACGTTCACCCGCTGAATAACTTAGGCGTGCTGCTTTACCTGAGCGAGGAGCTCGGCATCAGCGATGCGCAACGCGATCAGTGGTACGCACACTGGATACACCGGGTATTCGATTCGATCGAACCCATCACTGAACGACACGCGGGACCGTACGTCTTCGGCGAACAACTGACGCTGGCCGACGTCCTGCTCGTGCCGCAGGTCTACAATGCGCAACGCTTCAATGTCCCGCTGGACAACTATCCCGGCATCGTCTGGGTGACCGACTACTGCAATCGACACGCGGCCTTCGACCAGGCGAAACCGGAAAACCAGCCGGACGCAGAGTAAGTTCTGCAATCCATACCTGGCGGACGGAGCCTCGTCGCAGGCGGCCATTGCGTCGAGAGCCTGCTGCTGTCTTGCAGAGCCGCAAATAACGCGCCGCTATTAGGATCGAAACAGCCGATCTTTCTCTACGGGTGGCGCAGCGGATACCGTGCAGTGTCAATTTCACACCAAGGAGAACAACGTGTCCGCAACGGAAGAATTCCTGTCGGCGAACGCCGAGTACGCCAGCCAATTCGAAAAAGGTGATAAGCCGTTACCACCAGCAAAAAAAGTGGCCGTGGTGGCCTGCATGGACGCTCGCATTGAAACCGGCCGGCTTCTCGGCCTCGAAGAGGGAGATTCCCATGTCATTCGCAATGCCGGCGGCGTC
>JAAUXY010072406.1_pt1 | contig 19310 bp, 15 predicted proteins | sample 7278121 | NCBI WGS metagenome assembly JAAUXY01 (sample SAMN14350117, study PRJNA611818) | marine sediment metagenome | isolation source: surface marine sediment (1.8m) | place: French Polynesia: Moorea | collected 2018-08 | reverse complement strand
CGTGGTACATCCTGCGCAACCAGATCATCAATTATCAGGAGAGCGCGTTTAAGTTTCGCGATCCTTTCAATAACGGCCGTTTCTTCGCCGCCCACAACACCATCGTGAACTCCGGTTGGGTCACCGACCACTGGACGCACAGGATGCTCAGGGGAACGATGAGAAACAACCTGCTGATCAGCGTATCCAACACCAGCATCATCAAGCGCTGTGATGCAGGACCGAGCAGCCAGACCGATTGGGACTACGACGGATTCGACTGGGGTTCTAGCTTCACCGCATTCAATTGCCAGGGCGATCACGGCAACATCTCGAGCTTCTCGCAGATGCTGGAATCGAGCGGTGCTGTCGGCACGGAGGCCAATGGCATTCGAGTTCGCTGGCGAAATTGCTTCGAAGATCTCGATGTTCCGGGGCCCGCCCCCTCAACCACTATCCCACCACAGCACGCCACGCTCAATGCGAGCTGCAACGCCGTGGATGCCGGGCAGGTGCTACCGAATATCAACGATGGTTTTACTGGCAATGCACCGGATCTTGGTGCTCTGGAGGTTGGGCAGCCTCTTCCCCACTATGGTCCACGCGCCGAGAATGTTGTCGTGCGTCGTCCAATGCCGCCGGAGGACTTGGAGGCTAATTGAGTTTCGGAACAACGCCCTTCGTTCACAGTGCTGAGGGGTTGCGGGACGGCACGGCCATCCAGACCATCGTCGTCACAGGGCGGTGATTCGAACAGACGCTTGCTGGCTTAGGACGGGCAGTCTGTTGTGGGTGTCCCAATAGTTGTCCATAACGCGTGACCAGAGTTCGACATTTGCGGCTGGATCGTCTGATTGTCTAGATGAATAGTAAGCCGACCAAGAATGCACCCATTGAGAACAAGACAACTGCGCCATAGAAATTTACGATGTATCTCGTATTCTTGTTCACCAAGATTCGAAGACACTTAGCAAGTGACGGGTACTGCAGCTTTCTTCCGAATCCGAATTGGTAACCATCCAATAGGTCATCGTCCTCTTCTGCAAGCAAGGCACGATCAATTCGCTGCGCGATGTCCTTAGAGTGGTCGATCGCCGTGTCTTGAAAGGACTTGTAGACAAGCTCGAGGTAGAGAAAAGTCGGAACTAAGAAAAGGTTCACGAATACAACAAATTCTGCATTTGCCGAAATAGAATATGCGATGATGGCCGACGACGTAATTAGCGTCCAGTTCTTCACTTTGAACATGTGAGCGTCGCACTTGTCGAGGAACGAGTTCGTGCTGTCGTAGTCTAGCCGCAGTGTGTCAACACATTTCATTTCTTAGTTTTCCGACAGGCTGGGGCCACATCCCGCGTGCATGCCTTCAACTATTGCAGACATTCGGAGTTAAGAGTAGATCCCTTGTGCCCGAGTGAAGCGGGCCTCAGAAGTCAGGAGACGGTTCCGACGCGGACAGACATCTTGATGTAGACCGCAATGTCAAACGGCGTTTCTGCGGAAGCTGCCGTCCGAACATGCTTACCCGGTTCTCCGAAAATCTCGACCAGGAGATCCGAGCATCCGTTGACAACCAGGGGACCCTTCTTGAATCCTGGCGAGGCATTGACCATTGCAAACAGCTCCAACACCTCATGGACATGATCCAGGGAGCCGAGGTGCTCACGTACGACGTGCAGGAGATTCAACCCGGTGAGGCGCGCTGCGGCGTAGGCCTCCTCCATCGAGAGATCCTGCCATACCTTCCCGAGGTACTCCTCCTTGAAGGACTGGCCCCACTGGGGCCCCATTCCTGACACGTACAGTATCGGACCAACCTGTTTCGCCTGAACGAAGTTGAATCCTTCAGGCAGCCTGGGGACGGGGGGCAGCTCGTCGCCGAGAGCCAGAAATCTCGCGTCCGCGCCTGGACAATTCGAATCAGCAGAGTTCATTTTAAGACCCTCATTTTGCGGGAGGTTGTCGATCCACTCAATAATCGTGCGACATTCGTCAGAGTCACGATCGATCTTGTTGCCGATCAGCGGCATTCGCGGGTAACCGAATAGCCCATCGGACTGGGTCAGTATCCGGATCAGGTTGGTCTTCTCACCCTGGCCGTTCCCCCGGAACTCCAGATTGATGAGCCAATGTCCGCGGGCCTTGGCGTTCAACAACTGCTCCTCCGTCTCCCAGCCGAAGAGATTGGGATCAGGCGTTGAAGATCCGCGATTGTGATGCTTGAGTGCGATGCGGCGCCAGTTTGGATCCTCGCCAACGCAATAGTCGAGAACCGCTTTTACATCTTCGAATGAAACAGCCATGGGATATGAAGTCTCCTACGGGTCCAGGAACCGTCTCACGAGTCCACGAGGTGGAGCGTCATCTTGATCTCTACGCAGATGTTGAGCGGTAGCGAATGGGCTCCCAGGGCACACCGCGCGTGCTTTCCTCGCTCCGGCCCAAAAACGTCCAAAAGAATCTGCGAGCACTTATCAAGAACACGTGGGTGCTGGCTGAAGTTCGCATGACTGCGCACGAATCCGATTACCTCCGCAACGCCAGACACCTTCTCCAGCGACCCGAGCGCCTGCTGAGCGCTCCAAAGGAGATTCAGCGTGGTAATCTCGGTCGCACTCCGAGCCTCGTCGACCGAGAGAGACTCCCAAACGCTGCCGCGATACCTGATCGTACTTCCCCACCGCGGACCTTCCCCTGCCAGGTAGAGCATCCGGCCAACACGAACCGCCGGCTCGTACTTGGCGGGAAACGGCGCCGGGTCGGGATGTTCGAGCTGCTCTCGAAGCTCTTTGAACCGATCGTCAGCGTTCATGTCCGCTCCGATCAGCGCTTCCACGATCTGCCAGCACCATCTCCCGAAGCTCCTCAGCGACTGCTTGCATTCGCAAGTGAGGATCGCCCACGGTATGACGGTTTGCGAGTCTTCCCTGACTGTCGAGCAGCAGCAGTGCGGCTTCGTGATTCGTTACCGTGTTGCAGCATCGGCTAACGGACAGATCCACCGCCTTCGTCATCTCGTCGAGTGTTCGTGCATCCGGATTGAGGAGTCGAAATCGCTCGTCGAAGACCATGCCGCGCAGGTCTCCGTACGCGCGCAGTCGCGCCGGATCGTCCACCTCCGGCTCGAGGGTAATCAGACTCACGTTCACCTCAGTTTCAGTCTGAAGCTCGTTGAGGTACCGGCGCAGGCGGAGTGCTTCCGAGGTGGTCGTGATGCATCGCCCTGGGTTTCGACAGGAGGTGTAGAAGAACGCGACGACGCCTGGCCTCCCCATCAATCGCGCCCCGCCGATGCGCTCCCCGTTCTGGTCGCTAAAGACGTGGTTCGCACGCAGTACCTCCGGTCGCCGGCTGCTTCGGGCGTGCTGAGTAGCGGGAACAGCGACGGACTGACGAGAAGAGCCAGCTATCGCCAGCTGCTCGAGCGCTTCCCGGGCAACGACTTCCTCCTGATGTGGCGATCCGCCGGTCGAGGCGCTGCGGTCAGAGGCCAGTGCGTTCAGCACAGCCGAACACTCATCGGTTGCGGTCCCTATTCGCCCGAGCGCACGAATAGCCTCGAGTCGATCGGTGGTCCAGGTCGCGTCCGGACGGTCGAGCGGCGAAAGCAGTCCGAGAGCAACCGGAGAGGCAAGCTGGCTGCCTGTGACGACCCGAATCAGTGCGGGAACGAGCTCGTGGCCGCGGGGCCCGAGAACCCCTGCTGCACGCGCCGCCGCCGCTCGGCTCCTGGGATCCTGGGAGTTTCGCAGCATGTCGTCGAGGTAGGGAGTCGCGTCGTCGGGCACGTAGGAGCGGGAAAGCAACGAGAGGATCTGACCACGAATCTGAACCGTTTCAAACCTGTCGCGCCCCTGGTACAAGCGGCGGCTGAGGTTCAATTCTGAAGCGACTCGGGACGCTGTCGGACTTGGAACGTCCTTCGGAATCACCTCCGCGATCCTGTCCAGGAGCTCGGCGACCTGGCGTACCGGTGTCGCGCCATCGCAGGCCAGGTACTCCTCGACGTACGGTCGCGCGGGTGTGCCCTCGGCACCAACGGTGCTTGCAGAATCGTTATACACGGCCGGCTCCGTCCCCCTCATGCGAGGATGCGCTTCCGAACCCGATTCTCGAGGCATCCGTCCGAGAGCTGCTCCAAGCCAACGAGACTGGCAAGGCAATGTCCCGCCAGATCTCGAAGAACGTTCGCAAAAGCCTCACGTTCCCTTCTCGGCTGCCTGGAACAACTCGTCGACATCCGATCGCAGGAGCGGTGACAAGTGGGCGCTCATACTCTTGAGCCGCGCAAGCTCATCGTCGGACACGTCGCCGGTACGAAGCAGCGCCAACGCCTCTCGCTTGAGTTCGGTGGGAATCGACGGATCCCCGAGCCAGTCGATCGCAATGGCAGAGAAATCCTGACGACCGGAGAGAACGTGCATGGCCGCGAGGCGAACCCGCTCCGGTTCCTCGGGCGAGGCGACCAGCGTCATGGCGAACTCTGAGTCCTCCCCCTGACCGCCTGCCATCAGGACCGTGAGCAACGAAGCCGGATCTCGCGCCTCGAGCTCTGCGGCGAGAACGGAACTGTGTTCTCGGAAGCCACCCCCGTCCACCGAGAGGACGCAGGCCACGTCGGCGTTCTCCTCTGACGACGATGGCTCCTGATAGACGTCCCTCAGGCGACTGATCGCGGCGGAATCTCCCTGAGCGGCAAGCGTCCGGACGGCGGAGTCGGAGACTTCCTGAGGGCGCTGCGGACTTGCCGCTGAACGCAGTGCCGAATGCAGAGACTCGGGGTCCGCGATGTCGCGCGGCGCGAAGTGCGTCAGGAAGTTCAGGGTATTCAGCGTCATCAACTGGAACTGATCCGGAGTCGTTCCCGATTCCAGCTCCTCCAACGCATAGGCCAGCGCCTCCCTGCGTGTTGACCGCGGAGAGCTGAGCAGGCGCAGCGCCTCCGACTTCAGCGCGCCATCAGACTCATCCCGCAGGAAGACCGTCAGGGCTTGCAGTTCTTCCTCTGGAAGCACATTGCCGGAGAGTATCGTCGCACTTGCATTGAGCCGCTCTTCGACACTCAAATCTGCGTCCCGGAGTCTCCTTGCTTCCCGGAGGTGCTCGCCTGCTCTCCGCTCGTCCTTTCGCCGCTCTTCGGCTAGTTCAGCGTCTGTCAGTTTCCCGAAGGGTGTGTCGTCGTAGCAGTAGCCAAGGGGTTGAACGTCGGCACCCATACCCAGGTAGTCGATTGAATCCTTCACTCGTGGCTTGGTGGCAGCCGGCGGCCAGATCCCTGGGATCCCCGACTCCGGGAAGAGCCCCATGGGGGCTTTCGGCGGCCGGGACTGCAAATACTTGATTTCAGGGTCGGCGTGCGTTCCCTCGCCGACGATGCCATCCCACGGCCACATTGTGTCTTCCAGGTAGTGCCCTCTCGCATGCGTTCCATTGTCGGGATCGAATTCGCCCAGAGGCTCATAGCTACCGTTGCTCCCGTCGGCTGCGAAACGATCGTACTTGCGCTGCCAGCGGGCCCAGACGCGGTCGAACCAGGAATGGAAACTCCAGAAGAACGGGTCGGCAGGCGCGACCGTGCAGTCGCGCATCGGTGGCCCCATCCAGTGGTGCGACTTGTTGTGCGTGTCTGACTCGAGGAAATCCGAGAAGAACAGGAATCGCGATTCTGCCAGAACATCGATTTCCCCCGGAAGCACTCTCGGTGTGCCGAGCAACCAGGGGCGCCTTTTTCGATCGACAGGCCACCGAGTCAGGCGCTCAGGATTCGCGAATCGTCCCTGATACTCAATCCGCCACCCGTGCAGGGGATTCGAGCGCGAGAACCGCACGAAGTCCAAGTACGGAGTCCGGTTGAGGACCGGCGGGTTCTCCATGTCGACTTCGTTGGCTCCGTACATGTCTGGCGAAAAGACGATGGCCCTCGGATCACCTTCGTCGAGCTTCCAGTAGTGTATGGAGACGTCGGGGTGGGTCTTCTGCAGTTCCCGCTCAAACTGCAGCAGATCCATCCGATGCCACGCGAGAAAGTTGCTGTCGCGATGCGCCGTATCCGGATAGCTGTACTCGGGATGGTTGATGCGCCCGAGATGGCGTTTGTCCCCTCGGGAGCCCCAATCGTGAACCTCGACGAACTTCTCGTACCGCCCCTGCTTGTGCAGCGTCGCGATGGCATCGAGAAGCCGATACTTCTCGTGTTCGGTGAGTGTGGTGATGTCTTTCCTTACCCGGACCATCAGGCGATGCGTTCCGACCAGCGATCCGTCTTCATGTCCCTCATGGACTGCGATCACCGTGTCTTTGTCCCTCGAGCTCGAGCAGCCCCGACTGGCCCCCTCGGGAAAGCGCCCCGCGATAACGAAGGACACCCATTGGCCGTCCGCCGGAAGAACAAGGGAAATGCTCGATTCGCGCGCTGTCTCGCCGGCGGCGACACGAGTCGCGAACGAAACCTCCCCGCATGGGGGTTGCAGTCTGTTCGGAGGATCCGTGGTCACGGCATTGCGTAGGACCACGGTCATATCGCCAAACGCGCGGAAGAGCGGCGATATACGAATCCGGCACTTCGTCGGCGCCCAGGTCACATAGTCGTCATCGGGAGTCGCGGTCTCGTTGATCTGTATTTCAACTTTGGCAGAGCTCAAGACAGGTCTCCTCTAAATTCGCGGCTGGCTCATGATGTCCATGCAGTCGCCGACGACTAAAGGGCGGCCAGCGCAGCTTCGACGATCGCCTGGTCGTTCGCGATGGTGCTACCCGACACCGCCACGGCGCCGATGATCTCGCCCTTCCGGTTCTTAACCGGCATGCCGCCGCCGAACGTGATGAGTCCATCGTTCGAGTGCTCGACGCCATAGATCGGCCCTCCGGGTTGGGAGAGCTTTCCGATATCTCCGGACGGCCGGTCGAAGAACCTGGCGGTTCGGGCCTTCTTGATCGCGATGTCGATCGACCCGAGCCACGCGTCGTTCATTCGAACGAACGCATTCAGGTTGGCGCCACGATCAACGACCGCAATGTTGACGGCTACGCCAAGCTCTTCGGCCTTCGCGATACCCGCTCGGATGAGACGCTCGGACAACGCCGCCGTCACGTCGACGTCGGACATTGATCTCTCCTCGAATGCAACTTCGTTACATGTCCGAGCAACCCACTCATGATCGGTGCTCGGTGATTGCACTCACGGCCGAGAGCGCCGAGGTCAGTGCACCCTGGATCCAGGCCTGGTCCATGGAGCAATGCTCGCCGGCAAAGTGGCAGCGGCCTTCAGGTCGAATCGCGTCGTGGTAGTAGTACTCGAGATCACCCGGCCGTAGAAAACAGAAAGCCCCGGCGGCCCACTCGACCTCGTCCCAGTAGATCGACGCGTCGTCCAGGACCATGCCGTCTTCGAGGATCTCCGGATGGATCTCGGCGACGCACTCTCGGACAACTCGAGCACGCTCATCCCTGTCAAGGGAACCCAGGCGTCGCGCGTCGGCACCCCACGCATAACTGCCGACCAACGCCCCCGAGCGCTCGGGAGCTTTCCTGGGCCGCGTCACGTCGAGCGCGAAGCTTGCGTGCAGGCCCGCGAGTGAGCCCTTGGCAACGGCGCTCGTCGTCGGGCCGAAGTCCGACGGATAGTACACCTGTCGGTTGATCAGGTCCGTCTGAGAGCCGCCGCCAAAGATCTTGTAGTCAGTCTCCCAGAATCGCCTCTTGCACGAGAAAAGGACCTTCGAGGAGGACGCATAGTGGAGATTGCGAATCGCCCTCATCTTCCCGTTCGACAATCCCGAAAGCTCGAGCCCGCGCAGCACGCCAAACGGAATCGTACAAATGACGTAGTCCGCATCGATACGTCGAACTGTCTTTCCGTCGTTGGAAGCGAGAACGAGTTGCACTCCGCGACTCTGGTTGTGAATCGCGCGTACAGACGTGTTGAGTTCCAGGGTTACGTTCGCCCTTTTCGCGAGTGCGTCCCCGATTGCCGTCGACAGCAGGTCCGTCCCTCCGACGATCTCGTCGAAGTGCCCTTCGTTATCCTCGAGGGCGATTTCTTCGCGAATGAACATTGAGGCGGCCTTGTCCCACCAGACCTCCAGGCCAGAAGCAACGCCCGCAAGCACGACGGCCTCTTCGGTATCCAGGTGCTCGCGGAGGTATTCACCCAGAGTCTGGGAGTCGAGCCGCTCGACGACATCGGTCATCGGTCCGCGCCCGAAGAGCGCGTCGATGTGCCTAGGATCCGACTTCACGAGCTCGATTCCGTGCCCAAAGACCGACAACAGGGCGACTGCTGGGTTCGCTCCGCCGTTGAGAATTTCCTTCTCGCGGTCGCTGATAGCGAACTTGGGCAACAGATTCTGACCGTAGTCGGTGTGTGTAGCGCGTTCGCCCCGAAACGCATAGAAAGAGTTCGGCTGCTGATGGTGGTTCACGAACCGGCGAAGCTCGAGGCCGAACTTATCGATGTAGTATCGCGTGTAGTGATGCACCTTGGGAATGCGCATCGCGCCCAACTCGTGATAGTCGCCGTTGTCGAATCGCTTGGTCATGACCCGGCCGCCGACTCGCCCTGTGGTCTCGACCAGTCGCACGTTGTGGCCGAGCCGCGACAGCTCATAGGCGGCGACGAGACCGGCCATCCCGGCCCCGAGGACCGCTACGTTCTTGCGTGGCGAACCGGCGTCTTTCCGGTCGATACTAGCGAGTTCAGCGATCACGGCTTGTTGCGACATCATGTATTTACCTTGTTGAAGCAGGCCTCACAGACACGAAGAGACATGGGTTTCTCTACTCCGCCCGAAGTGCCGAGTGCAGCCCGCTCACCAGAGACGGGTCCGCGATCGGCCCGTGGCCGAACAGGAGCATCTCGAAATGCACCGCCGAGACTTCCTCCTGGTGGATGTTGTAGGCGGTATTGCGACCGATCTTGTCGTAGAGGTCGACGGCCTCCTCGAAGCCGAACATCACCTCACGTCCGCCAACCATCTTCACGACCTTGCTGTCATCGTCGCCTTCAACGACAAGGAGTCTCTTCTGGATGTAACCGAAGAAGCTGCCGCCTTCGTAAGGGCGATCGGCAATCATGACCATAACGACGTCGTGCTGTTCGCCTCGGGCATTGACCGGCAGGTAGTGTCTCAGGAACGGCGCGTCAGGATTCGTGATCCTGAGTGCCGACGGAAATGAAATTTCGTTGCAGGCCTTGAATCCCAGGGTCTCATAGACCGCGGTTATCAGGTTCGGGTTGTAGCGAGAGATGATGTGGAAGATCTCGTGCGCAACCAATCCGGGTGACAGTGAGTTTCGATTCAGGAAGATACCGTTGTCTCTCGTGTACCCGTTCGCGCCCCCCTCCTCGTAGCCCGTGGTCTTTATGAAGACCACCGTTTCGGGAAGCTTGACGGTCAGCTCCAACTTGCAGGCGGCTGCATGGAGGCGATCCAGCATCGCTCGCAAATAGTCGACTTCGTCATCGGTCCAGGCACGGACGTATTCCGGAGCGTTCTCCAGGTAGTCCTGCTCGTTCAGCTTTCCGGGCTTCCGAGTCTTCGCCGAGAGGTCGAATGCAGAAAGGTTCTTGGTATAGACATCGGACGTCGCGATCATCGCTCGTCCTTCATCGAGAGTGGCAAACCCGATCTCTGCATCTAGAAATCTTGTCGTCGCGATTGTTCTTCTCCTGACTACGACTTCGGGCTGCCGGCGCTTGGCCAATTCCTCGGTGATGAAGTCGCCGGTTTCCGAGTCTCTGTAGTCGGTTCGGGTTCTTATTTCGCAGCGTTTTCGATGATGACCGCCTGAGCATCGTCATTCGGCATCAATTTCAGTCTAGTCCTTTTGTTACATGTGGTCCATTGGGTGCACTAGTTGTCCGACTGGAAAAGGTATCGGAACCCTCTGTTCGTCAGTGGTAGGGGATCGAGTTTGGTTGTTCCCGGCTCCTTTTGCAGATCAGCAGGGGAAATGGAGGAGCACGTAGCTTCAATGGCGTCGATTTGGCCTCTGTCGGGACATCCACAACAGCGCCCCGCCAAAGCGACTATGTACGATAAACAGGGTCGAACCGCGATTTCAGCCGGCCGATGTCTTCGGTCGACCCGGCTTGCCTGCACGGACCCGTCGCTCGAGCATCTTCTCAATCTGGTAGATAAAGCGATCATTGCCCAACACCTGGCACGCGTTGGTCACTGACCGAATCGTGTCGATCAAGGGTCGATCCAGTGCATCCTCAAACAGTTTTCGATAGCCCGCCTTGCGAGCAGCCGGCGTATTGCCGAGAGACTGACACCGCTCATGCGACTGCACCAGATCGTCGTGCTTACCAAGCGCATGGTGACGGTAGCTGCTGTAGGGGTATTGCCCGGGATCAGCCACCATGCCTGCCCTGACCGGGTTTAGCTCGATGTATCGCTGGCAGCAGAGGAGATAAAGATCCGTCTGCACAAGGGAGGCTTTGTAGCGACCCTGCCAGAGCGTGCCGGTGCGGCCATACCGCCGATTGATTCTCTGGACATAGTCCCGCCCCATCCCCTGCATCAGCAGCGGGAGCGACCTCGCATCTTGCGGTGTCAACAGAAGATGCACATGGTTGGTCATCAGAACGTATGCGTGGATCGGACAACTGTACCTGCGTGCGTTCCGGGAAAGCGCCTCGCGAAACAACGTGTAGTCGTCTGGCGCAAAGAATGTCGCCTGGCGGTCGACTCCGCGAATCACGACATGTTGAGGCAGATCTGGTACGAAGTCGCGCGGCTGTCGAGGCATCGCAAGGACCGGGCAGAAAAACCCTAACCATGCAGTCAATTCACCGAGTGTCTCGGTGCAAAATTCGCGGTTCGACCCCCATTTCCCCTGTTTCTCCTAGTAACTACTTCAATAGCGTCTTCCTCGAATTGACGGAGATGCGTGGCGGGACGATTCTGGAAAAGAGGCTTCTATACGGAAGACTCAGTACACGTTTGTTCGCCGGATTGTGAAGATGACTGCGACAGTGTCAGCGTCCTCGTCCGTGCGGAGGAAGGGCTTATTGACATGAAGACGTCAATATTTGAGGTGAAAGCGAGCAACAGAGCCGGCCTAACAAAACTCCAGAAACTGATTAAGATCGAAGGGGAAGGAAGGCCGCTCAAGTCCTCCAAAGTTCCGAAGGACGGCAAAGTGTGCGTTGATGTCGATATCAACTCATACATCGAAAGTGTCGGGACCACGTTGGGCGAATCCGGGCATTTCTACTCTCCGGACAACAAAGCCTGGGGTTTCTCGACAGAAGGAACACCCAAGGTTTTCGGCGGCGATCCTTCCGGCGTCTGGACTCGCGGCACGTTCCACAACAAAGACTATGTTGCGGTATCGGGACTGACGACCTGCAAAGCCGTCTTCATCTTTAAGCGTGGAAAGTTTCCTCTAGAGGAGTATGTCGTTGCCCATTTCGGGAGTTCAGAAAACCAGAAATATCTGACGCTTTTCGCGAACCCTGCAGCGATATGGCAAATCCAGGGACAGATCAGAGGCTGGACGAAGCCCTACGTGGTCATCGGCATGGGCCCATACACTGCCGGAGAGGACCTGACGCACCAAAGATTACGAGATGAGGTCATAGACGAGTGCAAGAATAGTGTGATTGCCCTCGATCCTTCGCACCTTGTTCTTCTTATACCCGAAGCGGACTTGATGCCCAAGTATCGCAATGCTGCCTACGGCATCAACGCCAAAGGATACATCTTCTCTCGATTCTACGCCGGCAGTAAACCTGGCTGGGCGGGAGACTAATCACCGGCACGTATGCCAGACAATCAGGACACCCACTAGAGCCTGTTGGTAGATTGCTCAGTTTGGGCTACCCCTGGTTGGCGTCCTCGTGGCATTTGTGGGTGTCCTGATAGTGCGGCAATGCCGTAGTGCCGCCAAACGACTATTCCATTAGAACGCGCAGCTTGTTGTGGGTGTCCCGATAGTGTTCTGGAACTATGACTCACGAGTGGGTTTCGGACTCAAACAGGTAAGAATAACTGACACCTTCGACGGTCAACTCCGCTGGCTGGAAAGAACAAAGAGCGTGTGCTCAACCTACGCGTGGACGTGATCTATCAGTCTCCCAGATCAACTACTGAAGAACGAGCCAGGCACTTTTTGAACGATCGCTAGACATTCATGCCCGGATACAAGCAGGGGAGCAAGGCGAATTCGCGGCCACAAGACCACGCCAGAATACTTATACTAGTTGACAGGAAATACCCGGCAGATGGGCAGTTTCACCTCGTAGAGAACAGTTCGTTCGACGTCACCTTCAACCAAGTACGGAGCAGCAATCTGTGTTTAAAGGGCTCTTCACCTCCACATCGGAAAAAGACAGAAGAAACATCATGGTGACGCTTATCGTTACGGGTTGCGCGCTAATTTTCATGATCACCCGCCGAATTCATAACAGTCAGAACTACATGCTGCTCGAGAATATTCGGCACCTCACAAACGTCGATGATCTAGAGCGAATAGCGCTGGAAGTCACGAACAAGATGGCTGATATGAATGGACACCATCCGCACTCAATCATACAAACCTTCAGTAAAGGACTGGAGGTCAAGAAAAAGGAGCGTCAACATATTGCCTACATGTGCATCTGCTGTGCCGTTCTGGACCGGGATGATCGAGTTATGCACTTGTGCGGTGAAATCTGCAGGGAGCTTGGGATAAGACAAGGGATCATCAACGACATGCTACACCATGCCATTCAAGATACCGGAGTCAACCAGGTCATGGGGTACTCCGAGGAACACTTGTCAGTAAAGCACATACTGGACGAGGCGCTAAATCGGACACAACCAGTTCTCCCGCGCTCGTAGATCGCGATGGCAATTTTTGGCAGCTCCAGCCATAGGTCTCTGAAGCGCCTCTATGCTGAGGCGGATATCTCGTGGCAACGTGGAAACTTTGTCGCGGCGATTGAAAGCGCTAGCCACGCGCTGGATCTGTTGAATCGCGGAATAGACTGGCCTCTCAAGGCAGAGATTACCAACGAAAAATATGTCTTCCCGGCGAACCTATTGCTGATTAGAGCAAAGTGCGAGGTGGCGTTGAGCCAACGAGACCACAGGCCGGTTGATGGAAATACCGCTCAGCGACTGTGCAATGACTTGATGCAGGCAATTGACTTATGCGATCAGCAGCCAGGCGCATTCCCTACCTATGTCAATGCCACTCTTGAGCTTGCAGACTTATGCACATTTTGTCGCTCGAGACTTGAAACCCAAAGCGTCAGTTTCGCGCTCAAGCATCTTCGCGTTGTGCAAAATGCCTCAAAATCGAATGACGCGCTTATGTATGCCGGGGCCTTGGGCAGAGAGGCCGATCTGTTGCAGAAGTACTTTACGGCGGAACCACAAACAGCGCACCGATCAATAGCGTGTTTGACAGAAGCGCTGAGTATTTTCGAGTCACTAAATGATAGCGACATGATATTCACATCGAAGTCACGCTTGGCTCGCTATCACCTGCACCCCCTCATGCTCCAAGATGCGCACAACATAGAAAAGTCTCTCTCCTACGCTTATAGCGCAATCGATAACCAACCCGACGATCCCGGCATGGAGCGCTACTTGATATTGGATGTGATCGGTCGGGCTCATTCGATAAGAAAGAACGGCAATCCGATGACCAATTTGGTTGTTGCGTTGGGCGCATTCGAAACGGTGCTAAACGATTTCACGGACGAAGAGAATGCGGAGCACTGGCCTGAACTGGTGCTGTTCTGGGTGGACAAGCTTCTTAGCAGTGAGATTCTTGACGGAAACGAGGAGCAAGCCAAGGCACTACTGGACTATTCATACAGTGTTACATATGGAGGAGAACAGCCCGACTTGCTGAGTCTGGCGCAGCATCGACTTGAGGCAGTGATAGAGAGAATTCACTCGCTAAGAGACCCATACAATGCGTTTTCAGCACTGAAGACGCAGTTTCGACTATCGAAACTGAATGCAACAAAGAGTCTGGCCCGCAGCGCGTATATTCATTCGCTTCGCTCCTTGCAAGAAAGCATCAATAAAGAGGTGCACACTGATCTTTGGGTAGATCTCGATTGGGAAATAACTTTGATCGACCTCGATACGGACAGCCCAGAGAGCTTACGGATGTGCGCTGAACGACTGTCGGATGTTCTCGTCAGCCATGACTTCACGAGCAGACCCATCGCATTGTTCGAGACACGACTTTTGATCGCTAACTGCCTGATCGCACTCGGCGAGTGGGAAGGCGCATACGAATATGTTTCTGCCCTAATGGCAGAAGTGTTTTCACAGATTGAGGGTGATTTTAAGGGGTATTCGCAGAAGCTCTATGCTTTGCCGGGCGGCCCTGATCGATCAAGAGATATTCCTATTGTCGCGGTGAAGTCCGGTGACGTAGCTAGTGCGCTTGCCTATCTCGACATCAATACCGTGGCACGCCTGGCATTCGATCTGGAACTACTGCTCATCATTGACACCCAGGTGAATCGGCGCGCACTTATGCAAACCTATATTCACGTCAAGCAGGGCCAGCGCGTCATGCATAGCTCTAGCGGTAAAGACTTTTTGATTGAAGCCCTGCGGCTAGAGCAACTACAAGCGTCTCTTGAAGCCAAGCGAATGGCAACGCCAGAGTATCTTCGCTCGCTCGCATTTAACGACCTGAATCGCTGGCTGGCAAAGCTGGATTGTTGGGTATTTGTTCCAGTGATCGGATCGCGGATTTCGAAATTCTTGCTCATTCCGCCACAGTCCAGCACTGCTGAGATAATCTGCTCATCGGATCAACAGATAGGTTATCTCGATCTATTGGGGAGGCTAACCAGCGGAGAGTCACATAGCGGATGGATCACCATCCAGCCAAAGCTGGTTGCTGAAGCCACGGACGAAACTATTGATGCCATTGAACATGAGTTTGAGGAGATGCGGCGATATCTCTGGCCGACGTTCGCGGCGTGGATCACGCAAACAATTGATAAACGCGAAAAGTCAAACGTAGAGCAGCTCTGCATCATAGCAAGCGGCCCGCTCAGCCTGTTTCCATTTGGAATGGCCTTTGATGAGCAATCTGAGAGCTATTTGCTGGATCGATTCTCCATTCAGCATGCACCGTCTCTCTATGCGCTATTGTCGATTAAGGAACGCCTCAAACATTACCGCGAAAGGCCTTCGTTTGGCGCAGTTACGGGAAAATCGCACGACGAACTGCCATTCGTTCCATTTGGCGCAGAATTTGGTGCTGCACATTTCGATGACGGACGGTCCCAGGTAGTTAGTGGTGAGAGCTACAAACTCACGGATGTCATTCAAAGCTTGAGGCAGGCAAATCACTGGCAGTTTTCCGGGCATGCTGGATTTCATTGGAAAGACCCCAGCCTATCCGCTTTGGAACTCAGCGACGGTGAATTGCCAGCCGACCTTATAGAAGCGATTGTTTCAGATTCACCCATTCGATTAGTGATGCTTAGCGCCTGCAGTACAGCGCTAGAGGAAACGCTGGAGAAAGACGTTGAGCGTTATGGCTTCTCGAATAAGTTTCTGAGCCTGGGGGCTCTTGGTGTGATTGTCTCCCTATGGCCACAACAAGATGAAGCAAGCGCGTTCATCACCGAACGGTTCTACTACTACTATCAGACTGAGAAGCTAAGCCCTGTCGATGCCCTGAGGCGTGCGCAGCTATGGCTTAGAGACGTGACGTATGCGGAGTTGTTTGAGTATCTTGAAGATCGGGGCGCGACACTCCCGCACTTCGAGGAGCTAATCCGACGCTATATTGACGTTTACGGTGACCGTGACCGTGACATGCGTCCTTTTGAAGACCCTGAGTATTGGGCTGGCTTCATTCTTATCGGCACTTGAACCGCAGCAGCGCTATGGCGGTTCTGATGGTGCATTGGACGAGTCAATTGGAACATCACCCTTGATACGCGGTATGACACCGACCTTGCGGCCCTGTTCTAGCTCTAACTCCCAGATTTTTTGTGCCCAACGTTGGTTTCCAGTTTCCTCAGCTACTCGGGTTGACAGGAGACGGCCATTCTTGTTCCTAATCAAGAGATCGCACTTCCCTGTGTCCAGGAGAAATTGAACCGTATCCCAGCGCTCATAGACACCGAATGCAAAGATAATCGTTTGACCGGTGCTTCTGTCGATCTGGTTGACCGGCGCGCCATTGTTTACCAGTGTTCTGACGCGATCCTCGTCTAGAAATCTAGCGGCCTCCCACAGCCGTCGCCCAAGCTCTTCCTCAGTTAGTCCATTAGAGTCATCTTGCATCTGCCCTCTTCCCGAGACGCCACGGTCCTCCTCAGCGTAATCCTTGACGTTGCCCAGGAGCAGTTTTCCCGCTTGGCGTCTTTTCTTGTCTCTTCGCTTCTTGTCCTCGTCCGCTTCACTCTTAGCGGAGGAACTTTTCTCTTCTATATTGCCCACAGTCTTCCTCTTCTTGCGAGAAAGATCGGAATCGCGTTCAAACAAAAGGATCTTTGAGTCCGCCTTCGATTGGATTGACAAACTCATTTCTCCTTCAGGCTGATCGCCACAATCAAACAAGGTCAATGAGACAATCTGATTGAGCGCGAAGTCTCTGCTGCTCTCGGCTACTGGAAAATAAGTTCTGCGCTCAAGCTTGTCTCGGAGAAAAATCAGCAAAACATCTTCGGATTGAAAGACTCCCCAGCCGGACATTGTACGCGGCGCCTTATCTCGAAATCCTTCATCTTCGAAGTCGGCCCGCTCTTTCAGTGAGCTAAACCTGCGCTCGGTGGCGAACAATACAGGAAGTTCACGCGAACGGGTCAGAGTTAGCGCCACGAGATAGGTGTAGGTTCCCGACACCTTCGGTCCGGGGTTGTATAGGTAGGTGCCCTCATACCCGTCATTGAAACCCGCATCGTCGGTTCCGAAAAACTCAGCCAGCCTCAGTGCCGCCGAGCCAAGCGCCGGACGCTTTGATCTGAGATCGTCCGCACCACTGTACTTCGATTCACATAGTAACCCCGCGAATGCCCGTTGCTGCTCCTGTGATCCGTGAAACTCCTTGGTTCGGTCATTCTTCTTTTCGTTGTTGGCGAAACACTGAAGTGTTTCTCTGTTGATGGAAATGCCAACCGCTGCGCTGATGTCGCCTGCGGCAAGCGACCAGCTTCCAGCGCATTCCACCGCCACATACTCGCGAAGCGCATTCTGCAAAGTGTGAATGCATCGTAACGGTAGTCTTTCGGAGAAAATCCCGTCCAACTGAGATTGCAGGTCTTCGTCTTCCAGTCTCACACCGTCGGCCTTGATACGAATTTGTCATCTGGAATTCGTGCGCAAAGTATGCGCAGGGGCACTCTGACACCCAATTATAGTGTTTCGGGAGATTAGCAAATACAGAGACACGGAGATAATCACCTCATCTGCACTAAGGAGAACCGTAATGCTCGGCAAGTCCAAAGAACGCGGCCGCAAGACCATAGACGACAGCCTGCACGGCCTATCAACCGTACTCGCCGCCACTGCAGCACTCATTTGCGGCGCACCCATATTCGAATACACCTTCGAACCCGTTTACGAGCTCACGCTGGATGCCTACGGCGAAGAGGCGATCGCATGGCTCAGTGCTACGGGGTTCGGGGTCTTGAGCACCGCTGCGGTGTTCTTCATCGCCCGAATTTTTATCGTGATCAGCCTCACACTGATCGCATCACGGGCAATCATGTTCGCAGTGTAAACAGAAAGGAGAGAGACAATGGCAAAGTACAAGAAAGTAGGTGGAGGCAGCTACGGCGTCTACCAGAAAGAAGGTAACGGCTGGGCCTGGGTTATTGGAATCGTGTTGTTCTTGCTGATCCTGGCCGCCGCGTAGTTTCCAACCACCGACGAGCCGCGGCCAATCGGTCGCGGCTTCTTTTAAGGAGTATCCGATGGACTATGGCAACTTTCGCTACGGCAGCGCTGGGGCTGCCACGCCTTCAGACCTTAAACGCGCCGGAATCATCGATGGCAGGGGCGTTAGCTTCGGCTTTGATGAAACCAAGCACCATGAACTGCGCGTACCGACCGATGGTTCGGTAGCGCTCTTCGGTGGAAGCGGTTCGGGCAAGTCGGCCAGCGCGTTTGCCAACGCCCTGATCGGTGGCCACCTGCCCGGCAGCTTTATCTGCTTTTCACCACGCGGAGAGTTGGAAGCAATCAGCATGCTTTCTCTCTCTGCTTATCAGAACTACGAACTCTACTTCATCAACCCAATCGGCATGCTCGGGTTGCCACAGCACCGACTAAACCCCCTTGATCACCTTGTCATCGACAACAACCCGAGCCTTATTGCAGACACGCAGAAAATGGCGCAGGACTTTTGTCCAACTCCAACAGGCGCTAAATCAAGTTGGCCGTATGACGACGCCCGGCGATGGCTCACCGAGCTATCGCTATACGACAGTGAACGCTCTGGGTGCGCCAGCCTGCCCGGAATCTTCGAATTGCTGATGACCATGCAGGGCGATCATCAACAGTGGTGCGATCATCTGGAACGCATGCTTGAGTCCCGGTTTGAAAGTGTGCGTAGCTTCGTTGGTGAGATCATGGCCCTTCAGCAGGGAAACCGCGAGAGCTATACCGCGCCCTTAGGTGTATTCCAAAGAACTCTCGAATTCCTGCGTGATCAACGATTGCAAGCCACGTTGAGCGGCAATGATTTCTCACTGCAATGGTTGACCGATTCAACCCGAAGGATCGGCGTATTCGTGACATGGCCAATTGAATACATCCAGATTCATGCGCCTGTGATCCGGCAAATTCTCGGCGCAGCAATACAAAACAAGTTTCGCAGTCCGGGTAGCGCTCCCGTCAGCGTCCTCATCGATGAGTGCGGATTGCTCGGCAATATGGCCTCGGCAAGAGAACTGATGATTTTTGGTCGTGGAGCCGGGCTGGTCAGCAACATGCTGGCTTGGCAGGAGATTTCACAGATCCGCGCTGCGTTCGGATCTCAGGCCGATGAAATTATCGGTAGTGCTCAATTCAGAGTATTCAAGGGCGTTAGGACGATGGCTTCGGCACAACTGGTTTCCCAGATGGCTGGAACCATGACTTTGGACTTTGACGACGATCAGGATCAGTCCAACGCCCGACGCCTTAAAGAACATGCAGCGCAACAACTGATCAGCGGCGGCGACTTTCTTTCGGCGGTGACTGATCTGCGCCACTACAAAGCAGAGCAATCCCGCCAGTCCAAAAAAGCACGGCTGGTTCTGACGCCTGACGAAGTCTTGAACCTGCCGCCTTCGGCGATGGTGGCTTTTGCATCGGGTTTGGTTGAAGGCCCGATCATGGGGCATTGGATCAACCACTATGAGCGCCCTG
>JAAUXY010033209.1_pt1 | contig 19312 bp, 17 predicted proteins | sample 7278121 | NCBI WGS metagenome assembly JAAUXY01 (sample SAMN14350117, study PRJNA611818) | marine sediment metagenome | isolation source: surface marine sediment (1.8m) | place: French Polynesia: Moorea | collected 2018-08 | reverse complement strand
CGCCCGGGCCTGGTTCAAGCTGACCCACCGCGACATGGGCCCGCGCGCCCGCTATCTCGGCAAGGAGGTCCCCGCGGAGGAGCTGATCTGGCAGGACCCGATCCCCGAGGTCACCCATGAGCTGATCGACGACGCCGACATCGCCGCGCTCAAGGCCAGGATCCTCGAGTCCGGCCTGTCCATCTCCCAGCTGGTCTCGACCGCCTGGGCGTCGGCGGCGACCTTCCGCGGCTCCGACATGCGCGGCGGGGCGAACGGGGCACGCATCCGCCTCGCGCCGATGAAGGACTGGGAGGTCAATCAGCCGGCCCGGCTGGCCGAGGTCCTCGAGACCTTGGACGGCATCCGCAAGGACTTCGACGCCGCGCAGTCCGGCGGCAAGCGGGTCTCGCTCGCCGACCTGATCGTCCTCGGCGGTTGCGCCGCGGTCGAGGCGGCGGCGAAGAAGGCCGGTCACAGCGTCACGGTGCCCTTCACGCCGGGCCGTGGCGACGCCACGGCGGCCCAGACCGACGTCGAATCGGTCGCCGTGCTCGAGCCCATCGCGGACGGCTTCCGCAACTACCAGAAGGCCAAGTACACGGTCTCGGCCGAGGAGTTGCTGGTCGACCGGGCCCAGTTGCTGACCCTGACGGCGCCCGAGATGACGGTGCTCCTCGGCGGCCTGCGCGTCCTGGGGGCCAACGTCGGCGGCTCTGAGCATGGCGTCTTCACCGACCGCGTGGAGACCTTGAGCAACGACTTCTTCGTCAACCTGCTCGACCTGGGCACCACCTGGACGGCGACCTCCGACGAGGAGGACGCCTTCGAGGGCCGCGACCGCAGGACGGGCGACCTCAAGTGGACCGGCACCCGCGTCGATCTCATCTTCGGGTCCAACTCGCAGCTCCGCGCCCTCGCCGAAGCCTACGCCTGCGCCGACTCCCAGGCGGCCTTCGTCGACGACTTCGTGGCCGCGTGGGACAAGGTGATGAACCTGGACCGCTTCGACCTCGCCTGATCCGAGGCCGGAGGCCCCGGGAAAGCGCCATCGCGGGCCTATGCCTCGGGGTCAGACCCGATGCGTTCTGAAAACCTCTGGGCGGACCGATCTCGGTCCGCCCTTTGCTTTGCACCTCGGGACACGGCGTAGAGCGGACGTGGTGAGACTCCAGACCTGCCGCGCGTCGGGAACTCAGCTCCCGGTGCGCACCGCTTTCCAGTAGTCGTAGTTCAACTCGCGCACCATGAGGTCGTGCCACTGGCGCAGGCAGTGCCGCATCGGCGCGGCCCAGGCCTTGGCCGTGCAACCGTCGATCATGTGGTTGGCCCAGTCGAGTCCGCTGCCGGCGGGCGGCCGCCAGGCCGTGGCCTTGGCCCAGGCGCCTTGGGGCGGACCCGAGGACGCGGTCTGGCCGGGGGCCGGGAGCGAGTTGATGAGCAAGTTGGTCGCCCGCACCGCCTCGACCTGCGGGCCGCCGTCGTCGACCAGTCGGGCGCCCAGTCGGCGCAGGGTGGTTGTCGCCGACGCCACGTCCGCCTCCGTTTGCGGCCGAAGGTCGCCCGGCTCCGGCGCGGGCAGCAGCGACACCCGATCGCCGACCAGGACCGACACTCTGACGGCATCCAGCCGGGCGACCCGGGCCGCATCCAGGGTCGCGTAGACGCTGGTGACGGTGCGCGCCGCCCTCAGCGTCAGCAGGTCGCCGGCGGGCAGATGACGCGTCGTCCCGTCCGCGCGCTCGACGATCAAGGTCAGATCGCTTGGGTCGATCGCGTGGTAGACGGCGCCGGCCGCCGGAATGGGCCGCGACTGCTGCAGGCAGAAGCTGGTGAGCTCCGCCCGACATTTGCCGTCCGCGCAGGTCATCGGCGTGGCCTCGCCCTTCGAGGCGACGAGGGCGAGGATCTGCGGGGCCGCGACGGCTCTGTGACCGACCCCGGCGAAGGCCGTCGCGAGCACGGCCAGCACCAGCGATTGGAGAAGACGAGAGGAAGACATGGCGTTACCTCCGGTCCAGGATTGAAAACGAGTCAACGACAATCACCCAACCCGGCCGATACAGGCTACGCCAGGATCGGCAAAATCACCAGCCGCCCCGCCCGCGTCCCTCCCCGAGACCCACGCCACGCCCCTCCGATCGCCGCCGGCCCGCGCGGGAAACCCGTTTTCGCCCTCCGCGTTCCTCTTCGGGACAGCGGCGAAGGAGAGCTTGGCGGGCTGTTCGATGGTGGCCGACCGACTTGCCGATGGACCGCTTCGGGTCAGAGTTCGGTCCTGGCGGTCCTCACCCATCCGCCGCGGCTATCGCGGGCAGAGCAGACCTCGAGACCAAGAAGCCGGACATCGCAACCAGAAGGTCCGAAGTTCAAGGCTAAGCGGACATGTAACGGACGCGACCGAGACGGCAAGGTCTAGCCAAATTGGGGCTTAGGTGCACTCCAGGACATCGACTCTGGACAGCTCGCCACCTTATAGGATTAGCGCCAAGGTGGTTGACGATGGTCACCATGTGGCAATTCAGCTCGTGGAGGTCGCGGTATCCTGTGCAGCTTGGCGGATCAGAAATCCGCCTAGCGGAGTTGAGCTTGGACTGACCACGCGAATGTGGTCAGAGGCAGCAGTACAGGTCAGGCAAATCTAAGGACAGTTGAAAATAAGCTCTGGTAGTCCCAATTCGCTTCTCCAAAGTACTAATTTAGGGAATTGACGGCTATGGCGGACGCAGAAGACCCCATGATCTGCTATAAATGCACAGACGACAGCTTTCTGAAAGAGCGTGTGCGTGAGGAAGGGAAGAGACGAACTTGCTCATACTGCAAGAAGAGGCGCAAGAGCGTCCGGCTGCATCGGCTTGCCGAAAAAGTTCATGATGCACTGAACGCACACTTCGACCTGACGCCAAGCGAGCCGGAAGGGCTTGAATATACATGGGCCAAAGAGTTTGGCTGGGAGCGCAAGGGCGAGGACGTGGATCAGCTCATAGCGAGTATGGCCGGGCTTGATGATGAGCCAGCCAACGATATCCAGGAATACCTTTCGGGCAAGTATTACGAACCCTTCGACGTCGATCTGGATGACCCTTACGGGAGTGACGCACGCTACGAAGAGAAGAAGCCGGATGAATATAATTTCCGGGAAACATGGGACTTCTTTCGCGGCGAGATTCGCGCCCGGTCACGATTCTTTAGCAATCATGCGCGCAATGCTTTAGATGAAATCTTCGGCGGCATGGAGACGCTACAGACCTTCGATCGAAAGCCCGCCATTTGCCAGATAGGCCCGGATGATAAGGACCGCTATATCTACCGCGGGAGAAAAGCGCTATCGGGGCCGGAAATGCTGGAAATGCAGAAGGACCCGGTAAAGGGGCTCGGCCCCCCGCCATCACGCAATGCCACGGCAGGACGAATGAACGCGTCCGGTATATCTGTCTTTTACGGTGCTATGGATGAAGAGACGTGTATTGCCGAACTCCGCGCCCCGGTCGGAAGCCTTGTGGCGATAGCCCGGTTTGAATTTATTCGCCCGGTTCGGCTACTGGACTTCGATGTGCTGACCAGCGTGTATGTGAAGGGCAGCTACTTCGACCCTGCCTATGGCTTGCACTTGGGACGTGCAGCCTTCCTAGGAAGCCTTGTCCACGAAATCAGCCAGCCTGTCATGCCACGGGACGAAGAATTTGAGTACCTCCCGACTCAAGCTGTATCGGAATACCTGGCGTCCTGCGTCGAGCCGCCACTTGACGGCATCATATTCCGCTCCTCTCAAACGGCTGGAGAGGGCCGTAACATCGTTCTTTTTAACCACGCCAGCAAAGTGGTCGAGTATGATCTTCCGAAAGGCACTAAGATTCGGTACGGGTACCGAGGTGATGAGGACGATGACAGCATTGTGATAATCGAGGAAACCCCGCCTGCAAAACTGGATAATTCGAAGCGCCGCTCGGGCTTCGATCCATTCGAGTTCATAGGCGCATCTGATTGGAGCGGGAATGTAAATGAGGAGGACTACCCAAATTACTACAACCCCAGTTTGCGGCTGGATGTTAAGAGCATCAGGGTCTTCACCATCAAGAGCGTTCAATACAAGAAACAGGAGCACTTCGTAGACCGGCATCGTGTCACGAAAGGCGAATCAAAATAAAACTCTTGTCGTCGAGAAGATTCGCCAAAAGATGGCGCAATAAGATCAAAAAGATAATAGCGAGAATTAGGGCCAATGATACCGCAGGATTTCAGTTGGCAATTGCCTGCGCGTTGCGCAAGGCTTATCGAGGAACTGGAGCACGGCCTCCCGGAGATGGACGGCGGCCACCTTCGCACCACGTTCCTGCTGAGCATGGCGATGCCGCTGCTGACAATCCCCCACCAGGTACTGATTGGAAACAATCGTCTTGTCATGCGCGACGTAAACCGCCTCAGGCGCGATATAGCGCCTGTTATGCAGGCACCATTTGGAGAAGCACCATTCCGGGCCAATGACACCTGGTACTATCTTCCTCTTGCCGACAGACCGGATCACCCCTTTGCAATCACGCCCAATGATCGCGGATTGCGTGATGCCGGGTACGGGGAAGCGGCGGAAGCGCTTCCTACAAGTACTGTGTTCGATGGGCTTCGTCATGCGCTAGCGCACGCAGGCGTGATCTACCTGGACGAAGAGGGATACTACCGTCCTGCCAACCAGGCCAGGATGCTGGCCTTCATCTCGGAGGACAGGAACCCCAACCCGTACATGGTGCTGGGCATCATGGAGGAAGATTTCTCGCGCTTTCTGCGAGGCTGGGCCGCATGGCTTGGCGAGCTGGGCGTCAATGATATTGCGCTGGGAGCATAGGCAGCATCTGTGATGGATGTGCGAGGGGAAACTCCGAAGAGGTTTGTCGCAGCGACGATGCTGGGGACCAAGTAATTTGGCAAAAGGTGGTCCGGTTCGCCAGCTATGATGCGGGTATGATCTGCTGCGAACTGGAAAGGATGGTCAGTGATTTAACCGGGCGGGTAAGAGCAACATAGAGGTTTTTCCGGCAAAGCCGGTTCGCATCAATGATGACGGCGTGATCGAACTCAAGACCCTTCACAAGTAATGTGCTGCCGATGCTCTTCCTGCCCAGCCTGCGGCCCGAATGGCGAATGCGATTCTGAATTTGCCACACGGCATCTGCCAGAGTATCGCTTTGATCCGTTGCCATGAGCCGCACGGCGGCGCACAAGGCAAAAAACATTTCCCGGCGATATAGCCGCGTATCGGGCCTCCGGCGTAGCGCTTCAAGCAGGGCGAGAACCGGCTTGTATGACTCTGACCGGACGATTTGCAGGCAAGAGGGAAGCAGATCAGCAAACGGCTTCGCGCCAAGGCCGCCGCCTTTCACATGAGACTGTACGGCCTTCCGAAGACCGGCCTTGTTTATTCCCGTCATGCAATCTGCGGCACCTTCTGTGACGGCTTCAAATCGCTTGTAACCTTGGGTCTTCGCGATCCGCTTCGCGATAGCAAAAAGGTCCGGGCATCCGACCGGCTCTATGGTCGAAAAACCAAACTTGGAAAGCTGCTGGGCCAGTTTTGACCTGCTGGTGGGATTGGCCTCATCTCCAATGATAACCAGCTTCTCGTTGTCAGATACCTGTACCGACTTGCAAGCACTAAGTCCGGCTTTAAAGCGCTGTATCCTTTCCTGCTGGGTTTTTTCATCTGCCGGAAGGTATCTCCAGCTCACACAGCTGGGGCTATTTGACAAATCCACGGGCTGACCGTTTTCCAGCCGCACCCGGCTTGTTTGCAGCCATTCGGCAAGTGCGTCGTTCCCCTGCGCCTTCCACCGCCAGGGATTCGTGAGCTGGCCTGCATGGGGAAAGACCGGGAATACGTCTTTGTCCCAATCGACAGGCGTCTGCCCCTTGAAATCAAAGATGGCCTGCAACGGGTCGCCGAATATGCAGGTGGGCAGGTGGCCTGCCACAGAGCGTATGATTTGATGCTGCGGCCTGGTGCAATCCTGGTATTCGTCTACCAGCACACGGTCATAGGACGCGCCAAAAACATCTGATACCGCACCGCTTTCAATGAGCCGGGCGGCGCATTCGTAGACGGTGTTCCACTCCTTGTCATTCGGTTGCAGGGTTGTAAGTCCCGAGCGCCGGGGAAATGAGGCGGCAAAGCGCAGCGACAATGAAGCGATAGTATCAATGCGGAACCTGTCATCGGGAATGCCGTGTTTCTTAAGGCGTGCCCGCAGGGCGTCGACTCCGGCATGGGTATGGGTCAGTATAAGGCGGCGGCCACCGGGAATGCCGGTGGCACGGGCTATCTGCTCGGTCTTGCCACAGCCTGCGGCTGCAATGATGGTGCCGCGACGGACTGTGGCGGCGGTCTCGGCGATCTGGTCGTCATCACCGCTACTCATCAACCCATTGCCGGACTTCACTGATACACGCGACAAGCGGCGTCTGCGCGATTGCAGGCAGTACCGGAGCGATGATTGCGGCGACTTCCTCGCCGTGATCAATCCGCTTGAACCAGCTCTTGTCTTTCGTCTTTGCAGCTTTGCCGAACGCGGTTCGGTGCTGAACGTCATCGAGCGACTGAGGCAAAGCAAGGTCGTCGAGTTCTTGTAGCCCTTGCCTACCAAGAATGATGTTGATCGTGTGGAGCACACTTTGCTCGGCGCTGACCGACGTGGCGTATCGAATGAGGTCAATCACTGTTTGCCAGGGCACATCCCGAAAGATGCGCTCTTCAGTGGAACAGTTACCGTCCCACTGGATAACGACGCCACCCTTCGCCTTCACACGTGCCAGGATGTCGGGGTTCGGCTCTTCGTCTGAGTCGAGCAGAAGCGCCACGCAATAGCCAAGATCAAGAAGGCTTTCAGCAATCTGCGGCCCGCTGTCCTTACCACCGCCATTGATCGGAACGACACCCTGGAACGCAAAGGACGGCATTTTGCTGTCGGTCCAGAATGCATCAAGGCCGCGCACAAGACCGGCTTCAGTCTTACCCTCCCCCACCAGTATCCGCCTTGCCAGAAAGGCTTCAGGTGAAGTGCGAAGATGCCGTTGAGCAGTATCGGCGTCGGGAATGGCGGCGGCAACTGATTTTACGGTGGTTTTTCCCGCACGCGCCTGCACCACCTGGATATCAGACGCTGATAGCTCACAAACTACGACAGGGGAATGGGTGGTCGTGAAAATCTGTGGCTTCCGCGCTTTGCCTTCTGTTTCGCGTGCGGACTTCAAGAACTTAAGCAAACGGGCAATACGGTGCGGCTCAAGGCCGTGCTCAACTTCGTCAATGAGCGCGATGTGGGAACCGCTGGCAGCCTCGTGTTGAAGGGCCGAAACCAGCAAACGGGATGATCCTGTGCCGAGGCGGCGCAACGGCAGCTCGCCATCATGAAGGGCAATGCCGCCCGTGTTGATGCTGACACTCTGGATATCAAGCTCGGCCCGGTACTTGTCCGCGACCGGCACGGAGAAGGCTTTTCCCAGCTCTTGAACCTTTGCGGCGGTATCGGTGAACACGTCCTGGTCCGGGGACTTGAACGCCTGCCGGGCCGCGCGGCTGGCTTCGGCTAGCCGCAGATTCACGTTCTCGCCGGATTCCTCGATCTGGCTCAATACGGACTGGCGGCCCCAGCTTAGATGCCGCTCGGCAAACGGCCCCAGCCGCGAAGTGGCAAGCTGCCTCATATCCTTGTAGCGGATTACGGGCGGGTCGGATGCACTTTGTGCGATTCGCTTGTTGTATAATCCCCATCTGGCTTCCAGGGACTTGTCGATAACAACCCTGATTGACAGCACGCTTTCAAGACCGTCGCCCGGTTCATCATCAAGGGCTTTTTCGGCGGCGTTCCAGCCACGCAAATGTAGGCCATACTTGGTTTCGGTGAGAAAGTCAGCAGGCAGGTCGCCAATTGTAACAGTTATGCAGATTCGATTTTCAACATTGAGATGATAGAAATCTGAATCGTCCGCAAAAAGGTAACTGCGGGGATTAAGGGCCAGCTCTATGGCATCAAGGATTGTTGTCTTGGTGGAATCTCCTGGCCCGACCAGGCAGTTCATACCGTCCCGCACGGGCCAGGTCATAGAGTCTATACCGCGAAAGTTCTCTATCTCCACTAACCGAATGCGCATGGCAGGTAGTCTTAGCGTAGTACGCCATAGTTGCAACAACTATCGCTGCGCACGTATCTGGATTGGTTCCAAGTGACATCTGGTATTGAGCCGGCGAAGATAGGTTTACCGCTCGTAGTCATCATCGCGGCTGCGCGCCCGGGCTGGCCTTGTCCGAGCGCAGCGGCACCGACACTAAACACCTTACCGGCCCGCCTTCCCTACTCGGCCGCGAGCGCCGACGGCGCCGCCGCCATCAGCCGCCGGGCGACCCAGCGGTGGAAGCAGTGGGTGGGACCGTCCATGGCCGGGGAGAAGACGCCGCCCGCATAGGCCGGCGAGGCGCGGCCGCGCTGCATGCGCTCGACGACCTCCTGGTCCTCGGCGAAGACCTCGCGCCAGCCGCGGTGGTTCTCGGCGCGCAGGCCGGCGTAGGCAGGCCCGGCCGGCGCGTCGCCGAAGTAGTAGATCTCGAAGTGCTCGCGGCAGCGGTCCGGCGCCGCCGGGTCGATGCGCACGGCGTAGAAGTGGTCGCGGTGCAGGCCCAGCAGGACGTTGGGGAAGAGCGCGACGTACTCCGCCCCCTCCTGCCATGCCGGCGGCAGGTCCGGGGCCGCCGGGAAGGCCAGGCGGCCGTCGCCGAGGCGCTGCCGGTAGGCGGTGCTGCCCTGGCCGGCGAAGCCGGGTTCGGCGATGTCGTAGTGGTCTTCGATGCGCGAATAGCTGTTCAGGCCCGGGTGCACCCAGGGCAGGTGATAGGCCTCGCAGTAGTTCTCGACCGCCAGCTTCCAGTTGCAGGCGAGCTCGAAGAAGATCGAGGAGTCCGACCCGCCGTGGCGCAGCGGCAGGCCCTCGAAGGCCGACCAGCGCGCGGCCAGGGGTGCCACGTGTTCGGCGAAGTCCGGCGCCGCGCCCGAGAGGTCGACGAAGACCACGTCGAACCAGACCGCGCTGCGCACCGGCTTGAGGCCGTGGCGGGCGCGCTCGAAGCCCGGGCAGTCGTTGCGCCCCGGCCCGCCGATCATCGGCGTCTTCACCAGGCGGCCGTCGAGGCCGTAGGTCCAGGAGTGGTAGGGGCAGCGCAGGTGATGCTTGACCCGGCAAGCTTCGGCGACCAGCTCCAGGCCGCGGTGGCTGCAAACGTTGTGGAAGACCCGGATCTCGCCGGCCTGGTCGCGCAGCAGGATCAGCGGCAGGCCCATGAGGTCGAGCGGACGGACGTCGCCCGGCGCCGGCACGTCCTTGCCGAAGCCGATGCAGGCCCAGGTCGCGGCGAAGAGCCGCTCGCGCTCCAGGCGCCAGGCCGCCTCGGAGGTGTAGAGCCAGTTGGGCAGGCCGCGCGCGTCCTCGATCGGCCGGTCGACGGCGGCCAGGTCGGCCAGCGCGTCGCCGGCCTCCGCCGCCGGCGCGCTCGGATTCCGCAGTCCTTCGGTCATGGCCGCCTCCCCGGCTGTCCCGCCTCCCGCCATCACAGCGCCCCCGGCGGGAGCCGTCTCTCCGAAGAGCGACCCGCGCGATGTCGCGGACCCGCCCTTGACGCGCGCGGCACAAGCGACTGGACGCGGGCGCCGGGCCGACCCACATGATCCTAGAGCCAAGCCAAAGGGAGGTTTGAAACATGGCAGTCGCGACCTTTGCGGCAGGATGCTTCTGGGGCGTGGAAGCGGCCTATCGGCGGATCGATGGCGTGACCTCGACCGCGGTCGGATACACGGGCGGACACACCGCGTCGCCCAGCTACAAGGAGGTCTGCAGCGACACCACCGGCCACGCCGAGGCCGTGCAGATCGAGTACGACCCGGCGCGGGTCAGCTACGACCAGCTGCTGGACGTCTTCTGGAACATCCACGACCCGACCCAGCTGAACCGTCAGGGGCCCGACTTCGGGTCGCAGTATCGCTCGGCGATCTTCGTCCACGACGACCAGCAGGAGGCCGCGGCCCGCGCGAGCAAGGCGAAGCTGGCGGCGGAGGAGCGCTTCAACGCCCCGGTCGTCACCGAGATCGTCGCCGCCCAGACCTTCCACCTGGCCGAGGACTACCACCAGCAGTACTTCGAGAAGCAGGGCTTCCGCCGCGGCGGCCACTTCTAGGCCGTCCATAGCGCGGGCGCTCGAGCCTGCCGGAAAGCGGCGCCTGCGACATCCGGATGCCGTTACCACGGCGCCCGGGGGTGGCCGCCCTGCGCCCGCGTCGCGGCCCCGGGCCGAGCTTCAATGGATTGAATTTAAATAAAAATTTAGGCGATCCTGCTAGCCTTTGTTAGCCCTTCGAGGGTAGATTACGGCCTCCTCGGGACAGCAGAGAACCATGGGCAAGCTCGATCCGACCCTGCTCCGGACCTTCGTCGAGGTCGCGCGCCGTGGCGGCGAAGCCGCCGCCGCCGAGGGCATGAGCCTCTCCGCCTCCGACGTCAACCGCCGGCTCAAGGCCCTGGAGCTGCACCTGGGCTACCCGCTCTTCGAGCGCCGCGGCGCGGACCTGACCATGACCCCCAAGGCGCGGCTGCTTTTCGACCACCTGGATGCCGGCTTCACCGCCGCGGACAAGGCCGAGCTGCGCCAGCGCGAGGCGGCCGGCCAGCAGCGCCTGATCGTCTCGGCGCTGCGCACCTTCGCCAAGGGCTGGCTGACCCCGCGGCTCGCCGCCTTCGCCCAGGCCCATCCCGAGGTCGCGCTGCGGGTCGACGCCGACTTCCGGCTGATCGACTTCGACAGCGAGCGCGTCGACCTGGCGATCCGCCACGGCTTCGGCGACTACCCCGGGCTGGAGAGCGTCCGGCTCTTCGCGCCGGAGATGCTGATCGTCGGCAGCCCCGACCTGCTGAGCGTCGGGCCCTCGATCGACGAGCCCGCCGACAGCATCGCCTATCACCTGCTCCAGGCCGACGGCTGTCCCTACTGGCCGATGTGGCTGCGGGCCAACGGGATCAGCAACCCGGAGACCCTGCGCCTGGCCGGCAGCGGCCCCAGCTTCGCCCGCAACCGGGACCTGCTGGCGGCGGCCGCCAAGGGCTCCGGCCTGGCCCTGGTCGAGGCCGACCTGGCCCGGCCCGAGATCGAGGCCGGCCGCCTGGCGACCGCGGCCAAGACGCTCTGGCCGAAGGCCTTCGCCTACTACCTCGTCGGCAAGCCCGCGACCTTCAAGGTCCGGGCGGCGGCCGCCTTCCGCGACTGGATCGTCAAGGAAGCCCGGCGCTGACCCGCGCCGGGCCGCGAACAGGAACTATAGTGCAGCCCCCGACGGCCGGGCGGAACCATAGTGCAGCTTCGCGCCGCGGCGCCGCCGGGTTCCGTGAAGGTTGCAAAGGCCAGGACGGCCCGGCCTAAGCCTTTCGGGATATGATTGTCGGTCGGGCGAGGCCGCCGGGCGGGCCAAGGCCGACGACTGCGCGCGGCCAAAAATTTCTTTCTCGAAAACAATTGCTTAAGCGAAGTTATCCCCGCTTCCGGCCGCCTCCCCGCCGGCCGTTTACAGCCCGTTAACGTTACCTGGGCAGTCTTGAGCCACAACCATCGCGGGGCCCTTCCCGCGGCGCCTCGACAGCCGGGACGGCAGGAAGATCTCCCCGGCTCAAGCCCGCAGACGCCGTTGCGGGCGGCTTCGAGCGGAGCGCCGCCGCAGCATCGCCCCCGACGCAGGCACTTCACCGACGCCCCGACTCGGGGGCGCCCGCGGCCTCACGACCGAACAGGCCAGACAGAGCAAGTTGCGAAGCGCGCGGCTGTTGCGCCGGCGCAACGGCGCAGCCGGAACTTCGCCAACCGGGAGAGATTCTTTGCGAATGAATCACAACACAAGGTCTAGTCTGTCGGTGGACGATCCCTCGGTGCACGGGGCAGGGACGGAACGGGGATCGATCTCCATGGCGGCAGTTTTCCTTCGTCCTCGGCGCTCGGAGAACTGCAAAACAATGAGAAGATCGAAGCGGGTTGGCCTCTCCTCCTTTTCACGTTTTCTGACGGCGCGCGGGCCGTCGCGGGCCGCCTCGGCCTGCACCCTCCTCGCCCTTTCGGCCTGCACCGGGGTCTCGGCGGTCGAGGATTACGAGCTGCAGCGGACCTGGGACAACGCCATGGTCCTGATCAAGGACGAGACCCTCGGCGTGGTCGCGGGCCGCATGAACAACCGCGGCATGCGCTGGGCGCTCGGCAAGCTCGAGGCCGAGGACGAGCGGCCGGTCCTGATCTACCTGCACGGCTGCGACGGCCTCTACTGGAACAGCGGCCCCAGCGCCTTCCGCGAGCTGGCCGAGCGGGGCTACGTCGTGATCGCCCCGGACAGCTTCGCCCGCGACTACCGGCCCGAGCAGTGCGGCGCCCAGAACCGCTGGACCGCGGCCGCGCGCTTCGGCGAGATCCGCCACGCCCGCACGCAGCTGACGCAGCTGCCCTGGGTCGACCAGGGCAACGTCTTCCTAGCCGGCGGCAGCGAGGGCGGCTACTACGCCGGCGCCTACAGCGGCACGGGCTTCCGCGGCCGGATCGTCATGAGCGCGCCCTGCTGGTTCGGGATCGGCGACATGCCGAACACCCTGGCGGTCTGGTCCAAGCGCGACCCCTGGATGCGCGGCTACCACTGCGCCCAGGCCAACCGCAAGGTGGTGCTCGACAGCGAGGAACACAACGTCCTGATGTTCGAGGAGACCGCCGAGGCGATCCGGTCCTTCCTCGAGGACTACACCACCGCCGATTCCTCCTGAAGACCCCCGCCCCGGCACCGCGGCCCGGCCCCGGTGGGCGGTCGGGCCGCCTTCACTTTGCCGTCATGGCCTCCCGCGGCAGCTTGATGTCGAAGGCCTCGCGCAGCCTGGCGTCGGCCGCGGCGTCGATATGCCCGGGATAGTGGCGGGCCAGGATCTCCCGGGTCTTGGCCCGCGCCCGCTCGACCACGTCGCTGGAGCCCGCCTCGGCCCACTCCTTGGGGCTGCTGCGGTCGCCGACCTCCGGGTAGACGTACTCGGCCTGCATCAGTCCCAGGGTCTGCTCGTGGCCGAGGAAGTGGCCCGGGCCCTGGGTGCAGACCTGGCGCATGGTCTCGACCGAGAGGCTGTCGGCGGTCACCTCTATGCCCCGGATGGTGCGCAGGATCGAGCCGATCATGTCGTTGTCGATTACCAGGCTCTCGAAGCAGAAGCCGAGCAGGCTGGCGTGCATGCCGGCGGCCTCGTAGATCAGGTTGGCCCCGGAGAGCCCGAGCAGGGCCTCGGTGTAGCCCTTCTCGTAGCCCGACTGGGCGTCCGGCAGCTTGGAATCGGTCATGCCCGCGGGGACCCCGGTCGGCAGGTCGTAGAACTGGCCCATCTGGGCGCAGGCCGCGGAGAGCAGGGCCTGCTCGCCGCTGCCGCCGCTCATGGCCCCGGTCCGCAGGTCCGAGACGAAGGGCCAGGGCCCGAAGATCGCCGGCGCGCCCGGGCGGATGGCGTTGACGTAGACCAGGCCGCCGAGGACCTCCGCGACCTCCTGGACCACCGCCCCGGCCAGGGCCGCCGGTGAGGTCGCGCCGGCCTGCCCGGCGGCCAGCAGCAGCACCGGCATGCCGCCGCGCACCGCCGCCTCCAGGCAGCGGCAGGCGTCCTCGGCGAAGGTCATGGGCGGCACCACGAAGCAGCAGGACATGGAGACGAAGGGCCGGGCGCGCCAGGCCGCCTCGCCGCCGGCGAGGGCGTGCAGCAGGGCCAGGGCCTCCTCGACGTGGGCCGGCTCGACGAAGCTGGTGCCGACGTGCTTTCGCGTCCCCGCGACGCAGGCGTAGCAGGTGTTGAGGTCGAGGTCGCGCGGCGCGACCATGTCGCGGGCGACCACCGGGCGCTGGAAGAAGTGGACGTGCTCCAGCGCGTCGGCCAGGCGGGCCGTGTCGTAGAGATCCCGGAGGGTCGATTCGCGATAGGCGCCGGTCTCAGGATCGACGACGTGGACCGCCGCGCCCGCCGTGCCGAAGTGGACCCGGGTGCCGCTGAGCTCCATGTCGAGCGCCGGGTCGGCGGCGTGCAGCACGATGTTGCGCGCCGCCTTGGCCAGGGTGTCCTCGACCAGGGCGCGCGGGATCACCAGACGGCCCTCGTCGGTCAGCCGCGCCCCGGCCGCGGTCATCAGCTCGACGCAGCTGGGAATCGCGTCGGCGAAGCCGATCTGCTCCAGCACGTCGAGGGCGGCGCCGTGGATGCGCTGCACCTCGGCCTCGGTCAGGGGATGGTAGCGGCCACCGGGCAGGCCCGGCCGGACCGGCCGGGCGGCCTCGGGTATCGGGGCCGCGCGCAGCTCGCGCCGCGCGGCCCGGCCGCCGCGGCGGCGTGAAGAGACCTCGGCTTCGCCCATCGCCACCTCCGGAGCGGAAGATATGCCTCGCCGCGCCCCGGAGTTGCGCACGACTCGGCCGGCTTCGTCAATTCTCAGAAGCGGCAATACTTTGTTGTTTGCGCCTTCGTAGTTAACGAGTGAAGTTTTCCACACGGTTGTATTAAAAATTCAAGGCCACTACTATGTCGGGAACCCCTGGTCAAAAAGGGAAGGTATTCATGATTGAGAACAGGGCAGGATTGTCCACTCCAGGGTCAAAGGCAGCGTCGGCGCCGCTGCCCTCGATGACGGGCCACATCTTTTTCTGGACCAGCCAGATTTTCGTCGCGAGCTATCTGGCCGAGAGCCTGGCCCGGGACCTGGGCAGCCTGATGGCGGCGGTCGCGGTCTTCGGGCTTTGCATCGGCATCACCAGCCTCGCGGTCCTCGCCAACTGGGTGCAGCTGCAGCACCGGGAACGGCCGGCGGACGACCGGGTCCGGGTCTCCGGTTTCAGGCTTTCGGCGATCGCTGGGCTGCTGGTGTTACCCAGCCTGATGGTCGCGGGCTGCGGGCTGGCCCTGTTCTTCGGCGTCCACTACATGATCTTCGAGGGCTTCGAGCGGGTCGAGACCGACTTCCTCCTGGTCTCGGTCCCGGCCACCCTGCTGCTCAGCGCCGCAGCCACGATCATGTGGCTCCAGGACCACGACCTGGATTGACGTGCATCATCCCGGGTCTGGCCGCTGCCGGGCTAGGGTTGTTCCGAACCCGAACCTAGGGAGCGGCGCATGACCCGGCGGATGACGGCCATGGTCCTGGAAAGTGCCAGGACGCCCTTGGTCCGCCGGGAGCTGACCCTGGCGGACCCGGGGCCGGGCGAGGTGCTGGTCGAGGTCGCGGCTTGCGGGGTCTGCCGCACCGACCTCCACGTGGTCGACGGCGAGCTCACCGAGCCGGCCCTGCCGCTGGTCCCGGGGCACGAGGTGGTCGGCCGCATCGCGGCGCTGGGCCGCGGGGTCGAGCGCTTCGAGGCCGGCCAGCGGGTCGGCGTCCCCTGGCTCGGCTGGACCTGCGGGGCCTGCGACTACTGCCGGGGCGGCCGGGAGAACCTCTGCCCCGAGGCCCGCTTCACCGGCTACACCCTGAACGGCGGCTACGGCGGCTACCTCCTGGCCGATGCGCGCTACTGCTTCCCGATCCACGGCGACTACGGCGACGCCGAGGCGGCGCCCCTGCTCTGCGCCGGCCTGATCGGCTACCGCTCCCTGGTCATGGCCGGCGAGGCCCGGCGCCTGGGGCTCTACGGCTTCGGCGCGGCCGCCCACATCGTCGCCCAGGTCGCCCGCCACCAGGGCCGCGAGGTCTATGCCTTCGTGCGGCCCGGCGACGCGGCCGCCAAGGCCTTCGCCCGGGAGCTGGGCGCGGTCTGGGCCGGCGACTCCGGCGAGGCCGCGCCCGATGAGCTTGACGCCGCGATCCTATACGCCCCGGTCGGCGCCCTGGTGCCGGCGGCCCTGAAAGCGGTCCGGCCCGGCGGCACGGTGGTCTGCGCCGGCATCCACATGAGCGACATCCCGAGCTTCCCCTACGAGCTCTTGTGGCGCGAGCGGAAGGTGGTCTCGGTCGCCAACCTGACCCGCCGGGACGGCGAGGACTTCCTCGCCCTGGCCCCGAAGGTGCCGGTCCGGACCACGGTCCAGCGCTTCCCCCTCGCCGAGGCCAACGAGGCCCTCGCCCGCCTGCGCGACGGCCGCTTGACCGGCGCGGCGGTCCTGGAGATCGACAGCTAGATCGAGCCCGCGCAACAGATTCGACGGGCAATTCTCACAAGGCCCTTCGTGCGGGCTGTGGCAGAGTGTCGCCATGTCGACCAACCGGGCCGCAATGGCCCGGTCATCCCAGGAGGGAGTGACGATGTCGGACTCACTCTTTGACCGTCTCGGCGGTGCGCCCGCTGTCGAGGCGGCGGTAGAGCTGTTCTACCAGAAAATTTTGGCGGACCCTCAGATCAGCCATTTCTTCGAGGGCACCAACATGGCGATCCAGCAGGCCAAGCAGAAGGCCTTCCTGACCATGGTCTTCGGCGGGCCCGCGCGCTACAGCGGCCAGGACCTGCGCCGGGCCCACGCGCCGCTGGTCGAGCGCGGCCTGACCGACAGCCACTTCGACGCGGTCGCCGGGCACCTGCAGGCGACCCTGGAAGAGCTGGGCGTGGCCCCGGACCTGACCGACGAGGTCATGTCCATCGCCGCCAGCACCCGGGACGACGTTCTCAGCCGCTGACCTCGATCCCGCAGCGGATGTCGGGCACCGCCGGCCGCCCGCGCCCTGCGAGCGCCCGCGCCTTGCGATAAGTCAATGCCGCCGCCCCGCCCAAGGGTCCATCCTGTCGGAAAGGAAAGGCCTTCAGGAGGCACTTTGCCATGTCGGAGATGATCGAGGCGCTGAAGGAAGAACACGCCAGCATGCGCGACCTGCTCGATCTGATCGAGCGCGAGGTGAGACGGCCGGATGAGCCGGACTACGGCTTGCTGCACGAGGTCATGGCCTACTGCCGGACCTATCCGGACCAGTTCCACCACCCCAAGGAGGACCTGATCTACCGGGCGATCTGCCGCCACGACCCGCGGGCGACGCCGGCGATCGACGACCTCGAGGCCGAGCACGAGGAGCTGGCCATCGCCAGCCGCGAGTTCGCCGACCTGGTCGAGCAGGGCCTGGCGACCGGGGCGCGGCCACCGGCCTTCAACGAGATCGCCCTGGCCTTCGTCGCCCAGTACCGCCAGCACATCGCCAAGGAGGACCGGGAGTTCTTCCCCAGCGCGGTCGAGATCCTGAGCCAGGAGGAATGGCGGGAGCTGAACGACCAGATCAGCCATCCCGGCGACCCGTTGTTCTACCAGACCGCGGGCGACCGCCTGCAGGCGCTGCTGTCCCGGAAATTCGACCGCTAGTGTGGTGGTTCCTAAGTTCGTCATATCTAGGATCGCTTTTGCCGTCCTCTGGGCAGAAAGCGTTGCGCGGCTCTTGTGATGCGCCAGCATCACCGCGACCCGCGCGCCTCGCCGAGAACCCCGCAAGGCCGTCCTGGATATGACGAAATTAGGAACCACCACACTAGGGCATTATCCGATCAGATGGACTCGCTTCGCGGTCCATCTGGCCGGATGTAATGCCCTATCTTCAGAGTGATAGCGCACGACTCCCGGCCAGACGCGAACGCGTCTGATCGGGAAGTGCGCTAGCCGTGAGGACGACAGTCCCGGGCTTTGCCCGGGGTTAATCCGGTCTTACCCCCTCCGATCGAAGCTGAACCCGGATTGTTCAACTTCGGGTTCAAGAACCATGGAAAGCGCCGACGGCGGATTGCTCCAGACCTTCATGGGTTTGGGGCAAGGCATCTTTATCTGGTGGGTCGTGGCTGGACTGGCGGGTGCGGCCTTTGCCTTCGTCAAGAAAAGGAACTTCATCGTCTGGGGCATCGGCTGCTTCCTGCTGCCGATCCTGGTCCTGGTCATCCTGGTCATCCCGAGGTCCGCCAGGGCCGGCTGACGGCGGCCCGGACGGCCGCTCCTGACGCTTGCTTAACGCTTTCCTGGCAGGATGCCGCAGCCCGGGGAGCCCCTTTCCCGGAGCGACGCCACGGGACCGGGGACGACGACATGAAGACCTGCCGCAGCTGCCACTACTGGGAAAACAAGGAGATCGAGGTCGACCGCGACGATCCCGAGATGATCGGCCGCAAGGTTGAGCTGGGCTCCTGCCGCCGCTACGCCCCGCAGCCCTATTCGGTGCAGCTTGACGCCGACGGCAACGAGCCGAAGTACGTCACCCGCTGGCCCCCGGCGGCCTCGGACGACGGCTGCGGGCAATGGGAACCGCGGACCGACTGACCCCCAGGGCCGGAACCGCCGGATGGACCTGACGTCGCCGGGCTTGCTCGAAGATCTGGAACGGACCCCGCTTCAGTTCGGTTATCCCCGGGTGGTCCGCTGGGTCCTCGTGATCGGCGGGACTCTCTCGCTCGGGTGCGCGCTCGTATCTCTGATCCCCGACTGTGTCGACTTTGCCAGCGGCACGCTTTGCCGACCGCTTCTCAACTACGCCGTGATCGCGTTCTTCCTGGTCATGGCCGTCATTTCCTTTGCCTTCGCACTGCGCGGGGGTTGGGTTCTGACCCTGGACCCCGGGGGCGTGGAGATCAGGCGTTGGAACCAAGACCCGAGCCGAGTCTCCTGGGACCAGATCGCCGATGTCCGACGCAGCTTGAGCGGCAAGGTCGTTCTTTCGACCCGGGAGGGCCGGCAGATCACGGCCTTCGATGCCAATATTGCCGCCGGCAAGGAGCTGGAAGCCTTCCTGTCCGGCGTGGCCTGGGTCGGCCGGCAGGTTCCTTTCGGCAGGCACGGGTTCGCCGAGGCCCTGCGGGCCGCGGTCCGCTCCACCACGCTCATCTTCAGGGCGCTGGCGCCCGACGAAAGCAAGCTGAGAAGCCGGGGATACGCCACCCTGATCGGCGTCTCGCTGCTGGTCGCAATGGTCGCCTTGCTCTTCGTCTTCGAGGTCGAGAGCCTTGCAACCCGGATCCTGTACAGCAGCCTGCTCCTCCTGGGCGCCTACCAGGCGCTCCATGCCTATTGGCTTGCGCGGCAAAAATACAGCAGCACCGTCGAGGTGACGCGCCACGGCGTGACCTCGCGTTCGCAGTCCGACGCGGCCACCTTTCTGTCCTGGGACGACTTGGCCGCCGCCGAGTTCGAAGAGACGGCCGCCGGCGTCGAGGTTCGAAGCGCCGATGGCAATCGGGTCCTGAAGATCGGCGAGCTGCAGTATGGCCCGATTTTCTGGCAGGCTTTCTGGCTGATGGGCGGTCCGGGGCCCCAGGATGCCTAGGTGGAGACCGTCTTCGGTCGCGCCGCTGATGGCGCTGCTGCT
>JAAUXY010003083.1_pt1 | contig 19319 bp, 19 predicted proteins | sample 7278121 | NCBI WGS metagenome assembly JAAUXY01 (sample SAMN14350117, study PRJNA611818) | marine sediment metagenome | isolation source: surface marine sediment (1.8m) | place: French Polynesia: Moorea | collected 2018-08 | reverse complement strand
GGAGAAGCCGGGCCTAGCCGTCCCCGAACACCCGCGCGAAGATCGTGTCCACATGCCGGCTGTGGTAGGCGAGGTCGAACAGGTCCTCGAGTTCGGCCGCGCTCAGGACGCCGGTGATCGCCCCGTCTGATTTCAAAAAATCAAGGAAGCTGGCGCCGTTCTCCCAGGCCTGCATGGCGTTCCGCTGCACCGCTTCGTAGGCGTCCTCGCGGCTCATGCCCTTCTGGGTCAGCGCCAAGAGCACCCGCTGGGAATTGTGCAGGCCGCCGAGCCGATCCAGGTTGGCGCGCATCGCCTCGGGATAGACCACCAGCTTGTCGACCACGCCGGTCAGGCGCGCAAGCGCGAAGTCCAGCGTCACCGTCGCGTCCGGGCCGATCATCCGCTCCACCGAAGAGTGGGAGATATCCCGCTCGTGCCAGAGAGCCACGTTCTCGAGCGCCGGGATCACCGCCGCGCGCACCATCCGGGCCAGGCCCGAGAGGTTCTCGGTCAGCACCGGATTGCGCTTGTGCGGCATGGCCGAGCTGCCTTTCTGGCCGGGCGCGAAATACTCCTCGGCCTCGCGCAGCTCGGTGCGTTGCAGGTGGCGGATTTCGGTCGCCAGCCGCTCGACCGAGCTGGCGATGACGGCAAGCGTCGCAAAGAAGGCCGCGTGCCGGTCGCGCGGGATCACCTGGGTCGAGACCGGCTCGACCTGGAGCCCCATCTTCTCGGCGACATGCGCCTCGACCTCGGGGTCGATGTTGGCGAACGTGCCGACCGCGCCCGAGATGGCGCAGGTGGCGATCTCGGCCCGGGCCGCTTCGAGCCGCCGGCGGTTGCGGGCGAACTCGGCATAGTGGCCCGCGAGCTTGAGGCCGAAGGTGGTGGGCTCGGCATGGATGCCGTGGCTGCGGCCGATGCAGACCGTCTCCTTGTGCTCCCGGGCGCGGCGTTCCAGCACCGCCAGGAGCGCGTCCAGATCGGCCAGCAGGATGTCCGACGCCTGGGCCAGCTGCACCGCCAGGCAGGTGTCCAGCACGTCCGACGAGGTCATGCCCTGGTGCACGAAGCGGGCCTCGGGCCCGACATGCTCGGCCAGGTTGGTCAGGAAGGCGATGACGTCGTGCCGGGTCTCGCGCTCGATCTCGTCGATCCGGTCGATCTCGAACTTGCCCCGCGCCCAGACCGTCTCGGCAGCCTCCTTGGGAATCACGCCGAGCGCCGCCTGGGCGTCGCAGGCATGGGCCTCGATCTCGAACCAGATGCGGAACTTGTTCTCGGGCGCCCAGATGGCGGTCATTTCCGGGCGGCTGTAACGCGGGATCATGAATGGCCCTTGCCGTTTCTATGGGTCTTGCGCGCCGCATTCCGCGGCGGGGCCCATTCTAGACCATCGCGGCCGGCGACTCACGCCGGCGGTCGGGCGCCGCTCCGGCGGCGGTTGGCGCGCGCTGGGCCAAATCGTCGCAGCCGGCTGTCATTCCGGCGATTTCGCCCGGTTTTCCCGGCGTCCTGTCGCGGTTCAAACACAATTGAAACCAAAAACCCCCGAGACGCACATCCGACTGAAATATGGCTCGGGCAAAACGGAGGCCGCAGTGCTCCGGACCGGCGAAAGCGGGCCGAAGCAAGGTGATTTTCATCAAGCCCGCGACCGTTCAGGAGGACGCGAGATGCCTCGAGAGACCTCAAGCCACTGGAATTCCACCCAGCCCTATTTCACCCAGCCGGATGCCCATATTCCCGTGCTGGAGCTGGCCGCGCCCTCGGACTTCGGCGCCGGCGCCATTGACCGTATGAAGCGGATTGCTGCCCGTTGCGCCATGGCCTGCCGCCGCGGCTGGCGGCCGGTCCGTTGGGCGACCAACTACCGCAGCTGATCGCCTCGCAGCGGTCTACCGCGGGCGTCCGATCTCACGGCGCCAGGACGTAGCTCCCCGGCGCGGGCAGCATCGGCGGATAGCCCTCCTCCGGTGCGCCCATGGCGGGCGGTGAGGTCCGGCCGCTCGAATGGTCGGCCAGCCAGCGCTGCCAGGCCGGCCACCAGCTGCCCACCTCGGGCGGCGTCATCATGTACCAGCGGTCCGGGTCGACATACATGTCGTCCGCCTGGCGCGTGGACATCCGGTAGCGCCGCCGGGGATGGCCCGGCTCGCTGACGATGCCGGCATTGTGCCCGCCATTGGTCAGCAGGAAGGTCACCTCGGTATCGGTCAACTGGTGGACCTTGTAGACCGACTGCCAGGGCGCCACATGGTCGGTTTCGGTGCCGGCGACGAACAGCGGCGCGCGGATGTCGCTCAGGCTGACATGGGTGCTGTCCACTTGGTAGCGGCCTTCGGCCAGGTCGTTCTTGAGAAAGAGCTGTCGCAGATACTGCGAATGCATGTGATAGGGCATGCGGGTGGCGTCGGCGTTCCAGGCCATCAGGTCGGTCATGGGCTGCCGTTCGCCCAACATGTAGTCCCGCACCATGCGGGACCAGATCAGGTCGTTCGAGCGCAGCATCTGGAAGGCGCCGGCCATTTGTTTGGTGTCCAGATAGCCCTGGTCCCACATGATGTCCTCGAGATAGGCGACCGCGCTTTCGTCGATGAACAGCATCAGCTCGCCCGCCTCGTTGAAGTCGGTCTGCGCCGCCAGCAGCGTGACCGTCTTGAGCGTCTCTTGGCGCTTGCGGTCGGCGGCCAGTACGGCGGCGGCGATCGCCAAGAGCGTGCCCCCCAGGCAGTAGCCGACCGCATGCACAGCGCGGTCCGGCACGATGGCCGAGACGGCTTCGAGCGCACGCATGACGCCGAGCCGCAGATAGTCGTCCATGCTCAGATCCCGGTCCTCCGGCAGCGGGTTCTTCCAGGAGATCATGAAGACCGTATGGCCCTTCTCGACCAGGTAGCGGACCAGGGAGTTCTCGGGCGAGAGGTCCAGGATGTAGTACTTCATGATCCAGGCCGGCATGATGAGGATCGGCTCGGCAAGGACCTGGTCGGTCGCGGGGGCGTATTGGATCAGCTCGATCAGGCGGTTGCGATAGACCACCTTGCCGGGCGTGACCGCGACCTCGCGGCCGGGCATGAACTTGTCCGCCTCCACCGCCGGCTTGCCGGCGACCGCCCGCTGCCAGTCCTCGAGGAAATTCAGCCAGCCCCGGTGCAGGTTCGCGCCGCCCTGCTGCAGGGTCGCGGTCAGCACCTCGGGGTTGCTGAGCGGGTGGTTGGACGGAGAGACCATGTCCAGGACCTGGCGCATGGTGAAGTTGACCACGGCCTCATGGTGCTGCGATACGCCGCGCACGTCGGTCGTGGCGTTGTGCCACCACTGCTGCTGCAGCAGGAAGGCCTGATAGATGAACTTGTAGGGCCATTGCTGCCACGCCTCGTCCCGGAACCGCCGGTCCTGGGGCAGGGGATCGATGCAGGCCGGGGTCTCCGGGTTGGCGGCGCAGCTTTGCAGGTAGAGGCCGAGCCGGATCGCCTTGCGCATCGCCTTCTGGACCAGCTCCGCCTGCTTGCCCGGCGAAGTGGCCAGATGCGCGGACCAGTCGCCGAAGGCCTGGGACAGGGCCACCGGCGAAAGCCCCAGCGTCAGCCGGCCCGAGAGCGCATTGGCCAGTCGGTCGAGAGAGTGTCCGAACACCGCGCCCATCGACAATTCATCGCCATCCCGCATGCCGCCGCCGGGAACCGCGAACGGAAAGCGGGGAAGCTGGCCTTCCCACATGGGCCAGCCCGGCGCCGTCGTTTGCCTGCGCGCCGGAGGCTCCGCCGCGGAGCGCCGCCGCTTGGCCATATTGGGCGGCTTCGCGGTACCGGAAGACGGCCTTGATCTGCTCGGCATCGGTCGGTTCGCTCCTCGCACGGCCTGCGGGACCATTCGTCAAGCACGCCTGCAAGACCGTGGCATGCCGCTTTGGCCACGGCTCGGGCGCGGGTGTCGGTTGCACCGTGCCAAGCCCTTAGCACGCGGCCCGCGAGCCGCGATATGACCTTGATCAATCAGCGAAAACCGGCGAATCGGCGCTGCCGGGGAGGGGGTCTTAGAACTTCGACTTGGCCTTGGCGTAGGCGGGCCGATAGAAGATGTGGCGGCCGACCTGGACATATTCGACCAGCCTCTTGCGCCAGGCCGACTGGATGCCCTCGCGCACGTAGTCCGCGTGGTAGAAGGTCACGCCGCGCCAGAGCTCGCGCCCCTTGTCGAGCCCGAAATAGACCTTGTTGGCGATGATCCGGGCCAGCTCCCAGGCGCCCGCGTTGGCCGGTTTGCGGTTGGGGTGGGTGATGGTCCAGGAAAAGGCCCGCTTCTCGTAGACGACCCCACAGACCGTGCCGGGCCAGCGCGGATCGTCGCGGCGGTTCATGGTGACATGGGCGACGCCGTACTTTCCGGCCTCGGGCTCGAACGCGGCTTCCCAATAGATATTGATGGCCAGGCACTGGACCTCCTTGGCGATGTCCAAGGCCGGTTTGGGGGAGATGTCTTTTGCCCCCTTGGCGATATCCAATGCCGGTTTGGTGGGGATGCCCTTGGCCGCCTTGGCGATATCCAAGGCCGGTTTGGGCGGGTTGGGGGAGATGTCCTTCGCCGCGGCCGGTCCGGCGACCAGCGATCCGATCAGGGCCGCCGACGCCAGCGCCCGCCTGGCGGCGCCCAGCGAAGCGCGGCCGATCCGGGCGTCAAGTCTGCCGCCGCGCCAGGCGCGGCAGTCAACGGTCCGTAACCCCATCATCCCTAAGCGGCCGTGCGTTACGGCCGCCCCTCTCAGTCAACCCAGGCCGCTGCGGTGCGCGATCTCGCGAGCCGCGCTTGTCCGCTCGGCTGGCTCCCTATGTGGGAACCAGCTGGGCCTGGTTACAACAGCCGGCTGCGAAACCGCAGCCGGCTGTGTCTCCGAGGCAACAGCTTGGCAGAGGTCGGTCCGTAGGTCAAGATGGCTTTGTGCGATGCACAATGATCGGCGCAGAAAGCACCTACGGCCGCGCCGCAGTCGAGCAAGAATTCTGTTGAGAACAGGTAAGGTGCTTAGCTTCTTCCGAACAGAACAGATGGAGTCCGATATCTAGTGCGCTGCACAAAAACTAGCAGCCCCTCGGCGCCGGCTCCGACGCTTATGCGAATTGGAATCCGTTTCCGCCTCGATCCTTGACCGCGTCCATGGCGTCTGTCGCGCAGCGAATGAGCGTCTCGGGGTCGGACGCGATGCATGGGTACAGCGAGATGCCGATGCTGCAGGATAGCTTCACCTGGAGACCGCCCAGCTGGATCGGCTCGCGGACCGCCTCCACGACCTTCTCGGCGACCAGCTGGATGTCCGCCATCTCGCTCATGGTCTCGAGCAGGATGGCCAGCTTCGGCCCGCCAAAGCGGCCCACGGTGTCGGTGCTGCGTAGCAGGTGCTTGAGCCGGCCCGTGACCGCCAGCAGCGCCCGGTCGCCGACTTCGCTGCCATGGTTGCGGTTGATCTCGCCAAATCCCTCCAGATAGACCAGCAGAACGGCCAGGGATTTTTGATCCCGGGCAGCCCGCTTGAGGCCGTGCTCGAGCATCTCCCAGACCAGGACCTGCGAGGGCAGCCCGGTCATGTCGTCCCGAACCGCTGCCGCGCCGCCATCGGGCGCGAAGGCGATGACGTTATGACGCATAAGCCTGTGTCTCCGATTCCTTGTCGGGGCCCGCCGGTTTCTTCAGCACGCGCTTGAGCTGGCTGACGGTCAACGGCTTCTGCACGCCGGAGATCGACGCCAGGCCCAGGCCGCGGCCCAGCTCGACCGCCTTAGCGAGATATCCGTCGCTGTAGCCGGTCATCATGATAACCCGCGAGCGGCTGTCCCGGGCGGCCAGTTGCTTGAGGATCTCCACGCCGTCCATATCCGGCATGACGATGTCCAGCATCACGATATCGGGCTGGAAGCTGTCATAAGCCGCCTGGAAATCGCGAGAGCGCGACGTGACGCAGACCTCGTAGCCGAACCGCTGGGCGATCTGGCGCACGCTTTCGCAGACCTCCCACTCGTCGTCGACGACCATAAGCCGCGGTTTGCTTGCTGCTCCCATGGGGTCTTCTGTGTTTTCTCGGCCTCGGCCGGTGACATGGCCGCGCGGCGCCCCGCCTGTGGCCGCTCGGCGTGGATTCAGAATTGCAATTACAGGCAATTCAGTATCAGCGAATGCTTAACAGGGTGTTTCCGCCGTTAACCATTTTTTCCTGGCCCGTCAGTCTGTATTGCCCTGAGCGGAGCTGTGCCGGCCCACTCCTCCACCCGGCCACGCATGGCAGTATCCTTGGGGTGGGCGGGTCGGGGAGTGGGCCGGTGCCGATCGCGATAGCAGAAACGCCCTAAAGCAGCCCTTCGCTGCGAAACGAGACATGGCCCGACTGGGCGATCACCACGTGGTCGTGGACCGTGACGCCGACGGCCGCGGCCGCCTTGCTGACCTCGCGGGTCATCTCGATATCCGCCGCCGACGGCGTCGGGTCGCCCGAGGGGTGGTTGTGCACCAGGATGATGGCCGAGGCGCCCAGCTCGAGCGCCCGCTTGACCACCTCGCGCGGGTAGAGGGGGGTGTGATCGACCGTGCCCTGCTGCTGCACCTCGTCAGCGATCAGCTTGTTCTTGCGGTCCAGGAACAGGAGCCGGAACTGCTCGGTCTTGCCGTAGGCCATGCTGGCATGACAATAGGCCAGCAGCTTGTCCCAGGAGCCGATCAAGGGGCGCTCCGTCGCCTCGGCCCGGGTCAGGCGGATGGCGGCCGCCTGCACGGCCTTGAGCGCGGCGATCGCGGTCTCGCCGACGCCCGCGACCCGGGCGAGCGCTTCGGGCTCGGCGCTGAGCACCCGGGCCAGATCGCCGAATTCGGCCAGCAGCGCCTTGGCCACCGGCTTGACGTCGCCGCGCGGGTTGGCGCCGAACAGGATCAGCTCCAAGAGCTCGTAGTCCGGCAGCGCGTCCGGACCGCCCTTGAGGAACCGCTGCCGCAACCGTTGGCGATGGCCGTGATAGTGGGGTTTGTCGGGCACGACCCGGGCTCACCTCAACAGACCAGATTGACCTGCCGCCCAGTCAAGCCGAACTGTCCTCCGGGGCGCAAGCGCTTCGAGGGCGGACACGTGGCCAGGACTGTGTCGGGGAGGCCTGGAAGCGGCGGCGGCCGCGGGCTCAGGAATAAGGCGGCCGGTCCAGCCCCGCAGGCGAGAGGGTGAAGATCTCGCAGCCCTCCGCGGTTACCCCCACGGAGTGCTCGAACTGGGCCGAGAGCGAGCGGTCCTTGGTCACCGCGGTCCAGCCGTCCGACAGGATCTTCACCTCGTGCCGGCCGGCGTTGATCATCGGCTCGATGGTGAAGAACATGCCCTCGCGCAGCGGCAGGCCGGTGTTGGGTTCGCCGAAATGCAGGATGCTGGGCGCGTCGTGAAAGATCCGCCCGAGGCCGTGGCCGCAGAAGTCCCGCACCACGCTGAACCGCCGGCTCTCGGCGAAGCTCTGAATGGCGTGGCCGATATCGCCGAGTGTGGCGCCCGGCCCGACCGCCGCGATGCCGCGCATCATCGCCTCGTAGGTGGTGTCGACCAGCCGGCGGGCCTTCACGCCCACATCGCCCAGGAAGAACATGCGGCTGGTATCGCCGTGCCAGCCGTCCAGGATCACGGTGACGTCGATGTTGATGACGTCGCCCTCCTCGAGCCGCTTCTTCTCGCTTGGAATGCCGTGGCAGACGACATGGTTGACCGAGGTGCAGACCGACTTTGGGAAGCCGCGATAGTTGAGCGGCGCCGGCACCGCCCCATGCTCGACGATGAATTCATGGCACAGCCGATCCAGATCCTCCGTGGAGACGCCCGGCTGCACATGCGGGACGATGTAATCCAGGGTTTCCGCGGCCAGCCGTCCAGCCTTGCGCATGCCCTCGAAGTCCTCGGGCCCGTGGATCTTGATCAGTGCCGTGCCGGTCTCGCGCGAGCCGGCCAAGTCCATCTGGTTCATCCGCTCATTCCATGGCTGGCGCTCCAAGCGGGCGGAACGCCTCATGTACAGATGGATTGCTATATCGCACGGGGCAAGACTCCGTCAAATCCAGGCAGCGGATGGGCTGAGGCTGGGCGGTCAGGCCGGCCCTCCCAAGGCGGCCTCGACGGTGACCGCCTCGGGGCTCAGGCGGCAGCCGTAGCAGAGCGCTTCCACCCCGCTGGCGGTCGCCTTGGCCAGCGCGGCTGCGTAGTCCGGATCGATGTCCTCAGCGACCGCAAACCGCGCGCAGTCTTGGCGCGCCACGATGTAGAGCATGACGGCGCGTGCGCCTTGGGCGGCCATGTCCTGGAGCTCCCGCAGGTGCTTGGCGCCCCGCTTGGTGACCGCATCCGGGAATTCCGCGACCCCAGGCAGGGCCTGATCGCGCTTCAAGGTCACGTTCTTGATCTCGACGTAACAGGGTGGACGCCCGTCCGCCTCAAGCAACAGGTCGATTCGCGAGTTTTGGCCGTAGCGGACCTCGCGTCGGATCGAGTGGTACCCGGCGAGAGCTTTGATGCGGCCCCCGCCGATCGCCTCCTCAGCGAGATTGTTGGCCAGGCCCGTGTTCACGGCCACCAGGCTTTCTCCGACGCCGTCCGCTACGCGGACCAGCTCCAGCGTGTAGCGGAGCTTGCGCTCGGGATTTCGGGCCGGCGACAGCCAGACCTCGCTGTCCGGCGCCACCAAACCCATCATCGAGCCCGGATTGGGGCAGTGGGCCGTGACCGCGGTGCCGTCGGGCAGGATGACGTCGGCGAGAAACCGCTTGTAGCGCCGGATCAGGACGCCGCGGAGCAAGGGATCTGGAAAGCGCATGGCGCCGGAGCCTAGAGCATGACCCGGCCATATTGAATCAATTCTGTCGCGGCACGCCGCCGGCGGCGGCCGACGATCCCGCTCTCTCTAGGGCGCAGCTGTTGGTGAACCGCGATCGCCGCCCCCGACGGCCCGAAAGGGCGGTCGTTGCGGAGATCGCGAGCGTTCCCTGAGGACCGGATAGAGGGCCTGCGCCATCCTCCGGTGGCCGAGACCGTTCGGGTGCGGGTCGGTCGGCAGGGCCCAAATGTCCTCCGGCCCAAGTCCGTCCAAAGCCGGAAGGAGGTCGACGAAGGTAAAGCCGAACTGACTGGCGACCTGGGCCATGCGCTGGTGAACGAAGCCGAAAGGGTAATTTGCGAGATCGTGGACGTCCGGGACCACTGCCAAATAGACCCGCGTGCCGCTGGCGGCAGCGGCGACGCTGAGGCGATTCATGGCGGACAGCATGGCCGTGTGACCGGTGGCGTCCGGCGCATAGATCTGGCGGTAATGTTCGATCAGATCGCCCTTGCCGCTGGGCCCCCGGATGCGGTTCCTGGCGATCCACAGGGTCACCGCCAGCTGGCTGTTGCGCAGCAGGAAGTTGCCGGCACGGGACTCGAGCTGTTCGGCATCGTTGATGAAGTAGAGCAAGACGATGTCGGTGGGCTCGAGATCCGACAACATGGTCAGATAGCGCTCGACGTATCGCACTGCGTTGTAGTTGCCGATGCCCCCGTTGAAGACGACCACGTCCTCCGAATCGGCCCTCAGCCGGGTTTCCAACTGCGCCGCGACGGTGTCCTGCTCGTCGACGCCCCAGCCCAAGGCGATCGAGCTGCCGAGCAGCAGGATCCGCCGCTGGCCCGGACGGATCGGGGCCACCGGGCCGCCCCGCAGCCCCTTGCTGTTAATGCGGATCTTGACCTTCTGCAGAAAGGCCTCGGACGGGCGCACGTGCACGTGACCGAGGATGGGGTTCTCGCTGGGCTGCTTCAGGAGCCGAGCGTAACGCCACATCTCGACATGGTAGTTGGTCTGGCTCCAGTTGCGGACGCGAATCAGGCCCTCGGCGGTGAGCAGAAAGACCGCAACCGTCGTCAGGAATAGAATCGCAGAAGAGGCCGATATGCGCATGATCGGTGGGATGATGTAGGCCTTCGGTTAAAGGTCTCTAAACCTTTGGGCAGAGAGAGCCTTCGTTAAGCCCCGGAAGCCCGGCCAGAGAGGCGGGTTTATCGGACCAGGCAAAAGGTGGCTCGGAGTCGCGGGTCGCGTCCCAGGCGACCCGCTTTCGCCAGGGCGGCTGGCGTTCGGACGATATTTTGGACCGATCTGGCTCCCGACGGTCGCTCGGCGGGCCGCGCCGATCGCGCCGGCGGGGTGCCCCGTCCGTCAGCTCCCGGTGGCTTTGTCGGCCTTGGGCTGGAGGACCGAGGACGGCGGGAACGTGACCGCTACCGTGGTGCCTTGGTCGATGGTGCTTTCGAGGGTCACCGACGCGCCGTGCTCTTCGGCGAGGGCCTTGACCAGCGGAAGCCCGAGGCCGGTGCCTTCCTTTTGACGGGTGAAGGCGCTCTCGACCTGTCCAAACGGAGCGAAGACGTCGTTTAGGGATTCGGCTGGAATCCCGATGCCGGTGTCGGCCACCGTGATGCGCAAGGAGCCGTCTGCGTGCAAAGCCGCGGTGATCGTCACTTGGCCGCCTTCGGGCGTGAACTTGACCGCGTTCGACAGCAGGTTGAGGAGAATCTGCTTGAGCACCCGCTGATCGGCCTCGATCGGTGGAAGGTCCTCGGGCACCTGCCGGATGATCTCCAGACCCTCGTCACGGGCGCGCGCGCCCACGATGTCGAGGCACGAATAGATGCAGCCGGCGACATCGACCTCGCCCAGATCCAGGGCCAGTTTGCCCGCCTCGATCTTCGAGAGGTCGAGGATGTCGTTGATGATGCTCAGCAGGTACTTGCCGCTGCCGTGGATGTCCTTGGCGTAGTCGTCATAGGGTGCGGGCAAGTTGCCGAACATCTTGCCCACCATCGTCTCGGAGAATCCGATGATGGCGTTGAGCGGCGTGCGCAGCTCGTGGCTCATATTGGCCAGGAACTCGGACTTGGCGCGATTGGCGAGCTCGGCCGCCTCCTTGGCTGCGCGGAGCTCCTCGACCGCCCGCTTCCGCTCGGTGATGTCCGTCCGCGTGCCGACGATGCTGCCGTCGTCCGTGAGCCGCTCTTCGATCAGCAGCCAGGTGCCGTCCGCCAAGCTTTGCTCGACGGCGACCTCGACGGAGCGGTGCTTGGCGATGCGCTCGGCAAGCCATTCCTCTTCCCGTCCCTTTGCCGCGGTGTAGATGCCGCGCTCGAGGCCGCCCCGCAGGATGTCCTCGAACTTCGCGCCCGGTTCGATCAGATCCGCGCATGCGCTGTAGATCTCCCGGTACTTCTTGTTGCACAGCACCAGTCGGTCTTCGGCGTCGAACAGGGTAAAGCCTTCGGAGATGTGCTCGATGGCGTCCAGCAGCCGGCGCTCGGCCCGCTCCGCCCGCTCCCGGCTCTCCACCTCGCTCGTGATGTCCGCGCCGGTCCCGCGATATCCGGTGAACTTGTCGTCGTCATCGAAGATCGGCTTGCCGCTGGTCGACCAGTGTTGCGTCCTGCCGTCCGGCGCAGCCACGGTGAAGCGGAAATCACGGAAAGGGCGGTGGGCTTGGATCGTCTTCATGTGCTGATCCCACGCCTCCGGCTCCACTTCCATATGGTCGATCTCCTCGCGCCGCTTGCCCAGCACCGCCTCCGGCGGCATCCCCGTGACCACCGCGAAACGGTCCGAGACATAGGAGAACCGCAGGTCCGCGTCAATTTCCCAGAACCAGTCGGAGGCAGACTCGGTGAGGTCCTTGAAGCGCTGCTCGTTGGCGCGGAGCTCTTCTTCCTGCCGTTTGCGCGCGGTGACGTCGGAGTAGATTGTGACGAAGCCGCGACCGTCGGTCGGGTTGCCCCGGATCTCGACTACCGTGCCGTCCGGACGAACGCGCTCGAACGCGTGCGGCTCAAAGCGCAGCGCCAGCTCGAGGCGCTCGGAAACCTGCTCGTCTATGTCGCCGGGCCCGTACTCGCCGCGTTCGGCGTTGTAGCGAATGAACTTCTCGAACGGGTCGCCCGGCTTGAACATGCCGACCGGGAAATCGAGCAGGTCGAGGAACTTGTGGTTGAAGGCGACGACATTGAGATCGGAATCCACCATGCTGATGCCCTGGTCCATGCTGTCCAGGGCGGCGCGCAGCTTGGCCGATGTCGAAGCCAGCTCGCGCTCGCGATCCTTGATCTCGGTGATGTCGCGGACCACGCACAGGAATTTGCGGCCCTGACCCAGATGCATTTCGCTGGCGGTCAGCACGACGACCATGGGCTCGCCGTCCTGGCCTGTCGCGGTCATCTCCTGGCCGCCCTTCCCGACGCGCCGGGCGAGATCGACGCCGCCATCCGATTTGGCCAAGGCCGGCAGAATGCCCTGCAGCGCCAGCCCGATCAGATCTCCCCCGTCGCCGCCGAACAGCCGCTCCGCCGCGGCATTCAGGGACTCGATGCGGCCCTCTGGGTCCGTGATGATGATGCATTCGGCCACATTGTCCATGATGGCGCGAAACTGGGTCTCGGCCTCGTCCTTGATGTGGCTGTTGAGCGCCAGCATCTCGTCCGACATGAGGCGCACAGCCCGGTCGGTAAGGTGACGCTCCTTGTCGGATTCGTGGTAGGCCGCATCCACCAGCTCCAGCAGCAGGTCATAGTCGACCGACCCGTCGGGCCGGTCGCGTGACGCTTTCCGGATCTGCCGCTGGAGCAGCTTGTGCAAGCTTAGGCCTCCGAGAAGACCGTGATGGTCATCGTCTGGTTGTGCAGCTCGCACATTCCGGAGTCGGCATGGGGCGAGATTTCGCCATAGGAGTAGAAGCCGATCTGCGGCATCTCCGGCGTCAGTACATCCCGGACCGCCTCGACCTCGGCGCTGATGCGTTGGCCGAGCAGCAGCTTGCGGCCGATGCAACTGATCATGACGGCCAGGCTGTCCTCACTGCGGAAACCGTTCAGTGCCATTTGCGCGGCGTCTTCGGCCCCTGCGATCAGGTTCTCGAAATTCCCGATCATCAGCTGGGCGACATAGCCCTCGGGCACGTTGCCGGCGAAAATCATGCTGCGCGCGTCTTCGTCGATGCCGACGATGGTGCGCACGACCGCGGCGGTTCCCTCGCCGGCCGGCCGGATCTTGAGCGGGAACAGCAACGCGCTGCCCGGCAGGTTGTTGGCGTCTTCGCCGAGATAGTTCTTGTAGAGGTCCAGCGCTGGCTTGCCGTCCAGCTCGTACAGCACGTTGCCCTCGGACCGGGTGATCATGCGCTCGGGTCCGAACACGTCCCAGCCGCCGACGCTGCCATGGCCGACGCTGAGCGAGTCGCCGTAGAAGCCCAGGGCGCCGATCCGTCCGGCCGCGGGCTTTTCGTCGGCGCCGACGAAGGTGACCTCGAACCGGTCGCCGTCGCCGGCCAAGCCGCCGGTCAGCGGGACGTTCTCGCCCACCACTTCGGTGATGCCCTGGACCAGGGCGCTGCCGTTCACGTGGATTCCGTCGGACAGCACGAAGACGGCCTTGAGATCCGGTGCCTGGAGTTCCTCGGCCAGATTGCGCCCCGCCGCCACGCTGTCCTCGCCGGGACCGACGTCGCATTTGGCGAGCCGCACCCGGCTCTCGTCCAGATGCACCGCGGCGGCAACGACGCTGTCGTCCAGGACCTCGTCCTTGACGATCTCGCCACCGGTGCTGCAGCCCAGCAGATGGGCGCCCGGATAGCGCGCTGCCAGTTCCTGGTGGATGTCGCCTGCCTTCAGCACGGCGGAACCGCCGAAGTACAGGACGAACTGGGGCTTGTCGACCGGACCGGATCCGGCCACTGATTGCCAGCCTTGCGACCGGGTCCAGAGAAGTTGCTCTACGCGCATCGACATGATGGATTTCCAACTGTGTTCGAATGTTTGACTACGAATGGGCTTCGCGCCCTGCGATAGGCAATCCCCCGGACGGACCTCGGTGGCGGGCAGAGTACGCCCATATTTCTTTGTGGTTACACTTGGACATGTTTGATGAAAATCGCGTTAAGAGCGGGCTGCGCAGCCCGGCCAGCCTGCACTATGATGCCTGCGTCCAAGCCACCGAGAGGCCGCCCAGCCATGACCGCGACCGCCTCGCCCGATCCCGGCAATCGCCCCGCCGAGGTCACCGCCTGCCTGATCATCATCGGCAACGAGATCCTGTCCGGCCGGACCAAGGACGCGAACCTGCCGTTCCTGGCCGGCAAGCTGAACGACTGGGGCGTCCGGCTGCGCGAGGTGCGGGTGGTCCCCGATCTGGAGGCCGCCATCGTCGCGGCCGTGAACGATTGCCGCGGGCGTTACGACTACGTGTTCACCTCGGGCGGCATCGGGCCGACCCATGACGACATCACCGCGGCCTGCGTGGCCAAGGCCGTGGGCGTGCCGATCGAGCGCAACGCCGAGGCCGTGGCCCTGCTGGAAGGCCACTACGCGCCCGGCGATCTCACCGCGGCGCGGCTCAAGATGGCGGACATCCCGGTCGGCGCCACCTTGGTCGACAACCCGGTGAGCCGGGCCCCCGGCTTCCAGCTCGAGAACGTCTTTGTCCTGGCCGGCGTGCCGATGATCTTCCAGGCCATGCTCGAGAGCCTGCGCCACCGGGTCGTGGGCGGCCGCCCGATGATCTCGCGCACGGTGAGCTGCTTTCTCGCCGAAGGACAGATCGCGCCGGGGCTGGCGACGCTGCAGGAGAGCTATCCGGAGCTCGAGATCGGCAGCTATCCGTTTTTCCGGCTGCGCCGCTTCGGCGTCAGCGTGGTGCTGCGCAGCACCGACGAGGACGCGCTCGGCCGGGCGGAGGCGGACCTGCGCGCCCTGATCGCCACGCTCGACGGCGAGGTCGCCGACGACCCCGCACCGGCCGGCTGAGCGCCGGACGATCTGTCAATCATGGACGCGGCACTGCCCTATTTGCTCGGTGGCCTCGGCGGCGGCGGCGTCTTGTGTGTCTATTATGGACTGGCCCGCCTGCGCGACCCGGAGCGCCCCGAGGCCGACCGGCGCAAGGGCCTCTGGCTGGTCAATCTGGGCGTCGCCATGCTCGGGGTCTCGATGGCGCTGTTCCTCTGGCAGGGGTAATGCGGTCGCGATCGTCGGTTCTAGTGTGACGGATTCTTGAAACGCAGCGCGGTGCTGGTTTGCCTCACCCTTCGACAAGCTCAGGGTGAGGTTGCGGTTTGGCATATCTTCACATCACGCAGAGCACTTCATCCTGAGGAGCCGCCTTCTCCTTCGAGACGGCCCTGCAGGCCTCCTCAGGATGAAGGCGGCGTCTCGAAGGACGAAGTGCGAGGGTGAGCGTCTGCAGATGTTCGGCAGTCGGCTGGCGACTAAGCCTTAACTGTCCGGCGGGCGCCGCCGGGCGATGAGCTTGGCCACCGCGATGCCGATGATCCAGCCGGCCAGCGGCACGATGAAGATGAAGTTGAACAGCGGATGGGTCACGTCGTTGCCCGTGGCGACGACCACGAAGATCATCCAGGCGGCCGAGGCGGTGTAGCCGATCCGCTGCCAGACCTTGCCGCTGCGCCAGTCGATGTCCCCGCCGCCAAGTGCCATAACCTGCGCCTCCCTGTTGGCGGTGAGGATAGCGCATCGCCAGCGGTCCGGCAGCCTCGCATCGCCTATTCCGCAGGCTTGGCCATGCCGCCGGCCAGGCCGCGGCGGCCCCGGCGGAGGGGCCCGGTGGTCTCGGACAGGCGGGCGAAGCGGGTGGCCCGCCGCTCCAGGACAGACATCAGCCCCGCGACCAGGCCGGTGAAGCCCCAGTACAGGAGCGAGATCGCGGTGAACACCTCGACCGGGGCGAAGGTCCGGCCGATGATGAACTGGGACATGTAGGTGAGCTCGGCCACGGTGATCACGGAGAGCACCGCGGATTCCTTGATCAGGGTGATGGTCAGGTTGGTCGACGCCGGGATCAGATAGCCGAGCATCTGGGGAAAGATCACCTTGCGGAAGACCATGGCCGGGCGCAGGCCGAGCGCGCGGGCGGCCTCGCCCTGGCCCCGCGGCACCGAGAGGATGGCGCCGCGCACCACCTCGCTGAAATACGCGCTGCCATAGACCGCGAGCGCCACGATGGCGAGCGGCAGGGGGTCGAGCCGGATGCCGAAGAAGGGCAGGCCGAAGAACACCAGGAAGATCTGGATCAGGAACGGGATGTTGCGGATCAGCTCGACATAGCCGATGGCCGCGGCGACCAGCACACCGCGCCGGGACAGGCGCAGGAGCGCCAGCCCGATGCCGAGCACGAAGCCCAGCGGCAGGGCGATGGCGCAGATCAGCACGGTGAGCCCGAGCCCGTCGGCGAACAGCCGCCAGTTGTCGGTCAGGATGGCGAGGTCGAAGCTCATGTCCGGTAGGCCTCGGCCCAGCCCTCGACCCGGCGGGTCAGCGCGCTGAGCACGAACAGCATGACGAAGTACAGCACGGCGGCGAGCAGGAAGGCCTCGACCGGGCGGTAGGTCACGTTCATGACGTTCTGCGCCGTGCGGGTCAGCTCGACCACGGTGATCACGGCCAACAGCGGCGAGGCCTTGACCAGCATGGTGAACTCGTTCACCAGCGGCGGCAGGGTGATGTAGAAGAGCTGGGGCAGGATCACCTTGCCCCAGACGACCGTCGGCCTGAGCCCGAGCGCCCGGGCCGCCTCGGCCTGGCCCCGCGGGATCGCGCTCAGCCCGCCGCGCAGGATCTCGGCCACGAAGGCGCCGCTGTTGAGGCTGAGCGCCAGCACGCCCGCGGCGAAGGCCGGGAGGTCGATGCCGGTGAGCCCGGGCAGCGCGTAGAAGACGAAGAAGATCTGCACCAGGAGCGGGGTGCCGCGGACGAAGCTGATATAGACGATCGCGACGCCCCGCAGGGCGCCGAGCCGCGCCCGGCGCATGAACACCAGCGCCAGGCCGACCCCGATGCCCATGAGCGCGCCGAGCAGGGACACGCCCAGAGTGACCAGCGCCCCCTCGAGGAACAGGGGCAGCTGGTCGAGCGTCTCCGTGAAGTCGAACATCCGGCGCGCTGGTGCCTTTTCGGTCTTGCTGGCCTCACCGGGCCGCACCCGCACCCGGCCAGCCCAAGGATGCTGCCAGGGGCGGCCGGGCGAAAGAGCGGGCCGGTGCCGAACCCGCGGAGCGGGCTAGAAGGCGTTCGGCGGCAGGTAGTCCTCCTTCGGCGTCTTCATGGTGAAGCCGAACCACTTCCGCTGCCATTTCTTGAGCTGGCCGGCCTCGCGCAGCTCGTCGATCTTGCTGTTGATGTAGTCGCGCAGATCGAGGTCGTCTGGCCGGGTCACCCAGGAGAGATAGGAGGCCTCGCCGACCGTGCCGACCACCTTGTAGACGCCGGGCCGCTTCTTCATCAGCACCGCCGCGCTGGGCGTGGCGATCGAGATCGCGTCGACCTGGCCGCTGGCCAGCGCCACATGGGTCTCCGGGAAGGCCTGGTAGAGCTTGAGCTCCTTGTAGCCGCTGCCGCCCGCCGCCTTGAGGCTCTTGTCGTGCGCCTCGAGCACCGGCTGCACCGACGAGGCAAGCTGCGTGGCCACGATCCTGCCGTTCAGGTCGTCCGGGCTCTTGATGTCCTTGTTGTCCTCGCGGACGACGATAGCGTTGGCGAAGGCACCGATCGGGCGGGTGTACGCGTACTTCTTGGCCCGCTCCTCGTTGATCGCCACGGAGGTGGCGACGAAGTCGAACTTGCGGGCCAACACGCCGGGCAGGATGCCCTGGAAGGGCAGGTTGAGCTGTTCGAGCTCGACGCCCATGTCGGCGACGATGTAGTCGAGGATCTCCTTGTTGTAGCCGACGATCTTGCCGTCCTTGACGAACTCGAACGGCTCGAAGGCGGCCTCGGTGCCGACCACGACCTTGCCGCGCTGCTTGATCTCGTCCAGGAGCCCGGCCGCCGCGGCCGGTCCGGCCGCCGCCACGAGCGCCAGGGTCACACAGGTCAGAAGCCATTTCTTCATTTGTCTCTCCTCCCTTTGGGTCTTGTTTTGCGTACGTGTCCGGCGCGGCGGGTTGGCGGGGCAGCGCCTTCGCCGGGCAGGCCGCGCAGGCCGTGATGCTTGAACACCTTCATGGTCATGAAGGTGTGGGTGTCGCGCACGCCCTCGATGGCGGCGATCTCGCGCATGATGAAGTCGTAGAGCTCGGCGGTGGAGCCGAGCGCGAGCTGTACCAAAATGTGGTAGGGGCCGGTGACCACCGAGACGCTGTCGACGAAATCGTAGGCCGCGAGCGCCTCGGCCACGGCCTCGATGCGGCCGTGCGCCACGTCCAGGCCCATCACCGCGGTGACGCCGTAGCCCAGATCGTGCGGCTCGGCCACCGCACGCACGGCGATGACCCGGTCGTCGAGCAGCCGGTTGAGCTTGCGCCGCGCCGTCGCCTCGGTGACGCCGATCTCCCGCGCCATCTCGGCCGTGGACATGCGGCCGTCCCGCTGCAGCAGGTGGATGATGCGGCGCTCGACCGGGTCGAGCCCGGCCAGGTTGACGGAATCGGACGGTATACGCGGGCCGGAAGGCCTGATCGGCTCATTCATGCGCCCATGAAATGCGCTTTCCCGTCACATGTCCAGTCTGGACAGACGGCCGGCCCGCCGACCGGCCCCCGCGTGCCCGCCGGGCTTGCGCCTGCGCGCGAGGGCGCGATAGATAGGGGCACGCCGCGCCAGCCCGCTTGGCGGAATTGGTAGACGCAAGGGACTTAAAATCCCTTGGCCTTCGGGCCGTCCCGGTTCGAGTCCGGGAGCGGGCACCAGATTCATAAGTGACGATCGAAACGCCGCCCCACCTAGAACGGCCGCTGCCCCCGCACGTTTCCCGGCGGGCGGTAGTTGCAGACCCAGACCTGGCCCTTGTCGGCGCAGACGGACATGCCGCAGCCCACCTGTGTGGTCTCGGCCCAGACGATCTGGGTGTAGTGGCCGCAGCTTTCGCCGGCGGGGGCCGTGCAGCGGCCGGTGGCCGGGTCGTACCATGGGGCCTCGTCGGCCCAGTCCTGCACCACCGTCTGGGCGTCGAGCGCCTGGACATGGGTCGTGACCTCGACGGTGCGCGCCCCGCCGGGCTCGGTCCAGCGCTCGACCCGGCGGGTCGTGGGCCCGGCCCAGAGCAGGTTCTCGCCGATCCGGCCGCGGGCCGGGTTGTGGCGCATGGCGCAGCCGTCGGCCGCCAGAGCCTCGGCCCAGCCCTGCGCCAGGTCGGCGAGGGTGGCGGACCAGGCCAGCGGCGCGAGATCCCGGCCCACGCCCGCGCGCACCTTTTGGTGGGCCTCCACCATCCCGACCCGTGCGGGGTCCCGTTCGGCCGCGGCCGCGGGGGCGTCGGGGGCGACCAGCGCGTGCAGCAGGCCCGCGGCGGGGCCGGCGACCGCAG
>JAAUXY010137966.1_pt1 | contig 19322 bp, 17 predicted proteins | sample 7278121 | NCBI WGS metagenome assembly JAAUXY01 (sample SAMN14350117, study PRJNA611818) | marine sediment metagenome | isolation source: surface marine sediment (1.8m) | place: French Polynesia: Moorea | collected 2018-08 | reverse complement strand
CGCAGTGCGATTTCGTCTTTGGTCAATAAGTCGCCTAGACTTAACATTGTACTGGCAAGTAGGGCGAATCCGCCCACCAGTGTAGTGTGATACATCACACCGCGTTTGCGATCCGAAGGCTTGTCCCTAATCATAAAATTACTCGCTTGAATTGGCGGTACTATTTCGGGTTGCCACGATGTGAGGTTGGCCTTTCATGTTACGGCCATAGATCCGCGGACGTAGGTAATGATCAATTATCGGAGTGAGCGCATTCATTAGAAGCACCGCAAAGGCAACACCCTCGGGATATCCACCCCAGGTGCGGATGATAAAAACCAACATGCCGCATCCCGCGCCGAAGATTAGCTGCCCAAGGTGCGTGCTGGGTGAGGTGACGAGGTCCGTGGCGATGAAAAAAGCGCCCAGCACCAGTCCGCCGGATATCAGATAAAGCCCTGGATCGGGATATCGTTGTGGATCGATCAAATAAAAGATACTCGCCATCAGGGCGACGGTGCCCAGCATAGCGATGGGGATATGCCAACTGATAATGCGCCGTAACAATAACCAGCAACCTCCCACTAGTAGGAGCACCGCGGACGTTTCACCAAGGCTTCCAGATTCTGAGCCAAATGCCGCATTCAGGGGTTTGTAATCTCCGGCGAGAATTTGCGGTAAAAATTCCCCTTGACCCAGCCCGGTTTTGATCTGACCGAGGAGTGTCGCGCCGCTAAAACCGTCTGCGGTGGGAGCGGCAGTGCTGAAAGTAAGCGTTAAACCTTCCAAAAATCCAGGGGCATTGGCTGAAAACAAAGGAACTGGTGCGACCCAGGAAGTCAATTGGATGGGTGCCGAGATGAGTAAGGCCACGCGCGCCAGCATCGCGGGGTTGAATACATTTTGCCCGAGACCGCCGAAGATTTGCTTGCCAACTACAATGGCAAACAGGCTTCCAATAACTCCAATCCACCAGGGTGACCAGGGTGGTAGAGACATGGCAAGCAACCAGCCTGTGAGTGCGGCGGAACCGTCAGTGAGAGTCGATATCACCGGTTTGCCTGCGATTCGCAAGCACAGTGCTTCGCTAGCGAGTGCTGTGGTTAGGGTGATAACGAAGAGATTGATCGCGGGCCAGCCGAACGCATAGAAGCCATATAGGGTGGCCGGAGTGAGGGCTATCATGACGGCTACCATGATACCGGACACCTGGTCGCCATTATGAGTGTGGGGGCTGCTATACATGATTATTGGCGCCCCTACGCGCTAAGCCTGACCCTGGATTTGTCTGTTGTGCATTGGCCCTTATGTCGAACCTTCGATTTAACTCTTTCATGCTTCTGGCGCTCGAGCCGCGTTATGCGTGCCTCTGCGAGCTTACGGGTTTCGATCGCCTTTTGTTCAATGCGTTGGCGTAGTTCCAGCTCTCCTTTGGCGTAATTGAAATAATGCACTAAGGGAATATGTGAAGGGCAAATATAGGCGCAAGAGCCACAACCAATGCAGTCAATGAGTCCATAGGCCAGAGCTCCCCTGAAATCATCGCAGCGTACCCGAACCGCCATCTCCAGCGGCAATAGTCCGATCGGGCAGGCAGAGATGCAGCGACCACAACGGATGCAGGGCCCGGTTTTTGCGCTGCCGATCTCTTCCGTTGTTAGGGCAAGCACACCATTGAGCCCTTTGACCACGGGGACTTCAATGGTTGGTAGCACTTGCCCCATCATGGGTCCTCCCATCAGCAGCCTGCCAGGTTTGTCCTTAAAACCCCCACAAAAATCCAGGAGCGCTGAAATCGGCGTGCCAATAAGGACTTGAAGATTCTTTGGATGGGCGATGGCCCCTCCGCTCACCGTTATAATGCGGGATATCAGCGGCTTACCTAAGCGTAGTGCCTGGTATACAGCATAGGCCGTACCGATGTTATGCACCATTACCCCGATGTCTGCTCCAAGACCGCCGGCAGGGACCTCATAACCTGTGACCGTCTGGATCATCTGTTTTTCCGAACCCATTGGGTAGCGGGTAGGCACGCTGACGACTGTCAACTCCTTATATGCTTTACATGCTTTAGAAACGGCATCCCTAGCCATACGCTTGTTGCCTTCGATGACAATAACCGCATTTTCGGCTTTAAGCGCGTGCATCATAATACGCACGCCCTCTACGGCTTGCCTCGGGCGCTCACGCATGAGGCGATCATCGCAGGTGAGGTAGGGTTCACACTCGGCTCCGTTAATAACCAGGGTATGTACTGGGGCGCGCTTACTGGCACCGAGTTTTACTGCTGAAGGGAACGCCGCGCCACCCATACCCACAATTCCGGCTGCGGCAACCCGCTCAGCAACCTTCTCTGCAGAGAGAGTAAAGGGATCGCCGACAGCGTTGAGTTTGATCCAACGGTCCAAACCATCTGCTTCCAGAGTGATGGTGGCCACCGGCAGTCCGGAAGGGTGCGGTGCGGTAAGTTCATCAATGGCCATTATCGTGCCGGATGTGGGGGCATGTACCGGAGCGGAGATCGGCCCCTGAGAGTGAGCCAAAAGCTGTCCTTTGAGCACTTTTTCGCCCACCTTAACCTGCGCGGCTGCAGGCAAACCGATATGTTGTAGTAAGGGTATGTACAGCCTTTTAGGTAGTGGTAAGTGGTGTATAGCGTTTTCAGTCGTGAGATGTTTATACTCTTTCGGATGAATACCCCCTCTGAAGTGAAACAATTTCATGCCGCCTCCTTGGGTTTATCCCAGCACCACGTCCTCAGGGTGACCTCGATAGGATAGAGTTGCAGACACTCCGTGGGGCAGACCTCTGTGCACTTGCCACAACCGATACAGGCGTCACGGATGACTGTATGAATTTGCCTCGGAGCGCCCACGATGGCATCGGTAGGACAGATTTTAAAGCACCTAGTGCACCCCGTGCAGATTTCTTCTCGTACCTGGGCCACCGTCGGCGTGCGGTCTTCAATTTTGGATTGGTCGAGATCGATGCCCAGTTTCGCTGCTATTTGTACTGCTAGGGTTCGGCCGCCAGGCGGACAAATAGCGATCGGGGCTTCCCTGCTTGCCACAGCCGCAGCCGCGGGGCCACAGCCGGCATACCCGCATTGACCACACTGACTGCCTGGCATCAGTGCCTCAATTTCTTCCACTAGGGGGGCACCTTCCACCCGAAGCAGACGGGCGGCGATCCCTAAGCCAAAACCGAGCGCGATACCTAATAAGGTCAAGCTTGAAATCGCGGCAAGCATAGCGATTCTCCTAAATAAGACTATTTCTCAGTTAAGCGGAAGACCTGCGAATCCGAGAAAGGCCATAGATAATAATCCGGCCACGATGAAACCTATCGGGCCTCCGGCGAAGGGCTGCGGCACACTGGCCAAAGCCAGGCGTTCCCGCAGCCCTGCGAACATGATTAGCACCAGGGTAAAACCCAGCGCCGAACCGAATCCATAGACTAAACTTTCAATGAAGCTGTGTTTTGCCTGCACATTCAGTAGGGCCACACCCAGTACCGCACAGTTGGTTGTGATCAGCGGCAGAAAGATTCCCAATAGTTGATATAGGGCTGGACTGGTTTTCTTGATTACCAATTCGGTGAATTGAACGACAGCCGCGATGATCAGAATAAAGGACAAAATACGCAGAAACTCGATGCCAAGCGGGATCAGTACGTAATATTCTATCAGCCAGCTGGCTGCAGCCGCCAAAGTGAGCACAAACGTGGTGGCCAGTCCCATGCTAAGCGCAGTATCCAATTTGTTAGACACCCCCATAAAAGGGCATAACCCAAGAAATTTCACCAGTACGACATTGTTGATCAAAGCAGTACCCAGCAATAGCAGAAGAAAATCATTCATTATTTAAAATCTAACTTAAGTACATGTGGCGCGCTGAGCATAAGAATATCGAGTTGGGTAATTCCTTAGTACTTTAGTTTAAGTCGTCAGTCTGGTACAGCAGGCTTTTAACGATGATTGAGTAACACTCCTCTGGTGAAACTTAGGTGCATTAACTATACCAGGTACTGTTTAAACGCCTCCGTGCTACACATTGCTGTTGAATTACTTAAGTTTGTGAGTAGGTATGGCTATTGAGAATCCCCGCAATTTTGTTTGCTTTATTACATTTTAGCGCGGCACTGAAGACTTGTTTGTCGCGATTGCTTCAATCGTTCGGAACCTTGGCGCAACCAATAGCTTACAGGCTGGGGATTGATGAAGGGCATGTACTTTGCATGCAACATCGTACGACGATTACAAACCCAGTGGATGAAGGAATGTCTAAATATAGCTCAGATGCCGATCATAGAACTCAAGGAATCGATACCCAATTACACGCCTTTCTAAGGTCTCCGCCAGCCGGTACGCCTGAAAGCGTGATGGAATTGGTCAATGGTGTGTTGGGGACCGATAATCGCTTCGTGCATCCGCAGCTGTTTGTGCAGGCCGTTGAACAATCATCGTTGGCAATCTCTATCACCGATACGAAGGGGATCATTCTTTACGCCAACCGCTCATTTTGCCGGGTGACGGGATATGAAGCCGAAGAGGTCATCGGGCGTAACGAATCTATACTCAGCAACAAGACTACGGCCCCTATTGTTTACAAGACTCTGTGGGGGCGATTATCCCAGCAGAAGCCGTGGACCGGAGTGCTGCTCAACCGGCGTAAGTCTGGGGATTTATATCTGGCCGAAGTCACCATCGCTCCCGTGATAGACGAACACGGACTCACAACCCACTATCTCGGGATGCACCGCGATGTAACAGAAATGCACCATCTTGAACATCAGGTCCAAAACCACAAGGCATTGATCGAATCCGTAGTCGATACGACTCCTGTGGTCACAGTGTTGCTAGACGATGACCAAAAGGTGGTGTTGTGTAATCGGGCCTATAAACAATTAGCCAAAGAATTGAATGTCGATAAACCAGTTTCTGTATTTCTGACTCAGTTGCATGAGGCACTCGATATGCCGTTGGTTGAGCCCCACCGTAAACAGCGGGCGTTTCAGGGATTGGAGGTAAGTATCGACCCCGGTAATGGTCAACCCGAAAGGTGGTTTTCCTGCTCGGGCAATTGGGTCGAGAAGGACGTCTTATGTATACATAATTTTTTTCAATCCAATGGGCAGACCTACTTGTTGCTGGTAGCGAATGAGATCACTCTACAGAAACGGCAGCAGGACAACGAGCGTGTTGCCGCGTTGCGCGCCCTCATGGCCGAGCAGGAGTTGCTGGACAGTATGCGTGAGACGCTCTCGGCGGCGATTTATCAACTACAGGGTCCTCTCAACATGGTGGCGGCTGCCTGTGGCATAGTACAACGGCGTGGTTCGGTGAACGGTGAATTTTCGCCTTTAATTAATGTGCTTAAACAGGCGTTGAGTTCTGGGCAGGACGCACTCACCAAGCTTCGTGCTTCAATGCCCGCAGTACCCAAAGAGGCCCTGGTGCCGGTGAACGTCAATGAGTTGCTAAGAGATGTTTTAGGGGTGTCGACCACCCGATTGTTAGCGAGTGGAGTAGTGGTCGAGTGGCAGCCTGCATCCATCCTTCCACCTATTATCGCGCCGGCTGGACGTTTGCGGGGCATGCTTAAACACCTCGTTGATAATGCGATAGAGGCTATGGATAACCCCAGCATCCTTGTACGTGAATTGCACATTAGTACTTGCAAAGAAATGGCGGGTATACGCATTGATATCACTGATACCGGGTCAGGAATACCTCCGGAGCTTAGGCTCAAGGTCTTTGAACCCTTTTTTACAACAAAAGGTCACAGCGGTCGGGGTGGTATGGGATTAGCCTTGGTTCAGGAAGTCGTGGTTATGCTTGGTGGAACGCTATCTATTGATCCAGATTACACGAATGGCACGCATATTTCAGTGAGACTACCTCGACATTTGAAGGCCGAGATTGAATGATCCAACCGATGCCCAAACCTGGTAACGACGCATGTACGGCAAGTGCGCAACTGTTTAAGCTCGAATTAGATACCCTCTTTCACGTCAGCCATGTACTGAGCCGCTCGCTCAATCTGCAAGAAACACTTGAAGCGGTTTTAGAGGTGCTCGACGAGCGAGGGGGGATGCAACGCGGGATGGTGACATTGTTAGACCCACGTAGTGGCGAACTGCTTATCAGCGCCATACATGCGTCTCAACCAAACGAATACACGGGGGTGCGTTACCAGCCTGGAGAAGGAGTTGTAGGACAAATCCTGGAACAGGGCGAGTTGATTGTTCTTAACCGCATTTCGGATGAGCCTCGATTCCTCGATCGTTTAGGCGTTTACGATCGAAATCTGCCCTTTATCGCAGTACCCATACGCTCGGGTGAGGAGGTGGTAGGTGTGTTGGCCGCACAGCCGCGTTGCACGAACAGTCTGCTGGAAGAACGCGCTCGATTTATGGAAATGGTCGCAAATCTGATCGTGCAAAGCGTACGGCTTTACCAACAAGTAGAAGAAGAGCACTGGGACCTCAGAGCGGAGCGCGATAGCTTACGCCGGGTAGTAAGGGGACAGTACGGTTTTGACAATATCATTGGCACTTCGCCATCGATGCAGCAGGTTTTTGAGCTGGTGCATCAGGTGGCTAAGTGGGATACCACGGTCTTGATTCGGGGCGAGTCAGGCACTGGCAAGGAGCTGATCGCCAATGCGATTCACTATAACTCACCGAGGGCCGAAGGGCCTTTTATCAAGTTAAACTGTGCCGCACTGCCCGACAATTTGCTCGAATCAGAGCTTTTCGGACACGAGAAAGGCGCCTTTACGGGTGCCGTTAATCAACGTAAGGGGCGTTTCGAGCGCGCCGACCGCGGGACTTTATTCCTCGATGAGATCGGCGAGATCAGCGCTGTGTTCCAAGTGAAGCTTTTGCGGGTATTACAAGAAGGTGAATTCGAACGCGTGGGGGGAATGCGCACCTTGAAAGCCAACGTACGTATTATCGCCGCCACCAATTGTGATCTGGAGACCGAAGTTGAAGCGGGTAGGTTTCGTGAGGATCTCTATTATCGCTTGAACGTGATGCCTATTTACATGCCACCCTTGCGAGAACGTATCGAGGATATCTCGACCCTGGCCCGATTCTTGCTAAGCAAGTTGGCGGAGCTGCAGAAAAGACCGTTAGAAATCACCGATAGTGCGTTAAGACTGCTGCTGCGCTATGACTGGCCGGGAAACGTGAGAGAGCTGGAAAACTGTCTGGAGCGGGCAGCCGTCATGAGCGAAAGCGGCACAATCGACCGTGATGTGATCTCATTGAGTGGGGTCATGGAACATAATATTCCAATCAAGCCTGCTCCGGCCCCGGGGAAATCGATCTTAGATGATCCTGATCTGGATGAACGAGAGCGGGTAATTGCCGCCCTGGAAGAAGCTGGGTGGGTGCAAGCTAGAGCGGCACGCCTGTTAGGTATGACGCCTCGCCAGATCGCCTACCGCATCCAGACACTCAACATCAGAATGCGTAAGATCTGATCCTTTCTGCAGTTGACTACCTCACCGTCTCCATGTCCTCATGGGAGCGAGTTAACCACAAAAGGAACAGCAAAAATGCCCAAGCGAGGGTTTGTCCTTATGGTGATGCTGTGACCCTCTACCCTTGAGAAGCTGTTTTAAAACCCCTCAGCTGGCACGATACGGCGTTATAAATCGGTTCGAAATGCTCATTTACTCCCCTGTAAACTGCGCTTTCTCATCGATTTATGCCTTGTCTCGCACTCACCTGAGGGGTTTTAAAACAGCTTCTGATAGCCTTTTGTGGGTTTGTCTACAAGTCGGTGTTCTCACTCCTGTAGCAAATAGTACATCGCTTTTTCAATAGACACAAAAAAATATTAAAAAATAATCGGTTATCTGTTGTTGGATTATTGGGCGCGGTACTTGCTTAAGCATGAATAAAGAGCAAAGTGTACGGTTAAACTATTGTCTGGAGCATGACTAGTGGAGTTTAAGGTTATTAATCATCTAACGACCAATCAACCAGCAGAGAAATGCCGAACGGGTCGCTGTAGCAGCGCACAACAGTTAGCGCACTTGCCTGAGGGGATCCGCGAGAAGGTATACAACCACCCTTGCTTTTCCGAGAAAGCGCACCATTATTACGCTCGCATGCACGTCGCGGTGGCGCCAGCCTGTAACATCCAGTGTCATTACTGTAACCGCAAATACGATTGTGCCAACGAATCGCGCCCAGGGGTAGTCTCGGAACTGTTGACTCCTGAGCAAGCGGTGAAAAAAGCTTTAACGGTAGCCGCTGCCATCCCGCAGATGAGCGTAGTCGGGATCGCCGGGCCCGGCGATCCCATGGCTAATCCCGAGCGCACCTTCAGCACTTTTCGTATGCTTACAGAGAGAGCTCCCGACATTAGGCTTTGTGTCTCGACTAACGGATTGGAGTTGCCGCAATATGTCGATGAGCTGGTAAAACACAATATTGGGCATGTGACTATTACTATCAATTGTGTCGATTCCCAAATTGGTGCTCGAATTTATCCATGGGTTTTCTGGAATCATCGGCGCATTCGCGGGGAAAAAGGCGCCAAGATTCTCATCGGCCAGCAGTTAAAGGGGCTGGAGTTACTGGTAGAGCGAGGTGTTCTGGTCAAGGTCAATTCGGTGATGATCCCGGGTATCAACGATCAACATATCAAACAGGTCAGTCGTGTTGTTAAAGCCAAGGGGGCCTTTCTGCATAATGTCATGCCGTTGATTGCAAGGCCTGAGCACGGTACCTATTACGGATTAACGGGGCAGCGAGGGCCAACCGAAGCCGAGTTGAATGCTTTGCAGGAAGCCTGTTCTGGGGAGATGAAAATGATGCGTCATTGCCGACAGTGCCGCGCTGACGCGGTGGGACTGTTGGGCGAGGACCGTAGTTCCGAATTCATTCTAGATAAGCTCGAAAGCACGGAGGTCAATTTTGAGTCAGCCATGGAGAAACGCGCCAGAGTGCGTGAAACGATCGAGCGGCGACGGGCAGATCAACAACAGGGACGGGTGAAAAATAGTCTTCTAGATATAGACTTAGCTTTGTCTCGGTACAGAACCCCTAAATGCCCGCCGGTGCGCATGGCCGTGGCTACGCGGGGTGGTGGTGTGATCAATGAGCACTTCGGCCAAGCCCGCGAATTTTTAATCTACGAGGCTTCTTCCCTGGGGGTGCGTTTTTTGGGGTATCGCAGGGTAGATCTGTATTGTTCGGGACCGGATAATTGTGGTGATGGTGACACCGTGCTCGGCAACATCATTCGGATTTTGGAGGGCTGTAAGGTCGTGCTTTGTGCAAAGATCGGATTTGAACCCTGGAGGCAACTGGAGGCCGCGGGCATTCTGCCTAACAAGGAACATGCGATGAAACCCATTGAAGAAGCGATACTGGAAGTTTACCGAGAGATGATAGAAGAAGGTGAGTTTAGCCACGACGATTCGCTTCACCGGGGTATTGCCTGAGGAGCTAGCCTATGGCCTTCAAGATTATAGATTCCTGCATCAGCTGCTGGGCCTGTGAATCAGTGTGTCCGAGTCGGGCGATCACTGTCCACGAGGAAAGTCCACATTTCAGGATTGAAGCAACCAAATGTAGTGAATGCGAAGGGGATTATGCCGATCCACAGTGCGCCAGTATTTGTCCAGTCGAAGGCGCTATTTTGAATGGACGAGGAGTCCCGGTGAATCCACCCGGATCTTTAATGGGTATTCCAAACAAGCTTTTAATGGAAGGCGTGACGCAGCGGCATACTCGTTAAATAACAGTCGCTGGGTGACTAGCGGACAATTTTATTCAGTTTGTTACTGCTCAACCTAGTTTCTAGACGAGCTTTTCTAAAGCTAATTTAGCAGTTATTACACGATCATATTTATTCGATGTACTCTATAAGCCAAAGAGGATAGCGCTATGGCAAAAGCAAAACTCACGTTTGAAGACATAGGCGTAACAGTGACTGTGCCGGCTGGTACTCGGGTGATTGATATCTCCGAGAAGGTTGGTTCAGGCATTATTTATGGTTGCCGTGAAGGCGATTGCGGCACCTGCATGATGAAGGTCACTGAGGGTTGGGAGCACCTCACCGAACCCTCTGTGTTGGAAGACAAGGTGCTCAGGGAGAATATGGGGAGTCGTCACGATCGTCTCGCCTGTCAGGCCCAGGTACTGGACGGCGAGATTGCGGTCAAGCCGTCTTAAAATGCAATGTTTTGCCTTTAAGTTAACGGGAGTAAATGATGGCCCTAATTACCTTTAGCAGCCCTGGTTACCGTGATAAGACGGTCTACGCAGTGGCTGGAAGCTTTACCGAAACTGTGTTGAAGATTGCGCAAGAAAATAAAATCCCCATCAACTTCGATTGTCAAGATGGCGAGTGCGGTACCTGTCTAGTGAAGGTAACCAGCCTGGACAAAAAGGAACGTATGGGGGGCCCGTTGACGGACAAGGAGAAGACCGTGTTGAAAAATCTGGGCAAATTGACCCGAGACGATATCGAGCAAATGGCAGTGGATGATCTGCCTCCACCCTGGCGTCTGGCTTGCCAGCTGATTGTTCGCGATGAGGATATTTTAGTGGAGTATTGACATGTCGAGGCTTAACGCCGGGGAAGCGATAACAAAATATTCTCCGCAAAAAAATATTGAGCCGCAGCAAGAAGCTATCTACTTGCTTTTCATGGCATGCCGTAAGGGATTACCGAACGATCACTATCTAGCTTGTATGTTGTCCAGTCTTGCCTCGACCCGCAGTGGTATGCCAAAGCGGTTGGGCCTTTCTCCGACTCTGTTTGCCCGCATGGTGTATCACCATTTCCCGGCTGCAGCATGGCCAGTTAGTCTGTTAACTAATGGCGATGATCTAGATGCGGACAGGGCAGATGAACGAAAAGAACTGACAGACTTGATGTGGTTCCACCGAGGCCGGGACCATGCCTCTGTACTGTGGATAGCGCAGATCATTGCCGCTGGTTGTATGGGCAGCGATCATCTCTGGCAGGACCTGGGACTGTGGTCTAGAGGTGATCTCACCGCACTGATGCGGCGCAATTTTCCTGTCTTAGCAATAAAAAACAACCACGACATGAAGTGGAAAAAGTTTCTTTACAAGCAACTTTGCATGCAGACGGGTATTTACACCTGCCGCGCACCCTCTTGTGAAGTTTGTATCGACTACGCGGCGTGTTTCGGTCCAGAAGATTAGAATGATTCGCAACGGAAACAGCCAGCCTATTTCGAGCAATGGCCAGGCGTTCTAGCTTCCGAGTGGTCGAGTAAACTCCCCTAAGTTTCGATGTTTTAGGACACTTAAAAATAGGGCGATGATGGGTATTGTCGAGTTGCCCCCATCTACGGCGTGCCAAGTATAATCACTCCATGAAAACGGCACCAAACCCTTACTCAGGTTATAGCTATCCGGCCGAAGTCATCAGGCACTAGTTCAGTCTGATTTCTACAATAAGGGATTGATTAGTCTATACTATTTTGCTTGAGATGCTGAGATAAACCGGGCGCATGGGGGGGAGTTAATATGGTGCTGAACCAAGTATGTTGTCCGTATTGTAATTCGTAGAAGTGCGAGGTTCACCAGAGCGATGAAACGCTCAGCGGTGGAAACAGGCAACTGTATCAATGTGTGGACTGTCAGCGGGGGTTTTCAGAGACGAAGGGAACCTTTCTGGAGGGTCTGAATAGTCAAGGTGCTCAAAGCGCGCAGCGAGGGAATGGGTTTGAATGCGGCGTGGCGGGTCTTTAGATATAGTCAAGCATACGTTGTTGGACTGGGAGCTTGAGATGTGCTGGATTGAAAGAAACCTTGATGAGGTATGCGTTAATGAATCCCTTTCTGGTTCAAGTGATTGAAGGTTACAAGTTGCACGACCCGATTTAAGGACGAAAAATTCGATTTCAAACCAATGCTCCGTGTGGTTGACAACTCCGCGAACTCTCTGTACGTTGTCGGTTTAAAAAAGGGATATTGTTACTTTCTATAACTCGTTGACTTGAAGGAGTCAGGCTGTGTCTTTTCGTGAGCAGGGCTTTATTAATCTGGGCCCGCACGACTTCCATCGCATCGTTTTCTTCGAGTGGGGCGATCCGGAAAACGACTGCATCTGGATGTGCGTGCACGGTTGGACACGCAACGGCCGGGATTTCGATTATTTGCAGATGCGCTCCAGTGCGATTATCGGGTTGCTTGTCCGGACCTACTGGGGCGTGGTAAAAGCGAGTGGCTGCGGGATAAGGAAGACTACGGCTATCCACTATTGTGCGTGGACAGGGCTGCTTTGATGGCACGGCTGCGAACCGAGCGTGTCGAATGGGTTGGTACCTCAATGGGCGGTATCGTGAGCATGCTCTTGACCGCTCTGCCCAACACACCGATACAGTGCCTCGTTCCGAATGACGTGGGCCTCTTAATGTCGAAAAAGGCTTTGAAACGTATTGCGGTCTACGTGGGTCAGCATCCGCACTTCCAAGACCTCGACGAGGTGAAGCACTATCTCCGAGAAATCAATGCGCCATTTAGCGATCTTACCGATGACCAATGGACCTATTACGCGCGCCACCATGCACGCCACGCCGAGGAAGGCGGCTACCGTCTTGCCTATGATTCGGCGATCGCCCTCACGCTGAAGGATCCTAATCTCGGCGACGTTGATGTCTTCCCAGTCTATGAGGCAATCCGCTGCCCGGTTCTTCTGCTGCGTGGAGGCGATACCGATGTGCTGCTCGCAGAGACGGCAGAGCAAATGTGCAACCGAGGCCCACAGGCGGCGTTAGTCGAATTCCCGGGCATCGGCCAAGTGCCACTGCTCGTGAATGAAGAACAGATTGAAGTGGTGAAGAAGTGGCTGTCGCAGGGTTCTCGAGCGAATGGCCAAGAGTGACGAAATTGCCTGGCGACCAACGCCGGAATATGTGGAGCAGAGCACGCTGGCGGCGTTTCTACGTGGACATGGGCTTGATAACTTCGAGAGTCTGGTTCGACGCTCCAACGAGGCTCCAGAATGGTATTGGAGCACTATAATACGGGATTTTGGTATTCGCTTTTACAAGCCTTATGAACGGCTAATGGATGCTAGTGAGGGTGCGCCGTGGGTCAAGTGGTGCGTAGGGGGCACGACTAACCTCGTACTCAACTGCCTCGATCGCCATGAAGGCACGCCGGTCAGGGAAAAGCTCGCGGTCATTTGGGAAGGCGAAGATGATACTATCCGGACCTGGACTTATGCGCAATTGTTAGCAGAAACAGCCCGACTGGCAGAAGCGTTACGGTCTCTCGGTCTAGGTAAAGGGGACACCATCGGGATATACATGCCCATGATGCCGGAAACCATGGCCGCATTTTTTGCTGTGTCCAAGATCGGCGCCATCGTTGTGCCATTGTTTTCTGGTTTCGGTCCCGAGGCTATCGTCAGCCGCCTCAATGATGCCGGCAGCGTTGCTCTGATCACCGTCGATGGCACGCGAAGGCGAAGAAAAACGGTTTCACTCAAAGCCATGGTGGACGATGCCGCGAGTGAGATCCCGTCGCTTCGGAAAGTCATCGTGCTTAAAAGCCTGGGATTGAAGGTTGATTGGTTTTCTGAGCGAGACCGGTGGTGGGATGAGATTACATCAGCCTGCTCGCCGACGGCGGCCACCGAGGAGATGGCAGCCGATGATCCGTTCATGGTGATCTTCACGTCGGGTACGACAGGGAAAGCCAAAGGCACGGTCCACACGCATTGCGGTTTTTTGACCAAGCTGGTGGCGGATCTGGGGTTGTGTATGGACTTTAAGCCCGATGACCATCTAATGTGGATGTCAGACCTCGGTTGGCTGGTTGGGCCGATGCAGTTCGTCGTGAGCACCTTCTTCGGCGCGACGGTGGTGTTGGCTGAGGGTGCCCCCGATTACCCCGAACCGGGACGCCTATGGCGCCTGGTCCAGGATCATCGCGTGTCCTACCTAGGGATTTCTCCCACGATCGCCCGGATCATGATGCGCTACGGCGCCAAAGAAACCGAAAAGTACGACCTTTCCTCATTGCGCATCACCCTATCATCGGGTGAGTTGTGGAACCCTGATTCGTGGCTATGCTTCTTTGAGCATGTATGTAAGCGCCGCGTCCCGAACCTGAACGTTAGTGGGGGTACGGAGATCGGGTGGGGCATCGTGACCTGTACGGTTTTGCAGCCACATAAACCCTGTGCTTTCACCACGGCGGTGCCCGGCATGGGCACTGATATTGTGGACGAAGATGGACGCAGTGTCCCGCCTGGTCAGATGGGTGAATTAGTTCTGCGTTTGCCTTCAATTGGATTGAGCCGTGGGCTTTGGGGCGATCCGACGCGGTACCTCGAAACCTATTGGAACAAGATTCCTGGATTCTGGGTACACGGTGACTGGGCGTCTCGGGACGAAGCGGGGGCATGGTACCTGCACGGGCGTTCCGACGATACTATCATGGTAGCCGGCAAGCGATGTGGACCGGCGGAGGTGGAATCCCTGCTTATGGCGTCTGGACGCGTCGTAGAGGCGACGGCTATCGGCATCAGTGATTCGCTAAAAGGCGAAGCAGTTGTCGTCGTCTGTGTGCCAAAAGCAGACGTGAGCGCTGATGATAACTTCGCGGAGGAATTGCGTGATGTGGTGGTTAAAGCGCTCGGGCCCGCGTTTCGTCCCGCCGGCGTACTATTTGTATCGGAACTGCCAAAAACACGTAGCATGAAGGTCATGCGCAGGGTGGTGCGTGCCGTTTATGAGGGCAGGGACCCAGGCGATTTGGCTTCACTGGTCAACCCCCACGCTGTCGAGGAACTGCGTAGCAAGGCTGCTGTGCAGATACGGGCGTCATGAAGTCCTTGATTTCTACTTGAAGCATCCGCAAAAAAAATCGCAAGCCGTGAATAAACGCATGTGCTCGGTCTCCTCTGATGCGGCTGAGCCTGCAATCTATGGGCTCAGGGGCTGTCTGCACAGATTGCGCGGTGACTCCAATTGCCTGGCCAGAGATGGCAGTGCCGGCGGGCGAACAAAGAAAAGAGGATAGTATCAGCGATGTTATCAGCATTGACAAAGGCCGGCACGGAACTCAAGCCGAGGACTTTGTTTCATAGCGACTCAGCTATGAGACCGAGACAGACCGCATGAGCTTTATTCCAAAAGGGGCGCCTTCCATGGCCAGGGTCTTGATAAATCCAATAATGCCCCACTTGGCTGTCGCACCGGCTGTAATTCGGTAGCTCAAGTGGCCTCAAGCGCTGGGTGAGCTTTGCTAGCCTTCCTTATCCTATCAATTGTAGGCGCCTTCTTTTCCTACTGATGCTCGAAGCTGGCATATCACCCCTCCGGTTCGAACTATTTGTTGTTTAAAGAAAACCGTATTCAAAGGGTTACCAACGGTTATATTCAACGCACATGCGCCAACCACGGAAACCTTAGATGAATCGAAGATAGTGGGGCCGTGTTTTTCGATAGTGGTGTCGGTCGCTTGGCTAGACGTGGTCCAAGAACGTATCGAGCGCTTCAATGCATTCAGATTCATTCAGTAACGGTACGTGCCCCCGATGCCGGACCAATACCCGGATAAGGTCTGGCTTGGCCGCTTGCATCTGATCGAGAGTTGCGTGAGAGAGTATATCGGACAGCTCACCACGGGTGGCGAGGGTGGGGATATCCTCCAGCGCACGAAAGAGCGCCCAAGGATCCAGCGGGATGCCACCCACGTTGCGCAGCGCCTCTCCAATAGCGGGGTCGTACTCGAGGATGATTCGTCCGTCTTCTTCGCGGTATTGGCGTTTCGTAAACTCAAGCCATTCTCGATCGCTCAAGTCAGGCAGTGCCATCTCATAGACCATCTTGGCTTGGCTTACGGCCTCCTCCCAACGGTGCACCGGGGGTAGGTTTCCTACGTAGCCGCAGATCCGTTCGAAACCCATCGCGTCCACTTCTGGTCCCACGTCGTTCAGCACGACACCGTGCACCGCTTGTGGGCGGGTCGCGGCCATCAACATGGCCATCAGACCACCGAGCGATGTACCTATTGCTACGACATGCGATGTGTTGGTTACTTTCAACAAGTCCCACACGTCTTCGACATACGTTTTGGGGTGGTAATTCTCGAGCTTTGGGTCGTAATCGGAACGGCCGCGGCCGCGTAGATCCGGGCAGAGCACGCGCCGCCGATTCCCGTAGCGTTTGGCCACAGCAACGAAGTCTTTAGAATTGCGGGTCAGCCCTGGCAAACAGAGCAGTGTGCTACGGGATGAATCAGCACGCCCGAAGTCGCGGTAGAACAGCACGAGACCGTCCCGCGATTGATACTCGCCCTCACGGTAGGGGACATCTTCGCCAGCCATCGCTGAGACCCTCGGATTTGATGTTATTGCGGTCATAGAGATGGCCGCAAGGTTGGATGGGGTAGATGAGTAGGATAAAAGATTAAGGATAATCATTTCAATAAAGTTTTTTCATCAATTCTCCAATATTCGCGCTGTGCCTAAGACTAAATTAGGAAATGGGACTGTTTCTGACTTATTGGGTATTAAGTTGCGTCTTAATCCCTAAATTTTGGTTTTTATCCATCATTATGGACTGAGTATTCCTTCTATTGAAGATCCCCACGTGTGAATCCTGCGCGAGGTATAGGTCGTGAACCGTGGGGCAGGGAAATTTGGCATAGCGCTCGGAAGTGGTGGTCACGACGATGACCTCCGTGAAGATTTCGGATAGACAACGGTAGATGTGATCGTTGAAGCGAGTCCGGCGCAGAAGTAAGAAAGAATTGCCACTCTACATGCGCAAGCATTCAGCGCCGGTGTGGATCGCGCAGGTGATACCGCCGCACTGCTCAGCTCCGCTTCTTTCTACTTTGGTGGCCGTTCGTCTCTAAACCGCTCCTACCAAATCGTATTGACCCCAGATTAGCATTTTAGGGGTCTTGCCAAGAGACCGGTAGGTCTCAGTTCCATCCACGATCCTTCGTTTCGCAATCTGATCTGAAAAAAGAGTTTAGCAGAGTACACAAATTTGGTAAGGTTTTAAAATTATCCAAACAACAGAGAGCCTGGAGGACGTTAAAACCCCATGAGCGACAACCTTATTCAACGCACCGATTCGGCCTACGCCTATCCACTGCTGATTAAGAACCTGCTTTTTACGCCAGTGGTCAACGCCCCGAAACAGGAAATCGTCTATCGGGGGTATTTCCGCTACGATTACCGCACCCTGCAAGAGCGAATCGCCCGCCTGGCCAACACGCTCGTCCGCCTCGGGGTCAAACCGGGAGATACCGTGGCCGTCATGGACTCTGACAGCCACCGCTACCTCGAATGCTTCTTCGCGGTTCCGATGATCGAGGCGGTGTTGCACACCATTAATATCCGCCTGTCACCGGAACAGATCCTCTACACAATCGACCACGCCGAAGATGACGTGCTCCTGGTCAACACCGAATTTTTGCCGATCCTGGAACAGATCAAGGGCCGCATCGACACGGTTAAGGAATACGTCCTGCTCCAGGACGGTAACCAGGCGCCGGAGACACACTTGCACTTCGCCGGTGAGTATGAAGCACTGCTCGCCGAAGCTGCGCCCGACTTCGACTTCTCCGATTTCGACGAAAACACCCGAGCTACTACTTTCTACACCACCGGCATGCCCAAGAGCGTCTACTTCAGCCACCGACAGCTGGTGTTGCATACCTTGGGGTTGTTGGCCGCTCTCGGCACCATGACCCGCCAAGGCAGCTTCCATCGCGAGGATGTTTACATGCCGATCACCCCCATGTTCCACGCACATGCTTGGGGGATGCCCTACGTCGCCACGACGATGGGCGTAAAACAGGTCTATCCCGGGCGCCACACTCCGGAATCTCTTCTTGAACTCATCGACCAGGAAGAGGTGACCTTCTCCCACTGCGTGCCTACCGCCCTGCATATGCTTTTAAAACATCCCGCGGTGGACAAGATCGACCTTTCCCGCTGGAAAGTCATCATTGGTGGTTCCGCGCTGCCCAAGTCTCTCTGCCTCGACGCCCTGGATCGGGGCATCGACGTCTTTACTGGCTATGGCATGTCCGAGGCCTGTCCACTCCTGACCCTAACTCAGCTCACCCCGGAGATGCTGAATATGGACGCGCAGGGGCAGGCGGAAATCCGCTGCAAGGCTGGACTGCCCATGCCCTTGGTTGACCTGCGGCTGGTAGACGAGGGGATGCTAGACGTACCCCGCGACAGCCATAACTCCGGTGAGATCGTGGTTCGGGCGCCCTGGCTAACCCAGGGTTATCTTAAGGACCACCGCAATTCCGAGAAACTCTGGCACGGCGGCTATCTCCACACCGGCGATCTGGCCAACATCGACGACGCCGGCTACGTCAGAATCACCGACCGCACCAAAGACGTCATCAAAGCCGGTGGCGAATGGATTTCCTCCCTGGAACTGGAAGACATCATCGCCCACCACGGAGCGGTCAGCGAAGTGGCGGTGATCGGCCAGCTAGATAACAAGTGGGGCGAACTGCCGCTGGCACTGGTCGTTTGCAAACCTGACGTTGATGTTAGCGAAAAGGAGGTCGTCACCCACGCTAAGGAGTTCTTTGAGAAGGGAATCCTGCCGAAGCAAGCCGTCCTGCTGCGGGTGAAGTTCGTCGATGCCATCGACAAGACGAGTGTCGGCAAGACCAATAAGCGGGCCCTTCGGGAGAAGCATTTATAATTTACAGACTTAGACAAAAAAAGAGGAGGGTCTGAGTGCCATTCAGACCCTCTTTTTTGGTGAGGTCAATTCCTGTTTGTAGTTAAGGAGAACAAAGGTTGACGTAAACCATTAATCGCGACGAAAACTTCATACCATGAACCATTTATCGTCCCATCGCGCTTGTCGCTTGCGAAACTTTCTAGCGTACTACGCGCCGAATATTAGACACCATTTTCGGATCATCTCATACAAAACGATACTGCTGCCCTCAGCCAGCAGGTCTTCGATGTCACGAAAACTTAGCGTGAATCGGTAGTAAAGCCAGACCGCGTAGCTGATAAATTCGGAAGGAAAGCGATAGCCATGGAAATTTGCTTCACTGTTCATAGCGGAATTATGGCAGATCGCTGATTAACTTGAAAAACCTACCGAAGTCCAGGGACCGATCGAATTGCAGGCGATTTACTTTACAATACGCATCCACACGACTGCTGCAAGCTGCAATGCCAGGGATACGTTTTTCAAGACACGCAGTAAATACCTGCAGCGCAACGCCTGCTGCACTTCGCATTCCATGCGCCGTTTGTCCCGACGCCGCGCACTCCTGCTGTGCTTGGGCACCGGCCCAATACTTCCCTGTATTGAGCGTTCAAACCTTCG
>JAAUXY010207510.1_pt1 | contig 19324 bp, 15 predicted proteins | sample 7278121 | NCBI WGS metagenome assembly JAAUXY01 (sample SAMN14350117, study PRJNA611818) | marine sediment metagenome | isolation source: surface marine sediment (1.8m) | place: French Polynesia: Moorea | collected 2018-08 | reverse complement strand
CTGTGTTATCCCGCGATGATGAGCGGGATCTTACACCTTATTTTATGAATATTGGGGAGTTCGTCAAATTGCTTCAAAATGCTCGCGTACTATCGTGTACGTTCCGCTATTGAAGCGATTTGCGCCTTGCTCTCAAACAAAATCTAACCCCTCTTCAATCAGTTTTGGTCTTAAAAGTATAGCTTATCTCCGGCAAAATCAGTTGGTTTTAAATCCCGCTAATTATCCAATTTTACTGCTAGTCTGTGGTAAAAAAATGAACAAATTGAAAAGAAGAAGTGCGTTGTTGTTAATTGTCCTGATGTTGGCGACGATGCTGCTATGGAGTTGTGGGGGCGTGGGGCAGGATAAGCCGGAATACTGGCCGACGCAAGGCTGGCGGACCGCCTCGCCTGAAAGCCAGGGAACGGACTCGGCCTTGTTGCTGGATATGCTGGAGGTCATCTGGCAAAATGATATTAAAATTGACAGTGTCCTGGTCATTCGCAATGGTTACATTGTGCTGGACGCCTACAGCTATCCGTTCGATACGGGCGATCGACAAAACATCTACTCCTGTTCCAAAAGCGTTACGTCGGCATTGATCGGCATCGCCATTGATAAAGACTATATAAAAGGCGTGTATCAGCCGGTCCTGGATTTTTTCCCGGAGCACACCGCACAAAATCTTGATTCCGACAAAGAAGCCATGACATTGGAGCATCTGCTGACCATGAGTTCCGGTCTGGATTGCCGGGATTCCTATCGCTATCGATGGATCGGTCTGGAAGAAATGAAGAACAGCCCTGACTGGGTGCAGTTTATGATTGATTTGCCCATGGCCAAAGAACCGGGAACGTATTTTGAATATTGTAACGGCGTTACCTTTCTGCTCTCGGCCATTTTACAGCAAAAAACCGGCATGGATGCGCTGTCTTTTGCCGAAAAACATCTATTTAAGCCTCTGGGTATTTCCGGGGTCACCTGGTCATCTAATCCTCAGGGGATTACCGTCGGCTTCGGCAGAATTCATATGCGCCCGCGCGACATGGCCAAATTCGGCTATCTTTACCTGAACAATGGGCTATGGGAGGATAAACAGATCATCTCCTCGCGCTGGATTAAGGACTCAACGCGCAAACATGCTGCCACAAAAGGGCTTATGGACTATGGCTATCAATGGTGGACAATGGGAACCGGTGCCTACACGGCCCTGGGTTATCATGGTCAGTTTATATTTGTCGTGCCGCATAAAAACATCGTAGCGGTATTCACCAGCAATTTGGCTCAAAGAGATATCTTTACCCCCTCTGTTTTGCTTCGCTCTCACATCATACCCTCGGTTAAGTCAGACAAACCGTTGCCGCAAAATACCGAGCTAGAAAAAGCCCTTCGAGATCTCATCACGCTCTGGCAGGAGGCCAGCCCCAGGGATCGAGGGAAAATCAGAGAAAAAGCCGACAAATCCCTTTCGGGTCTGCGGCCGGGAGAGTATGTTAACAAAGCGTATGGATTCTCGGTTCAATATGACCCCGAGCTGGTTATCACCGATCATAAACAGGAACCCGGAGTGATTTTCCGAAAAAAGGCGCCCCGGGGCCTGCCCATTTTTAGCGTTGCGGTGGGTGATATCCCTCAGGGACTGGAGCTTAAAGATACCGGAAATTATCTGTTGAATCTTTATCGGAAAAATCCGCAGGTTAAAAATCCTGATATTCGGAAGCAGGAAATCATCACGCTGTCGGATGGTACCCGGGCCAATTATGGTGAAATTAGCTGGCGCTATCGATCGTTTGACCTCGTAACCATGGCTGTCGGTGCCTATAAGGGTGATCAGTTTATCGGAATAACCGTTGTCGGCACCGACAAAATGCCCGATGGGTATCTGGCCGGTATGGCAAAATCATTAAAATTCAAAAATTAAAAGCGGTTTTGTATGGAAGAAGTTTATCAGTCTTTTTAAATGCCCTCCGGCCAAAGTTTGTATACCCTGTCGATGCATCTTGCCAACGCTGTTAATCCAAGACCAGGTCACGGCAATTAAATCAAAATGGAAAACGAAAAATCAAGAGAAGACAGCCGAAAATATTTCAGGACGTTTGGGAACTGTAAGCTCCCATACTGCATTGAGGTGGTGGCGCATAAAGAAGGTCAGCATGTGGTCATCGTTGGCGGCACCCACGGCAATGAGCCGGCAGGTGTCCGGGCCATGGTTGCGCTTCATCGGCAGTTGAAAAATGGCGAGATTAAATTGGCGCGTGGCAAAGTCAGCCTGCTGCTGGGTAACCCACACGCGTATCAGAAAGACCAGCGCTATGTCGACAGGGATCTGAATCGCAGCTTCGACGATCCCGGCGGCACGGCGCTTGAAGGTCGGCGGGCGGTTGAAATCATAAAATACTTAAACCGGAACAATGATATTATAGCGCTGCTGGATCTGCATTCAGTCAGCATCGGTGACTTTAAAATCTGTGTTTATGAAAAACAGAACCCCCAAAGCCTGGATTTGGCGCTCAACATCAGTAACCTTCATCTCCATTTTGCCTATCATCCTGAGCATATGCGCGGCACCCTGATCGAAGCCGCCGGCAAACAACACATCTGCGGATTAATTGTGGAATGCGGCAACCACGTATCCCGGCAGGGTGTCAACACGGCGCTTGCGCATATCCAGGCGTTGCTGGCCCATTATCATTTGCTGGAAAAGTCATTTTCAAGTGAAAGATCGATGCCCGAGACCATTACACAGTACGAAAGCATTCAATTCATAAAACCGGGAACCAATTTTAGATTCTTGATTGACGGGGTTAAAACCGGAACGAAATTGGCAAGCGGTCAGAAATTTGCTCGGGATGATCATGGATACCACGTGGCGCCACAGGATTGTTTTATTGTGGTGCCGTCTCTGATCGTGAAACCGACCGATGACGATGCAGGCTTTCTTTGTATAAGGAATCGTTTCGCCAGAAATGATTTGTAAAAACGCATCCCACCAACCGTCAGGCTTCATCCTGCTCTGTCAATTCAAGCCGGCCGGCAAAGAAACAGGCCACAAAATGCTTATTGTCAATTTCTCTGAATTCCGGTTCTCTGTGGCTGCAAATGTCTTTGGCAAAAAGGCAGCGCGGGTGAAAGCTGCAGCCGGGCGGGGGATCGATGGGGCTGGGGACGTCGCCCTTTAGAATGATCCGTTCATTGCTTTTTAGCGCCGGATCAGGGATGGGCACTGCCGATAAAAGGGCCTGGGTATACGGGTGAAGGGGCTTTTTGTAAAGGATTTGGCTGGGGGCAAACTCTACGATTTTACCCAGATACATGACCGCTACACGATCACTGACATGTTCCACCACACTTAGATCATGGGATATGAAAAGATAGGTCAGTTTGAACTCATCCTGCAGATCCTTGAGTAGATTAATCACCTGGGCCTGTATCGAAACGTCCAGCGCGGACACGGCCTCATCGCAGACGATCAGTTTGGGTTGAAGTGCCAGCGCTCTGGCGACCCCGATTCTTTGCCGCTGGCCACCGGAGAATTGGTGGGGATAGCGTCGCATATGCTCTTTGCGCAAGCCGACCACCCGCAGCAGCTCGAGTACCCTTTCTTCTCGTTTTTTTCTGCTTCGCATCCCGTGGACCAGCAAAGGCTCACCAATAATATGCGAGACGGTTTTACGCGGGTTGAGCGAAGAGAACGGATCCTGGAAGATGATCTGCATTTTTTCGCGCAAGGCCTGCATTTTATTCTTATCGTAACTGAGAATGCTTTCACCTTCGAAATAGATTTCACCAGAAGTCGGCTCTTCCAGACGCAGAATCGCACGGCCGAATGTGGTTTTACCACAGCCGGATTCACCCACCAGCCCCACGGTTTCGCCCTCATCAATGGTCAGACTGACGCCGTCAACGGCTTTGACCGCGGCGACCTCTTTCATCAAAACGCCGCCTTTGATGGGGAAATATTTAACAATATTGCGGGCCTCCAGTAAGGCCGTTCCCGTTGCGTGCGAATCAGGCATATTTCAAACACCTTACGAAATGATTATTTGAAACCTCATACATTTTGGGCTCTATTTGATGGCAGTCGTTAAACACATCCGGGCAGCGGTCGCTGTACAGACAGCCGGAAGGCAAATTGAGCAGAGACGGCACAACGCCGGAAATGGTTTTCAGGCGGACATCTTTCGTTTCTCTGCCCAACACCGGGATGGATTGCAGCAAACCGACGGTGTATGGATTTTGGGGGTTGGCAAAAATGGTTTTCACGTCTGTGTATTCCATGACCTTGCCGGCATACATCACGGCTACATTCTGCGCCATCTCGGCAATGACGCCCAGATCATGGGTGATAAACAGGATGGATGCACCTGTTTCCGTTTTGAGTTTGTTCATTAAATCGAGAATCTGAGCCTGGATGGTTACGTCCAGAGCGGTGGTGGGCTCATCGGCGATCATTAACTTCGGATTGCAGGCCAGCGCCATTGCTATCATTACCCGCTGTCGCATGCCACCGCTCATCTGATGCGGATAGTCGGAAAGCCGCGTTTCGGCGGCCGGGATGCCCACCAGTTGAAACATTTCGATCACGCGCTCACGTGTTTCGCTGCGGGACAGTCCCTGGTGCAGGCGGATGACTTCTGCGACCTGGTCGCCGACCGGGAAAACCGGGTTAAGGGATGTCATCGGTTCCTGGAAAATCATGGAGATGCGGTTGCCCCGAATTTTGCGCATCTGCAATTCGGTGAGCTCCAGCAGCTTCCTGCCGTCAAATAAAATCTCACCGCTTTCAATTTTCCCCGGCGGATCGGGTATGAGCCGAATAATGGAATGGGCGGTAACGCTTTTGCCGCAACCGGACTCGCCCACCAATCCGAGTGTCTCTCCGGACTTGATCTTCAAACTGACATTGTCAACGGCTTTGGCCACATACTTGCGAACATAGAAATAGGTTCGCAGGTTATTTATTTCCAGCAGGGTATTGTTTTGCATAAAGGCAAATCTTAATCTCTGAGCCGGGGGTCCAGAGCGTCTCTGAGACCGTCGCCCAGGAGGTTAAAGCCCAGAACGGCGAGAAGAATCGCCAATCCGGGAAATGTCATTACCCAGGACGCCCGCAGAATCAAGGCGCGGCTTTTGGCAATCATGGCGCCCCATTCCGGTGTGGGTGGCTGGGCGCCCAATCCCAAAAAGCTCAAGGCCGCCATATCCAGGATGGCCGATGCAAATCCCAGGGTGGTCTGAACAATTAACGGGCCAAGGCAATTGGGTAAGATGGCGATAAAAATTATGCGAAAATCGCGGGCACCAATGGCACGCGCGGCGCTGACATAGTCCTTTTCACATTCTTCCAGTACACTGCCGCGCACAATGCGCGCAAAACGCGGAATATAGGTGATGGCAATGGCAATCATGGCATTCTGTAGACTGGGCCCCAGGTAGGCCACGACCACGATGGCCAGCAGAATGTACGGGAAGGCCAGGATAATATCCATGATCCGCATGATGATGCTGTCCCGGAAGCCTTTGTAATAGCCGGAGATGCATCCCAGGATAATGCCGCAGGAAAATGCGAGTCCGACGCTGATGACGGCCACAAGCAATGAAACGCGCGCGCCGTATATCAGGCGTGACAGGATATCGCGGCCCAGGTCATCGGTGCCCAGAATATTTTTCCAGGTGCCGGTCTCATGCCAGACCGGGGGTTTGAGTTGATCGTAAAGCGAATTTTCAATGGGGTCGTGGGGGCTTATATAAGGGGCGAAGATGGCACAGAGGATAAAAATCGTAATAATGACCAGCCCCAGCACGGCGGTCTTGTTGCGCCACAGCTGACTGATCTGGTCAAAAAACGGATGCCGGTCTTCCGGATTTTTTTTGGGTTTGTCGCTTTTCATATTAAAGTGTGTTTCGTATTTAGTGTTTTGTGTTTAGTCATTTGTAGTCACGTTTTCAAACACCAAATACTAAAAACTATTCACTAAACACCCAGCTATTTCACACTGATGCGTGGATTAATAATGGCATACATGACATCCACACAGAGGTTAATGACAACAAAGATGGTGGCGATAAACAGGGTGCCGCTGCGGATGACCATATAGTCCCGTTGCATCACGGCGTCGTACATCCACTTGCCGACACCGGGCCAGGCAAAGATGGTCTCCGTCAGAATCGCTCCGCCCAAAAGCACCCCGAACTGAAGACCGATGGTGGTGACCACCGGGATCAGCGCGTTTCTGAGGGCGTGTTTGTAAATCACGATAAACTGTGAAAGTCCCTTGGCTTTGGCTGTTTTGATATAATCCTGGCGCAGCACCTCCAGCATCGAAGAACGGGTCATGCGGGCAACGATTGCCGTTGGAATCGTGCTCAGGGTAACCGCCGGCATGATGATGTGCCAGAGCGCATCCCGCAGGGCCGCCCAGTTGCGGGTTAAGATGGCATCCAGGATATAGAAATTGGTAATGACCTCCAGGTCGATACCCACACTCAATCTGGAGGACATGGGCAACCAGCCCAGATTGAGAGCAAATATGAGCATAAACACCAGCCCCAGCCAGAAAATAGGCATACTGACCCCCGCCAGGGCTCCGAGCATGCTGAGGTAATCAAATATGGAGTATTGTTTGGTGGCGGAGATAATGCCGAGGGTCATGCCGGCAATACAACTGATAAATAGAGCCACAATGGAGAGCTCGATGGTGGCCGGAAAGCGGTGTTTGATCTCGATCCAGACTTGCTGGCGCGTCCAGATGGTTTCGCCCAGATCGCCTTTCATCAATTGTTTCAGGAACACCACGTATTGGACATGCAGCGGCTTGTCGAGTCCCAGATGCTCGCGGATTTGCTGCAGCGCTTCTTCCGAGGCGCGTTCTCCCATCAGCAATTCGGCCGGATCCCCCGGTGTAAAATGAAGCATCAGAAACACCAGGATAGACACACCCAGCAGGGTGGGGATTAATACGAATATTCTGCGGATGATATAAGAAAGCATGGAGAGTTATGGTATTGGACCGTCTATATTACGTTTCTACGGCTATCTTCAGATGCCAGTGGATGATCAGCACAAAATAGCATCTCCCCCCTTTGAGGTCTAATTTTTTATACTAAAAACCATCCGGTGTAAACAAAAAAGGGAAAGAGGATAGGCCTCTTTCCCTTTTTTTCAGATCGAATAACAATACAACATGTTTACTTCATCCAAACGTTTTTCATTCGGACAGAGCCGGTTGGATGCAGTTTGAAGTCCACAACATTTTTGCGCGCCGGCCAGATGACTGTAGAGTGCGCCACACTGACCACCGGGACTTCATCATAAATCAGCTTTAACGCTTTTTTGTAAATTTCAGCACGTTTGTTCTGGTCAATGGTCTGTTTTCCCTGTGTCATAAGATCATGATATTCTTTGTTGTGCCACTGGGTTCTGATGGATGATGATGCCAGACCATCGAAGAGGACCGCCAGAAAATTATCCGGATCGCCGTTGTCGCCGGTCCAGCCCAGCTGAAACAGATCCATATCCTCGGGTTGTTCGCGCTGACGCTTCAGATAGGTGCCCCATTCGTAGCTGACAACTCTGGCTCTGATGCCGATTTTGGCGAGGTCACCGGTCATGGCCACCCCGATTTTCATTCCATCCGGATTATAGGGTCTGGGAACCGGCATGGACCACAGGGTAATTTCCGGTAATCCTTTGCCTTCCGGGAATCCGGCTTTGGCCAGTTCAGCCTTGGCGAGTTCAACATCGTATTTAAATCCGGGGATTTGCTTGTTATAGCCCCACATGGTGGGCGGAATGGGATTTTTCGCAACCTGGCCCATACCCTGGTACAGATTGTCTACGATCGCCTTGCGGTTGATGGCATGTGCGATTGCTTTGCGCAGATGCTTGTTGCTCTTCCAGGGCTCCTTGGTGTGGTTGAAGGAAAGGTAGCCGATATTCATGCCCGGCTGGGTGGGAAGCCACAAGTTTTTATCCGCCTTGGCCAGCTTCACATCCGCCGGATTGGGAAACTGGCAGATATGGATGCTGCCGGCCTTCAGTTCCAGAAAACGCACCGAGTTTTCCGGGATGGAACGAAAGACGACTTTGTCGAGATAGGGTCCGCCGGATTTATCCCAGTAGTTTTTGTTTTTTTCAAGGATGATGCGATCGTCCTTGACCCATTTGACGAATTTAAACGGACCGGTTCCCACCGGGTTACGCAAAAACTCCTTGGGATTTTTCATAAAGGCGGTCGGGCTGATGATGTCGGCAAAGTCCATGCCCATATTGGCCAGAAAGGGTGCCTCGACTCTTTTGAGCTTGAAGACAACCGTATACTCGCCGGTGGCTTCGATGGAGCCGATGGTATCATCCATCTCCATGGAAACCCAGTATTCGGGCGTGCGATCCTGTGCCGGGATTTTCCAGCCTTTGCCGTGATATTTGAGATTGCGGTCTTTCATCATACGGCCAATGGAGAAAACCACCGCATCGGCATTGAATGGCGTTCCATCGTGGAACTTGACGCCCTTGCGAAGCTGAAAGGTATAGGTTTTGCCATCTCCAGAGATCTTCCAGGATTCGGCCAATCCGGGCTCCAGCGCGGTGGACTCATCCTTATATGCAACCAGCGCTTCGTACAGGTTGTCGCAGATCATAAACGAGTTGCCGTCGGTTTCATAGGCCGGGTCCAATCCGACACTGTCACCGCCGCGGCCGAAGATCAGGGTTCCCCCATGCTTGGGCGCGGCCAACACCATGCCGGCACACATGAAAACAAACAGGGTTGATAGTAAAATGATTTTTTTTAACATACGTCCCCCCTTCTTTTGTTGATTAACATGTTTCTGAAAATACACCTCTTACCAAAAGACGATGCTCAACGATAATCAAGACCCAGATTGAATGTAAATGAGTCAACAGACAGATTTCACCTGATCCTTTATAGAACCGATACGCTTTTGAGGTCAAGTGTAAAAAGAGAATTGATAGTTTACTATACATATGGATTTCTGTCTGTTGAAGACAATTAATTAAAGAGAATTATGATGTGAATTTTTGCGCAGCCTGAATCAAATCCGATTTTCTTCGACAGCGTGGCAGGCCACATACGTCTCGGATTCCAGCTTGATAAGTCTCGGGATTTCGCGCATACAGCGTTCATTCGCATAAGTGCAGCGTCCGTGGAAAACACAGCCCGAGGGAAGGTTGATGGGGGTTGGGACCTCGCCTTTGAGTTTCAAATGCTTGGGTTTCTGAACACCGAGTTCCGGAATGGCGCTCAACAGGGCCTGGGAGTAGGGGTGACGCGGTTGTTCGTAAAGCGTTTGGGTCGGCGCCAGCTCACAGATGGTACCCAGATACATGACGGCCACACGGGTGCTGATGTGTTTGACGACCGAAAGGTCATGGGTAATAAACATATACGTCAGACCCCGCTTTTCCCGGGCCTCCATCATCAGGTTTAAAATCTGGGCCTGAATGGAAACATCCAGTGCGGAGACCGGTTCATCGGCCACAATAAATTCGGGATCAACCATCAGGGCCCGGGCGATGCTGATCCGCTGTCTTTGACCGCCGGAAAATTCATGTGGATAGCGCCCGGCCCAGGCAGGATCCACGCCGACCTGGCGCATTACTTCGGCCACTTTGTCTTTGGCTTCCTGAGCGGTGATGGATTTATTGTGAAAGTTGACCGGCTCCGCCAGAATCTTATTGACCGTCATGCGCGGGTTCAAAGATGCATACGGATCCTGAAATATCATTTGCATTTTTTTGCGAAAAGGCAGCATCTGCTGGGGGCTCAATTGATCGATGCGTTGATCCTGATAGCGTATTTCACCGCTATTGGGCGGATACAATCCCAGAACAGCCCTGGCCAGGGTCGACTTTCCGCAACCGCTTTCCCCTACCACCCCTAATGTTTCCTGGGGCATGATCCGAAAACTGACCGCATTAAGGGCTTTCACCGTAGTTTTTTTGCGAACGATTCGTCCGCTCACCACTGCCAGCTGGTCCAGCAAACCACCGGAAATATCGAAGTGTTTGACAAGCTCTTTTACGGATAACAGACTGTTGTTTACTTCCATTGCTGAGAGTTTCGAGTAGCCTTTCCTAAAATAAAATTGCTTATTTGATCATATGACATGAAACCAGGCGATCCTGTTGCTCCTTGCTGATCAGGGCCGGCACTTCCGTGCTGCAAATCGAATCGCTGATTGTGCAGCGTGGATGAAACGCACAGCCCGGGGGTATTTCCGTCAGGTTCGGCATCATGCCGGGGATCTGATTTAAACGCGCACCCGGTGGAATGATACCGGGCAATGCCTTGATCAAGCCCTGGGTATAGGGATGTTTGGGATCCTGCACGACGGACTGGGTGGATCCGCTCTCCACGATTTTGCCCGCATACATGACAACGATGTTTTCCGTTATCTGAGAAACGACCCCCAGATCATGCGTGATCAGGATCAAACCCATTTTTTCAGATTCACATAATTCCGAAAGCAAATCCATGATTTCGGCCTGTATGGTGACATCCAGCGCGGTGGTCGGCTCGTCCGCGATGATCAAACCGGGATTGGTCAGCAACGCCGTGGCGATCACAATTCGCTGCCGCATTCCACCGGAGCACTCGTGGGGGTACTGCTGCAATCTTTTTTCGGGAGATGGAATATGGACTTTTTTTAATTTCTCCAGGGCAATGTCCAGTGCATCGGCTTTGCTGACATCCTCATGGGCCAGCACGGTTTCGGTCATCTGGGTGGCAATCGTGAGAACCGGATTCAACGTCATCATGGGGTCTTGGAAAATCATGCTGATGCGGTTGCCGCGAATGGCGCGCATCTGTTCTTCGGACAGGCGATTGAGCTCCTGGTTTTCAAACAGAATCTTTCCCCCGGAAATATAACCGGGCCTGCTGATCAGATTGATAATGGCAAAACCGGTTACCGACTTGCCGGCGCCGCTTTCGCCCACGATGCCGAGGCGCTCGCCTCTGTCCAGGGAGAAGCTGATACCGTCGATAGCGGTTAATTCACCTGACCACAGAGCAAATTTGACTTCCAGATCTATCACGTCGAGCAGGTGACCCATGCGTATGCGCCTACTCCTTATCCTTTATAAAGTTTAGGGTTAAGGACATCCCGCAGCCAGTCTCCCAGCAACAAAACTACCAGGAGAAAAATAACCAGCAGGACACCGGGGAAAAAGGTAATCCACCAGGACCCGCTGAAGATGTATTCAAAGCCGGATCGAATCAGAGACCCCAAAGACGGTTTGGTGATAGGCATGCCAAGTCCCAAAAATGAAAGGGCGGCCTCACTCATAACCGCATTGGCCACCTGAATGGTCGAAAGCACCAGAACCGGAGTGAGGGTATTTGGCAGAATGTGTCGGAAGATGATTCGCCAGCCGCTGAGGCCGATTACCCGGGCGGCCTCGACGTACTCTTTGTTTTTCTCGCCCAGCACCGACGCCCGCACGGTGCGGGCATACTTGGGCCATTCGGACATCCCGATAATAATGATCAATAAGGGGACGGCCAGCTCTTCCCAGCGTCCGACACCAAAAGCCAGTTTAAAAATGGCACTGGTAAAGATGGCCACGATGAGATAGGGGATTGAAAATTGAATATCAGCGATGCGCATTAAAAATGCATCCAGCTTCCCCCCGAAATAACCGGCCAGCAGGCCCACCAGAATGCCGAGCAAAGACTGGAACAAAACCGCACCCACGCCGATGATCAGCGAAACCCGCAGGCCGAAAATCATGGTGCTGAGCAGATCGCGTCCCTGGATGTCGGTTCCGAGCAGGAATTTTTCGTTGCCGTTTTCCATCCAGGCCGGCGGGGTTTCGGCATCCAGGATATCAATGGTTGCCGTATCGTAGGTGTCATGCGGCACCACCACCGGGGCCAGGATACTGATCACCACCAGAACCGACAGCATGCAAAAGCTTCCAATCGCGATCGGATCCTGTTTGAAATTGTAAAACAGATACGAATTTTTAAAACGTTGCCAGGTGTTCATTTCCTACCTGCAATTCTAACCGTGGGATTGACAAATCCATAGACAATATCAACGACGGTATTGATGACCACAAAAATGGCACCCACCACAACCAGATAGGCCACCAGCAGAGAGGTATCCGAGCGCTCCACCGCCTCGATAAACATGAATCCCATCCCCTGCCAGTTAAAAACCGATTCGGTCAATATGGTAAAAGCCATCAGAATTCCCAGCTCGACGCCGAATATGGTAATCACCGGCAGCAGCGTATTTTTAAAGGCGTGGATAAACCAGACACGCTCGCGGCGCAGGCCCTTGGCCCAGGCAAACTTGATGTACTCGGTTTCCAGGATTTCCATCATCTCGGCCCGCACCAGCCGGATAAAAAGCGGCAGCATGATCGATGAAAGCGATATGCTGGGCAGGATAAGGTGTTTGATTCCGTCCCAGGTAAAAAAGCCGCTTTCCCAGCCCCAGATATTGACGGTTTCGCCGCGCCCGTAGGATGGCAGCCAGCCGAGTTCGACGCTGAAAAAATAGATAAACGCAATGGCGGTCAGAAACACCGGAACCGCAACACCGATGGTGCTGACGGCCATTATGATTCGTGAAAACCAGCTTTTGGGGTAGATGGCAGCATAAACGCCCGCCGGAATGGATACCACAATCAGGATGAGGGCTGTGACGATCACCAGCTCGAGCGTTGCGGGGGCTTTGGAGATGATGACCTCCAGCGCCGGTTTTTTATAAAAAAAGGACAGCCCCAGATCTCCTTTGCAGGCGTTTTTTACAAATCGGAAATATTGGATATAGAAAGGATCGTTGAGGCCCAATTGATCACGGATGACGGCTCTCTCAGCCGGCGTGACCCTTTCTCCCACCAGATCGCGAACCGGGTCACCGATCGAATGCTGGATCGAAAATCCCACCAGGCTGATCACCAGCATCACAAAAACAGCTTGAATGATCCGTCGGATGATAAATGCAAACATCGTTGGCCTTTTTAGAATGTGAATTGAATCGGTGCCTTTTAATACGACCAATGGCGGGGCAGGTCAAGAGGGAAAAAGACGAGAAATACGAAGATGAATTCATAATGATAGGTTTGTTGCCGGAATGGGAAAAAGCGTAAGCCCGTCTAAAGGAAAAGGGGCAGGTGATCGTTTAAAAACAACCACCCGCCCAGTTTTTCTTTTCATTGTCCGTCTGCCCGAGCCAATCAGGGCAGCCGCAACGGGTTGCAGCTCTCTTTCGAATTGGCAGTAAGCCTTGGACAACCTTTTTGCTATTTGATGACCAGATCCCCTAAATAGGGAAAGTTCATGGTATTAACAATTGGCTTAATCATGACGTTGTTTTTACCGGCATAGGAATGGTTCTGCCAGTGAAAAGGTACAAACGCAGCCTCATCGTACAGGATCTGTTCGATTTGCTGCAGAATTTTGGTGCGTTTTTGCAGATCTGTTTCGCTCTGCGCCGCCATGGTCAGCTCATCGATCTTCGAGTTGCAATAATTGCCGCTGTTGTACTGGCCGTATCCGGTTTCCTTGTTGGGGCACATTCCCAGAAATTCGGTGAAATTGCCGGAATCTTCCGTGTCTGAATGCCAGCCGATCATCTGGATATCGGCTACCTGGGCATCAAACTCATCCCAGTACTGGGCCTTGGGCATGGTTTTCAGGCTGACCTTGATGTTAATTTTGGCCAGCATGGATACCACCGCCTCGGCGATCTTTTCATCGTTTACATAGCGATTGTTGGGTGCAATCATGGTCACTTGAAAACCCTTTTCCAGACCGGCTTTTTTCATAAATGCCTTGGCTTTTTTGAGGTCGTAGCGGGGCTTGAGTGCCGGGTTGAACCCCATGTAGCCCTTGGGGCCTTGCTGACCGGCCGGGGTTGCGGTGCCCTTCATAATTTTTTGGGCAATCCCGACATTATTGATGGCGTGCACAATGGCCTGTCGAACATTAACATTTCTGAATTCGGCCCGGCGCTTCTGGTTCAATTGGACCGTGATGATGCGGCCACCGGAATAGGTTACCAGCTTGACTTTGGAATCTTTATCGACCCGCTGAAAATCCTGCGGCGGTACCGGCGAAATGAAATCCACATCACCGGAGAGCAGTGCGGCCACCCGGGTGGCATCTTCTTTGATCGGTGTCAGCACAATCTTGCTCACATTGCCGGGTGAATCTTTGTCCCAGTAATCGGCAAATCTTTCAAAAACATACTTGGCGCCCTGTTCCCATTCAACCACCTTGAAAGGACCGGTACCGGAACTATTTTGCAGCGCAAATGAAGGACCTATTTTAACGACCGCGTCCTTGGGCTGGCCGGTGGCATCCTTGCCGGAATAAAATTTGCTGTCCAGCGGGAAGATATAGGTGGCCATGTTGATCAGCAGCGCGTAGGGTTTTTTGGTCTTGATATCAACGGCGTGATCGTTGACAACCTTGCAGCTTTCAAACGGTTCAAAGAGCCCCTTGAAATCTTCGCTTTTATAGAAGCGTTCAAAGGTAAATTTTACGTCCTTGGCGGTAAATGGATTGCCGCTGTGGAATTTGACGCCTTTGCGCAGATGAAAACGCATGGTCAGGTCATCGATGCGCTCCCAGCGCTCGGCCAGGCGGGGCTCAAAGCTCATATCCTGTGCGTAGCGAACGAGCGGATCAAATGTCCAGTGTGAATATTGCAGCATCCCTCCTGATAATTGGACCTGCGGGTCCTGTGATACCGGGCCGGCATCCAGCCCCAATTTTAACGTTTTCGCACCGGCCATTGTTCCCAGCGAAAACAGCATCAAAATGGCAAAACCAAAGATTACAAATTTTTTCATAACGCCCTCCTTTTGTTATGTCTTTTCTCCTGTGTGGGTCCTTGATAAGAAAAGAGCAGTGTTTATAAGCGCGTAAAAATGATTGCTATCGAAGATAAGATATATGTGAGTGGTAAGCATAGGTCAAGTTAGAAAATCAAAATGGATAGTTAACTATACATATGGGTTTCTGCCTGGGCCGAACACTTATTTGAATGGATTATATTCCGGCGCTTTATACAGAAGATCTTTATTCTCCAAAATGTCGGGTTTGTAAACTTTATCAACCCAATCCTGCGGAGCGACCTCCTCAAAGGCCACCGAAACCGATTTTTCTTCACATTTTGCGATGGTGACAACGTCTTTTACAATTTCCTTTGTCAACTGCTTTTTCTGCGCATCGGATCTTCCGGGATAAAGCTTTATTATGACATGTGGCATTGAACTTCTCCTTTTAAAACATGACTATTTGAGCGGTAAGCAAGTTTTTCCCTGCAATCCATTTGACATCGAGCACAAGCATTTCTAGTTAAGGTCAGAGCACCCACCCGGGGTTCATCAAAAAAAGCGGGCAGAAAAACTTCCTGGCCCCTTGAATTATTTCTTTGAAAGCAGCTTTTTTGACCTAATAAAAAATGTATCAAGCAACTCATAGAGTTTGTAGACGCTGTCAATATTGAGGTGCTCATGGGCAGAATGCTGGCTCATATCGCCATCGGCTCCCCAAACGATTCCGTCTATTTTGTGTGCGGATAAAAACCGGGCATCGCTGGCACCGTCTTCGAAACCGACCACGGTATCTTTTGAAATTTCCAGAAGCAGATCCAGGTAGGGGGATGCACCGCTCTGAAAAAGAGGTTCTTTTTTCTCGACGATCAGCTCCCCTTTGATTTCATTTTGGATATTTTTAAAAAGTGCTTCCATATCGTCTTCTTCCGTATAACGGATATCGAACAGAGCTTCGGCATAATCCGGGACCTGGTTGCTTGCTTTGCCACCTTTAATTAGACTAAAATTCAAGGTACGATGCCAGTGATCGGGAGCTGATAGTTCAAAGTGTTTTTTCAGTATGTGGAAATCGTCGATCAGGTTTTCAATCGCATTTTCGCCCAGCCACGGCCGGGCGCCGTGGGCAGTTTTACCTCTGGCAGCCAGTTTCAGCCTAACGACCCCTTTTTCCTTGGTGACAATTTTTTCTGTACTGCCGCCGTCTAAAGCAATGCAAAATTCGGCCTTAATTTGCGGCAGTGCTTTGCGGGCCCCGTTGGCGCCACCGACTTCCTCATCCGCGGTGATCAATACACCAAACGGCAGATCGTTTTGACTTTTGCCTGTATTTTTTAATCGCTGCAGATATTTTTTTACAAAGACCAGTGACAGTGCGACCGCATATTTATCGTCGATACTGCCCCGTCCATAAAGGGCATTATCTTTGATGCGCGGTATGAACAGATCATCAGCTCCATCCACCACATCGATGTGGGACATCAGCAGGATGGGCACAACATTATTTTCGGGCATAACGATAATCGAAGGGATGTGATTAAAATCCAGCCGCCGATATTTGGCGCCGCATGTGTTTAAATACGCTTCGATAAACGATGTGCAGCGTTGAATTTCGCCGGGTTCAGATTGGGTGGTTTTAAATCGAATTAGATCTTCTGTCAGTTTTACAATTTCTTCCATCGAAGTTATCCTGGTCAACGGGTTGACGGTTAAGGAAAATGAACCAATATTGCTTGATGATTGTGGAAATATAGAGAAAGAATAAAAGTGTCAAGTTGCAAACAAATAATGATCGGGATGAGTTGATTATTTCTGATTTATTTGGTTTAAAAAATGTAACGATCGTTGCGGCGGTATCATAGATTATTAACGGTTATCGGGTTATTGAAATGTTCTTGGAGCAGGAGTGGTGTAGATGACTCTGGCAGCTGTTGTTTCGATTTTTATTTTGGCTCTGGCGGCACCGGGACTGCATCGGTTGATGCCGCGATGCTCAGGCTGGGTTCTGAGTCTTTTGCCGCTGGCCCTGACGTGTTTTTTCGCTGCGAAAGTGCCACAGATTATTGATGGCCTGGTAATCATTGAATTTTATGAATGGGTTCCCACTCTGGGCGCCACCTTGACGATTTACCTGGACGGGCTCAGCCTGCTCTTCTCCTTGCTGATTTGCGGTGTGGGCGGTCTGATTGTGATTTACGCCGGGGGGTATCTGGCCGGCCATCCCCATCTCGGTCGATTCTATACCTTCTTTCTTTTTTTTATGGCCTCCATGCTCGGCCTGGTTCTGGCCGGCAACCTCATCAGCTTGTTTGTCTTCTGGGAATTGACGAGCATCAGTTCTTATTTTCTGATCGGATTTGACCATCAGCGGGAATCTGCCAGAACCGCTGCTTTGCAGGCCTTGCTGGTTACCGGTATCGGCGGACTTGTTCTCTTGGCCGGTTTTCTCCTGGTTGGCTGGGTGGGCGGCAGCCTGGAATTAAAAGATCTGCTCACACGCGGAGATATCATTCGCGATCATGGTCTGTATCTTTCAATTCTGGTGCTGGTGTTTTTAGGCGCATTCACCAAATCGGCCCAGGTGCCGTTTCACTTCTGGCTGCCGTCGGCCATGGAGGGACCCGCACCGGTAAGTGCCTTTCTGCACTCGGTGACAATGGTAAAAGCCGGCGTTTATCTGCTGCTGCGATTCACTCCTGTGTTAGGCGGAACAGAGGTCTGGCAGCTGTCGCTTACCTTATTTGGCGGCGTGACGATGGTCACCGGTGCCCTCATGGCCCTGGTCCAGTCTGACTTCAAACTTCTTTTAGCCTATACAACGGTTAACGGCCTTGGCACCCTGGTATTTTTAACAGGGCTCGGCACCCCGCTGTCGATTCAGGCAGCGATCGTCTTTTTGGTGGTGCACGCGCTCTACAAAGGGTCGCTGTTTTTGTCTGCCGGCGTTGTGGATCATGAAACCGGAAGCCGTGATTTGGGCCGCCTTACAGGCATTTCACGGCGGCTGCCCGTTATTACGTGTGCGACCCTGCTGGCGGCGGTCTCCATGGCCGGACTCCCGCCCCTTTTGGGTTTTGTCGGCAAGGAGCTGATCTATGAGTCCATTCTGGGGGCTTCCGGTCTTAAATGGATGTTTGGTTTCGTTGCTGTTTTGGCAAATGCAGTACTGCTGGCAGCGGCCGGAATTATCGTTATTCGGCCTTTTTTTGGGGCCTCGGAGGCGCCGCGCAAACACGCACACCCCATCGGTTTTGACCTCCGACTGGGGCCGATTGTACCGGCGCTGTTGGGATTAATTCTGGGACTGTTTCCCGCTCTGCTGGCGTTTTCCCCGGTATCCGGTGCCGTATCCGCTGTTCTGGCACGTCCGGTGAGCATTCATCTGGCGCTGTGGCACGGATTTACCCCCATGCTTGCATTGAGTGCCTTAACCGTTATCAGCGGCATCGCAATATACATGATTCATAAGGGTTTGCGTAATTTTGCGCAGCGCCATACCCAACTGGTAGCATGGGGACCGGCTGCAGGATATTTCTGGCTGTTGGATAAATTAAAAGCGCTGGCGGGCTGGCAGACACGGGTTTTGCAAAGCGGATATTTGCATCATTATGTAACGGCGATAATTTTAACAACCCTTTTACTGGTCAGTTTTACCCTCTTTAAAAAAGGCGGCTTTCAAATCTCGCTGGGATTTGGCGATATTCGACTCTTTGAATTGATCATCGCTCTGCTGATGCTGGCCGCAGCCTTCGTGACCGTATGGGTGCCGTCGAGAATCGGTGCCATTGTTGCCATGGGCGTCATCGGGTATGGGTTGGCGCTAATTTTTGTGGATTTCGGCGCACCGGATTTGGCCATGACGCAGTTTTTGATTGAAACCATGACGGTCATTCTTTTTGTCTGGGTGATTTATCGGCTGCCAAAATTAGAAGGTTCTTCTCCTCGGCCGCGTCTGATGAGAAATGCGCTGATTGCGGTTGCCAGCGGGACAGTGATGTCTCTATTGGTACTTGTGGCACTCAGTGTTCAGGAGGGATCCCGTCTTTCCGGGTTTTTTGCAGAAAACAGTTATCTCCTGGCCCACGGCCGCAACATCGTTAATGTGATCATCGTCGACTTTCGCGCAATGGACACCCTGGGAGAAATCACGGTTTTATCCATAGCCGGTGCCGGGGTTTATACGCTGCTGAAACTGAAACCGGAGGACAGTCAAGAAATTAAAATGAGCTAAAATGAGCTAAAATGATCTAAAATGACTAAAATTAAATTATTGCTAATTATCATCTGTACTTAAAATGATAGAATCCATTAATTTTAGGCATTTTAGGCAATTTAAAATTTAGGCAATTGCTGCAATATCGCTATGATATTAGTGATATGGAATTGCACTTTATTAAAACATCGAAACCAAATAAAGGGTTACGCAATGCCATCGGTCATTCTTTCCACAGCAACACGAATTTTAATGCCCATGCTGCTTCTGTTTTCAGCATTTATTCTTTTTCGCGGCCACAACCTGCCGGGGGG
>JAAUXY010053350.1_pt1 | contig 19326 bp, 21 predicted proteins | sample 7278121 | NCBI WGS metagenome assembly JAAUXY01 (sample SAMN14350117, study PRJNA611818) | marine sediment metagenome | isolation source: surface marine sediment (1.8m) | place: French Polynesia: Moorea | collected 2018-08 | reverse complement strand
TAAAACAGTGCTAGGGTCGCTTTGATCAGAGGAACTCTGGCTTCAAGTGCGCTTCCCAAAGAGCGCTTGCTTGCGGGTAGAGGTATGTGCGACGTTGATGCCAACAGGCAGAGAAATGGGAAGAAGAACAGAACTCACACTCAAAGACATCGCCATCCTGCTCGATGGCGTTGAAGTGCCCGATGCCACGGCAAAGCGACTAGCGCCGTTCCTGCGCCAGGATCCCCGGCTAGAGGAAGAGGGCGCCGAACTCGAGCAAATGGTTCAGGATGCCGGCATCAGTGCAGAACAGCCCGAGCGCTTCACGACGGCTTTGACCAATGACCGCGACTTCCGAAAACTGCTGACGGCACCGGAATGGGAGCGGCCGGATGAGGTGCTGGATCCTGAAGCCGGCTTCAGTGCTCACGAGTTGCTCCGCATTGCTCAAGCACGGCTAGCTCGATCCCCGAACCCGTTGCTGGGAGAAGTGAAACAGAAGCTCGAGCGCGCCGTCACGTTGGAACGAGCCGTAGAGAAGCTGATGGACGTCTTCGTCCAGGAGCTGTTGCGCCTGCCTGGCGCTCAGGCGAAGGCTTCCATGGCTGAGATGGAGCGCCGCTATCGTGACCGCGTAGAGGCTCTTCAGGAAGAAACGCCGGCCGACGAGCCGTGATGCCGACTCCCGAAGATCTGGCAGTGTTCGTCGGGGATCTCGAGGACGAACTGTTGCTGCCGGCCTTGTGGTTGATACGCCACTCTGGCCTCGGGGCGATTTTGCGATCGTATGAGCCGGACGAAGGGCTACTTGAGATCGTCGATGATCGCCTGTTTAGAGCGGATCGCCAGCTCTACGACTTCGTTCAGGAACGGATGGAAGAGAATTGAAGACCGCCGCGTCTGTCTCGCCACCGAAGAAAGCGCCGGCGGCGCCGAACCCCTCCGGCGCCGAGCTGTCCGTCCTGGACTTCCAAGGGGTTGCGAGGGTCATTGACGCTGTCTTGGAAGCGGCACCGGAACGGCTGCCGCTTCTTTTGGAGACACTGAAGTCATCCTGCGCGTGTCTCGAGACCCGGGCCGTCCTGGACCTGGTGGTGAGCTGCCGTGACCCGCTAGCACCCTTGAAGAGCTTGTGCCGTGATGCGCTGCAGGCCGCTGCCGATCTCGATGGCATGCTCGAGATCACAACATTGAAGGGCTTCTTGACCATGAGTCCGCCGCGGCGGGCCAACGCCATTCTGAACCTCTGTGAAGCGACGCTGAGCCAGGTCGATCTGGAAGGTATCGAGCGCCGGCTTGCCATCCGCAGAGTACGGCCCAGTGTGAAGGAGGCTGCTGTATTGGAGATGGATCGGCGGCAGGAAGAGATGGAGCGCATCCGGGAGTCGCGGCAAGCAGTCCTGCCGAATCTTTGGGAAATCCTGGAAGCCCATCTCTCGAGAGAACGAGACCTCGAAAGGGCTCTCCTCTGGCGACGCAGCTGAGATGCGGCAGCGCCGCTACAAGCGCTCGGTAGGATATGAGTCCCGGCTCGAGGTCTTGGTGTTGGTGAGAGCCCTATTCACACAAACCCGTAGAGAACCTCGAGTCGGTTATTTCCACAACACTTCGCCCACGCCGTGATCCCGGTGGCTCCTCCGCTCTCATGCCTCACCGGGTGCCCGCCACGACTGTGCGCGTGGCGGGCCTTTTTCACAATTTCTAGCAACCACCGAGTCCCAGCCGATGCACAAGAGCCAGCGAGAGCGCCCAGCAACCGTCGAACTCAAGCCCGGATCGATCAGTATTAAGTGGCTGGAATCCAACGAGACTGGTTCCTGCGTGATCTGTGCTGGCGAAGTGGGCTTTGGGCCGGTAGGCCGTTTGAGAGCCTCAAGGAATACGAACGTTCCAGGGACCTCAGACGCTCCAAGAGCCGCGAATAAAGAGTCTCCTGACGGAGCGATCTGCGATCAGTGCTTGCTGGATCACCATCTTCATCTGGGTCTGCTGATGGCATTCGTCAATGCCGGTCGCGAGTTAGCAAAAAAAGTCCAAGAGAATCCGTCCGAGGCAGAGCGCCAGAAGTCAGCGCTTATGATCTTTGCGTCGATCTACGACCTCAGCTCCCGCTGGCCACGCCGTCCGATAGTCGTCTATGAATTTCTCAGCGACCTTATCGCGCGGCTCCTGAAACAAGCAGCACAAGTCCCGAGAGATGTCCTCGGAAAACTTCTGGATGGGCCGAAGCACTGAACGCCCTACGAAGGCTAAATCGAAAAATGACCACACCTGAAACACCGCAGCAGATTCGCGACCTGCTGCGCACTGATCCAAATCAAGTTGAAGATCGGGATCTGCTGGCGCTCATCGTCGCCAGAGGAGCTGCCTTCCGTCGTCCGGGCCAGCGGAAGAGTCGAGGCACGATCGGCTTGGCCAGCGACATCTATACACTCGTCGGCGGCCAGCTCGATGACTTCGTAGAGAGAATGCAGAGCGGTCAGATTGACCTGACGCTCTTCGGCATCGGTGAATCGATCGGTGCCCGACTGATCGCGAGTGCTGATCTCGCGCAGCGCTGGCGGCACGATTTCCAGGATGGTGAAGACGGCTCTATACAGACGGACGACATGGCGGTCTTGCGCAAGACGGTCTTTCTGCGCAAAGGCACGCCGACGGAAGCGGAGTTGATCGCCGTTCTCCTCGGCCAGTCCTTCCCGGACGACAAGAGCACAGTGAAACTGCTCGAAGAGTTCGGCAGTCCGCGGAACGTGATGGCATCATTGTCCCCCGATGGTCTCGTCTCCTTCCGAGAAAACAACAGGCCCTATATACGCCTCCCTCAGACGAGAGCCGGCATTGAGTTCAACTCATTGTGCCGCCTCGTGGCAGCCGTCGAGTTGGCTCGGCGCTATCGCTTCCGAACCGGTCCAACGTCGGCTACCTTGGTACCCGGTATGTTTGGCCTGCAATCGGTGCAGCTCGTGCAGTTGCTCGACCCGGCCAGCTCATTCGATCAAGACTTCCGGGCAGGAATGATCGACATGCTGCGGTCTCATCCGGAGCTGGCTCAGGATTTTACCAAGCTCGATCAGCTTGCCAGCGATGCACAGACCACCAGCTACCACCGTGCTATCGAGCTGGCGCTCATGTTCGAGGAACTCTGCCAGGGTAAGTCGTGGTCGCACCCTGCTGAGGTGCTTGGGGAGAGTGTTCCGTATGGCGCGCTTCTGGCTATTGCCGAGGCGAGGATCGCCCGAGCATCCCAGCCACCAGAGCGACTCCTGAAGATCAAGGGGTTGCTGGAGCAAGCCGAGCAAGAAGCGGCTGCTCCGCCGATTGCGAGTTTCGTAGAGGCCCTGGTGGGATTGAGGTTGTCTAGGTCGGCGGCAGAGGGAGCGATTGACGAGGTGAGGCGGAGGTACTTCGGGAGCAGTGACGCAGGAGCCTGAGCCTCAGCAGGCCACAAGCTCGATTGTGCAAGGTAAGCTTACCAGCTCTAATCAACCGATCTCGCTGTCTGAATCCAACCGATGATCATTAGAAGCGCGCAGATCCACTCGGCTGCCATGTTGTGAATTCGAAGAAAAGTCAGTAGATCACACCACAGAGCGACATGAAATTTCTCAGGTCCTTCACGGAAAATCGAATGGACACTCAGAACGATGTTGATCGTTGCCACTATCGGCCCGATAGTAGGATAGACCGATGCGACCAAGGTTAGCGACAGGTACGTTACAAGCCCCGCGAAGATGGCCTTGCCGAAGATAAGGCCAAACAGAGGCACGTTGAGATCTACCCAAGGGGCGTTCGGGTTGCCGCCGCCAGGGAGCAGTTGCTCGCTGTATCTATACAAATCAGTCCTGAAAAGGGCCAGCGTGAGAACAGGTGCTATAATAGCAGCGATTATTCCTATCGGAGTCTTCCGGGCCTCTTGTGGTGTCACTGATCGCCTCCTTGCTCGTGGCCTAGGGACGCCTTGCCTATCTTACTCCTTGTTGGCACAACGGGTGTTGTGAGCCGATAGATTCAAGTCGACCTCTTGACAGGATAGTAGCCCAGACCCTAACAGCTATTGGGCTTGCCTTGCCAGAGCTTAATCTCGTCCGCACAATAACCACTCAATCTTTCAAAATCATCGTCTACGAACTTTCGTACGTCTGCAGTAGACCGCGCAGAATCAATCCAAGGTAAAGTATAGACGAAAGAACCGTTTCTTGAGACCAATTGGCGCCCCATGTTAAACAAAACCAACCATTTCATCAGGGTGCTAAAGAACTCCTCTGTGGTCCGCGCGCTTATGCTCGATTCTCTGGGGATTATCGGCTGGAGAGCGCCACGGTTTCTCCGCAAGAAGGGAGGGGCCAGAGATTCCATCGTGTCATGAATAGCCTGCTGGTGCTCGAAATCGCCTTTCGTATATTGAGCTGGTATCGAAAGAAAGAAAGGCTGCTGAAGTCGAACTTTCATTGCGACCAGATGCTTTGCGATGATATATCCGGCTGGAAGATTAGGCCAGTTACTGGAATAGCTATCTAGCCGGGCCAAGTTCTCTTCGGCTCCTATAGAACGCGCCAGGCAAACGCACTCTTCGGCGACCTTGAGCGGATCATCGAAGCCGGCAACGGAACAAAGATCCCTGCACAAATCAGCGAAATCTCGATCGACAGAGAGCGATCTAAATGAGATGCGCTTCTGTAACATTCTCAGTATCGAGCAGATAACGCTGAACCTTACTCCGGGGTGCCAATTTCTGTAAAACTCTCGTGGATTTTCTATCACCCTCGGATACCCTACCGTCGGGTTCAGGGCCGCGTCGCAGACAAGCAAGAATAGGCTAGTAACAGAGGAACACGGGTCGTCGCCGACATCCAACAAAGTGGCCTTAAGAAAAAAATTGAAAGCGTGGATATACTTTTGCTCCAAGAGGCCCATGCGTTTATACTTGTCCCAAGTATATATGCGGCCCGAGGCTCTCTGTAGATACTGTATCTCCGAGATACGAGCCGCAGCCTCCATTATCTCAGCAGCTCCTATTGGTGGCACAACTTGGTTTGCATGCTCGCTACTTTCCAGCTCGGCAAGGATTATTTGCCCAGAGTCTTCATGATATTGACCAGCGCTCGTGCAGCAATCAGCCAGCAATTTGATAAATTCATATATGTAGACAAGCGAACCATGCCTTAGGCTGCGGAAAAATCGATCTTGTCGGATTCGCTCAAAGTATTTTGAGGGTTGCTCAAAATACGCGTTCGTGAATTCGATATCCATCCAGTTGTTCACCGCTTGGTTGAATAGCTGCCGTGAGGCACCTTTATGCGGTTCTGTCTCTGCTAGTAACCTATAAAGGGGCTTGGCGATGTCAGCTTTAGCTAACTTCGCTCGCCGCATCCTATTGAACGTGCCGAAACTCTGCGCCATGGAAGTTAGGAGGCGGCCCACACCATAGGTTGTACCTACGCATTGATACCAATGCATATTCTCGTGGAGATAGGTGCCGAATCCAAAGAGATGCTCATTGGTTCTTGCGGCATCTAGGGCTACACCCATCTCGATTCTATCCGCCAAACTTATGGATAGCACCAGCGGATCGAAAGACCCCCACTCGCTATTATCCGTCACTAAAGAAGAACGAATTTCTTGGCGAAAATCGTTATAATAGTCCGTTGTTGTCATTCTCGTTTGAGTAGTGCTTGCAACTCATCCTCGGATAGGTTCGCGGTGTTATACTCCTGTCCGCCGACAATGAGATACAACTCGGGTCTTGCGTCGGCCTCCGAGGAGTGCCTCCCAAAAACCTCAAGGATGAGTTTCTTGAGCTTCAAAGCTGCGGTCGTCCCACCGATAATTTTTATTGCAACTTCGAACCAGGCGCCGATCTCGGAGGTGAGTGGTTCTTGGAGATCGTACTCTTCGGCACCAGCAGTTGCTTGGATCTCGAACTCAGTTTTTGATCCTCTGAGTCTGGCGAGGACTTCGGTGACCAATTCGGTCCGCCGTTCCATCTTCAGCGTTATCAGCCTCATGTTATATCTCCTTAGGTTTCATAGGGGCCGAGAAGGCCGCCGCATTCAGTGCAAACGGCTACGCCTCCTCCTCCGTCGAGTTCACGAAGGTTCTTCGAGGCACAGGTGCCGCAGAAGATCTGCTCGCAATCATGGCATTTAAGGGCCTTCTCTGTCACATGCTCGGGCATCGTGATGTAGAGCTGAGACGATGATTTTTCGAACGCAAAGACCAGCGTATTACAGCGTGAACATTGCACCAGTAGCTCCTCTTGTTAGTTTAGTTATGCACAACCGCAATTGTGGCTAGTCCGCTTGTTCTCAGGCCGCCAGGAAAGGCATAGACTGAGGTTGCTCTTACTACTCGACACTGCCTCAGCTTCCCTACATCCTGGCCCGCTTCTTCGGAGCACCCTTCCGCTGGCTCATCGGCATCTTCAGATCCCGCGTCCACGGTGATGCGCGCTGGATGAACCGCGTCGAGCAGCGGCGATTCCTGCGTAGCCGTAGCCAGGGCCTCGTCTTGTCCCCGCGGGATCGCCTGGGGCTTCGAGACTCCTTCAAGAATCTCGCTTTGGTGGCGCCCACCGGCTCCGGTAAGACGACTCGCTACGTCATTCCCAACGTGCTTTCGGCGGAGGGATCCTTGGTGGTGACCGACCCGTCCGGCGAGATCTTCGCTGCGACAACGGGCCACCTCCGGGAACGAGGGTTCCTGATTCAGACGCTTCAACCAGCCGATCTCAGTCATAGTCTTCGCTTCAACCCCCTCCACTACTGGCAGTCCCCGCAAGAGCTGCGCCAGCTAGCCTCGATTCTAGCTTCGGGCAGTGCCAGCAGTCGCTCCGATCCTTTCTGGACAGTCTCAGCCGTCAACGTACTGTACTTGCTGCTTTCTGCCCTGGTCAACGTCGAGGACGCCGCCTACGTAAACCTGGCGAATCTGCGCTGGTTGCTCAACCACCTTGGCGATCGGGCTAACTCAGGCATGCACAGCTTCATGAGCCGCTACCTCGAGCACCACGACCCACGCGTGTTCTCGGAGTATTTGGCTTTCTGCGCCACCGACCCGAAGATCATGGCGTCGATCATCGCCAGTGCGCGGGCGGCGCTCGAACTCTGGTCCGATCCTGAGGTGTGCCGTTTCACGGCCAGCAACACCGTCGAATTGGAGCCGCTCCGGCATCAGCACACGGCGATCTTCCTGATCGTGCCGGAGCACCAGGTGCGGTACTTCGGCGTCATCCTGAACCTGTTCTACTCGGCCAGCTTCGCCCACTGCCTTCGAGACTTGAGCGAAGACCTTCTGCCCGTCTTCTTCTTCCTGGATGAGTTCGGGAACATGGGCCACATCGAGAACTTCGCCTCTACCATCACGACACTCCGCAAGCGGCGCTGCTCGATCAGCATCATCCTCCAGGCCCTCTCCCAACTCGAGGCCGTCTATGGCCGCGCTGAAGCCCGGACGATCTTCTCGGGTGGCTGCGCCAATAAGCTCTTCTTCTCCGGGCTCGACTTGGAGACCGCTCGATACGTCGAGCAGATGCTGGGACAGAACACCGAATACGACACCACCTTCGGCGGCATCGACGACCAGGCACGCACGCTCAGCGTTCCACTGCTTAGTGCGGACCAGATTCGGATGCTGCCAGGAAGCGAGAGCATCCTCATCTCCGGTCGGCAACGTCCTGCCAAGCTGAGAATGCCACCGTATTTTGAGCACCGCACCTGGTATGGCTTGACCCAGAGACCGCCTGTGGTGAATGCCGACTCCGCGCCGGACTCGGTACAGTACCTGGCGCTCGACGAAAACGGCTCGTCGCTCTATAGATAACAGCCAGCTCACTCGTAGAAACGTACCAGCTCCTCCTCGCCGCCGGCGAGTTCGACATCTCGCAGGAAGTGGAGTTCACCAAGAACCGAGTGCAGGATCGGATCAGATCGACGTCGGCACAAGTCAGCGATGAAGTCGTATGTCTCGAAGATGTCCATGTCGAGCACTTCCAGAAGATCCTCCACCGGGTTGTGCCGGGCGAGTATAAAGACGGCATCGTCTGTTCGATCCAATCGGGAGAGTTCTCGGCAATGGTGCCGCTGCTGGAGCTGTTCGGCCACAACGGCCAAATCCTGAGCGCGGTCTTCACACCACTGGAGCTGCTGAGGCGTGTACGACGCGAAGCGGTCGGAATCCGTGTCTCCCGGTTCCAGGCTCAAGAAGCCGAGGACATCGGCAGCAGCGCCATCGGACGCTCGATCTTGCAGCGGTGAGCAATGGAAGTCAGCTCCTCGAAAGATGGGCGCCCTTCCATGTTCCTGGTCATGGAGCTGGTACGCCAGGAGTGATTTGCCCAGCCGATCAGTCTGGCCGGTATCGTACAGGCGAAGGGTGAAACCGTCTCGACTCCAGGTGCCGATGTGTTCGTAAGTGTCGAATTCTTCGAGGTCGTCCTCGAGAGGGTTGGACTGGCCCCCGTCCAGCTCCTCTTCCTCGAGCGCGAACTCCAGGTGGGCCGGTCGGATCAAGACCTCCTCCTGGCCGTCGAGGTTGACGACTGCCCAACGGTCGGGATGACAGATGCGGGGGTCGCTGTACCGCTGGAACTTCCCGCTGCAACCGTTGTAGGGAGTGCTGGTCCGATCTGCCGCTCGCACCATCACGCGATCGCCGTGCCGGAAGCGTTCGCAATCCGGGAGTTGATCCTGGTCCTCCGCAAACAGAGCGAAGGTAGTAGCCGTTCTGGCATGCCAGCAGATGAGCCCGATCGACGCTTGTTGGAGAAGCGTGTCAATGTGATCGGTTTGCGACCCTGGCACCTCATCCGGGCGCGGAGTCGGGATACGAGGACCCAATACCTCCAGCACCTGAGCTTGGTCGCCTGCGGAGAGTTTTTCTGACACCAAGGCACGGCAGCTCAAGGCGCGACGAATCTCTGCCAGGGCTGCGGCAAGATCCTCGGGAGCAGCATGAAAGTGTTCCGGCTCCAGCTGCTCATGGTAGTAGCGGGTCAAGGTGGTAATGACCAGACGGGCTGGAACCCGGAGTCTTTCAATCGTTTGTAGGAGGTGTTCGGGAGCATGATCCATAGACAACGGAGAAAGAGGACGAAGGAGAAACTCATAGGAAGATATCTGGGGGCTCACGATCTCGCTCGCGCTTCTGAGCTGTTCGTAGAACCCGAATTTGCTCGAGGCGCTCTCGCTCCAGCGGAGACCGCTCAACCGACCGCAAGGCCAGAACGTCGAAGATCTCATCGCGGTACCCCCGCTCGAGCCAAAGCTGCTGTTCGCGCTCCAGGTCCTGCGCCTCGATGGCTGTTAGTCGCTGGGGCTTTCGCCAGCGCTCAAGGAAGCTCTGGAAGACGTGCTCCAAGCCCAAAGTCTTCAGCCGGTACCGCCGACCCACGGCGCCGCAGCCGCCGGCAAGATCTTGAACCGCGACATGCTTCCCCCGCTTGTACAGGAGCAGGCCCAGGTTCTTGAGCCGCAGAAACAGAGCCTTGCCAGAATTCGCTATCGTGAGCTGCTCAGCGACTAGAGCACGTACCTGCTCTTTCTGGGACGGTTCGCGAAGTCCACTCGCCTTGGCAAGCCGACGAGATCGTTCGCTCTCGCCGCGGCGCTCGTGATGTGGCGCACGTTGCCTCTTGCTGGTTGGTTTGCCGCGTTCATAGACGACCGAGTGTTCGAGGAAGGGATAGCGCTGGCGTTGGTACTGCTCCAAGGATCGCTTGACGCCGGCAAACTCGACTCTGCTGAGGCGGAGCCGCTTGGAGCTGGCCAGATTATTGGCCGAGATCATGATGTGCATGTGTGGGCACTCAGTATCGAAATGAGCCTGCGCGAAGGCCAGCGCATTGGGGGACCGTAACTCCAGATACTTCCGCGTCAGATCCTCAAGGATCGTCGGAGTAACCGAGGTACGATCCTGATCGGAGAAGGACAGGATCTCGTGGTAGAGCACGTTGCCGTTCTTGCGCGGTGGCAAATAGCGGGTATTATCGAGAAACTCCCGGTGAATGCCAGCGATATCGTTCCCTGGAGACTGGAGATTGTGGGTAATGGATGGTCCGGGTTGCTCCGGTATCGTCATATACGCGAGCAGTTGGCCGAAGCTGTGGCTCTTACGAGCCATCGATTTGATGATCAAGGTGAGGGGAAAGAAGAACGGGAAGAGTGTCTATCTCGTTTTGAAACATCGTCATCTGGTGATCCAGCATGCGAACAAACTCGCCAGCGTACCTGAGATCGTCATGCGTGATACGCTGGATGGTTTTCGCGCGCTCAGCAATCTGACTGAGCCCGGCAGCGCTTCGACGTAGCTCCTGATGGATGCTGGCAATTCTCTCTTGAAAACCATCCGGCAGCACAATCTTCTGATCTATATAGGCAAGTGCTGCATCACGCACGAATGGCGCCAACCGCATCTTTGCTCGCTCTGCTGCTCGTTCCAGGGTGTAGTACTGGACGGGATAGAGATTGCAGGTGATGCGATGGGTATAGGTGCCGTGCATGAACGAGAAGGAATAGCAAAGTGAGGGCACTGTAATGTTGATTCCGGCAGCCGGGAGAGATGAGATCCCGAGATTCTGGCCGCATGATTTCTGGAAGACGCATTTCGCCGCGATCTCTGCACAGATCGGTGTAGCCAAACTTTGTACCGCGCTTGCAGTGACACGTCAATCATTTGACGGATATTTTTAACGATGGTTAAACACTCGATTGTGTGACATGCATCGACTGATCGGATCAGCGGGGGTCGAGGGGGCGAAGTCCCCCGCAAGATAGGCCGCCTGGTCCGAAGGACGGCTTTGCCTGCGGCCGTGCAAATTGGCCCCGCGCTGCGGGCTGCCAAATTGGAATCGTGCGCAGCGTGCTCTGCGGGCTGCCGCACTGGCCACCCGCTCACCGGCTGCCCCGCAGTGCGGGGCTCGGCGGCCAGGGCAGCCATGCTGGCGGCAGCCGAACATCGAAGCTTTGCTTCGGCGATGTTCTGGCAGCCGGAAGGACGGCAATGAGATCAGTCTCAGCCCGGCTTCCGGGCATTCCGATCTCAGCTGTGATTGCTCGACAGCGCAGGAGCGCCCAGGGAGGATGAGAGAACTTTTTCTCCCCTTGCATGAACTCTGCACCCCTGCCCTGGCCTCGAACCGAAACGGAATCCGAAGCTGCCAAATACACTCGCGAAGACGACCGACAAGATCTTGATGGCGGCGTCTTTTGGAAGATCATCGGGCTTTCCCGCGCGCGCGCCTGGGAGATCGTTGGCGGGCTCTCCCGTCCCTCGAAGATGCCGTGTTACTCGTGGGGTATTCCAGCCCAAGCCTGCATCACTGGCGGCAAGCTCGCCCAGATCGAGGGCAGCGTCTGCCGGCAGTGCTACGCGCTCAAGGGCTTCTTCCGTTATCCCAAGGTCCAAGGCGCCTACCAGCGACGGCTTGATCGGAGCGTTGATCCCCGCTGGGTCGAGGCGATGGTCAAGCTCGTATACTGGCAGACGGCCGAGACCGGTGTGCCTTACTTCCGCTGGTTCGATAGCGGCGACCTTCAGAGCGTCGAAATGCTGCGCCAAATCTGCGCTGTCGCCAACGGTACCCCGGAGATCAGGCACTGGCTTCCGACGCGAGAGTATCGGATCGTCGAAGCGTACCTCGAAGACGAGGCGCTTCCGCCGAATCTCACGGTTCGCGTTTCTGGGGCGCTCATCGATGGACAGGCTCCGCGCACGCTCGGCTTGCCAACGAGTACCGTCCACACCAACGCGCCACCGAGGAAGAGCCTCGTCTGTACAGCCAGAGATGTAGACCCCGTCAACTGTGGATCCTGTCGGGCATGCTGGAATAACGGAGTAGCGAACGTCTCGTATCCGCTACATTAGCTCTTGAGATGCGATAATTCGTTGACGTCTAAAACGAATGCTTTCATCTCACTGTGGCTTTATATAAATAGGGCTCCTAAGCCGCGACCCGGCGTTAGCAATTGAATTCACAGCGTTGGAGGCAACTCAGGTGACGCATCGGCAGGACTAACTCGCCAGACCTTAGAGATTCGCCGCACCTCTCACGAACCGACCATGCCATGCTATACTCAGGCTGTTCGGCACGAGTGTCCTTGGGATAGGGCTGTCCTGAAGACCAGGTTGCCGAGATTTACTGTGTATTGACGAATATTACGCCCAGGGATGCCTTGGCGATTGTGAGCCACAAAGGCTCTGGCGAGATTATTTGGAGACTAGAGAATGGAAACTTCTGAGATTCTGAAAGTCGTGCTCGAAGCAGTAAGAGAACCGATCCCCCTAGCTGCTCTCGTCGTATTGCTGTTGTCAAGCACGATAAGAATCTCCCTTACAAAAGTAAAGACTTTTCAAGTCAAGGCTGGATATCGAATCACCTTATATGTGATTACTGTTGTCGCATTGATCGCTTTGCTCACGATCCTCGGGGCGCTTGCGCTAAATTTTTACGAACTCTACTTAGAGGGCGAATCATCAAACGCATCACATGCCGTGCTGGCTCAGAGAATTGAAGTACTTGAAAAAGAGCTTAGACTTGGGAATCGCGGGTTCTCTGTGCCGCCGAGTCCTTCACCGCGAGCGGCAGGAATCGCTTCGGAATTGGATGTCAGCAAAGACTCCTACGAGTCAGCCTTACGCGACATCGCCTTAAAGAGATTCGAGATCGCCAGGGAGAAGCTCGGTCTCATTGCCACGCGGCAGAGCCAAAACCTCGCAAAGGTGTACCTCAAGCTAGGGCAGGTCGAGGCTTATGAGTCAGATTTCGACAGCGCTATCGGATGGCTAAAGAAAGCACTGGAGATCAACGACTCTAACTATGAGGTGCTCGACGAATTGGCTGTAGTCTATCTATACAAAGGTGAGTACGCGAGATCTAACGAGGCAACGAGGCAGTCCATAGCCATCAAATTGGGCACGTGGGGGCGTGACGCCAAGCAATTAGCTGCGAGTTACATCAATCGAGCTGGCGTAGCCTACCAGCAAGGCGACTATTCCGGTGCTCTTGAAGACTACAAAGAGGCCCTCGCCCTTTTTGAAGATGAGAAGGATTCCAGTCCGACAGATGAGGGCGATCTAGCCACAGTGGCCAGGATAAAGACAGAAATCGGGATTAACTATTATGATCTCGGGCAGTTTGATGAGGCTGAGAAGTATTTCGATGAAGCCGTTGAGGCAATCCCGAGAATTGGCTACACAGACGAGCTGCTCGTTGCGACAGCATTGAATCACAAAGCGCTTCTACACAAAAGACGAGCCGAATATGAGTTAGCTGAGATGCGGTACAAAGAGGCTTTGGAGGCCGCCGAACTCGCATCACTATCGAATCATACATTCTCGATAATGATACTCAACAACCTCTCGTCACTTTACTTTGAGCTGGAGGACTACAGACAAGCAAAAGTTGTAGCTGAGACTGTGCTGGCCAAATGGAAAAAGGTGCTTTCTCCCGAGCACCTAGATATAGCTCGAGCATTGAACAATCTCAGCACAATTCACACAAGGCTCGGTGAGTACGACGAGGCGCTTGCCTACAGTCTTGAGGCTGTCTCAATCTGCGAAAGCTTAAGTCTAGACTTTCACGCGATATGCGCATCTGTGGCAACCAACCTTGGCACTGTATATTTAAAGCAAGGCAACTACGCTCTTGCGGAAAATGAGTACAACAAGGCGATTGCGAGCTTCGAAGAGCACCTGCCTCCGGGCCACCCGTTCCTGGGCTTTGCCCTTGAAAGGCTGTCTGACACCTATTGGGCGAAGGGCGAGAACGAGCAAGCGACCGTTACGCTCGGTCGTTCATTTCAGATTCTATTAGATTCACTGGGGCCTGAACACCCTAAAGTGAAAGAAGTTCAAGACAAGAAGAAGAAACTCGAGAAACAACTCGTCGGGTAGCGCTTCGCAGCACGAGCCCTTACGGCTCGTGTCTTCTTCAACATTGTCTGTCCAGGTCATTGCTCCACCTAGAGAACTTGTCGTGCCTCTCGGTCCATGAAGATATGGCTAGAATCTAAATCTAATGCGATCTGACGCGATATAGATTGAGCCTCCAGGTGCGTCTTAGCACTTGGGCAATGTGCCTCTTCAGTCAGCACGTATTCTCGGCCTAGGAGCGCGGTCGCGCATCGCAACGACACCGCCGGCCGCCTGGCGGCCTGCCCGCTGACGGGCGTACTCGACAGCTGAGCGGAGTAAGCCCAGGATGGCAGAGTCTCTTTTACCCCAACTCCGTGCCCACTCCACGCCTAACCTCCGAGCACCTCACTTCAATTCGTCAGAATGCCCAGTGGCACCAGCTCTTCGAAGCACTCCAGATCGAGAAAGACCAGCGCAAGTCTCGGGACGATGACTGGTGGGGTAAGAGCCCTTTCAAGCCCGACGAACGTACCGCTTCGTTCCACATCAACGACCGCGGCTGGTACTGCCACGCTACCGGCCAGGGTGGTGGCGCGCTCGAGCTCGTGCAGCGCCTTCACGGCGTCAGCTGCTACGAGGCCGGACGCTGGCTCGTTGAACAGGGCATCAGCGAAGTCGTTGCCAACGTCCGCAGAGAAGTCCAGGCCAGTACAACGAGCAGCAACAAGGGAGAGGAGAAAGCAGAGAACCGTCCGATCCGGCAGGATCTCTGCTCACAGCTCTCTACCGAGCATCCGGCCTTCGCTGCTCGGGAGATCCCTCGACAAGTGCTCGAAGACTTGGGAGCTGGCTACCTGGAACGGCCGCCCCGCAAGAATGGTCGGCCCGATCCCATGAACCATCGTCTGGTCTTCCAGATCCGCGGCCTGCAAGAAGATCAGGCCGGCTACATGCAGCCCGTTATCCTCGGTCACATGGGTCGAGCTACGAGTGCGGAGCAAGAGCAAAGCGACGGCAAGTGGTGGACGTATTCTGGCTTCAAGAAACGCCTGGAGATCTACAACATCGACGTGGCGATCCTCGAAGATGAGGCCAGAAGCCAGATTGGAGACACCGATCACCTGATCATCGTCGAGGGCTGCTTCGACGTCGCCAAGCTGCGGGCCGCAGGAATCCATAACGCCGTCGCGACCTTCGGCGCGCATCTCTCCCAGGAGCAGCTCTCACGGCTCGATCTCATCGCCGAGTTGACCGGCGTCGATCGCTTCCTCATCTGGTATGACCGCGACCAGGACGGCACGACTCCGAATGGACAGGGAGCCGTGCAAGCCGCGCAATCGATCACCAGGCGCGGCTACGAGGTAGACGTGTTCGACTGGAACCGCTGCTTCTCCTCTCCACGGCGGCCGTCCATACCGATCCCAGCAGAGATCACCGATCCGGCCGAATTCTCGGTAGACCAGTTGCGGTGGTTGCGTTTTGAGGGGTGGGTTTGAATCTTAATCTTGCTATCGCATGACTCTCAGTATCCGTGAAGCACGGGAAATCCTTGGCGAAGATGGTGCACAGCTTTCCGACAAGGAAGTTGCTGAGCTTCTCCAGATTTTGAACGGCCTTGCTGCCGATCTATTTGAATTACAAGAACGCAGTGAGCTATAGTAGCAATACTTTCGTCCCATATGAATGAAGAAAGCGATCATCTACTGTCGGGTCTCTTCAAAACGACAAGTCAAGGAAGGGCACGGTCTTACCAGCCAAGAAGCGAGTTGCCGTCGATACGCCGAAGAACACGGCCTAGAGGTGGTCCGCGTCTTCAAGGATGACTTTACCGGTGGGGGCGACTTCTGGCAACGTGCGGGAATAAAGCTGCTGCTGGAATATCTCAACAAGCAGAAACAAGAGCACGCCGTCATCTTTGACGATCTGAAACGCTTCGCGCGCGACACACTCTTTCACCTAAAGCTCCGCGAAGAACTCAGCGCTCGCAACGCCTATCCGCGCTGCCCCAACTTCCGCTTCGAAGATACGCCCGAAGGAGAATTCGTTGAGACGATCATCGCGGCGACAGGTCAGCTAGAGCGGCAACAGAATCGTCGCCAGGTGATCAGTCGGATGAAGGCAAGACTTGAAGCTGGATATTGGGTTTTTTCTGCCCCAATCGGCTACCACTTCAGCTCGGGCCACGGCGGGAAGATGCTTATGCCTGATCCGGTTTCCGCTGATGCAGTGCGAGCGGCGCTCGAGGGCTATGCCTGTGGTGCCTTCCGGAATCAGATCGAGGTACTGAACTTCCTGAGAGGAAAGCTGGACAGCAATGCGAGGAAGAGGCCAGCTCTTTCTTTGAAGAGAGTTGCCGGTTTCCTCAGGAACGAACTCTACAGCGGCTGGTGTGCGTGTGAGAAATGGGGAATCCGGGTGCGAGGCCAGCATGAACCGCTCATCTCGGCAGAGACGCATGGAAGAGTCCTCGAACGGCTGGAGTCCAAGCCGAAGGGCTTCATTCGACAGGACGCGCGCGAGGAATTCCCATTGCGTGGTGATATCGAATGTGCGAGCTGCAACAGGCCGCTCACGGCGTGCTGGACGCAAGGCCGAAGCCAGAAGTATCCCTACTATCGCTGCCTCACAAAAGGATGCATCGGGAGTATCCCGATCAAGCGCATGGAGGAGCTGTTCCTGGAGCGCCTGCATGATGCCGTGCCAACACCTAGTGTCCTGCGAATTTTTGAAGCGACCTTATGTCGTCACTTTGCCGACAAGGGGAAGCTCAGAGAAGAGAAGTACGAAGCGGATCGGCGAGAACTGGAAGGGATCGACGAAGATATCGACGCTCTTGTGGAATCCGCGATTGCGGCTCGAGATCATGTTGTGCGCCGGACCTATGAGAAAAAAATCGCATCGCTCCAGCAGAAGAAAGAGCAGCTCAAAAGCCAACTTGGCGAGACATCCGATTTCGCTATCGAACCGGCCCTTGAGTCCGGACGTGAACTCCTCGCGAACCCAGTAACCTACTGGAGAAACGGCAATCTGCGCAAGCGCAAGGTCGTCCAGGAGCGCGCTTTTGAGCATCCGATTCCATACGACCGAGATTCGGCTTATCGAACCGCGAGATTTTCGCTTGTTTATCGGATATTCGAGGCTTCGCGAAAGGATGAATCTCGTTTGGTGGACCTGCTGCGTGATAATTTGAACCCGGTAGCCGAGGAACTCCGAAAATGGATGAAGTAAACAAAGTCAAAAATTTTCGACACCTTGGTTACCGTAGTGAATTGGCGAGGAGGAATTTGCAGCAGCCACCGAAATCCGAACGCGGGCTGAGTTTTTCAGGTCAAGCAAGACTCGGCCCGGTAAACCTGCGACTTCTTCGTGGTACCTGAGATGTGGTAACCTGGACGGACGAAGGATGCTCGCAGGACCGAGGACGACCAACTACTATAGACGAATCAGAGGGACTCATGGCGAAGAAGAAGTTGCCACAGGAGAGCGAATCTCAAGAAGTCGGGCAGCACGCTCTCATAGCCTTTCAAGCCGTTCACCCGACTTCATGGAGACTCACACCAACGGACGGAGACACGGACGTTGGCATCGATATTCAGGTTCAGGTAGTACACGAGAAGCTTCACCAGGCGCTGTTTCATACTCAAGTGAAGGGCAGCAGACAAACCCGCAACGACGGCGCATCCAAGTTTCTCAGTACAAAGAACGAGTATTATTCAGTAGCTCTCGACACTCCGACTCTCAATTACTATCTCCGCATTCAAGACCCGATAATGCTGATCTTCGCCGACCTTACGGTGAATTCGAGTCCTCGGCAATGTCCAGTATTCTACCTCTGGATTCACGATGAGTTAGAGAGACGCTTCGGCGGCAAAGAAATCCTAGACCCCGATAACCAGCAGGAGTACAGCTTCCGCGTCCCAGCTGTTAACCGGCTAACCGAGGAGTTAGAAGTTCTGGACTATCTGGAAAAGCGCCTAGAGAAGGCCCGGGCGCTCGACGGGATATATAGGGGCATAGAAAAACATAGCACACAGCCTCTTGACGCGGCATCTAAGATCGCAGACCGCTTCGACACTTCGAAGATTGCTCTTGATTCACTCACCAGTGGAGAGATCGAGCAGCCTTGGATCGAGGCGCCAGAAGGCTCGTTGGCAGCGAAGCTGCGGGCATCCTCAGCATCTCTCGCGTCTAACAATGTAAGCCTTGCAGAAGACAGCCTCGCACAGATTGAAGATGAACTAGGCGAAGCGACGAACCATGAAAAAGCAGAATTCTTCTACCAGAAAGGGGTCGCACTAGAAATCGTCGGAGACTATGCCGGCGCAGTGGCCTTTCATCAAAAGGCAAGAGATCAGAAGACCAGTCACCAGAAATATGAGGTAGCTTGGGCTGAGGCAAATATCTCTTGCGATTTCCCCAACAATGAACACAGTGAAGAAATGCTGGAGTTCGCTCACGATCTGACTGGAAAGAAGGCTCGATTTTTAAAGGCGAAGCTACTCGCTTTGCTGGGTCGGCAGGAGGAGGCATTGCAGCAGGTTCCGGAATCGGAAGGTAAAGAGACGATTCTCGGGCGGGCAATGGTTTATTTCATAACGCAAGATCATGAGCACAATCTCGAACTTTGCGAGGAAGCACTTGCTGACCCTTCGGCGGGGCCGCGTAACACCTTCTTGTTTCACCTGTTCAAAGCACGCATCTTGTTTGAGCGAGGCTTCCCTCGTTACGAGCCAGGAGAAAGAGTACTGTTTGCCGGCTCAAGCACAATGGATCCCGAGATTCTCCGTGATGCTTGGTCAGAGATTCTCGAGTCTTGGCGGCTGGCAGCGGCGTTGAACTATCCAAGAGAAGTCGAGCTACTCGTTGACATTTCTGGCTTCGTTGGCGGCTATCTTGGGGAAGTCGAAGATGTATACGAACACATTAAGGCTTCGGCACGTAAGCACACTGCGCGCCATGGCATTCAAGAGACTCTTTTAGAACTCGCTCAGCTTCGTGGCGACGACCAGATCGTGGAGCGCCAGCTGGAAAGGTTCTCCGAAGGAACGACAAAGGTCGTTAATCAAGCGTGTCTATTCTACCGACAGGGTGAGAAGAGTAAGGTCGTAGATCTGACGCTTAAGAATCTGGAGATTCTTCTCGATGGCGACTCTCCTAGACTTGCTTTAGTTGTCGAAATGGCAGCTCTCTGTGCCCATGAACTCGTACGCCGACAGGACGAGGCCAAACTGCTTGATTCTCTAAAGGAACTTCCAGGATGGGAAGAGAGGGAGTCGGTGTTCGAGTTCGCAGTCGCGGTCAGCGACAATCTACTTAATTTGGACGAAGCTCTTGCAGTTCTTTTTCAGAGATTCAAGGAAGGTGTTAGAGGTCAGGAAATCTGCGAACAGCTCTTTCATCGCTTGAATCCAAATGACGAGACGGGAGCAGAAAGGCTCTTCGCGGTGCGATCGGTCCTTGAAGAGATTCGAGCTTTGTCTGAGGATGTTCTCCTCAGAC
>JAAUXY010183024.1_pt1 | contig 19335 bp, 13 predicted proteins | sample 7278121 | NCBI WGS metagenome assembly JAAUXY01 (sample SAMN14350117, study PRJNA611818) | marine sediment metagenome | isolation source: surface marine sediment (1.8m) | place: French Polynesia: Moorea | collected 2018-08 | reverse complement strand
GGCGACGCCGAAGCCCAGCATCAGGGCCGCGATCACCGCCGTGCCCAACCCCAGGAATTTGCCCAGGACCACCTCGAGGCGGCCCACGGGCTGTGACAGCAGGTAGAGGAAGGAACCGTTTTCGCGCTCCGAGGCGACCGCGCCGGCGCCCAGGGTCAGGCCCATCAAGGGCACGATCAGAACCACCAGGTTGACCAGGCTGGCGGCGGTGCGGCCGAGGCCGGCGAAGCCGGTGCCGGCGATCCCTACCAGGCTGAGCCACGACATGGCCAGTGCCAGAACCGCGAAGGCGACGCTGTAGATCAGGAACCAGCGGTTGCGCCAGGCGTCGCGCAGCTCTTTGGCCAGCAGGATCGCAACACTTCTCGGATCGAGATCAACTCGCATCGGACGTCTCCTTGCTGCTTTGACCACTGCTGTTGCCGGAGAGGTGGAGCTCGAAGTCTTCGAGGCGGATGCCGGCCTCGGCCAGGGCGTTGAACGGCAGCGCCTTGTCGGCGGCGCTCAGATTTATGACCAGGTGGGGCCCGAGACGGCGGCAGACGAGACCCTCGGTCTCGAGCACCGCTTGCGCCTCGGGGAGTTTCTCCTGCGCGACCCGCAGCCAGATTTCGGCGTCGCGGTGGCGGTCGAGATAGAGCGATTGCGGCGGCTCGTCGGCGATCAGGCGCCCGTTCTCGAGATGCAGCACCCGCTCGGCCAGCGCGAGCACCTCCTTGGGCCGATGGGAGGAGAACACCAGGGTCTTGCCGCGTGCCTTCAGCTCGGTCAGCAGATCGAGGAAATCGGTCCTGGCACGGGCGTCGAGGTTGGCGGTGGGCTCGTCGAGCAAGAGAATGGGCGGATCAGGCAATAGAGCGACGCCCAGGGCCAGACGCTGGCGCAGGCCCCCTGAGAGCTCTCGAACTTTCTTCTCGACCTCGTTCTCGAGCCCGAGGAGCGCCAGGATCTGATCGATACGGTCGCCCGAGACTTTGCGCAAGCGGGCGTAGAGCTCGAGGGTCTCGATCACTGCCATGTCGGCCTGAAAGGTGATCTCCTGGGGCACGAAGCCGACCTGTTGGCGCGCCCGCTTGCCGTCGCGCCAGGAGTCGGCGCCGCCGATGCGTACCGTGCCTTCGTAGGGCATGACTCCGAGGAGGGCGCGCAGGGCGGTGGTCTTGCCGGCGCCGTTGGGCCCCCAGACCGCTACCGATTCACCGGAACGGATCTCGAAGCTGACCCGGTCGAGAGCGCGCTGGTCGCCGAAGCGTTTGGTCAGGTTCCGGACGTCGATGATGGGCTTGTCTTCAGGCATCTTGCGCTCGCCAGGCATCTTATGCTCGCCCGCTTCGGTTGCAGAACCCGATTCCGCGGCGATGGCTGCCTCCTCCCAGAGGCGGCGCCACCGACGTCCCGGGTATAAGAACAGCATGAGCGCTCCGGCGAGCATGCCGCCGCCCAGGGAGATGAATCCGACGCTCGTCTCCGGGTCGCCCGAGACCGGCAGCCCCTGAGGCAGAGTCGCCGCCATCCGCGGTGCGTCGTCGACCAGCCGGGGCTGCGGTTTGACCACTGGAAAAGCGCGGGCGGCGAAGTCCATCGCCTGGGTCGCGGGGGAGTAGAGGAAGAGCCGCAGCTCGGGACGCCGATCGGCCAGATCCTCGAACAAGCGCTCGAGGCGGTGGGGCACGTCGCCCGTGCCGTCGGCGTCGGCGTCGTAGCCAGCGTAGTCGCTCCAGTGGTTGTGATTCCAGATGTTGGCGGTCGGGTCGCCGCCGCCGGAGAAGGCGACCTGCTGCAGGTTTTCGACAAAGCTATTGCCGGTGAAGCGACCGCGCCGAACGTTGGGTAAGATCAGGATTCCCTGATCGTTGGCGGCGAAGAAATTGTCTTCGACCACCGAGGTCGACCGCATCTCTCGCGGCGTATTGTCGAGGAAGGCGCCGACCCGATTGCCGGCGAAGAGATTGCCGCGCACGACCGCGTCGTCCATGTCCTTGAGGCCTACGCCGTAGCCGCTTGGCCCGTGGTTGGCGGCGATGACGTTGTGTAGCAGGCGCAGGCGGCGCGAATACATCAGAAACGCGCCGACCGAGTTGTCGAGCAGTTGATTGCCCTGGATCGTCGCGTCGTCGCAGTACATGAAGTGCAGGCCATAGCGGCCGTCGCTGACCCGGTTGCCCTGGACCGTCAGCCGCTCCGAATACCACAGCACCACGTCGCGGCTGAGCAGCACCTCGTTGTCTTCGAGGATGACGTCGTTCGAATACCAGACCCGGATGGCGTCGCCGCGACGCGGGATCGGCAGTTCTTTGCCCAGAATCCGGTTGCCGCGCACGACGCTATTCGGAGCTTTGCGCAGATAGATGCCGAATAGGACGTCCTCGAGCCGGTTGTCGATCAGCCGTCCGCTGGGCGCCTCGAGCGCTACGCCTGAGTTCTCCTCGTCCAGAGAGGCGCCGCTGCCGCGGATTACCAGACCCTGAAGGGTGACGTCTGAAGCACTGATCGAAACCACGGTCTCGGCGCCGCCGCCGTCGATCACCGGCCAGCCCTCGCCGATCACCGTCAGCGATCGGTCGATCGCCAGAGGACCGGGATAGGTGCCGGCGAGGACGCGGAGAGTGTCGCCGGCCTGCGCTCGGTCGACGGCGTCGGCGAGTGAGCTCAGCGGGCCGTCGGGGGAGACGGTCCAGGTGGTGGCCGTGGCCGAGGTGGCCAGGCAAAGGGCGGCGAGCAATAGCGCCGCGGGTACTGGTCTCTTTTCCATGATCATGCCTCGGCCTCTGCATCCACCAGCGGCTTGTACGCCCGCCGGTGCATCACCAGCCCGATCAGAATCAAGATCGAGGCGATGAACGCCAGGATCAAGCCGGGTCCCGGATAAGCGTCGGTCGAAAACTGGCCGACGTAGCCCCGGCCGAGGACCGGTGGAGTGAAAGGCTTGATCGAGGACGACAGCGGCGCCTTGGGATCGAGGTTGGTACCGAAATTGTGCAGCCAGTAGTACATGTCGCCGAGGAAGACGGCGGGAAAGAGCATCGCCGGTAGGCTCACCAGGGCCGCCCACTTGGTGTGAATGAAGATCGCTCCGACCAGCAGCAGCGCGATCACGGTCAGGGCGGCGACGCTCAGGGATTGCTCGAGCTGCGCCGCCTCAGCCAGGGGCCGCATACCGATGTAGTGGTTGAGGCCGTCGATTTCCATGACGTCGCCTTCGATCCGGTTGATATAGGCCGTCACCTCGAGCCCGCCCGGATATTGCGGCGCGTTGAGCACCATCCGCCAGTAGGGCACGAAGATCGAGACCACCAGCAGGAAGCCGGCGGTGCCGAGCAAGAGCGTCGGCAGCATGAAGCGGATCCGGCGCTCGGCCATCTCCTGCACCGAAACCCGCGGTCCGAAGATTCTTCGCAGCATGGTCATGATGAGTTCCTGTCCTTTCCCTCGCCGGGGGCTAGTCCTACGTGGTGGCGATGGGCTGACATCCAGGTTCTGGTCCCCTCTCCCCTTGGGGGAGAGGGTTAGGGTGAGGGGGTACACAGGGGTGGGCTCGCCGACAAGAAGAGCCTTCGGTAACAGTTGTTTCCCCCTCACCCCGGCCCTCTCCCCCAGAGGGAGAGGGGGCTGTCGCCCCCTACAGCTCGGCTCCGTCGTTCGCTCCTTCGAAACCCGTGCTCACCGCGCACCGTTTGGGGCGAGGTGCGCAATGCGCACCCTACCCCTTGTGGCGTCGCCCCTTACGACTTGACCAGGAAGTAGCCGACCATCTCCAGGTGGAGGGCCGAGCAGAATTCCGAGCAGTAGTAGGTGAAGACACCGCCGACGTCGGCCTCGAATTCCAGGGTCGTCGATTCGCCGGGCTCGAGGCTCAGATTGATGTCGTAGTTGGGCAACGCAAAGCCGTGGGTCGCGTCCTTGGCCTGCTCGACGTTGGTGATGTGCCACACCACGTGATCGCCCTTTTCGACCTCGATCCGCTCGGGAGTGAAATGCGAGCGTACCGCGGTCATCCAGATTTCGACATTCTTACCGTTGCGCACCACCTTCTCTTCGCCGATGGCCACCGCGTTCGGATCCTTCGACTGGCTGAGCGGGTTCCAGCCGACCTCGGGATAGACCTCCCAGGCATTGAGCTTGTCGGCGTTGATCATCTGCACGTAGTGCGGCTCGCCGATGCCGATCGGCATGTCGTAGAGCAGCTTCATTGACTCGCCGGTGCCGGTGATGTCGAGCAGCTGGAAGTTCTGCGGATGCAGCGGGCCGACGGTCAAGAAACGATCGACGGACCACTTGTTGAGCGCCACCAGGTAGCCGCCGTCCGGGCTGACGGTGTCGCCTTCGGCCGCCACCAGGTGGCCGATGTTGTAGTGCACGCCGGTCTTCTGCACCAGGCTCCAGGCCGGGTCGGGGTTCTTGGCGCCGGCGTCGCCGCCGAGCGACCAGCGCGCCACCGCGGTGTCGAGAAAGAGGCTGGTGTAGGCATAACCCTGATCGTCGAATTGGGTGTGAAGCGGCCCCAGGCCGAGCTCGATCTGGGTCTCGAGGGCGGCGTCGAAGTCGACGATCGAGACGCCGTAGTCGTCCTGGCCGGAAAAGGTACCGGCCTCGATCGCGTTCTTGAGCTTGTCGAAGCTGAAGATCGTCACGTGCGGGTCGAGCTTGCCGGAAATCACCAGGTATTCGCCGTCGGGGGTGACGTCGACGCCGTGCGGGCTCTTGGGCTCGGGCAGGAAGTGGAGCACCCCCTCGGACGCCGCCACGTCGAGCGGCAGGACCTTGAAACCCTCGACCTCGATCGTCCGGCCGGCTCCGGCCAGCTCGACGGCTTTCTCGAGGTTGATCACGTGCAGGTAGTCCATGTCGCGCTGCGAGGCTCCGGCCTCGAACGGCGGGTTGCCGTCCTCGATGCCGCCGGTCGCCATCTCGGTGTTGAACGAATTGCAGAAGATCCAGCCTTCGGACGCCAGCTTGCCGGCATCACACAGGTCTTGCCAGTAGGGCGGTAGCTCGAGCGCGAAGGACTCGTCCGGCATCAGACGGCCCGCCGAGCGGTCGAACTTCCAGAAGGTGACCATGCCGCGGTACTTCTCGGCGTACTGGTCGATCGACGCATAGGCGGTGCCCAGCGGCGCGGCATACTGGCCGCCCTCGATCACCCACTCGGTATCCGGGGTCACGAAAGTGCCGCCGTGGTCGCTGGTGGTCACCGGGTTGTTCAGGATCTGCTTGGTCTCGAAGTCGCGCAGGTCGATCACCGCCACCCTTGCCTGGGCCTTGTCGTTGATGAACAGGAACTGGCCGTCGTAGTCACCACCGGTCTCGGACAGTGCCGGATGGTGGGTGTCGGCCCACAGGATCTCTTTGCCGCCGACGTTGCCGCCGGCGAGCACCTCGCGGGTTTCGTTGGAGTAGCCCCAGCCCTGCCACGGCTCGGGGGTGAACACGCCGATCACTTTCAAGAGGCGCATCGACGGCACGCCGATCACCAGCACCTGTCCGGAGTGGCCGCCGGAAGAGAACATCACGTATTCGTCCTTCTTTCCGGTCGGCACGTAGGTCTTGACCGCGGCGTAGACATCGTCGGGGGTCAGGCCACGGGCCGCGATCACCGCGTCGGTGTCGCCGGACGCGACCGTGGTCGGAGCGGGCTGGTCGCCGGTCGTGCCGCAGCCAGCCAACCAACCGAGCACCGTCACGGCGGCGGCTACCGCCAGCAGCGTCAAGACGGCTTTGGAGCGTCGCTTGTTCTTTCGAGTCATCGGGCAATCCTCCTATTAGCTGGACGGCGAATGAAGGCTTCTGAGGACGGGTTCGGCTGGGTTCCTCGTCGGTGATAGCCTCGGCTTTTCGGCGCCAGGATTCCGTTGTCGATGTCAGGCTAGCGCTTGGCGCAAGACCGGTCCTTGCGCTAGAGCAAAGAACCTGGAATGAATGACGGCGATCTGAAGGTCCTGCGAGGTAGTGGCCTGTTCGAGGGGCTCGCGGCAGAGCACCTCGAGCCGATCCTCGCGCGCGCCGACGCTCGTGACGTCCGCCGCAAGGAGTTTCTGTTCCATCAGGGCGACGCGATCACCGGTCTCTTCGTCCTGGTCTCAGGACGAGTCAAGCTGTCGCAGCTCACGGCCGAAGGCAGCGAAGTGATCCTGCGGCTGCTCGGCCCCGGCGAGATCTGCGCCGGCGTGGCGGCCCTCGAACGGGTCGCTGCCTACCCGGTCACCGCCCAGGCGTTGACCGATGCCCGAGCGGCGTTCTGGGCGCTCCCGGCCGTGCGGGAGATCTTCGGCAAGCACCCTGAGCTGACCGGGAACCTATTGCAGCAGATCACCGAACGCACCCGGGAATTTCAGCACCGCTTCCGCGAAATCGCGACCGAGAAGGTTCCCCAGCGGCTGGCGCATATGCTGTTGCGGCTGGCGGGGCAAGCCGGGCTCCGGGCGCCGGGCGGTCTGCGAATCGACTTCCCCCTCACCCGGCAAGATCTGGCCGAGATGACCGGTACCACTCTGTTCACCGTCAGCCGGCTGCTGAGCGACTGGTCGGAAAAGAAAATCGTAAGGGTCGGCCGGGAGTGGGTGGTTATCCGGTCGCCGGAGGACCTTCAGGACATCGCCGACGACATTGCCGAGTAGTCCGCCGGTGTCAGTTTGCGGTAGCGCAAAGACTCGAGCCGTCGAGATTCTTAAGGTGTCGGCTGGGACGGTCATGCGGATTACGGATGCATTGCTCGTGGAGCACGGCGTTCTCTGCCGATTGCTCGATCACGTCGAACGGCGGGCCCCGGGGTGGAATCTGGGCCAGGCGCGGGAGGCGAGCACCCTGCTAGCCGTGGCTTTGAAGGCTCATGCGGCCACGGAAGAAGAGCTGTTGTTCGTCATGCTCGAGCGCGCGATCGGGTATGAACCGACGCCGCTGGCGGTGCTGCGTCTGGAACATCAGGAGATCGAGGCAATTCTCGCCCGGATCGCGCTAGCAGAGTCGATCGGCGAGTTTCAGCCGGGACTCGCCCGCCTGGTCGAGCTGATCACAGATCATTTCGCCAAGGAGGAGGGCTTTCTCATTCCCCTGGCTCACCACCACCTAGATCCGGAGACGCTGGAACTGCTGGGGTCGCGCTGGACCGCTTCAGCACAGCTCCAAGCGTCCAGAAGATCGCCGCCATGACAATACGCGGGATCCCTCGCGTGTATCGCTATGAGGGCGTAGTGCTAACTTGAGGCCTGGGGCTTGTCGGTCCAGCCCCACCGCCCGACGGCCCAGAAGACGCCTGCCATGACGAGCACCAGAGCGAGAACCAGGAGCGCGTTGTCGAAGGTGGCGGCGGTGGCGCCGGCCAGGGCGTAAAGGAGGGAGGCCGGAAGCGCTCCGGCGAGGGTAGCCAGCACCATCCGGCCCCAGCCCATGGGCGACGTGCCGGCCAGGATCGCCACCGTCTCGGCGACGATCGGTACGGGGCGCGTGACCAGGACCGCCAGGCCTCCCCATCGACTGAGCAAAGCATCGGCTTGACGGCGCTCGCTCTCCGGGACCAGACGTGCCAGCAGAGGTCCGCCGGAGCGGCCGATGGCAAAACCCACGAGGGCGGAGACGGTACTGCCGACGAGGGATAGGGCAGTTCCCAGGGTGACGCCGAAGAGGGCTCCATGGGCCATCATCACCAGGGTCGACGGTACCGGAAGGACGACGTCTCCAGCCAACAGGCCGACACCGACCAGCGCCGCTAGCGGGCCGCGGCGCTCCAGCCACGGGCGCGGATCGCTCAAGAGCGGAATTTCCAACCAAGTGGCGAGGCCGAAGAAGCCCAGGAGCAAGGCCATCATCGCCCCGATCAAAAGCAGATAATGCTTCATCCAGAGTCTCGCGGATTATTCGTTGCCAGAGTCTACAGGTGCGGCCGCTATCCCGAGGGTCTGTCGAATCTTTTCTTTCTCACGCTCGACTGCGTTCACGAGGTGCGCCGGCGCAGTGAGGTTCTCGAGTAGCCTCAAAGCCTCGGTGAAGTGGCCGTGGCGATGCAGCACCTGAGCGGCGTAGAGCTTCACCTCGAGGTTTTCGGGATGAGTGGCGGCCCAGGCGCGAAAGAGCTCTGAGATCTCGTCGCCCGCGAGGATCGGCTCGGGGCGAACTCGCGTGGCCTCGAGGTAATGGCGCGCCCCTTGTTCCAGCCGCCCGCTGGCGCCGAGGGCGGCGGCGAGCAGCACCCGAGCGTCGCGAAAGTCTTCGAGACGACCGACGACGAAGCCCAGAGCCTGAGCGGCGTCCTCGGGACGGCCGTGGACTAATAGGGCGCGTCCGAGCAGATATTGGGCGTCGAGGGGGCTCCAGTAGCTCGAGAGTTGCTCACTGCCGCCGCCTTCGCCCAGGGCGATCAGTTCAGCGAGGGCGAACGGGTCACCGGGAGATCGCTCGAGGGCCTGCTTGAGCAGCAGGGCGGCGCGGTCACGATCGCCGTCCAGGGCGTTGGCCCGGGCGAGCAAGATCAGAGGCTCGGAGGCGTGCCGGCCGCCGCGATAGACGCTCTGGCCGAGCTCGCTCAGAGGTTCGAGCAGGTGTCGGGCTTCGGCGACCTGGCCGGCGGCCAGGTGCACGCTGGCGAGATCGAAATCGGCCGGCGTTGACATCCAGCCTTGAAGGCGCTGGGACGCCAGCTGTTCGGCCACCCGCTCTTCCAGAGTGCCGGCGTCGTGCGGGAAGTAGGCGGGTCGCAACCAATCGAGCCACCACGGCGCCGAGGCCACGGCGTCGACCGCGAGCTCGGAATGCTGCGCCAGGGGCTGGTCTCGGCTCGCCTTCCGGACCTGCTCCAGCCGGTGCTCGGTCTCCCGCCAGCCGCGGCGGCGGTAGGACTCGTCAGTCATCGCATCGTCGGGAAGCGAGAAGGTGACCGCCAGCAGGGCGACCAGCAGCAGCCAGGCCCAGGCGCGTTCGCGGATCAGGCGTCGGGCGCCGATGGCGGCGAAGTAGAGCAACGCCGGAAGCAAGACCAACCGTTGGCGAGCCGAGACGTAGAAGACCAGCATCACGGCGAGCTGAAGCCCCGCCACTGCATAGTAGAGCAGACTTTCTCGCCAGCGATGGGCCTCGAATAACGCGCCGGCGAAGGCGAAGGCCGAGAGCAGGGCGAAAGGCATGGCGGGGACGAAGAATAGGCGCTGATCGAGTTTCCAGGCGGGGGGCACGTCGTGCCAGCGGAAGCCATGAAAGGCGCGTTTGAGCTTGACTCCCACGAGGCCGATCCAGCGCCCCGGTTCTTCGCGGATGAAACGTACGGCCAGCTGTGACCAGAAGGCGTTGACCTCGGGGATCGTCAGCTCACGACCGCTGGCGGCGCGGGCGACCATGCGGTAGTGCTGGTGCGCCGGGTCTGGCTCTTCGCCGCTATGACGGACGTAAGCCAGGACCACAGGCGGATAGATAGCGCTGGTGCCTTGCGATAGCGGGTTGTTGCCCTCGAAGAAGACCGTGCCGGGGTTCATCATCGGCGTCCCCACGTCACCGGTGATCGCGTCGGCGCGCAGGGCCAGCAGCAGGAGCATCGCGGCTACCGGCGTCAGAAAGGCGATCGACATCCGAAGCCACGGACGGCCCTGCTCCCCGCGCCAGCGATAGTAGAGAGGCACCAATAGGAACGCGGGCAAAAAGGTCGGGCGGATGGCGAGACAGAGGGCGGCGGCGCCGCCGGCGAGCCAGGGTCCCCGGGTGGTTTTCTCATCCAGCAGCCATAGGAAAACGAGCAGGCAGAACAACAGCAGAACCTCGGGTTCGAGGATTCGGGCATAGACCAGGAAATGCCGATCGAGCGCCATCACCAGGGCCGACGCCGTCGCCCATGCGGTGCCCAGCCGGCGCTCGAAGAGATGAAAAACGAGGGCGGTCGAGGCCGCTGCCAGAACGATTTGCAGCCAGATGAGGGTCTGCTCAGGCGTTGGCAGCAGTCGCTCGGCCCACACGCTGAGATGAAAGTAAAGGGCTGAGAAGTCCATCAGCCGCTCGTCGGCCAGCTCGCCGGCGAGATATTGCTCGGCCGCCAGGCTGTATTTGCGAAAGGCTCCGGGCAAAGGGTAGAGCCAGGCGATGAGGCCGTGGAGGGTCAGGGTCGCTAGGCCGATCCACAGCGGCCCTCGGCGTTCAGCTTGAATCAAGGTTTTTGATTAATGCTGTCCGAGGAATGTTGTGCCGCCGGCGGATCTCTTCAAAGACCTCTGTTGCAGGGCGCCCTTCGCCGCGATCCATTGAAGTCAATCCTTTCTGGATTCCCTCAATCGCTTCGGCTTGGTCAAGAAGTGCCAGGATTTGAGCTTGTGTCATCGGGACGCCCTCACGCAGTTGAGTCTCAACTATATCGCGCGCCGTTGGTGTCGGCTGGCTGTCCAGCACAGGCCCGCGATGCCGAGAAGTGCCAGCATATAGCCCAGCCACGTCAGCCGACGGTCGATCCAGAGACGAACCCGATGCTCGCCCGGCGGCACTTCAACCGCCAGTCGGTGAAGGTTGGCAATGACAGTCGGTGCTGGCTGGCCGTCGATCGTCGCCTGGTAGAGGTCGAGGTACGCGCGCTGGGTGAGGAGCACGCCGCCCGCCTCGCTGGAGACGGTGAGCTCGAGCTCCTCGATCTCGTCAGAGATCGCCTCGATTCGGCCGTTCGCGGCGCGAGTCTCAGGTTCTGAACCCGGCAAGACGACCATCGATCGTGGGTCATACTCCGGCGAGCTTAAGAGCTCGAGCGCCTGGTTCATCTGCGGCGCGCGCAGAACCTGCCCGATCAAGCTGATCGGCGGGGCTGCCGACGGCAGTCGATAGACAACCGTCTGTCTCCCGGGAATCGAATCGGGGATGCTCGCGACGGGTTGAACGAGCGCCGCGGCCTCGGGAGCGAGCTCGCGGTCGAGAATCAGTGTGTCGACTCCGGACGCCGCCAGGAGCCGCACGCGACGCGCATCGTCCATGCCCTGAATCGCCTGGGCGAGGGAGACGCTGAAGAAAGAATCGAGCCCTTCCGGCGAGTGGTTGAGCTCGTAGCGCCGCCCGTGCGCAACGCCGGCGAAGGGATAGAGCTGCTCCGCCTGGCGGCGCGACAGCCAGAAGAAACGAGGATCGGGAAAAGCAGTGAGCGGCGACAGGGTCTGCTTGCCGAAGAGGTCGCGAAAGCCGCCGTGGACGACGATCGAATCTTCGGGAATCTCCTCGAGAAGGGCCGACGGACGGCGATAGTGCTCCGCGTCGTCGGCGTCGAAGAGGGCGGCGAGAAAGAATCCCTGGGACAGCAGGTGGACGGCGAGCAGCGTGGCGCCGGCCGCGGGTCGATTCCTGCGAGCGACCACGAGAGCAAGGGCGAAGAGCGCCAGGGTGATCAGCGTGAAGAAACACAGGGCGCTCCAGCGGGCGCTCTCGCGGGCCAGGGTCGCGTCGTTCAGCCGCTCGGCGTCGAGGGCGCGCAAGGCCGCCATGAACCACTCCGGCGACGACAGCAGCAGGCTCCACACGGCGAGATAAAACACCGTCGCCCCGGCCATGAGGCGTGCTAGCTGTCGACGGGCACCGCCCAGGAAACGCTCGAAGCCAAGGGCGCAGAGCAGCGAGCAACCGATCGCCACCGCCAGCCAGAGCTTGACCGGGTAGCGTAGCGCCGAGGCTCCCGGCAGATGGTAGAGAAGGCGCACGACCGGGTTCCAGGCACCGGCGGCAAAGAACAGACCGCCGGCAGTCGCGGCCCACGCCCAGACCGCCGCGCGCCGTCGCGGCCGGCCGCTGAGAAGGATCAGGCAGAGACATAGGACGCCGGGGAACAGCGAGTAGAAGAAGGGTGGGTTGCCGCCAAAGTAGCGGCTGCCCCAGAAGGTGAAATCAGGGCGTCCGAAGAAGAAAGGCAGCAACCATTCCAGCGCGCTGCGCGGGTCCCAGCTCTGGGCCAGTGCCGCCTGAATCGAGAATTGCCAGTAACCGCGGTAGGACAGCGGCAGGATGCGGGCGAATTCGATCAGCATCGGTGCGGTGATCAGCGTGCCGCAAACCATGGCTCCACCGAGATGGAGCGCCGCGGCACGAGGCGCCGGCTGGGCTCCCCGGGCGATCACCGCCCCGATCGCCAAAACTAGAGTCAATGCCGCGAACATCGGATCGCCGGCCAGCAATAGCAGCGCCCAGAGACCGCCGACGAGCGCTGCTCGCCGGCCCATCTTGTGGTCGCGACCCCGGGCGTCGAGGCAAGCGGCGATGAATGCTGGCGCCAGAGCGGCGCCGGCGACCAGGTTGTAGAGATTGAGCAGCGAAAGGAAGAAGCCGCTGGCCGCGTAGCAGACGCCACCGGCCCAGGACGCGCCCCGGCTGAGCCCCCAGGCGCGCCCCAGCCAGTAGAAAGCCGCCGGCGCCAGCAGCAGGTGCAGCCAGAAGTGTGCGTTCAGCGCCCACATGGGCGACGCCACCAGGTAGAGCAGATTGTCCGGATAGAGCGGCAGCGCGTTGGGATTGCCCAGGAGCGGCTGGCCGCCGGCGCGGTAAAGGTCGATCAGCGGCAGCTCACCGCCGCGCAGGGCTTCGGCTTGGGAAGCCTTGAGCGGATAATGGCTGGTGAGCACGTCGCGGGTGTAAAGCGTGCCCGTGCCGCGGATCAGCGGCCAGACCGCCAGCACGAGCAACAGAAGCGTGGGGGTGACGTAGAGCCAGCGAAAGCGTGTCAAGAGTCTATAATCCGGCGCAATGATCACTCTGCGTCCCGGTGGGACGAAAGCGAATAGCCACGGATTTCAAACCGTGGACTTGGCGACGTAGGTGAGACGGAAGCGATTCACGGCGTCGACCCTATAGTATTCGCCCCATGATCGGACCTCTCTTCCGCGCCATGCGCCCCGTTCAGTGGGTCAAGAACGTTTTTGTTCTGGCGCCGATCGTCTTTGCAGAGAGGCTCGGCGACCCTGCGATCGTGGGCCAGGCGATGCTCGCCGTCGTCGCCTTCTGCCTGGCCTCGAGTGCCGTCTATCTATTCAACGACCTGCGCGATCGCGAGGAAGACCGGCGCCATCCGCTGAAGAAACATCGCCCGATCGCCTCCGGCGCTCTGAGCGTTCCGGCGGCGACCGTCGCGGCCCTGGTGCTGGCTGGCGGGGCCCTGGGCCTGGGGCTCGGCTTCGGCACCTTCTTCACCATCCTGTTGGCGGTCTACCTGGCGATCAACCTGGCCTACTCGAGCGGCCTCAAGCACGTCGTCATCCTCGACGTCATGGCGGTGTCGAGCGGCTACGTGATCCGGGTTCTGGCGGGGGCCAATGCGATCGACGTCGAGGTGTCGAGATGGCTGCTCCTATGCACCATCTTCCTCGCCCTCTTCCTGATCTTCTCCAAGCGTCGCCACGAGTTGGTGTTGCTGGCCGACCAGGCGTCCGGGCACCGCGCGGTGCTCACCCACTACAGTCCGGCGTTCCTCGATCAGATGATCAACGTGGTGACCGCCTCCACCGTGGTCTCCTACGCGCTCTACGCCGTCGACGATTCCACCGTCGAGAACTTCGGCTCCGATCGGCTGGTCTACACCCTGCCGATGGTGCTCTTCGGCATCTTTCGCTACCTCTACCTGATCTACCAGCGCCACGAGAAGCGCAATCCCACCGAAGAGGTCCTGCGCGATCTGCCCTCGGTGATCAACGTCATGCTCTGGGGCATGGTCGTGATCTGGATCGTCTACGGCGGAAGCTGAGACGACTATTCTTCGATCCTGATCCTGGCCGATCAAGGCTCGATCCAGCTGACAGGAAGACGCTTGAAGTCTGTTCTGTCGAAGGTACAGACCTTTTCTCCCTGTCCCGCGGCGCGCAACGCGAGATGGGCGTCGATGAAATCGACGTTCTTTTCTCTGGCGAGCTCGATTGCCTTGATCATCGTTTGACTGTCTTCAGCTTCGACTCCGGGAGCGGACAACAGGCCGATAACCGCCTTGGATATATCCTCCATCGAGTGCTTGTAGTAGGACTTCAATACCCAGACGACTTCGGCGGCGACCAGCTGGGGAATGAACAGCGTGACCTCGCCACGTTCGACGCTCTTCATCAGGTCGAAAGAGCGTTCGTACATGTCCTTTGGCTCACCCGTCAGGAATCGCAAGAGGACATTGGCATCGACCCAGAGTCGTTTCATGAGTCATGCTCATCCTTCGAGCGGCTGCCGGCCGCCAGCAACTCTCTACCCCGGTGACGGCCAACCTCGGCCCGAACGGCGGCCTTTCCGGGGAAACTCCGTGTCGCGGGTAACACGCCAGCAAGATCGGTAAGGCGCTTTCTCCGGATGACTCGAAAACGTACACCGTCTTCCTGAGGGGATTCGAAAAGAAGTCCGTCTCCTTCTCTGATCCCCATCGTCCTGCGGATCTCCACAGGAATCGTGACCTGGCCTTTTGATGTGACTCTTACGATCGACATAGATCCTTACCTCGTCAAAGATTCCTTACCATTTCAAGTCTAGCGGAGGAGACCTGAAAGCGCAACGACTCTGGTGCCACGAAGAAGCCGCACTCCTATGAGCGGGGGAAAGGGCTTACTCGGGACGATACCGATAAATCGCCAGCACCGGCTCTCCTTCGAGCTGCCACTCGACTTCAGGCGTAAGCCGTTCGAGGCAGTCGCGCATGAGCTCGTTCATCCAGTCGCGGCGCTCGACGAACATGACGTAGAGGGGCCGTGAGCGAGCGGCCTGGCGGGTGCGCTCGAGGCGATCCGGCGGGATCTCGGGCGTGTAGGGGATGGTGATCGGCAAGAGGATCAGGTCGTCGCGCAGACGCTCCGGAGCGACCAGCCGTACCGCGTGCTCGATCACCGGTACCGCGATCAAGGCGTCTTTCGGGGCGTTGTCGTTGAGCCAGCGTAGCCCCAGACGATAGCTGGCGCCCCAGTAGTCGCCGGCCTGGGGCAGGTCGGCGGCACGGGCGCCGGCGTACCCGCCGGTGAAGGCGTTCCAGTAGGCGATCTGGAAAGGATGGGTTCGAATCAAGGCCCATAGCCCTGGTGCGAGCGCCAGGATCAGGACGGAAGCGCGTATCGACGGTGCCAGCCAAGGGCTTGGCGATTCCTTCTGTGTTGCCACAGCGACGAGTCGCCGCGCCAGCGAAGCGACGCCGACGCCGGCCACCGCCGCCATCGCCGGGAACAGCTCGAGGAAGTGACGCACGCCGTCGTAGTTGACTGCCTGAGGTACCAGGTAGCGGCCAAGCACCGCTCCGATCCAGACGATCAGCAGCAGGGCGTCGGGCTGCCGGCGCCAGGCGCGCTTCAGGATCGGCACCAGGCCGACGCCAAAGAACGCCAGGAAGACCGGTGGGGTGGTCAATAAGATCGCCTGGAACACCGGCGCGATGCTCTCGGGGCGAGTCCAGCCCTTGCGCAGGGCGATGAAACGCAGGTTTTCGATCAGCCGGCCCACGGGGTCGGCCCATAGGTAGGGCCAGATGACGATCAGGACGACCCCACCGAGAGCACCGGCTCCGAGACCGGTCAACAGCAGCCGGCGTCGCCGGCCGTTCCAAGTCTCGGGCAGGCCGCCCAGGACGGCGAGCCCCAGGGGGACCAAGGGCAGGAAGAGGGCGTTGGCCTTGGTGCCCAGGGCGACGCCCCACAAGGCGCCGGCCGCTAGCAGCCCCCGCGTCGAGCCCGCTTGCCAGGCTCGGTAGAAGACGACCACCGTCAGGGTGTAAATCACCATCAGCGGGAAGTCTTTGATGTTCGCCATCAGGTGGAAAAAGATCCGTGGCGACGACAACAGCAGGCCGATCGCCGCGGTCGCGGCGAGCCAGCCGAATCGCTCGGCGAGAAAGGGGGTGAAAACCCAGATCAGCAGGGATGCCAGCAGCAGATTGACGGCGTGGTAGCCGTCGTAGGCGTCGAGCCACCCCAGGCCCCTCGCCAGCACCGTCGAGGTCGCCGCCCCGAGGGTGGCGCCGACGGGATAATGCTCCCAGGGGCGGTCGCGAAACGGCGATAGCCTGAGGTCGGGTCGGTGGCTCTCCGGGTAGGGGTTGGCAGCAAAGTCGAGGTAGGCGTCATCGAAAGTGGTGAAAAATGAAAGGTAGCGCTGGCCGAAGAAAAGATCGCCCAGGGCTTCATCCCAGGTGACGTTGTACTGGTCGAGCGCCGGGATACCGACTGCCAGCAGGCCAAGGATCAGCGCCAGCGGGATGAGCGTGCGCGGCGATGGGTCGGGAAGAGTCACCGCCGCAGGGTAGCAGTTGCCGCGAGCTCGAAGACCGAGAATCGCCCGTCAGGCGAGCGATAGATCGGCTTCGCCAATTCCGGGTCGCGGAGCAGCTCGAGCAGGGTCTCGGGATAGGTAGCGCCGCGAAAGCGGTGCTCGGCCAAGATATGGGTCACGCCGCGATCGGCCAGTAGTCCGCTCACCGCGGTCGCGTCCGACGCCGGTGCCAGCCAGGCGGTGATCTGCGAGGCTTCGAAGAAGCTGTCGGCCAGGACCTCGCGCTGGCAGAAGAATCGTTGGTTGGTGTTGAGAAAGAGCAGTTTTGCGTTGGGGGGAAGCTGGTCGTTGACGAAGGAGTAAACGGGGTGCACGGCGGTGGCTTTCAGGTCCCCCGGAGCCCGCAGATAGACGGCCAAGGTCCGGTAACCGGCGGCGAGTACAGGAGCTTGGCCGGCGACCAGGGAGGCTGCCGTGACGACGAAGGCTGCCGCGACGCCGGCTCGCCGCCAGCGCTCCGGAAGGCGCCCCAGGATCTCGACCAGCGCCACGGCGCAGGCGATCGCCAGGATCGGTAGCATCGGGATCAACAGGCGCATCTGCTGTGACGATAGGCTCCAGAAGATGAAGTAGAGCACGCTGATCACCAGACACTGGCGCACCAGCACCCGCGCTCGGCCAGGTGCCCAGCGCCACGCAAACCACAGTGCCAGAGGAAAGAGCACGATCCAGAAGGCCGCCGAGGCGCCGTCGAAGCGCTCGTATCCCTGGTCGCCGGCCAGACTGACCCGCAGCGGCAACAGCAGGTAGTCGATCGGCTCCCGGCCCATGCCGATCGAGCTCTGCCAGGTGCGGAGCTGATCGGAGAGCGCGGGGCCCCAATCCGGCCCGCCGAACCAGCCGTGGAGGAAAGGGTAGGCCGGGTTGCCGGTGAGGATCGCCGTATACGCGACCCAGGGCGTCCAGAGAATGACTACTGGCGTCACGAATCGGGTCAAGAAAGGCTTGAGTGCCGATTCGCCGTGGCGAATGAGGTGCGGTAGATAGAGCGTGGCGACGATGCCGGCGCCGACGACGCCGGTGAGCTTGGTGCCGGCCGCCAGCCCACAGCATAGGCCGGACAGCCACAGCGTCCGCCGATCGTGTTCCAGGGCTTCGATCATGAACAGGACGCCGGCAAGCAGGAAAAGGGCGTGGCCGAGGTCGACGTAGGCGACGCGCATCTCGAGGATCACGACGCCGTTGGCGAGAAAGAGCAGCGCCGCCAGCACGCCGCTGGCCGGGCGATGAAAGGCTCGGCAGCCGGCGACCAGGGCATAGAGGACGGCCAGGCCGAGGGCGAAGTGCAGCAGCTTGGCGAGCACGAAGTCCTGGATCGCCATCGCCAGCGCGAACAGCAGCTGGACGTTGAGCGGCCAGGCGGCATAGACGTTGAACGGCACGTCCCGAAAACCGCCATGGTCGAGGAACAGTCGGGGCAGCGTCAGGTGGTAGGCGCTGGCGTCCCAGGAGACCGTCGGCGTGAGGGCTAGTAGGGCGAGCGGTGTGAGTACCGCTGCCAGTGCCACGGAAGCCAGAATCGAAGCGGTCGAGGGTCGGTGGAAGCGGGCTATCGGCCTACCGGCGCGAAGCCAGGCGCCGACACAAGCAGCGATCACCCCGCCGATCAGTGCCCACAAGACCGCGGGTCGGAGCAGCCCGCAAGCGGCGAGCACGAAGATGCAGGCGATCCAGAAGCCGAGCCCGAGGATGATGCGCGCCAGCGGGCGCAAGGCCGGGCTGACGACTTCTAGCGTCGACCTGCCGAGCAGCCAGCCGGGCAGCCAGATGACGACGGCCAGTAAGAGCAGGGCGATTACGTGTTGCAGCAGGTAGGCCATCGCGGCGAACCGCTGAATTAGCCCCCGGGTGGGGCCTCGTCGTTGTGACGCTCCGGCCCGAGGCCAGCCTCGACTTCGAGACGCCGCAGCCGCGCTAGGATACGCTCCAGCAGCTGACGATTGAAGGCGATGAGGTCGGCCACCAGGCCGATCAAGAGGGCGAGGAAGCCCATCGTCATCAGCACGCCGCCCAAGACCAGCGACTGGATATGGCCGCTATATTCGCCTTGCAGATAGAAAAAGAGAAAGCGGATGATCGGCAACACTCCGATCACCGACAGCACCGTGCCGATCAAGAAGAAAACCCGCAGGGAGTAATACATCGCGTAGGCGCGAATGATCGTCAGGGCGGACTGCTCGATGAACCGGGGAATGCTGGTGAACAGTCGCGACTCGCGGGTCTCCGGGTTGACCCCGACCGGGATCGACACGATGTTCAGGCGATGTTTGCCGGCCTGGACCAGCATTTCGGTGGTGTAGCTGAAAAACGAGAAGATGTTGACCCGCAGGGCGGCCTCGCGCGAGATCGCGCGAAAGCCGCTGACGGCGTCTGGCACGTCGGTGTGGGACAGACGCCGCACCACGAAGCTCCCCAGGCGCTGGAGTTTCTTCTTGACGTAGGAAAAGTGCTCGATCGAATCGGTCTGGCGATCGCCGATCACGATGTCGGCGCGGCCTTCGAGGATCGGGGCGATCAGGTTGGGGACGTCGGCGCCGGAGTACTGATTGTCGGCATCGGTATTGACGATGATGTCGGCACCGAGTCGCAAGCAGGCGTCGAGTCCGGTGCGAAACGCGCTCGCCAGCCCGCGGTTTTGATTGTGCCGCACCACGTGATGAACGCCGTGCTCGCGAGCCACCTCCGCCGTGCGGTCGGTCGAGCCGTCGTCGATGACCAGGATTTCGACCGCGTCGGTGCCGGCGATCTCGCGCGGCAGGTCCGCCAGGGTCTGGGGTAATGTGCCCTCTTCGTTGAAGCAGGGGATTTGAATGATGACCTTCATGGTCGCTGAGACTGTCCTTCGGACGGCGGAGCCGAGTGTACACCCGCGCGCTTCGCCGCGCTGACAAAAGCGCGGGCCCACTCGCAGGCGCCGATGAAAATCAGCGGGGACAACAATAGGAACCAGGGCAAGGCTCGGGGAGTCTGCTGGATCAGACGGCGAGCCAGGGTCAACGTTCGGTACACGGGCGTCAGCCAGGCCAGCCAGGGACGTCGAACCAGGACGGCGCCGGGCAATGGTGCCCGGCGCCGCGTTTCCGCCGCGGCCGCTCCGAGACGGCCCTGGTGCGTGAGGAAAGC
>JAAUXY010015539.1_pt1 | contig 19349 bp, 16 predicted proteins | sample 7278121 | NCBI WGS metagenome assembly JAAUXY01 (sample SAMN14350117, study PRJNA611818) | marine sediment metagenome | isolation source: surface marine sediment (1.8m) | place: French Polynesia: Moorea | collected 2018-08 | reverse complement strand
GCGCAGCTACGACCGCTACCAGCGCGCCAATCACACCTGTCTCTTGAGCGCGGCCGACATGATGCGGGGCACAGCCGGTTTTGCCCGGGCCGCCGCCCCGCTGGGATTTATTAAGTACGAGGATTTCGTGAGTTGTCCCGAGGCTTTCCTGCGCGGTTTATGCGAGAAATTGGAACTCACTTTCGATCCCGGCTATGCCGAGCGGTGGCGCGACTACGATAAGGTGACCGGCGATGTGGACAGGCCGCGCGAGCGCACCGCAATTCGCGAGCCGGCGCCGCACGACATCGATGAAGCCGAAGTGGCTGCAATTCGCTCCAATCCCGATTATCAGCGCGCCATCAAGTTGTTCGGCTATCAAGACATGCCCGCGTGAGCGTCCCTGGTGAAGATCTCGATCGTGACCCCGTGCTTCGACGCAGCCGAGACGCTGCAAGCGACCATCGAGTCGGTGGCCGGGCAGGCCGGCACGCCCGACGTCGAGCACATCGTGGTGGATGGTGGTTCGACCGACGCGACGCGTGCGGTGATCGAACGCAATGCGGACCGTCTGTCCGATTGGATTTCGGAGCCTGACGAGGGCATGTACGACGCCATCGCCAAGGGCTTCGAGCGGTCCTCCGGCGAGATCTGCGCCTGGCTCAACGCCGACGATGTCTATTTTCCCTGGACACTGTCCCTGGTGGCCCGGGTCTTTGCGGCCTTGCCTGAGGTGGATTGGATCTCCAGCCGGCATCCGGTGGCGATCGACGATGCAGGCGACGTCGTATCGTTGCGCACGATCCCCGGCTTCTCGGCAGCCGCCTTTCTGGATGGCATCTATGTTGGGATGGGCGGTCTCGACAACCCGCGCGCGGCCGATTTCATCCAGCAGGAGTCCACGTTCTGGCGGCGCGGACTGTGGGATAAGGCCGGCGGCGCCGAGACCATCCGGCGGTACCGCTATGCCGGCGACTTCGCGCTGTGGGGCGCCTTTTTCCGGCATGCCGAGCTATACGGGGTGGATGCGCCGCTGGCCGGATTCCGCGAGCGTCCCGGCCAGCTCAGTGACACCGGAGCCGAGGCTTACCGGGACGAAGCGCGTGCCGCCTTGGCCGCGGCGCGCGAGGCCGCCGGCCATCGCCTGGATCTGCCCCCGGACGGACAGCCGGCCCAATATCAGGGCCGGGATGTGGTGAAGTCGAACGGCACCTGGGAGGTCCGGGAAGCCGCCTTCGTCGCTCTGCCGCCGGGGCCGCTCAAGGACGGTGTGCGCACCGAGTCGATGTTCTGATCGCAGAGCCGGGAAGCCCACGGAATGAAGCTGAACCCGTCCACCGCCGCCAAGCTGCTCGAGGTACTGAACGAGCTGATCGACGCGAACCCGCAGCTTGCGATCCAGCGCGCTCTGTCGCATGAGCGGGCGCTGCGCCGCATTCAGGGCAGGGGCGTTGCGGTCGAGACGATCATCGATGTGGGCGCCTCGGACGGGCGTTGGTCGCTGATGGCGCGCCAGGTCTGGCCGGGTGCGCGCTGCCACCTGATCGAGGCGTTCCGGCACTGGGAGCCAAAGCTCAACGAATTGTCCGCGGCCGACCCGGCGGTCACCTACACGCTGGCGGCGGCCGGCGCGTCCGACGGCGAGGTCAACTTCTTCAACGATCCGGCCAATCCCTATGGCGGGGTCGCTTCGGACACGGCCAGCGCCGAAAGCTGGACCGTCCCGCAGGTCTCGCTGGATGGCGAGGTCGCACGCCACGGATTGGCCGACCCACTGCTGATCAAGCTCGACACCCACGGCTTCGAGCGCCCGATCCTGGACGGCGCGGCGGACGCGCTGAAGCGCTGCAGCCTGCTGGTGGTGGAGTGCTACAACTTCCAGACCCCGGAGAACCGCTTCGCGGCGATGACCCAGCTGATCGAGGGCTTGGGCTTCCGCTGCATCGACATCGGCGAGCCATTGTTCCGCGAGCACGACGAGGCGTTCTGGCAGATCGACCTGTTCTTCGTTCCGGCGGATCGCCCGGAATTCGATTACGCCCGGTATCGCTAGGGTTTTGGCATGGAACTTGCTGATTCTTCCGCAAGTTTTCCGCGTTCTGTTGACTTGGATCGATAGAGTTCTCTACCGGGAGTAGAGTTGGTGCTGGCGAAACAGCCTCATGAGGTTTTCCGGGACTGGAAAGTCTGCCCGATCCCGTTCGTGCGCATGCAGATTAACATGCACGGCAATGTGCTGGCCTGTTGTCCTGGTCATATGAAGGAGAAGTTCTTCGCCGGTAACGTTCTCGAGCAGTCGCTCGACGAGATCTGGAACGGTGAGGTCTTCCGCATGATGCGGAAGGCCCTGCACAGCCACATGTACGAGCAGATGTGCTCGCCGGACTGCCCCGTATATCGGCGTCTATTTGATCAAGGCGAAGTGGATTATGCCGAGCTGATCGATGACCAATTGGCCAACGAAGTTCGACTGAGCAAGACGAAGCTGGCGACGCCGTATCTGGCGGTGAACATCGCATCCGATCCATCGTGCAATCTGAAGTGCATCATGTGCCGCAAGGAGCTGATCTCCAAGCCGACCGAAGAGGAGGATCACGTCAACGAGGTCGTCTTCGATCAGGTGCTCCAGAACATTGAAAAAATTAAGCTTTTGAAACTAACCGGCCATGGTGAGGTGTTCTTCAAGAAGTCGGCGCGTCGGTTTCTCGAGCGATTGCAGGAGCACGACACCAGCCATCTCAAGCTGACCATCATCACCAACGGCACCCTGGTGACCGAAGAGCGCTGGGCACAATTGCTTGGGCCGCAAGAGGTTAGGGAGCTCGAGATCGAGGTCTCGATCGATGCCGCCAGCAAGGAGACCTACGAGAAGATCCGCCTGGGCGGCAGCTGGGACCGGCTGATCGAGAACCTGCGGATGTTGGCGGACAAGCGAGCTGCTGGAGAAATACACAGCTTCCTATTCAATTATGTGGTGATGAAGAGCAACGTCGGCGAGTTGGCCGATTTCGTGCGCTTAGCCGATTCGTTGAACGTCGACCAGGTCCGGTTCACTCGGATCTTCGACTGGGAGATCGGGGACTCCGAGAACTTCTTCAAGTCCCAGGAGCCGCGGTATCTGGAAGTGCTTGCGCAGCAATTGGCAAGGCCGGAGCTGAACCAGCCGAACGTGGATGCGGGGCCGATTCGAGGGGCCGCGTTTGCCCAGGACTCGCAAACCGTCGAGTTCTTCTGAGCGCGCGTGAGCGATGCAGATGGACGCTCCGAGGGTTACCTTTCTTCTGACCTGCTTCGGCCAGGAAGACTATATCGAAGCGGCAGTCCGCAGCGCGCTTGCCCAGGACTATTCTCCGCTGCGCATCGTGATTTCCGACGACTGCTCTCCGGACGCGACATTTGAGCGTGCGCAGTCTGCGGTGGAAGGCTACGCCGGACCGCACGAGGTGGTCCTCCACCAGAACCCGAAGAATCTGCGGCTGGGTGTCGTGGTCGAGGCGTTGAAGCTGGTCGACACCGACTACATCGTGCTTGGCCAAGGTGATGATGTCTTCTTACCGAACCGGGTGGCGCGATGCATGGCCGTGTTCGACGAAACCGGTGCGGCCGCGCTGTCCTCCAATGCGTTCATCATCGATGAGAGCGGCGCGCGCCACGGCACCCATCACCCGACCGACGCCCAGCCCGACACGACCATCGACAGCTTCGTCTTCAATGGTGCGATTCGGAGTTGCTTCGGCGCGGGCTTGGCCTGGCATCGATCTGTCTTCGACGAATTCGGACCGATCGCCAAAGGTTCGCGGAACATCGACATCGTTATTCCGTTCCGGGCGTGTCTGTTGTCCGGCTGCCAATACATCTCCGAGCCACTCTTGGAATGGCGGCACCACGCCGGCAATCGAACGTTGCATTTGCAGCAGGCGCGCGCTGAAAGCAAGGAAGAGAAGATGCTCATCGAGGAGCGCAATCTTTGCAATCAGGTGGCCAACACGAATGCTATGATCCAGGACCTGCAATCCTTCAATCCGGCCCCGCACCAAGATCGGGCCGCAATTCTGCCTCGCAGAACGGAGTTGCTGCAGTCGATGCTGCGCCGGCAGATCGTGCTGACCCAGCAATGGGTCGAATTGCGCGCCGACCTGGAGAAAAGAGGTGTCGGCGTCATCTGACGGCTCAGACGCCGGTATCAATCCGGCCTTGAGCGTTAAGCCGATGTTGAGTGTTGGCGGCCTATCTCAAGGGTCGGACGATTGACGAAGACGCAAACGACTCGCACTCCAAAGAGGACCTTCCGATGGCACTTGCACTATCCGACCGTCTCCCTTCGCCGACCGGGACCGCCGCGCGCGACTCCTACCGGGAGAGCGGGTATTGGGTGGCCCGTGCTCTGTTCCCGCGCGACGACATCGAGCGCATCCGTCTGCAAATGCTTGCACTGATCGAGCTGCGGTGCGGTGTGACCATTGCGCCGGATGACGACGCGGGGCTGATCGACGCCCTTGGCGAGTTCCTGAAGAAGGACGTCGCCGGTTACGTCGCGACCCTTAAGCTGCTGCATCGGATTCCGGAGATCGCCGCCTTGGCGGGCTCTCCGGCCATGGTTCAGCAGCTTCGCGGCCTGGGATTGGAGGTTCCGACCACGATTGGAAAGCCGGTTGTCCACATGATGGATGATCGCTTGAAGATCCCGGGCGGATATCATCTGGCGCCGCCGCATCAGGATTGGCGCGTGACGCAAGGCAGCCTGGACGGCGTGACCGTCTGGGTGCCACTGACGCCCGTTACCGAAAGCCGCTATCCGCTACAGATTGTCCCCGGTACGCATAAGCTGGGTCTTCTGGAGTCACAGCCCGATCCATTCCAGCCGCGTGTGGACGAGACCGCGCAGGTCTTCGCCGACGAGCAGTACGAGACGATCGAGGTCGAGCCTGGAGATGCGGTGATCTTCTCCTTTTTCGCGGTTCATCGCACCAAGGCGGAGGGCAACACCGAACATCGGCTCTCGCTCAGCATTCGCTACAACAACGCAAATGAGCCGACCTATCTGGAACGCGGCGTTCCCGATCCGTATGTGATGAAGCCGGACCACGCGCTGATCACGCCGGACTTTCCCGCACCCGGCGATCTCGAGCGGCTGTTCGCCACGGGCTCTAACCTGCCAGCCGAATGAACAAGGCGCCGTCGGCTTTGGTCGTTGCGGCGATCGCGTCGGACTTGCGCTCAAGAAACGCGTCAGCGGCACGCTTCGGTCCATCACCGAACGCCCACTCGTAGTCGTCGACGATAATCAGGCCGCCGGGGCGGACCAGGTTTGGCCAGGTTGCCAGATCCTCGCTCACGACCGCATAGTCATGGTTGCCGTCGATGTGCAGGCAGGCGATGGCGCCCTGGAACTGCGTGTGGCCGAACTCGGGCGAGTCCACCGTGGGGTCATCGCAGTAGGCGCGATATCCCTTGTCGGACGGCATGCGGAGCGCGTTCAGATCATGATCGGCATAGGGCTTCAGATTGGCCTGGAACATCTCGTAGGCACGGTTGAAGTCCATCGCAGCCCCCACCGCCCGAGCCTCGACATTTGCGTCCGTCTGCGCGGGCGTGGCTTCTCCCCACGGATCCACGCACAGCACCTTGCCGATCCCGAAGCGCCGGGCGATCATCAGCAGCACGAAGGCTGATCGTCCGAACAGCGAGCCGATTTCCACCACATCGCCCTGTGGCAGGTCGCGCGCTTCGGCCAGCAGCGCCTTCAGCTTGGCTTCCGAGAATTGGCCCGGGATCGCTTCGGCGTGCTTGATCACGGCGGCCAGCCAGGCCGCCTCGTCGGCATTGACGGGCGCGAGGTCGGCCGCGCGCGTCTCAAGCTCCGCATAGGGGGCAAAGTCCAGCTCCAGCGGGTCGGTCTCGTTCAGCACCACGCCTGGGACCAGCGCCGGGAGCGCCTCTTTCAGGTACCGCCATAGGGAATAGTGCGTGCAGAACAGATGGGTGATCCCATGTGCGTCGACCGCTTGGCGCAGCATCTGGGCGAAATCGGGCTCGGTATAGCGCGGCAAAAAAGTCCAATCCGGGTACAGAGTCTGCGCCGGGTCGTCGGCCACCGACGACGCGCCCACCAGCCGGTCGCCGAACAGGCACGCATGGTGGCGATAGCGCAAGGCGAGGGGAGTTCCGCCGGGGAGCACGAGAATAGTCCGCATCACTGGCGACCGTCGGATAAGGTGTCGTTAAAATCAAGCCGCAACCATCCGGGAGGGGGCGCTTGCCCGATGAGCCAGCCGAACAAGCCCTATTTGCGCATCGTCGATCACTACGAGGCCTGCCTCGCCCGTTATGGCGACACCCATCGCGGGGTTGACTGGCCGGATGCCGAAGACGCACTGACCCGCTACCGGGTGATGCTGGATCTGATCGAGACCGAGGCGCCGCGGCCGGTCGGGGTGCTGGATTTCGGCTGCGGGGCGGCGCATCTGCTGGACTTCGTCAAGGAACAGGGCATCTCCGGGATCGACTACGTCGGGCTCGACCTGTCTTCCGAGTTCGTCAGCCTGGCCGAGCGCAAGCATCCGGGCGTGCCGTTCTTCCGGCGCGACGTGCTGGACAGCACGGACGGCTTGCCCGAGGTCGATTACGTGATCGCCAACGGCGTGTTCACCGAGAAGCTGGACATGTCACAGGACGAGATGGAGGGGCTTCTGCAGCAGGTGCTTGCGGCGCTGTGGCCGTTGGCCAAGCGCGGCCTCGCCTTCAACGCCATGTCGACCGCGGTCGATCGGCAACGCGACGACCTGTTCCATCTCTCCTTCGACCGGGCCGCCGAGATTATCACCGCGACATGCTCGCGGCATTTCGCGTTTCGCCGCGACTACGGACTCTTTGAGTTCACAGCCTATGTCTATCGCGAGGCGTAGGGCGGAAAGAAGCCATTGAGATCAGTGGGTTTTCGTCCCGCCGCGGCGCAGAGCTCGCGGTAGCGGTCCGCATCGAAGATCTGCTTCAACACCTTGCGCGGCACGCGCTGCGCGCCGAACCGACGCTTGAATTGCGCCAGGCCGTCGCCCGGCTCAATGCCGCCACCAAGGTTGAGCGTGCGCGCACCGTCCTCCACCAGCCGCTCGATGCCGGCCCACAGCAGAGCTGCCGAGTGATGTCGTCCCTCCGGCAAGGCGACGTTGAACAGGTAGTCGGCCTGATCACCGAGCCGGGCGAACACCGAAACCGCTTCCAGACGGTCGCTCTGCGCGGCGCCGACCAGGAACACGGACGGCGCGGCCGCGATGGCCGAAAGGGTCTCGCGTGGAAACCGGTAGCTCGCCGACGCACCGATGCGGGAAACGAACCCCTCATACTGCGCGACGAAGAACCGGATCAACGCGGCCTGGTCGAAGACCAGCTGCGCGCCACAGCGTCGCCACTCCTGAAGCTTGGCCTGAATGTTCTTGGTCAGCCCCGCCTCGAGCGCGGCGCGGCCGACCGCGAGGTCCAGCAGGAAGCACTCGCCACGCTCCGACATTTCGGCCGGATCCAAGCCTTTGGGCTCCGGCAGCGCCGGGTTCAGCCCGATGAAGCCGGTTATCCAGCCTTGCGCCCGGGCGAAGGCCGTCCATCGTTCAGCAGGCGCGGCGGAACTACGCCCGAGCGCAAACCCGGAGTAGCCGTAAGGCGTTGCCACGTGTCCCCCATTAGAGTCGCGAAGCAGCAAAGGGCAGACGCAGGCCGTGGCCTCGTCGTGGTACAGCGCGACCGCTCCATCGCCGGCCGCGGACAGCGCGGCGCAACACTCCCGGCTGTGCCAGAAGCTAGTCGCGAGGCCTTCCAGCGCCGCGGTCCAGGCCTCCGGCTGGTCGACGGGGATCAGTTTCGCGCTCACGAAAGCCGGCTTCCCGTCTGCAGTCGCTGCTCGACTTGCAGCTCCAGTACTCCGTCCGCCGTCTGCACGCGGTACCAATCATCGCCGAGCGCCGCGAGCACGGTGCCGGGCGAGGCGTGACCGTTGCCCGGGCCGTGCAGACGTGAGTCCCTGACCGCGATGGCCGAACCGTCCTGATCGACAAAGAAAGCGGGCGGCAGCGGCGGGCGCAAAGCCCGGCACAGGTTGTGCACCGAGTGTGCCGAGCTGGACCAAACGATGCGCCCGTCTTCCGGCCGGCGCCGCGGTGCGGCCGAGGCGGACCCGGTCTGCGGAACGCCCTCCGGGAGGTCGCGGTCAGATCGGATCGCACGAAACAACTGAACCATCAGCTCGGCAGACAGAGCGTCAAGCCGAGCCGTGAGGCGCCAGATATCATCGTCATCTTCGACTTCGATCGCGCCCTGCAGCAGGATCCGGCCGGTGTCCACGCCGGCATCGATGCGGTGTACGGTGACCCCGGTGCACCGCTCGCCGTTGATCAGCGCCCACGACACGGCGTGAACGCCGCGGTAGGCGGGCAGCAGAGACGAGTGCACATTGACCGCACCCCAACGCGGCGCCTCGAACACAGCGCGCGACACCAAGCCGAACCGGCAGGTGACCAGCAGGTCGCATCCCGACAGGGCCGTGCTCTGGTCGGAAAGGTCCTCGGAGCGCCGCACGGGACGGCCGAGTTGCTCCGCCAGTAGGGACAGCGCGTCAATGTCCGCCTCTGGCAGGTCTGCGGAAAAATAGATCGTTTCGGGCAAGAAGCCGTCGCCCGCAAGCGCTTGCAGAATGGCAAGGCCCTGCGGCTTGCCTCCGGCGAACGCCCAGCGCGGGAAGCTCAGTTGAGATTCAGCCAGGGAAGCGACCATTCGCCCGGCACCTCGAACACGCCCTTGTTCGGATCGACCAGTTCGTCCAGATGCGGGTGGAGGCGCGGCTCGAGAAGCACCTGCGGTGTCTGGCTGCTGCTCAGATCGATGTGGTTTTCCATCCAGAACCAGAACCGGCCCAGCTCCGGCCGATAGGGTACATGCTGCTCGCATTGTCCGACCCACTGGATGATGTTCCAGGTGAGCCGGCCGTCCAGCACCGCGGCCCAGATCGCTTCCGGCAGGTAAAGCGTCTGGTCGACCGGATCCCGGTCGTCCCAGTCAATCCGGAACCCTTCTTCCGGCGAGGCTTTGAGCACGAAGCCGAAGGCCGGATCGGCTTCGACCTGCAGACGGAATCGGCCGCTGAAATTGATGAAATCCCGGGTAATCCAACGCTCCACGCGTTCGGTGTGGGCGCGCGACCGGGCTTCCAGGTCCTCGCGCGGCGCGGCGTCGATCCACTGCCGGATGCCGTCGATGCGCGGGCGCAGCGCATGCTGCACGCGCGCGATCTCGTCCAGATAGTTGTCCCAATCGATCGGCGGATGATGGCGGGTGTGCCCGCTCGCGACCGACCAGGTGTCCGACGGCAGCATGGTGACCACCTCGACGTCGCGGTCGGCGTAGTCCTGTTCGATGAACGCGTTGAACAGCTCTGGCGTGCCGCGATTGGCCCAGTTGTTGTGGAAGTAGGCCTCGTCCAGCCAGCAGAAGTCGCCGGCAAAGGGCGCGACCCGGCGCGGACGGATCAGGTCCATCATCCGGCGCTGATCGGCGAGGCCGATCTTCCGCTTGGCCGCTTCCTCGCGCATCTCGTGTTCCGTCATCCGGTAGCAGCCGGGATACATCGACACGCCCACGCTCTGGATGAAGGCGATATCGATCTCAGGCCAGCGCTCGACGATCTCGGCGCACAGAGCCTCGTCCGACAGGTTGTCGTTCATGTTGAGCAGCACGCAGTCCGGATGCTCGATGACGAAACCGGAGTTCTCCCAGTCATGCGCGCGCGAGGTGGCCGATGGCACCGAGGTGAACGGCGTGATCCCGCCCAGCAGGTAGGGCTCCCACGGCGCCAGACGGCGGATGTTGGCGAAGCCAAGCTCGCGCAGCACCCTTTCGATCGTGTGCGCGCGCAGGCTCGGATGGTTGGCGTAATTGGCCAGCAGAATCGGCGTGTCGCGCGGGATGTGGTTGATCGAGGGGATGTGGAAGTGATCCTCGTGGGTGTGCGTGATGTAGACGTAGTCGACTCCTTCCACGACCTTCTCGGGTGGGATGACCGCGGCCGGGAACTTCCAGGTCGAGAAGTTGTAGACCGGCATGTTCAGGAACCACGGATCGCACAGCAGGGTTCCGAACGCCCCGGTGATCTTGAGGCAAGCGTGGGAGATGAATTGAACGGTCAGGCTTTCCATCGTTCGCTCTTTCTTCAGGCACTCAGCCGCATCTCGCGCGGCATCGCGCCGGCCAGGGCGTGTGCGTTTCCGCTGAGCAGGTGTGGCAGCACGCTGTCCTCAGGACCAGTCCAGTCGGGCAGAAATCGCAGCTCAATCCCGGCACGGGCGAACGCCTCGCCGTCGTAGAGCGCGCGACCGCCCGGCGGGTTCACATAGCGGCTCGCACCCATCCGTCGAGCAACCTCGATCACCCGGTCCTGGCCGCGCACATCGGGACCGATGCCCAGCGTGCTAGATCGTACGGTGTTTGCGGCGAGGCCAAGCCGATCGCAGCACAGACCGAGCAGGCGTTCCAGATAGCCGGTGACGGAGCCACCGACCGCGCGCACCGCATCGCTGAGCTCGCGGTCGGCCGGCGCGTCGAAGGTCGGGAAGCGGCGCAGCTCGGCAGGCCAGCGCGCGGGCGCGTCTTCGGCGAAATTCAACTCACAGATCCGCGCATCGCGTGGTGCCTTGGCCAGCGGCAGCGTGAGCCAAGCGAGCCGGCGCGAACGGTCCGGCAGCCGGTTGCGGTGCACCCAGCCGCGCCTGGGAAACTGTACGCAGTCGAACAGCACGACGAGGTCAGCGGCCGCGAACAGCCGGAAATAGCCACCATAGGGCGCGAAATAGGGCTGGATGACGGCGAGAGTGGTCATGCCGCGATGGCGCCGTGCAGGGCGTGTGCCACCGCTTCAATCTGGTCCGTCGTCATGTCGGCAGACAGCGGCAGGCCGAGCGTGTGCCGGGCCAGATGGTCAGTGACCGGCAGGTCGTCCGCGGTGCAGGTCGCGAACGCCGGCTGCGCCTGCAATCCGGCGCCCCACCAGGCGCGGCTCTCGATGCCCGCCGCGGCCAGGGAGCGGGCCAGCCCGGCTTCCAACGGCTGTTTGCCGCGCACCACGCAGGTGGACGAGATCCAGGCTTGGCCCCATCCGCCCTGGAAGGACACGCCGGGTTGTGCGCTCATGGCGGCGCGATAGCGGCTCGCCACGCTGGCGAACTCGGCCCTCGTCTGCGGCCAGCAATCGAGCGACGCCAAGCCGACCGCGGCCTGGTATTCGCTGAACTTGGCGTTGAGTGCCGTCGTTTGCGCCTGGCGATCGCCATCGAACCCGAAATTGGCCCGCGATCGCATGGCACTGATCAGGTCTCGGTCGCGCGACAGGATCACAGCCCCTTCACCGGCACCGAGCGTTTTGGTGGCGTGCAGGCTGATCACCACCGGGGCTCGTCCGACCTGTTGCGCGTCGAAAGCGGCTGCGGCGTCGATCACTACCGGCAGTCCGCTGTCCACGCTCAAGTCGTCCCAGAATTGTGGAGCGATCGGCGCGCCGAACGGCGATACTGCAACCACGGCACCCGCCGCGCTCGCCAGCCGGCCGATCGCGGCTTCGGCGGCGGCCGGCACCAGAGCCCAGCTCTCGTCATCGACATCCAGAAGATGGGGTTCCAGACCGGCAAGCCTGGCCGCGTGCCCGGTTGCTGCAAACGTCCATGCCGGCATCAGGCAGCAGGCACCCCGGCGCGCGTCTTGAGCCATCAGGGCCAGCGTGATCCCGAGCGTGGCGTTGGCGACCAGCAGCGCGCCACCTTCACCCAACCCGAAGCGCGTCTCCAACCGGCCTTCGAGCGCGCGCGACAAGGGTCCGAAGTTGCTGTACCAGCGCCGCTCGTCGATCTCCCGCAGATAGGGGAGCACGGCGTCGGCCGGGGGAAGCTTCGGCCGGGCGACCGGGATGTGAAACGCCGGGGTCGGCATGTTCTGGCCCATCAATCCAGCCCTACCAATACCGATCCACCATGTCGCCGAGGCGGTTAAGAAAGGCTTGCGCCCGGGACGGCACGTTGGCCAGCTCGTCCAGCGAGAAGGCACGTGAGCCGGCGTCATCCACCGCGCCCAGCCGCCCGGCGTCTTCGCTCCGTTCAAACAACACGGCTGCGCCAGAAGCGCGCCATTGTTCGATCAAGGGAGCGATCACACGGTCATTGGCAATCCGGCTGAGAGCCGGAGCGACGAAGACTTCGGGGGCATAGCGGTCTTCCGAGTGGAACGCGGCCAGCGTGACGTCGACGGGGGAGTCGCGCTGGTCGGCACACTCCGCGTCGTCCCGATCCTTGATCCCCTTCCCGTCGGTCAATGGACGTAGCCACTCAGGCAGCCCTACCCCGGACCGTCCGGTCTCCGCGACCGTGATCGAGGCGCTCTCCAGGGCGCCGAGCACGTCGCGCATGCGATCGAGGAATGAGGTGACATCGGGACCCCAGAGCCGGCACAGCTCACCGCGTTCCAGGCCGAGGCGGAAAGACGGGAGGCGGACCGGGTCAGCGGCCTTGTTGTGCTTTACGAGGGCGTCGCGATAGATGCGCTGGACGATCTCTGCGAAGCCGGCGCAGTAGCCCTCCCGGTCGCTGACCGGAGACGCGCGCACCTTATCACGCATGGTGCGACGATACTCAGCCAGGCGGTCCGGGTCGTTGGACAACGCGATCGCCAAGCGGGCGTACTCCTCGCGCGTCTCGGTCACCAGTTCCGGAAAGCCGGCGGCGCGCAGATAGGCCGTCGCGTGCCGACCGGCGAAGCTTCGGCCGCGCAGAGTCACGGTCGGCACGCCCATCCAGAGCGCTTCCAGGGTGGTGTAGCCGCCGGTATAGGGAAACGGGTCGAGCGCGATGTCGATCCGATTGTAGAGATCCATGACCTCGGCGTGCGGCAAGTGGCCGTGCATGCGGGTCCGCTCCGGATCGATGCCGTGGCGCTCCAGGTCGCGCAGCACATCCAGGCGAAGTTTCGTATCGGCCAGCGGTCGTGACACCAGAACCAGCCGGGAGTTGGGAACCGCATTCAGGACCTGGGCCCAAAGCGCGAGCACGTCCGCGTTGACCTTGGCGAAGGTGTTGAAGCAGCCGAAGGTGACGTGACCGGACGCGGCAGTGGGCGAGGGGCCGACCTCCGGCAGTCCGGACGGGACCTCGTAGGCCGTATAGAGGTCCGGCATGCGATAGACCTGTTCGCAATAGTGCTGTTCATGGCCGGGCGGGATGTGATGGGCATCCGCCAGGATCGCGTCCATCGTCGACAGGCCGGTGGTCCCGACATATCCGGCCCAGGTCACTTGGGCCGGCGCGGCGCGGCGCGCGAACAGCAGCATGCGGTTGTGGGCGGTGTGGCCGGCCAGATCGAATAGCACGTGGACCCGCCGTTCTTCGATCAGCGCGGCCAGCTCTCGGTTGGACAGGCCCGCAGTGTCATCCCAGCCGTCGGCATGCTGGCGCAGCGCGGCCGTCAAGTCGTCCGAACCGTGTCCATCGGAGAACACGTGCAGCTCCAGCGCCTCGCGCGACACGCCCTTGAGCACCGGCAGCAGGAACCAGCCGACCGGATGTCGGCGCATGTCGGCGGACACAAAGCCGACGCGCAGCCGCTCACCTGGTTGCTTGGGTTTCGCCATGCGACGCGCCGGGTATCGCGCGGCATGTCTGTCAGCGAACGACCGATGCGCTGTCAGCAATTCGGCCTCGTCGATGCCGGGCCGGTACTGCAGCGTCATCAGCCGGTTGGAGTCGATGTCGACGCGCTCGGGAAATCTCCCGACCGTCCCATCGAACTGGGCCAAGCCGTCAGCGATCCGACCGCGGTCAACCATGATGTTGGCCAGGTTGTTCTCCACGTTCGCGCTGGGCGGACCGGGTGTCTCAAGGGTCTCCCGGAAGGCACGCTCGGCATCACCGAGGCGACCTTGCATCATCAAGCTTCGACCGACCCATTGCAGCATCCCGGATGAAGGCTGCCGGCTTCTATAGGCTGACATGAGAAGCCGCTCGGCCTCCCGAGCATCGCCGAGCTCGGCGGCAATGATACCCCGGCCCTCCAGGGCGGCGGTGGCATGGGGATCCAGTGACAGGGTGCGTTCGAATGCGGCTGCTGCCGGTTCCAGAAGCCCTAGCTTGTGAAGGACACGGCCCAGACCCACCCAAGCATTAGGCAAGTCCGGTGCGCGCCGTGTCACTTCTTCGAAGGCTGCGCGCGCCTCATCCAGCCGCTCGCAGTCGAAAGCGACAACGCCGAGGCCGACCAAAGGCTCGATGGCCTCGGGCGCCAGGGCGGCCGCGCGTTCGAAGTCCGCCTGCGCCGCGCCATAGCAGCGCAGTTTGGCCAAAGCATCCGCGCGATTGAGATGGATGCGCGCCTCGTCCGGATTGATCGCATCCGCCTTGTCGTACCAACCGATCGCATCCGCCGATTTGCCGATTTGGGCCAGCGCATTCGCGGCGTTGAAAGCGGGCTCCCAGCGGGAGGGGTTCAGGGTATGGGCGCGTTCGAAAGATCGAACCGCAGCCTTCGATCGATTGAGCGCCTTCTGGCAAAGTCCGAGCAGAAACCAGGCGTCATAGTGACCGGGATCCAATCGGGTCACTTCGCTCAAGTGGTCCAAGGCAGCCTGATGATTTCCCGCGTCGCGGTGCACCAAGCCCAGCAGGAACCGGCTCGGTACGTGCTCCGGCATTGCAGCCACGCAGGCCTGGCCAAGCCGAGCGGCCGCATCGAAATCTCGGCGCTGGTACTCGGCCAGCACGCCAAGATACAGAGCCTCCCCGTCCTGCGGGTGGGATTCCCGATAGGCGGCGAGCAGGCCGGCCGCCTGGTCGAACGCGCCTTCGGCCATCGCCGCCTTGGCAGCCTGCTTATCGGCGTGAGCGGTCGATGCTTCCATTTGCGCCAACTGACGCACTCAGGCCCGCGGCGTCATTCGGCCGCCTCGGCGGACAACCGAATACCCGGCACCGCGCGGCGCGATAGCGTGAGTGCGAACCGAGCAAGGTCCGCGACATACACTTCTCGCCGGACTTGATCGTGCAGGGTTTCGTCCCCGCTGTCCTCCGCCAGGGTCTCGAGCAGGAACTGAAAGTACAGCAGGCTGAATTGGTGACGGGCCGTATCTTCCGGATGGTCGCGATCGAACTGCGCGAGGTCGACGTTTGCCTCCAGCGCGGCTGCCACCGACCGGTAGAATTCGCAGCCAAAGCTGTTGAAAAACGTAAAGTCCCAATTCAGCTCGTGCTCGACGTGAAAAGCGATCGGACTGTCGAGCCGTTTGACCGTCAGACCGGCAAGCAGGGAACACACCGGCAGCCAGTAATCCCAGAACGGCATGCCGATGCAGAACCTGACGTCCAGATCGAAGTCCCTGTAGATGGACGGGTCGAAGAAGAAGAAATCAAACCCCAGCTCATATGGCGTGCCACGGTCGGCATGTTCGTCGGCGATGTCCTGCCGATGCCCGAAGACGAGCGCGCCGCGCGCCTGGTTGGAGAGAAATCCACGCAGATCCTGCTGCCCACGCAGGGCGATGTCTGCATTGACCAGACCGGCGATCGGAAGCCCTTCGTCGATAAAGTGACGGATCATGTCGGAGATGAACACGAGCGGACGGCCCACGAACGCTTGAGCGGTCCGTTCCATCGGCACGAAGGTGAGGTAGGGGAATTCGGTGCGCAGGACGTCCAGCTCGTCGGCGGCGTTGAATGACACCACGTCGAACCCGAGCGCGCGCCAGCTGTCCACCGAGTCCCGCTGCAGGTCGAAATCCCGCGGGGCGAGCGAGGTGCCAATCACGATTGGGGAAGCCATCAGGTGGGGAGTCCGATAAAGAGGCAACTGGTAGGATTATGCGGTCTGCGCCGTCCCGGCCCCAAGCGCGGTCGGCGGGCAAAACGGCCCGACCGTCTGAAAGCCGCGGAATGCCTTAGCGTAGGAAGTTGACCAGGGAGACGTCCTGCAGGCGCGATAGCGCCTCGAAAGACGCCTGGAGGGCGATTTGGTCGGCATTGAGTCGGGCGACCGCCTCTGCCGGGTCCGCGTTCTCGATGTTGCCGATCACGTCCGCCGCGTAGATCTGGAAGCGTTCGTGCTTCACCTTGATCTGCTCCAGCGTCACGTTGGCTCCGGTGATCCTGGCGGTGATCTGCGAGATGCTGTCGATCGCGGTCAGCGGGCCGCCGCCGTCCGGATCGGCACCCTCCAGCGCGTAGTTCACGCGGGTCAGCGCCTCGTTGAGGCGGTTGCGGTCGGCCGCGGTCACGGGAGTGGCGGCAATCACCGTGTCGCGCACGATGTGCACCGCGGTCAGCAGTTCCTGGATCGCGCGCTCGTTCGCCTTGACGCCATATGTGACGTTGGTGCTGTCGTCCACTTTGACGGCGAGCTCTGCCGCTTCGGTGGAGCCTTGGTAGTAGGTGGCAAGCGTGGCGTCGACCAGGCCGGTGTTCGGATGGGGCGGCGGGATGTTGCCGGCCGGCACCGCCGCGGCGAAGTTGGCGGCCGCGGTGTCCACCGGACGCGCGTCACCTCGGTTGCCGCCGAACAGGTACCGCCCGGCGTCCTTCTGGTTCAGCAGTTCCTCGAGCTGGATCATCAGGTTGGAGGCCTGGGTCCAGATCTGCGTGGTGAACGCCGCGTCGCCGTTGACCGACAGGTTGAGGTTGGAGCGGAATTCGCGCGCCAGATCGTCGATCTCGCTGAGCGAGCTTTCCATCAGCTTGATGCGAAGCTGGGCGGTCTGAATGTTCTCCAGATACTGTTCGGCGCGCGTCAGCCGGTTCTCAACATTGATGAGCTGGTTGCTGCGCGGCGACAGACCGCCATAGTTCTGCGACTTCTGACCCGAGGCCACCTCGAGCTGCGACCGATAGATCCGCTCTTGGGTTTTGAGCGCGAACCCGGTGACCAGATTGCTTTGCTGAAGGGTGCTAACTCGAACCAGCATGGGCTTTTCCTCCCGCGGCGTCCGTTACCGCAGCGTATTCAACAGGTCTTGGAACATCTCGTCGGCCACGGTGATCAGCCGGCTGGATGCGGCATAAGCGTTCTCAAGCTCGATGAGCTGGGCCAGCTCCTCGTCCAGGTTCACCGCGCTGGTCGCGCCGTTGCGGTAGTCCAACTGGTCCAACAGAGACTGGTTGAAGCTCATCTCATCAGTCGCCGTTGCCGCGGCGGATGACTGCAGAGAGATCACCTGGGCGGCGTAGTCGCTGAGCGTGCCGGTGACGTTCGGCAGGGAGCCGGACGAAGCGATTGTCACCGTGTTCGAGAACACCTGGCTCAAGGCGAGCGCGCCGGTATTGTCCGCCGACCCGATGATGATATCACCCGCCGCCGGCAGCGCGGCCGGGGGCGCGTCGATACCGCCCGTGCTGAGCTGGTTGGAATCGGCGATCAACCTGGCGCTAACCGCAAAGCTGGACGATCCGTCGACCACGTTCTCGTTCATGCCGAGCGTGGCGGCGAGACCGCCGAACACGGTGATGTGGTCGCCTTGCGCGTCGACCACCCGCAGGCGATGGCCGGTTCCGTCGGAAATCACCGTGGCGCTGATGCCGGCCGCGGTCAGCGCGCCGTTGGCATTGATCAGATCGGCAATCTGTTCGACCGTGTCGCCGGCCGCTGCGATGTTCACCGCCGCACCGGCTTGCTGGAAGCTGAGCGTTCCGGTGAAGGTGGCCGTGGTGGTCTGCACGTCGCTGTCGTACGTGGCGTAGCTGGTCGAATTGGTGAACATGTCATTCAGCCCGAAGAAATGACTGAAGCCGCGCGACCCGGCGCCCATGCGGATGGCGCTGCTGCCCTCGTTGATCACGATGCCCTGGTTGGCGCCGGGAGCGGCCAGCACCAGTTGGCCGCTGGCATTCAGCGAAGCGATGGCGCCCAGCCCGGCACCGTTGATCGCGGTTATGATGTTGGTCACGGTCAGCGGGCCGGCGCCCAGCGCGATATCGGCGACCAGCGGCCCGGCGGCGACCGCGCCGGTGGACTGATCGACGATGGCGATCCGGAACGTGCCGCCGGTATCACCGGCGGGCACCACCACGTCGCCACCCACGAAGCTCCGGCTGCCGGTCAGGGTAGCCGGAGGCGGAAAGGCGGCACCATTGTTGTGCGCGCCGTTGACCACGTCGCGCAAATCGGAGGTGAGCTGGTCCAGTTGCGACTGCAGCCCCGACAGATCCTTGTCGCGGAGGTCGATCAGGCCGCGCAACTCTCCGTCGCCGATGGTCTGCGTGATGTCGTTGGCGGCCACCGCGGCGCCGAGGTAGAGCCCGTTCACCGTATTGTAGGTGGAGGTCGGCGAGACATACGACACGCTGCCTGCGAAGCCTGGGACCGGCGTATAGGACAGCGTGTTCACCTGACCGCCGTCGACCAGTTGCCGGGCCGCGCCGGTCAGCACCACGAGTTCGCCGTTGGAACGTTCGAAGGTCCGAATATCGATTTTCTCGGCGATCTCCCGCACCAGCTGGTCGCGCCGGTCTTCCAGCTCGACCGTCGGCTCTGAGCTGCCGCGGGCCTGATTGATCTGGACGTTGAGGTCGCCAATCGCCTGCAGATCGCTGTTGATATCCGTGACCGCTTCCAGGATCTCCTGGTCGGCGCTCTGCCGCAGGGTCTGCAAGTCGCTGCGCAGCGACTGGATCAAGCCGGCCAGGACCTGAGCTTGTGAGATGACCTGAGACCGGATCGCTGCGTCTTCCGGCGTATTGGCCAGCCCTTCGATCTCGCCGGCGAGCGCCTCGATGCGATGTGACAGCGACACGTTATCGGCCGGCGTGCCAAACTGATCTTGAACCTGACCGAGGAACCGGTCGCGGATCGTGTACTGGCCGACCGTGCTCTGCTGGTCGCGGAGCTGCCGGATCAGGAACTGGTCGACCGTGCGCGTCACCGATTCAATCTGGATGCCTTCGCCGACCCCGGCGATCACCCGCGAAGAGGTCGTCGCCGATTTGCGCGTGTAGCCCGGTGTGTTGACGTTTGCGATGTTGTTGGAGGCGATCTGCATACGGGTCTGAGTGACCTGCAGGCTGCTGACGGCGGTCCTGATCGCGCTGGTCAAGCTCATTGCCCTGTCCTCCTATTCACCGTGCTAATCGTCAAAGCGGCGCCGGAAACCGGCTCACAGCTCGCGATTGACCGACAAACCTTGCGAGGCCGTCGAACTCGCCGCGGCGTTCGATTCCATCCGGCCCTGCGGGTCGTAGACCGGTGCCTGTCCGGTCTGTGCCTGGACCGCCTCCACGATGGTCTGCACCATGCGCTCGTTCACATCCTTGGCCGCGCGCAGCGCGCGTTCGTTCTCACGCGTAATGCTGTTCAGCGCGTCGACCGCGACG
>JAAUXY010011877.1_pt1 | contig 19359 bp, 16 predicted proteins | sample 7278121 | NCBI WGS metagenome assembly JAAUXY01 (sample SAMN14350117, study PRJNA611818) | marine sediment metagenome | isolation source: surface marine sediment (1.8m) | place: French Polynesia: Moorea | collected 2018-08 | reverse complement strand
CGGCAGTTTGCTTGCGGTGTTCTTCCAGTTCCTGACGATCTTTTTCGCGAAATCCAAAGTCGCCCCGGGCCGGCACACTGGCCGGCAATTGAATCGGGTCCACCACCCGTACAAACACCACGTTTGTTATTTTGCACCCGGTCGTAATCGCTTCCACATGCGGCAGCACACATTCCGCCAAGTCCGAGCCGTCCAGGGGCACCATGATTTTGGTGTACATATTTATACCCTTCTTTAGATATGGTCGTCGTTAAAATTCGTTATGATATACAGGTAATATAGAGATGAAGAAATGTGTGTCAATGGTTCATAGGATAAGGTTCAAAGGTTTGGGGCTTCGCGCTACGTGCTACGACCCCACAAGCAAGGTTCGGGGTTCAAGGGTTAGGTGATAGAGAAAATAAGGTATGAGTGCTAAGCTAAAATTCAGTCTGGAATCTGCCATATGCAATTTAATTGGGACACCGAGAACCGATTTAACCAATAAATTTAATTGAGGAAGAAACGAGCAGTTGATAACCTTTGAACCTCTGAACCTTTGAACCAGGCGACAGCCGGATTAAACCATCCCTTTGAAAGCCATAAAGGTCAGTGACAGAATCCCGGCGGTAACCAGGGCGATGGCGGTGTCCTGTAGCGGTCGGGGTACCCGGGCCAGCATGATGCGCTCGCGCACACCCGCAAACAGGATTAAAGCCACGCCGAAACCGACGGCATAGCTGAAGGAGGCTACCAGTGCCTCTATGAACGTATACTCTTCATTGATGTTGATCAGGCAGGCGCCCATGACTGCACAGTTGGTTGTAATCAGTGGCAGAAAAATGCCGAGTCCGGCATACAGGGCGGGGATGCTTTTTTTAAGAAACATTTCCACAAACTGAACCAGCGAGGCAATCACCAGGATAAAGGCCACGGTGCGCAGATATCCCAAGCCCAGCTTTTGCAAAAAATAGGTGTTGGTAATCCAGGTGATGACCCCGGCCATCACCAGCACGAAGACCACCGCCATGGACATGCCGATCGCGGTTTCCATCTTTTTGGAGGTTCCCAGAAAGGGGCAGTTGCCCAGAAACTGGGCCAGCACAATATTGTTTATCAGGATACAGCTGATTGCCAGAACGATTAAATCGCCCATCGTGATCTCCTATTTTTTACCCACCAGATTCATTAAACAAAGCATCAAGCCCAGCGCAACAAATGCACCCGGTGCTTCGACCATAAATGTAAACGGCTCGTAGGCCGGACCGAAGGTATTAAAAACGAGGCCCCAGTCCTTCCAAACGGTCAGGGAACCGGTGCCAAAAAGCTCACGTACGGCCGCCAAGGCAGCCAATGAAAGGGTGAAGCCGATACCGATACCCAGTCCGTCCAGCAGGGATCGAAATACGCCGTTTTTGGAGGCAAAGGCCTCGGAACGGCCCAGCACAACACAATTAACAACAATGAGCGGGATGAAAATTCCCAGTTTAAGAAAAAGCGGATAGGCAAAGGCCTGCATGACCAATTCCACAATGGTCACAAAAGTAGCAATAATGACTATATAGCAGGCAATTCTGACTTTTGGCGGGATGACTTTGCGCAGAATGGATACCAGAACATTGGAGCACACCAGCACGAAGGTGGTGGCGACACCCATGCCGATTCCGTCTTCTACGGCCTTTGTAACCGCCAGAACCGGGCACAGACCGAGTACTAAACGAAATGGCGGAACTTCGTCCCATAAGCCTTTGGTAAATTCCTGTACAATTGATCGGGCCATCCGTCTCTCCCTATTTATCGAATTCTTTCAGCTTCTCGGTGAGCTGGGGTTTTAATTTTTCAAATAATTTTAAAGCATCATTCGTTGCGGAACATACCGCCCGGGATGTAATCGTGGCGCCGCTGATGGCATTGATGCTGCCGCCGTCACCGGTTACATTGACCTGTTTATCTAGAGGCAGATCCCTGAACTGGGCGGCGAAGCTGGGGTCGGTCTGGGCCTTGGCGCCCATGCCCGGTGTTTCGGCATGGGTGGTTACCCCCACGCCCACGATCTGGTTTTCCTGGACATCAATGCCCACCATGAGGCCCACATCGCCGCCATATCCTCTGCCGGATGTTTCAAAAGTGAGCGCCCGCGGTTCCCCATCCATAACCCCAACAAAAAAGGTGCGCTCCACCTCACCGTCTTTCAATTGAAAACGGTCAACGATGGGGTCATTGGTGGCTTTTTCCAGGATGGACCGTATGGCCGGTCCTTTGACGAACTCGAGGACCTGGTTTTCAATGCGGTCTTTGGTGTTGTCACGGATGGCGGCCAGCAGCCCTCCGGATAATGTGGCCAGAATGGTAAGAACAATCAGCATTTTGATCATTTCACGCATATTATCCAACCTTTCCGAGTGCCTGGGGTCTGATCTTGTCCAGAAGCGGGCTGATCAGATTGATGACCAGGATGGCTAAAATAACCCCGTCCACCCAGGCGCCGATATTGCGAATTAGCACGGTCATAATCCCGCCGGTAGCGCCGTAGATGAGCATGGGAACGAAATTTACAGGTGAAGATGAGTCTTCAGTGGCCAGAAAAAAAGCGCCGATGAGCGTATAGCCGGTTAACAGGTGAAAGGCCGGAGGGGCAAACCGGACCGGATCAAACAGGTTAAAGACAAACGCGGTTAAATAGATCCCGGCTAAAAAGGTAAGCGCTATTTCCCAGCGAATAAATGCCCGCAGCATCAGATAAATCCCGCCGATCAAAAGCCCCAGGCCAAAAGTCGAACCAATGCCGCCGAGCTGCCGGCCCATCAAAAGATCCATTAAACTGATATCCGCAACAGATTCTGTGCCTAAATACTTGACAGCCGCCAGAGGGTACATGGTGGCAAATTCGAGATCGTAATTTAGCAATGCGGCGTCAAAATCAAACAGGTGGCCCCATGACAGCAACATCATGGCGACTGCCAGCGCCACCGGATGAAAGGCATTGCTGCCGATTCCACCAAAAATTTGTTTGCCGACAATAATGACAATCGCCGTTCCGCTAATCACCGCCCACCAGGGCATGGTTGCCGGCACGAGCATGGCAAACAGCAGTCCGAGCAGGGCTGCGTTTCCATCGCCTATGGTGATGGTTCTTTTGCTAACCAGGTTAAAGACCAGTTCCCAGATTACGGCCGAGGAAACCGACAGGCAAACCACGCCGACAGCCGGCATTCCGTAATGATAAAAACCCAGCAAAAGGGCCGGCAGGGCGGCCAGCATCGTGTGATAGCTGCGCTCGGTTACCCTGCGGCCGCTGTGATAGAACGGTGCATGGGAAACAATCAGCTTTGTCTGTCCCAGGGGTGTTTGTTGTTCCAGCACGTCTCTTTTTTCAAGCATCCGCTGCCTCCGGAGTTTTAGCTCTTTCCAATTCGTATTTTGCCAACTTGATAAATTGAAAAATCGGTATCTTGGACACGCATACGTAGCTGCACAGGCCGCATTCAATTCACGAGTGCAAATCGTTGCTTTCTGCCGCCTCCTCGTATTGATTGGCTTCCAGAAATCGGACCAGCATGTTTACCTGGATTTTTGCCGGGCAGATTCGCACACATTCACCGCAATTAATGCAGGGATAGTCTGAAACGTATGCGGCTTTATCACGGTCCAGTACGATGATCGAGTCGGTATCCGCTTGAACCGGGTAGTCCAGCGCGTACACCGCTGATCCGGTCATGGGCCCGCCAATGATAATGCGGTCAAATTCGTTTACGGTTTCACCGAATGTTTCCAGTATATTTCCGATGGGGGTGCCGATACTGGTTTCAATGATGTGGGGGGTTCCGTCTTTTTGAATGAATGTTAGTATTTTGGATGTCGGGATCTGCCCGGTTTCAAATGCGCGGCCGATTGAAACCACTGCTTCGGCGTTGCAAAAGCACACACCCAGATCCTCACAGGATTTCCCGGCCGGCACGATCTGCCCCAGTACATCTTTCATTACCATATGCGGCAGGGCGGAGGGATAAGCGGTTCGAACCCCTTTGACCTGAGCTCCGATGTGGCCGTATCCCTGCACGGATTCGCCGGATGTGATCACTATCATATCCTGCACATCGGTAACTTCTTTTAATATCTGGATGCCCTTTGCAAGGTCTTTTAAGCGGGATTGGGCAATATACTGGCTGGTGGCCACCAGCGGATCCGGATCCAGACCACGAATAACAAGGGTTTTAATGTTGCCGTTCGAAGTTGCCAGCGTACTCACAGGTGGATTTCCGGGCACGCCTGCAAGATAACCGGACACCAGCTCCATGGTTGGATTTTGAATTTGTTGCTGGAAGGTACCGTCAAAAATCTCCTCGCCATCGGGCCGTATGGTAATGGCAATATAGCTTTTCCCAAAATCTCCTGTGTATGGCGACAGGGAGGATATCGTGCCGCTAACCGGTGATATTACATAAAAATCTTGATCCGGATAAAGCGACAATTTTTCGCCGATTTTAACCGCATCACCGATTCCGGCGGTCGATGGTATGCTATGATCTTCATTTCGTTGGTGGAGTAGGGTAATACTTTTGGGGGTGGGTATCTTCTCAGTCTCGGGGAGATGAACAGGAAGCGTTGGATATTCAATTTGCGGCACCGATAAACCCAAAAATGATTTTTTGATCATGGTTCAACCTTTTTTAACCTCAGACGTAAAGAGTGATCTTCGATCTTGGTTAGATGATCTCTCTATTGCCAGCTTAGGACGTATGACAGGCTGTACATTCCCTCGGCCCGAGTTCAAAATCCTTGTGGCAGTTTATACATTGGATGTGAAAGGCATCGCCTCTGGTTGTTGCTTTTGAGTCTTCAATTTCCTCCATCTCATGGCAGTCAAGACAAGCCTCTTCCATCTGAACTTCTACCCCCGGTGGGGGGTGACAACTTCCACAGGCCACAAGGGCTGATTCATCTTCTGGCGGGTGATGATGGCAATCAAAACATGACAATCCGTAACCTTTTTCGATCGTATGAATTTTGTGATTAAACAGAACGTTTCCAGCTGCAACCTGAAACATCAAACGCAGCGGTTCTTCCGGCTGCTCTACCGGAAATGCGGCGTAACTGATAGCGCCGATGACCAACAAGCAAACGGCCACTCCATATGCCAGTTTTAATTCCTTTTTAGAAAACATGTTATGTCCGTATCTTTTATGCGTTGTCTGTCAAATTCATGCCTGAAAAAACCAAGCACCGACTACCATAATGCGGTGAAGCTTTCAAGAAATTTTTCGTTAAGTGCCAATAAAATTAATTATAAAATTTTTAGGTACTTATAGGGTTTATTAATTGTAGTACCGGAGTGATGGAGAGTTGGAGTGGTGTAAACAGCGGAATCCACCCAAATTATTCAACTTTCCATTACTCCAATACTCCATTATTCCGTCACTCCGGATATGAACTTCAGCGGCTTACACTAAAGCCGGAGTTGAGACGCATCGTCCGAGCTGGGATTTACCATCGATTGATAATATCATGCCCCCTTCGTCGGGCCACTTCATCCTGAAGTTGATGAAAACGCTTGCCGGCCACCATCATCACTTTGGACATGACTTTGTAGCCCAAAACAGCGTCATTTTCGAACAACTCAAGCAGGCGTCTCTGCGGAATCCGCACGGCTTTACAGCTGCGAGAAACACAATTGGCTGAAAGATGGTATTTATGGGGCGGCACCAGACTTGACCAGCCAAACGGCATCCCCTCCGACAGTGTTGTGATGGTGTCAGGACCTTCGGGCATGTCCCAGGTCAAATTCACCTGTCCGTCAAGCACGACCCAGAAGTATTCAGGGGTGTCTCCGGTAGCAAAGATTTCTTCACCGCGCTTAAATTCAGCAATTTCACAGCAGTCCTGTATGGCCGTTAATTGCTCATCGTCCAGGTCGCTAAACGCTTCGACCGTTTCTAGAAAATCAAGACTGATCATGGAAGCCCCCTTGGTGAATGAATATATTTAATTGAATATTGAATATTTAAGGTCTGCCTGCGGCAGATCAATTATAAGAAGCTTATCATACAAATAACTGGGCGGCACACGGCGCATACGCCTCCGTGACATGAGCGACAACCACTAATATTCAATTTACAATTTTCAATCTTCAATTTTCTAAGACATAATCTTTCTGAACTTCGCCACCCAGGATATGCTTTTCAAATACCCGGCGCATTTTATCGGCCGTCATTTTTTGATAAATAACGGGGTCCTGACCGCCAATTTCGACCGTTATATTGGGCTCGTTTTTACATTGACCGATGCACGGCGAACTGGCGACCTCGATATCCGGCCGATCCGAGCTGGAAATTTCCTCCACCAGGGCGCTCATCACCTGACGGGCACCGGCGGCAATTCCGCAGGTTGACATATGAACGGTAATTTTAACCTTTGCCACGGGTGAAACGGTGGCGGATTTCTGTAATTGATCAAAGTGACTGCTGGTAATTGCCGCCACATTTGTCATGAACATCAAACCCATCCGGGGGTCTTTTTCAAAACATTCCAAAAGATGTTCTTTAAGGATCTGCAGGATTTTGCAGCTTTTGGTTGCACTGTAAGCGGAAAGCGCATATTTGAAGGGCGGAACAAAGCTTGACCACCCCAAGGTACGGGGAGAATTTATCGAAAAAACCGTATTTTCTTCGGAGGTGGGACGCCCGGGCAAGTCAAATCTGAGGTCGACCTGGCCATCGACGACCAGCCAGATGCGATCGGCATTTTCACCCTCAGCAAACAACCGGTCGCCGTAATTGTACTCCTTTTCCCGGCCCCCCTTATTGACCGCGATCAACTGGTCCTGATCAAGCCCCTTGAAGATGTCAACCTTCTTTAAAAAATCCAGACCGCTCATGAGGTCCTCCTCCTCATTCTGTTAATAATCAGTCAAATTTCGTTTGCAATTATGGAATCTTTTGGCTCTTACAGCCGCTATTACCTATGGAGTATTGGAGTGTTGGAGTAACGGAGTGATGTAAAAAATCAGAAATAATGATATCCGATCCTAAAATTACCACTACTCCATCACTCCATTACTCCATTGCTCCAAGTTTCTTACGCCACTTCAGTTTCGGTGCCCGTATCGTCGGCCTCTGTTGGGCTGCTTGCAGCCGCGTCTTTGTCATAGCATGTCAGGCAGCAGGACAAACAGCGGTTGCTTTCGCCCTTGGCTGAGTCTTCCGTAAGTACCTGATCTACCTCGATAAACGAGTGTATGCGTTCATCAACCGGAAGCTCCGGCATGGGGGCTCGCTGGTTTTTGATGACGCCGTCCACAAAATCAAATACGGATTCGGCGATTAGATCCTCACCCAATTCCTTTTTATTAGCGGTGACTTCCTGTCCCATGACATACTGGTGAATCGAGCGTGCCGCCCGCCGCCCGCCGCCGATGGCCGACACCACCAGAGACGGGCCGGTCGCCGCGTCGCCTGCTGAGAATATATACGGGATATTGGCCTGCAGGGTTGCGGGATCGACGTCTATCGTATTCCAGCGCGTGGTATTCAACTCCGCCAGACGTTTTCGGGAACGCTCGGTAAAGGAAACATCGGGGGACTGACCGATGGCGGTAATGACCATATCGGTTTCAAGCAGGGTTTCCGATCCTTCGATGGGAACCGGCCGGCGGCGCCCACTGGCATCGGGTTCTCCCAGCTCCATTTGTAAATATTCCAGATGGGTGGCGTTGCCGTCCTCATCTCCTTTTACCTGAACCGGAGCGGCCAGAAATAAAAATTCAACGCCCTCGTGTTCGGCCGCTTCGATCTCGACTTCGTTGGCAGGCATCTCACTGCGGGTGCGGCGATAAACAATATACACCTTTTTTGCGCCCAGTCGAATCAAATTTCGGGTACAGTCGATGGCGGTATTCCCCCCACCGATAATCGCCGCGGTCTGACCGATTGGAATGGATTCTCCGTCGGCCAGCCGGGACAGGAAATCGATTCCGGTGTAACAGCCTTTAAGATCTTCACCCTCAACGCGCAGGCTGGCATCTTTCCATGCACCGATACCCAAGAAAATGGCATCAAATCCGGATGCAACCAATGAGCTCAGGTCAAAATCATGGCCGAATTTTACATTGGTATGAAAATCAACGCCCAGATCCAGGATACTCTGGATTTCCCAGTCCAGAACTTCTTTGGGAAGGCGATATTCCGGGATGCCATAGCGCAGCATGCCTCCCAGTTTCGGCATGGCTTCAAAAATATTGACCTGATGGCCGAGCCTTCGAAGGAAATAGGCACAGGTGAGTCCGGCCGGCCCGCCGCCGATAACCGCAATGCGTTTGCGGGTGTCCGGGGCCGTCTTGATGGGGAGCCGTTCTCCGGAGTTCATTTCATAATCGGCGACAAAGCGTTTCAATTGATTAATGGATACCGGTTCATCCTCGATTCCCCGGCGGCATTTTTCTTCACATGGGTGCGGGCACACACGACCACAGGACAGCAGAAACGGATTTCGCTCCCGGATGGTATTGACGGCGCCTTCGTAGTCACCTGCTCTAATTTGTGCGATATACTGGGGGATGTCGATCTCGGCCGGGCAGGTCTGACGGCAGGGCGCCAGGCGATCATCATTGCAATTGAAATGCATCAGACGCTCGGACATGGTTTTGACTTTCATGACGAATTTCGGACAAACCGTTTCGCAGGCACCGCATCCGACACATTTGTCCTCCACCACGACCGGATAACCCTCAGGGCCCATTTTCAAGGCATCGAACTGACATGCATCAACACAGTCTCCCAGGCCGATGCACCCCACCGCACATACCCGTTGGCCACCGGATAAAGCGGCCTGCGCTCTGCAGGAATTAACGCCAAGGTAAACGAATTTATCAGCTGCCCGCAGACCGCCAAGACATGGGTTATATGACTTCGGCGCTTCGGCCAGACCCACTTCAACGCCCATGACCTCGGCGGTTTTCGTGGCCGAATCCGGCCCCCCCACGATGCAGACACTGGGATCGGCTTCTCCTGCCACCACCGCCACCGCTGCGGCTGTACATCCGGCGTAACCGCAACCGCCACAATTGGCGCCTGCAAAACAGGCTTCTACCTGTGCAATTCGCGGATCCTCGTATACATAAAAGATTCGGGATGCTGCCGTTAAAATGGCAGCACACACCATTCCCAAACCCAGCATGAAAAAAATCCCCTCAATCATGACATCTCCTTACCGTTTTATCGCCACATCAACGCTGTAACCGATGACAGGTCAACTCCGGCTAAATCATGCGCTCCGATCCTGTTGATTATCGAAGTCAGCTTCAAATCAAAAAGGAGTCTAAATATCATTTCACCGCAATGATTTCAAGCCTTAAAATGAGGTTTCAGGTGTCGGGTTTCGGGTGTCAGAAATTAGTAGGATTATTTTTAAATTCAGGAGGGGCGGGTTTGCGATTCCTGATTACAGACGCCGCAAATATTACAGGTCTCGACACGGCAGACAGGAGAGGGTAACGCTTTCAAGGCCCGCCGGTATTCTTGCTGTAAAAAGGACTTTTTGATCCCGTGGTCGATAAAATCCCAGGGAAGGCGTTCATCGATGTTGCGCTCTCGCAGCGTATAAAAATCCGGGTTGGTGGATACGGTTTTCAGGGTTTGGGCCCAGTTGCCTTTGTTGGCGTGAGCCAGGGCCAGGATGTCGGCAACTTTACGATCGCCTCGTGAGAAAAGGGCCTGAATATAGGCCCAGCGCGGTATATCCGAATGAATGCGGAAATTGGGGATTTTTTTCAGTTCGTTTTTTATTTTCTGGATCTTTTTTTTCAGCGAGCCGATCTCATCCATGGCCACCCACTGAAAGGGTGTAAACGGCTTGGGGACAAAACAGTTTAAACTGACGGTGATTTCACCCATTCTTTTTTGGGACCGGCTGGATTTCAAAAAGCGATGTTTAATTTTTTTGCACAGCGCAATGATGGCGTCAACATCATCTGCAGTTTCGGTGGGGAGACCGATCATAAAATACAATTTTAAGTTGGGGATGCCGTTTGCCACCAGGGTGTCGGCTGCTGCAAGTATGGCCTCTTCGTTAATTCCTTTGTTGATGACCCTGCGCATTCGCTCTGATCCGGCATCCGGTGCGATCGTTGCTGTTTTGACATCACTTTGTTTCAGGGTTGACAACAATTCTTCTGATAAACCGTCCGCCCGCAATGAGCTGAATGATATCCGTATGTCCTGATCCTGGTATTGACTGCATAAATCGCCGATTTTAGGAAGATCCGATACCGCTGAGCCCACCAGGCCGATGCGATCCGTAAGGGATATACCCTGCTCAATGTTATCACCCAGCAATTGGGTCGATCTGAAACGAGGCGGCCGATAAATATAGCCGGCACTGCAGAAGCGGCAACCATGGGGACAGCCCCTGGCGACTTCGATGAGAAAGGTCCGGTCAAAAGCGGTATCCGGTGTTAATATGGTGCTGCAGGTAGCGGTGCGATTCAGATCTTCGACATACGTGCGTTGAATGGTTTCAGGGACATCTTCCAGTGCTTTAAAGGAAGCAATGGTTCCGTCATGCTTATAATCGACGCGGTAAAAGGCCGGCACATAGGCTCCAGGAACGTTACGGGCGATGTTCTTTAAAATCGTCTGTTTGTTATATCCGGGATCAAAAGCGTCCAGAAAACCGGGCAGCATGGTCTCTGCCTCCCCAATTAGGAAGCAATCGAAAAAGGCGGCAATCGACTCCGGATTCAAAAAACTGGTAACACCGCCGGCAAGCAGAAGCGGATCTTGATCACTTCGCTGGTCGGCCCTCAGGGGCAGGCCGATATCTTCGATAATTGAAAGTATATGGGGGTAATCGTTTTCAAAAGAAAGGGAAAAGGCAATGATATCGGCCTCGGAAAGCCGTTTTCCAGATTCGACGGTCAAAAGGGGGGTTGTTTGCGGTTGGGATGCTTCCGGTAAAAATGCACGTTCACAGACAACATGATCATAGTCGTTTAGCAGACGATAAACACTCTGGAAACCCAGATTGGACATGCCCACATGATACCGATTGGGGTAGACCAGCGCGATACGGATGCGACCGCGCCACGACTTGCGTATGGTGCCAATTTCGGCATCATGCGGGATTTGAACGGATTTTGAGGGCTTCGACGCCATGGAAGTGTCCGTTGTCCGTTGCCATTCGATTTTAGAACTTGGAACGGTGTGCGCTTAGGCAACTGCGTTATTTATGCCGGTTTAAGGAGCCTGATCGTTAATACCTATGTGGACCATGTGTATTTTACAAGCTTAAAATGCGGCATATTGCAGGACAGTCAATGTTTGAATTTCGACCCGCGGCGCTGTGGTGAACATTTAAACACGACCGCATCAATTCTCCTGAACCTTAAAACCACATCTCCGCTCGTATGCGGGTAGAATGTTTAAGGTTTAAGATAGCCGCTTTAAAAACCGATATGCAGGCGGTGCAACGGTTTTTATTTAAGCCAAATCAGGCTCCGACACCATCATTAGACCCAAGCGCTTTTCAGCAACGGACAACGGATAGCGGAAGATAGAGATCTAATCTGCTTTGCGCCTCAGAAACGTCGGCACATCCAGTTCGCTGTCTTCAGGCGGTAATCCATGGTGGCCTCTGTAAACGGCGCCGCCGGACTCACCCACCGCCTTTTGCTGACGAATAAAAGTGGGCTCTTCGTAGTCGACAATTTCTCTTTCCAGGTCGGCCGGTGTAATATCGCGCACCCTGCCTCTTAAGGGCAATTCGACTGCATTGTCCACCACCTGGGCGTCTTCTTCTGCACCAATCCCTGTGGCCAGCACGGTCACACGCATCTCATCACCGAGGCTGTCGTCAATCGATGTGCCCCAGAATATATCGGCATCATCACCGACTTCGTCGTGGATGCGTTCGGAGGCTTCGGCCACTTCTTCAAATTCCATATCGCTGGTGCTGGTGATATTCATCAAGACACCCTTTGCGCCGGCAATCGGTATGTCCTCCAGCAGTGGATGTGACATGGCCCTTTCGGCAGCTTCCACCGCACGGGTTTCACCGGAGGCAATGCCGATACCCATAATGGCCATACCGGCTTTGGACATGGTGGTTTTGACATCCGCAAAATCCAGATTCACCAGCCCGGGCATCATGATCAAATCGGTGATGCCTTTTACGGAATGCAGCAGGATTTCATCTGCTCTTAAAAACATTTCCATCAGTTTTGCATTTTTGGGTGCCAGACCGCGCAGCCGATCATTGGGTATTGTAATGGCTGTATCCACCACTCTTTTTAAATTTTCGATGCCGGCGTCGGCCAATTGGGTTCTTTTCTTTCCTTCGAAAGCAAAGGGTTTGGTCACCACCGCCACCGTCAAGGCGCCCAGGTCTTTGCAGATTTCAGCGATGACCGGTGCCGCACCGGTCCCTGTGCCGCCGCCGAATCCGGCGGTGATAAAAACCATGTGACTGTCGGACAGCGCATTGCGCAGAGCCTCCTCACTCTCAAGGGCAGCATCGCGCCCAATTTGGGGGTTGGCGCCGGCGCCGAGCCCTTCGGTCAGTTTTTCGCCCATCTGAATTTTGACGGGCGCCCTGGAAATATCGAGGGACTGACTGTCGGTATTGGCCGCAATGAATTTAACGCCCTGCAAATTGGAAGCGATCATATTATTGATCGCGTTTCCGCCCGCGCCGCCGACACCAATTACCTTAATTTTTGCTGATTTTTCCTGGTCCACATAGGTAAACATTTCAGCCTCCTGTTGGGTTAAATAATGCGTTATAGGTTTCTGGTTATATATGTCTGTCTCAATCTGCCTCAGGCAGCGTATCGCAAATCGGTTGAGCCCGTTGGCCCGTTGCCGGTTAAAAAAAGATTAGACATTGTTCAATATTGAACGGGATTAACCGGCTAACACGGCCAACCGATGTTTAAACCACATCATTGAACCAGCGTTTCATACGGGTCATCACGCGGTTAAAAATATTCTTATCCCGGATTCTGAATTTGCGCGAATCCTGGTTGCGGGCGCCGTAAAGCACCAGCCCCACACCGGTGGCATACATGGGATTATTGACCACATCCACCAGACCGGTGATGGCCCGTGGTTTGCCGATCCGGCAGGGGAGGTTGAAAATAGATTCGGCAATCTCATTGACGCCCTCTAAAAGTGCTGTTCCCCCGCTAATAACAATACCGGACGGAATCATATTTTCCATGCCGGCCCGAACGATTTCGCGGTGCACCAGCTGGAATATTTCTTCCATGCGGGGCTCCAATATTTCTCCCAGAATTTGACGTGAGAGTTTGCGGGGCTCGCGTCCGCCCATCCCGGGCACCTCAATAGTCTCTTCGGTACTGATATTTTGAGCCACGCAGTTACCGTATTTCTTTTTAATTTTTTCAGCTTCAGCATGCGGCGCGCGCAGCCCGATGGCGATATCATTGGTCAGGTTGTTTCCACCCAGCGCCAGAACAAAGGTGTGCTTGATATTGTTTTGGGCAAAGATGGCCAGATCGGTGGTTCCACCGCCCAGGTCCAGCAGGGCAACACCCAATTCTTTTTCCTCGTCGGTCAGCACGGCTTCACCGGAAGCCAGCGACTCCAGTACGATATCGCAGACGTCCAGCCCGGAACGGTTGGCACATTTGACAATGTTGTGTGCCGATGCCACCGCACCGGTGACAATATGAATCTTCGCTTCCAGGCGCACCCCGGACATTCCCACGGGATTTTGAATGCCGCGTTCGTCATCGACCATATATTCCTGTGGCAACACATGAATCACCTCACGGTCCATGGGTATGGCAACCGCACGCGCGGCATCGATGACCCGATCAACATCCTGCTCACCGATTTCCGAACCTTTGACTGCCACGATCCCGCGGCTGTTAAAGCCGGTGATGTGGCCGCCGGCGATTCCGGCATAGACAGCAGAGATCTCACAGCCGGCCATCAATTCGGCTTCTTCTACCGCTTTTTTGATGGAATCAACGGTCGATTCAATATTGACCACCACACCTTTACGCAAGCCAATCGATGGATTCGTTCCAATGCCGATGATATTTATTTTATCTCCGGATGCCTCGCCCACGACGGAACATATCTTGGTTGTTCCGATATCTAGGCCGACGATAACCTCTCCCTGCATCTTATACCTCCTTCTAATTTCCACCCGGGGTTTTAAGTCGGACGGGATTTACAACAATGCGGTTTACATTGTTGAGATCAATGCGATCGAAATCCGGAAAATTTCGTTTTTGCTTCCGATATTTTAAAATATTTTTGAGCATGGCGTATTTAAGCGGGTAATTGTGATACCCCAGAACAATGGTTTTAATATGTTTATATGCCTCCAGCGTGATGCCAATTTCCCGATCCACGCGTATTTTTTTGATTTTGTGGTTGGGAAGGATTCCACGGCGCTGCTTTCCCAAAATCAGTACCTGCATAACCGCTTCAAACTGCCGGCTGTTGAAACGACGATTCTGCGAGCCTTTTGACTGATCGACTGAATCGGTAGACGTCTCGTGAAAACTGAAATCAACCAGCTGCATTCCGCCAATAAGCGGCAACGTATCCGGATCCGAAGCAGACCATGGTTTGAAGATCTGGCCCTGTTCATTGATCAGGTATTTGCGGTCCAGATCAACAATGGCCAGTGGGGAGTGCTCTTTGATCCGAATACGAAGCCCTGAGGGAATCTCGCGCCGGACCTCAGCCTCAGCGATCCAGGGATGTTCGATCAAGCGCTTTCTAACGGCTGTTAGATTGACCGCCAGTGTATTCATGCCTTTCCGCACGCGGGCCTGGTGGGTGATCTGGTTCGTCGTCAGACGCTGCATCCCTTCTATGTTTAAGGTTTTGGCCTTGAAATAGTCACACTGGGTGACGAGGTCGTGAATGAATATAAAAAAACAGCTTGTGGCGATCAGCGCTGTCAAACCGGTGACCACATAAAAAACCATCATAAAACGGCGCAAAAATGTGAAGCGCTGCTTTCGCCTGGTACCTTTGCGATAGTTTTTGCGTGGTTTTTTCCGTCTAAACACCCAGCACCTCAAATAATTAAGAGCGTTTCACTTTAAGACCGTTCCCCCTCCGGGGAAACTTGAAGAGCGCTTTGCTTCAGGAGCGCTTCGCTTGAGGTCTATTATGGCTTTCAACATCAAGTCCCGTGAAACCGAATATTCTTCAAGGTTCGCAGAGCCGCTCCCTCGACTATTTTTTAAGAAACTTTTCGCCCACTTTCCATACATCTCCGGCGCCCAGGGTCAGCAGCAGGTCGCGGGGCTGCAGGTGTTGTTTTAGAAACGAATGGGCGGCTTTAAATCCATCGACGTATATGACCTCTTTATGCCCGTGGGCTTTGATTTCTTCGCAAAGATTCTGCGAGCTGATCCCCTGGATCTCCTTTTCACTGGCCGCGTAAATCGGCATCACCAGCAGAACGTCTGATTGGTAAAATGCCCGGCTAAACTCATCAAATAGGGCCTGGGTTCGGCTGTAACGATGGGGCTGAAACACAACGACCTTGCGTCGATCCGGCCAGTTTTCTTCGACCGTTTTGAGCGTGATTTTGATCTCGGTGGGATGATGTCCATAATCATCGATCACGATGACATCGTTGGTTTCCCCTTTGATTTCCAATCGACGCTGAACACCCTCAACGGTTTCCAGTGCGTGTTTAATCTGATCAAATGAAATATCCAGTTCCACGCCGACGGCGATACTGGCGGTTGCATTATAGACATTGTGAATTCCCGGAAGATTCAGGTTAATGTGCCCCAGCTTTTCGCCGTGATGATAGATGTTGAATCCGCTTTTCTGATTTCCAAAAGAGACGTCGCGGATATGAAAATCCGCCTGGGAGCTCATTCCGTAAGTTGTATAACGCTTTTTTAGCTGGGGAATCAGATCCTGAACAGGCTCGTTATCCAGGCACAAAACCGCCAGTCCGTAAAAGGGGATTCGGTCTAAAAAATTTGAAAATACGGTTTTAATGGCATCCAAATCCGCATAGAAATCCAGGTGCTCTTTATCAATGTTGGTTACCACGGCAATGGTCGGCGAAAATTTTAAAAAGGAGCCGTCACTTTCGTCCGCTTCGGCCACAATAAAATCGCCTTGTCCGAGAACGGCGTTGGAGCCGATGCTCTTCAGCTTTCCGCCGATCACCACTGTTGGATCCAGGCCGCCTTCGGCCAGGACGGAAGCGACGATCGAAGTGGTCGATGTTTTGCCATGGGCGCCGGCAATCGCAATGCTGTACTTCAGGCGCATCAGTTCAGCCAGCATTTCTGCCCGTGGAATTACCGGAACAGAAAATTCGCCGGCCGCCTGGACTTCGGGATTTTTAGCATCGATGGCAGAAGAAACTACCACCACATCGGCACCTTCAATATGCTCGGCCGCATGCTCCTTAAATATTGCGCCCCCCAGGCTTTCGAGGCGGTCGGTAATATCCGATTTTTTGATGTCGGAACCCGACACCTTGTAGCCCAGGTTCAGCAGCAACTCAGCAATACCGCTCATGCCGATGCCGCCGATCCCCACAAAATGAATATGGTATTTCTTCAGGTACATAATGTTTAGTCTGTTAGGTATTGGGTAATGGGTATTGGTAAGTTAGAAAAATCGAACATTCGGAAAAATAACCAATACCGAATACCTAATACCCAGCTCCCAATACCAAATCGTAGCACTCATCCACGATCTGCTTCGCCGCATCCGGATGACCGAGCTGTGCTGCTTTTGACGACATGGCGTTAAGCGCCTCCGGATGAGTGGCATAATATTCAATTTTTTGGCCCAGATCCCTGGGATGTAAATCTTTTTCATCAATGATCACAGCAGCGCCTTGCCCGGCCATCGTATTTGCATTTAATGTCTGGTGATCATCGGCTGCAAAAGGGAAGGGGATAAAAATCACCGCTTTCCCGAGGGCGGTCACTTCAGCCACCGTGGTCGCGCCGGCCCGGCAAATGATAAGGTCGGCCTGTTTGTACATTGGCGCCATCCGGCCGAAAAACGATTGAACCGTGGCCGGGATTTCAAGACGCCGGTAAGCTTCCGTTACCATCTGTTCGTCCGCGGTGCCGGTTTGATGGATAAAGTACAGGCCTTCTTTATTAGCTAAATGATTCAACGCCTCCATTACCGCCATATTGATGCTGTGCGCACCTTGACTGCCGCCGATGATCAGGACGCAAAATGATTCTGAATCGATCTTCTGATCAACCGCCTGGTGATTCAACAGCTCCTTGCGCACCGGATTCCCTGTCAGGCGTGTTTTTTGCGGGCTAAAGCGCGTTTCGGTATCCGTAAAAGACACAAAAATTCGGTCCGCAAAACGGGCCAGGATCCGGTTGGTAATACCGGGTAAAATATTTTGTTCATGCAGCGCAATTTTGGTTCTCAGAAGCCATGCGCTGATCACGACCGGTCCCGCCGAATAACTTCCCAGACCCAGCACCAGGTCCGGTTTGTGGCTTTTTAGAATCCGAAGTGATTTCATAATTCCTCCGGGAATCTTTAGCGCTGATTTAAGCTGTTTCCATAAACCGCGGCCTTTAATTCCTTCCGCCGGTATGGTTTCCAGTTTAAAATCTGTTTTTGATAATACCGATCGTTCCAGTGTATTTCCGGTGCTGATAAAGACAACGTGATTGCCGTTGTTGCGGCTCATAAACTCCTGGGCGATGGCCAGCCCGGGAAACAGGTGGCCGCCGGTACCACCGCCGGCGATCATTACCCGAAGGGCTTTTTCGGAATTACCAGATCTGTCGTCGGCCATTTCTCCAGCCCTTCGTTGGTTGTTGGTATTAGGTATTCGGTACCAGGTATTGGTAAAATCGTTCATCTGATACCCATTACCCAGTATCCGATACCAAAACCTATTTTGTTTTAGCTGCACTCACATTCATCAAAATACCGATGGAGGCCATATTGAGCAAAAGCGATGTGCCGCCGTAGCTCAGCAGCGGCAGGGTCAGCCCTTTGGTCGGCAACAGACCGAGCGTGACACCCATATTCACCACGATTTGAAGCCCGATGGCGACCGTCAGCCCGATTGCCAGATAGGATCCGAATAAATCCGGGGCTTTGCGCGCAATGGCGACACCGCGTATTAAGATCCAGGCGTAAAGCGCAATGATAACCAGGACACCGAGCAGACCCAGCTCCTCACCGATGACTGAAAAAATAAAATCCGTATGCGGCTCCGGAAGATAAAACAGTTTTTGATACCCTTTTCCGATTCCGGTTCCCCACAAACCACCGGTACCAAATGCCATCAGGGAATGAACCATCTGATAGCCTTCATCAGCCGGGTATTCCCATGGATTGAGAAAACCCAGAATTCGTTTTACCCGGTATTCGGCATTTATCAAAAACAGGTACGCAGCCGGTATAATTATGAGCAGCGAGGGTAATAGCTGCGACAGACGAACGCCGCCGATAAACAGCATGATCCAGGTCAACGCTCCCAGAATCGCCACCGAGCCGAAGTCCGGCTGAATAAAAATCAGGCCGGCAAAGAGGCCGAGTACCATCACATGGGGCACAAAACCGATGGAAAAATTTTTTATCTGCTCTGCCTTTTTCTCCATGGAGTAAGCCAGATAAATTACCAGGGCGATGCGGGCCAATTCGGAAGGCTGGAACGAAAAACTTCCCAATTGCATCCAGCGAACGGATCCGCCGGCAGCCAGCCCGAGGTCTGTAAACTGAATAATGGCCAGGAGCAGCAGGGACATGCCCAGCAGGGGATAAGCCAGTATGCGATAGTATTTATATGGAAAATGGCGACTGAGCACCAGCACGATAACCCCTGCAAAAGCGAAAAGCGCCTGTTTCTTCAAGAAAAAGTAGTCGCTGCCGAACTTCTTGATGGCCAGCGCCGAGCTGGCGCTGTACACCATTACAATTCCGATTCCCACCAGGAAAAGCACGGGAAACAGGAGCTGGACGTCATAGAAGGCTGTTTGCGTATTATGGTGTTTTTTCGTCATATTATTTATATTGGTTGGCCGGTTGCCCGTTGCCGGTTGATTTTATTAGCCAACGGTCCTGGGTGGATAACCGGTCAATCCTTTTTCAATTTGGCAACCTCTTGTCGGAAGTCATCGCCGCGCTCGGCATAGCTGCCGTACCGATCAAAGCTTGCACAACCGGGAGACAGCAGGACGACATCATCAGGCTCGGCGTTTTGATAGGCCGCTGAAACGGCTGCTTCCATTGAATCTGCTACGATTGTCGGTATAAACTGGCCCAGGGTCGACCGGATCGACTCGGCCGCTTCGCCCATCACAATGAGTGCTCTGGCATGTTTGGTGACAAGCCCTTTGAGGGCCCCAAAATCACTGCCCTTGTCCCGTCCGCCCATTAT
>JAAUXY010092881.1_pt1 | contig 19363 bp, 13 predicted proteins | sample 7278121 | NCBI WGS metagenome assembly JAAUXY01 (sample SAMN14350117, study PRJNA611818) | marine sediment metagenome | isolation source: surface marine sediment (1.8m) | place: French Polynesia: Moorea | collected 2018-08 | reverse complement strand
GGCGTGACCTTCCCTTTAGCCAATCTAAGGCTTCCGCTTTATGTGACCGAAGCCCTTCACCAGACTCTGCTTTACTGGCGCCAGAGACTCATCGGCACCCTTAACCTCGACACCTCGCCGGTACTTTGGCATGAGCTCAGCTACCTGCCTCTACCCTTCCTCGGCAGGCATATCGAGATCACGGCGGAACGCGATTCGCAGCTTACACGGCGGGCGCTTGAAGCCTGCGAGATTGCCCCAGGCCAGCGGCGTGTCGGTCGTCGAGCCCTGGCCCGGATCCGGAGCCGCGAGCTCGAACGTATCGGTCTCGAGGGCAGGTTTCGCGCGTTGGTTGACGGCAAGACGGAATGGCTGGCCCCCGACGCGGATGCCGACGCCTCAACGGTGAAGCTACGCCAAGTCGCCCGTTACGTTCTGGCGGCCGAAGCCGCCAGCGCGGCGGGACAACGATCCGATCACCTTAAGCGGGCGCAGAAGGAGCTCGACGAGTTCGAGAAGGCACTGCTGGGGCAGAGTGGCGCTAATGCCGGGACTTCGCGCTCGATACTGGAAGTCTGGCAAAGGACGATTGCCGGCCTTCGCGCCCAAGCCGAGCACGCCGCGGCTGGTAGCCTCGCCAATCCCTTCCGGGCCGGTGAGCCGCTCGAGCCCGATCTCGGGCGAGAGATCTTTCGCGGTCGCGACGACGTCGTGCGACGCATCGAGCGGCTGCTGGCCGATCCTACCCGCAGCGCTTCGATCGCGCTGCTGGCACCGCGCCGCTGCGGCAAGACTTCGGTGCTCAAGATGCTGCCGGAACTGCTGCCTGACGCCGTGTGCATCTTCTTCGATCTCCAGGAGCATCCCGTGGACTCCCCGACCGGTTTCTTCCAGGCCCTCGATCGCGAGACCCGAGTTCAGGCACGGCGCGACCGTGGACTCGAGTTGCCGAAGCTCGACGATGGCACACCGTTTGAGGCGGCGGGGCGCTGGTTCGACGCACTCGAAAACGCGGCGGGTGATCGACGGCTACTCTTCTGCCTCGATGAATTCGAGACCCTCGAACGCACCTTCCCGGGCTCGCGCCGAGATCTGTTGAAGCTCATGGGCCTCTTCCGTTCGATTATCCAGCACCGTCGATCGGTACGCATTCTCGTCTCAGGTGAGGCGCCATTCGACGAGCTCGACGCGGTGTGGAACGATCACTTCATCAGCGTCCGAGAGGTGCGATTCGGCCATCTCGACGCCGAGGTCGCCCGAGAGCTGATACGCAAGCCGACGCCGGACTTTCCCGAGGACGCTCTGCCCGACGACGTCGCCAAGCGTATCGTCGAGCGCACTGGCGGCCAACCCTACCTGGTGCAACTCTACGCGCAGCTCGCGGTCGAGCTACTCAACGAAGAGGATCGCCAACATGCTGTTCTTCACGACCTTGAGCGAGTCGAGGATCAGGTTCTCGAGGAGGGCGGCTACTACTTTCGCAATAGCTGGCAACGGGGGCCTGACGAAGCCCGGACGGCACTGGCCGCGCTCGCCCGTGGTACTGAGCCGGCACTCGACGGCCCGGCGCGCCGGTGGCTCAGGCGGCGCGAGTTGATCGACGACCAGAATCAGCTGACGATCCCCGTGCTCGGGCGGTTCCTGATCGAAACGGAGCTGGCCTGATCAAGGACTCCGACGACCAGAGTCTTGTCGATCGTCTCCAACGGCACGATTCCGGCGATCCCCATCGCGCCTTCTTTCGCCCACCGCGGGATTCTGACGACCACAGGCTTGCCCTCGCGCGCTAGCCTCACGGCTCCGACAATCCAACTCCCGCCGATCTTCCTTCGCCCCACAATCCTGACGACCACCGTCGTCCCCGATCGACTTTGAGCCCCGATCCTGCTTCAAGTAGCCCATTCTCTCCCACCATTCGCAGCCTTCGGGCTCGCTGGAAGCCTGCTAAAGCCCGCTTAAACCAGTTTCGGTCGCTACCGAAACCTGCGAAACGAGGGCATTCGCAGCCTTCGAGCGCGCTCGAAGGCTGCAAATGGGGCTTCAGCAGCCGACGGCGAGTAGCCTCAGACGCCTCCGAACGGCTGACAAAGTGGCAAACGGGCGCCGTCTTTAACTAAACAACCGGTCGAATGGTTGAAAAGCAGCCGAAAACCTGACGATGCTGACGATCATGACGATGATTACCCTTCAGCGGAAATCTCTCGACTGACGTCTCCGGTAGGAGACGTCACACACCATATTTCCGCAAGGGGGGTTTTATCATCAGCATCGTCAGCATCGTCAGACGGGCAGGGCTGAGAGCCCGAGGGCGCACCGCTGTGATCTGGGGCGCGGGATGGGCTCGAAAGCTCGTCCGCGGCGGGCGATGATCGGCGCTCCGCGAGATGCGACGGGGCTTTATTGCAAAAATGTGTCGTACAGCGACACATTTTCGACCGTTCAGGCAAGGTCAAAAAAAGTTTCCGAGTTTGTTGTTTGAAGCCAATTTCCACTATGTCGATACTTTCGCGATCGCTTTCCACACGCAGCACCCTGTTTTCAGTAAACACCCCCTCGAATTTCCACATATATGTAAACCTGTCGACGCGCCGGCCGGTTTGAGTCGAGAGGGCGGGTCTGTATGCTTTTCGCATGTTTAGTGACATCTGTCCTGATGTTTTCCGTTGGCTTCGCGAGCGAAGCGGCCTGACGCAAGAGCAGTTAGGTCGCCAGCTCGCAGCCAGCAAGAGCACCGTCCATTCTTGGGAGAGCGGTCGTTCGCGGCTCTCGTCCGAGAAAGAACGGGCCTTGCTGGAAGTTGTGCAGTGGCCGAAAGAATCATGGGTCGAGCTGGTTTGCGAAAAGCTCAGTCTCTACCTGGGCAAACGCGTGGGCATCATGCCGGCGGTGCATGAGCGCTACCGGCCGTCGACGCCACTGGCCAAGGCCGAGGCGATGATTCGAACCTACTATTCGAAGATCCCCGATCGATTGCGTAATGTGCTGCAAAGCCACATCGCGTCGGTGCGCTCGCGAGCTGCTCAACTCGAGCGGGAAAACCTGGAGTTGCTGGAGGTGACGGTGGCCTGCCTGGGGCTCCTGGGGATCGAGGCGGAAGAGGAGGAACGGGCGGCATAGGGCGGTGGGGGTGAGCTTTGGCCCGGTCCCTGGCGCGAAGCCAAGGGCGTGTGCTGGGACCGGGCCGGCTCGGCTCCTTGGAATATTCGAAAATCGAATATTCCTGCGCGCCGGGCGGGACGAGCGCTGGCTTCGCCAGCGCAGCAGAGCCGGCAGGATGCCGGCCCTCCCAGCCCAGTATTGAACTACGACGAGCATCGAAAGATGAACGGTTTAGAACTTCGAAAGATTTGAATGCCGAATAGATCACAAGGTACGTCTTGGTGACGCCGCGAAGTATTTCGACAGGTTGGACAGCGAGTCAACTCCGGGGTGGAAGCACCTCGTGACGTCATAAAGGTTTTCCCCGACAACTGAACCTTCCGGATCGCGAGTTATCTCGCGATGGAAGGGAGATCTGTGCTGGACGCACGGTGAGCTGCCGTGGCGTGTGGCTGAAGTGTGTCTGTCGCCCTGCCGGGCGACGGTGAAAGGAGAGCTGTATGAAACCGAATAAAAACTACAACTGATCTCTCCTACCCCATCGGGCGCCACAGGCCGTGACGGCGCGCGGGAGTCGCGCGCCGGCGAGTTGCGCGGCCTGTTGATCGCAACCGCCGAGACCGGGACGCCGGGATCGGCACACATGGCGGCCCTTGCGACCGCCGGAAGGAGTAAGGCATGACAGAGGAGATTCGAGGCTTGAAGGCGGAGAGGGTTCAAAAGGAGCTGGAGCAGCTGCCGGAATGGCAACTGACCCATCCGGACGCCACCCAGATCGAGTGGAAGCAGATGTTCTCGAGCTTCAACCGGATCGTCGAGGTCCTGGTGGATATCGCGGTCTTTGCCGAGCGCTTCGGTCGGACGGCCGATATCTCGGTGCAGGGCGGCTCGCTGACCGTTCGCCTGGGTATGGACGGTTTGACCGAGGCGGATATCGAGCTCGCCAAGGCGATCTCCAGCTCTTGCTAATGCCCTGCTGAATCGTAGGTCCCGGACGCCGGCGTGACGCCCTCCGGGATCGCCTGGGACGAGGGGCGGCAGGCACAGCGCCGCGCCGCCCCCGTCTTCCCGTGCCCTCAGATCACGAACTGAAGAAAGGAGAACGAGATGCCAGAACGCATGGTGACTCAACTGGAGGCCGACTGCGAGAGTCTGGCCGCGGCAGCGGCGGAGCACAATCCGCTGGTGTCGGAGCGGATGACCGAGCTTTGGCGGTCGAATATTCCCAAGGGGCAGAAGGTGATCAATATCCTTCAGCTCCAATCCTGCCTGGCGGATGACCTCATCCATCGCCGCGACCGGCTGGTGGACGCCTCCCACTCGGCGCTCAGCGATCGAACCGCCAACCGGGCGCAGCTTCAGGTGCGCGACAACAGCGTTGAGGAGTTGCGCGAGAAACTATTTCAGGCACGCAGCACGTTTGAAGGCGTCTACGGTGCCGGCTCGAGCTTCAAGATCTTTGAAGAAGCGCCGGTGATTCCCAACCAGCCGCGACCGCTGCGCCACCTGGCCCGGCGGGTGGTGGACAACCTCACCTCGCCGGATTTCGAGCTGCCGCCGGTACGCGAGGACGGCGTGACGCTCGATCCGGTACAGCTGGCCAAGGGCATCGAAGCGCCGCTCCGGAAGATGGAGGAGGCGATGGCGGTGCTCGAGAGCAGGCGCCGTGCCTACGACCAGTCGCTGCAGCAGAAAGGCAGCTCGATGACTGTGACGCGAGCGATGGTCGGGCGTATCGCGCGCTTTCTGGAGGCGCTCTACGACCTCGCCGGCTATGAGGTGCTGTCGGATCGCGTCCGGCCGTCGTCGCACCGGGCGGCGCGGGCTGCGGCTGAAGCTCGGGCAGCCGAGGAGTCGGCGCCGGCGCCGACTCCGGCGACCGAGACTGAGGCTGAGGCTGAGGCTGAGACCGGAATCCAGGCAGCCAATGATGAGGTGATGGAGGACCTGGAGCTGCCGATCGCGGCGTAGCGCCCCGGGGAGCCAGGCCCCATGGCCTGGCTCCTCCAGCGCGTGAGCTCGAGACATTCATGGCCACGATCACGACCATCGAATTCCTCCAGGCGCTCTACCCGGAGCCGCTGGCTCCGGGTCAGCTGGTGATCTGGACGCGTTCGAAGCGCGGCGGCAAGACCCATTGCAACTGGTGTCAGAGCCTCGACCACGCGGCGCGTCTGGCTCAGCAGTTTCGGCCCTCGCGCGACGTTCATTTCGGCGTCGCGCTCCACGACCTGGACGAGGCGATCCAGATCGCCCGCAAGCGCCGGCCACGGGCGCGCAAGGGCTCGGTGCGCGGCTGCCGGGAGTCGGTCAGCCTGCTGCCCGCGATTTGGGCGGATATCGACGTCAGCGGCGACCATCATTCGAGCGGCACCCTGCCGCCTGATCGTACGGCGGCGCTCAAACTGCTCGAGGCGGTGCCGCAGCCGCCCTCGATCGTGGTGTGGACGGGTGGCGGCTTTCACGTCTACTGGCTGCTGCGTGAGCCCTGGGTGCTCGAAACTCCCGAGGAGCGCGACGACGCCGAGCGCCTGGTGCGCCGGGTGCAGTGGGCGCTTCAGAAGGAGGCGCGCACCCACGGCTGGCAGATCGACCACACGGCCGATCTCGGACGCCTGCTGCGTCTGCCGGGGACGCTCAATCACAAGGCGCTCCAGCCCAAACCGGTGACGATCGAGCACTTCCCGCTGGTGGGAGCCCTGGCCAACGAGACGGCCGACTGGCGCTATCAGCCCGACGATTTCGATCTACTCGAGGATCCGCCCGAGCGCGACCGCGGCGAGCGGCCGTGGCGTGAGCGCCGCGGCGGCGACGATCGACAGTGGGCGCCGGCGGACTTCCGGCGGGTATACCGGGGCTGCTCGTGGATCCGTCACAGCTATAAGGATCGGACGACTCTGCCCGAGCCCGAATGGTACGCGGCGCTGTCGATCGTCGGCCGCTGCGCCACTCCGGACGCCGATGGCCGTCGCCTGGCCCACCGCATCAGTCGAGATCATCCGGGATATAGCGCGACCAAGACCGACGACAAGCTCGACCACGCGCTGGACTCCGGTGGGCCGCGCACCTGTCAAAACATCGCCCACCAGTGCGGGGCGCTCGTCGCCCACTGCCAGAAGTGTGACCACTTCGGCAAGATTCGCAGTCCGATCGTGCTCGGCAATCACCGGGCGGCGCCCACGACATCGTCGCGGGCTGTGGCGGCCTCCGATAGGCCCAGCCACGGTACGCCGGACATCCCGGAGACCCACCGCCGGGATCGTGCCACCGACGACGGTCGCGTCCAGGTGGTGGTCAACACCCGCGAGCACGAGGTCAACGACCAGGCATTGCGGGTCCTCGCCGCCGCCGAGAGCAATCTCTTCGAACGCGGTGGGGTGATGGTGCAGGTGGTCAAGCCGGGATGTGTGGACCCGGGCAATGCCAATCCCGAAGCCGTGTCCGTCGCGGCGCCTGCGAATGACGACGGCCGCGAGCGAATGCTCCGGCCCTCGGGCACCCCGGTGGCCAGGCCGGTCCAGGAGCCGCGGCTGCGCGAGATGCTGACCCGACGCTGCGAGTTCGTTCATCTGCGTCAGGGCAAGAGCGGCGTCGAGCCTCGCCCGGTGCATCCGCCGCAGTGGTTGGTGCGGGCGCTGCTCGGCCGCAGCGCCTGGCCGGAGCTTCCGGCGCTCGAAGGGGTAGTCGAGGGGCCAGTGCTGCGCGCCGATGGCTCGGTGCTGCAGACCCCGGGCTATGACCCGGCAAGCGGCCTGTTCTACAGCCCCGGGGCCCACTTTCATCCGGTGCCTGAGTCGCCGTCCAGCCGCGAGGTCGAGGACGCCCTACTCCTGCTGCGCGAGACGGTGTGCGACTTCCCGTTCCAGGGTGACGATCTGCACTTCGCCGCCTGGCTGGCGGCGCTGTTGACGCCGCTGGCGCGAACCGCCTTCGAGGGGCCGGCACCGCTGTCGCTGATCGACGCCAACGTGCCCGGCGCAGGCAAGAGTCTGCTCGCCGACGTCGCCAGCACCATCCTGACCGGTCGACCGGCGGCGCGCATGTCTTATTCGCGCGACGAGGAGGAGCTGCGCAAGGCGATCACCGGCATCGCGCTGGAGGCCACCCAGCTGGTGTTGATCGACAATGTCTCCGGGGTCTTCGGTTCGGCGACCCTCGACCGTGCGCTCACAGCCCACACCTGGCGCGACCGGCTCTTGGGGTCGAATGAACAGGTCGAGATCCCGCTCCAGGTGACGTGGATGGCCACCGGCAACAACGTGGTGCTCGCCGGCGACACGCCGCGGCGCTGCCTGCACGTGCGTCTCGATTCGCCCGAGGAGCGTCCGGAGCGACGCACCCGATTCCGGCATCCGCGACTTTTGTCCTGGGTGCGTCGCGAGCGGGGTCGTCTCCTGCCGGCGGCGATCACCCTGCTGCGCGCCTACGTCGAGGCGGGACGGCCGGATCAGGGTCTGCCCGGCTGGGGATCGTACGAGAGCTGGTCGGATGTCGTGCGTTCGGCGATCGTCTGGCTCGAGCTGCCCGACCCGGCCGAGACCCGCGACGACCTGGACACCGGCGTGGGCGCCGAGATCGGACTGATCGGAGACTTGATCGCCGGTTTCGACGAGCTGCTCGCCGATCTCGGCGGTTCAGCCACGGCGCGGGAGATCGTCGGCCGCCTAGCCCAGGCGGAGACGCAGGACCGCTACAAAACCCTGCGCGGGGTGCTCGCCGAGCTCTTCCCGCGCCTCAAGAAGGGCGAGTTGCCGACCGCGTCGAAGCTCGCCTTCAAGCTCCGCACCTTTCGCGGCCGGGTGGTCGCCGGCGCCTCGATCGACCGAGGCGCCAAGAGCCATCGCGGCGTCAGCTGGACGGTGCGCAAGCGCCGCCAGCCGGAGGCCGAGCTACCTGAAGCCGCTTGATCCGCCAACTGCTAACCGACGAGAAGGAGAATCGATGCCACAAGCCATCCACAGCCAAAACGCCACCCAGCCGAAACCCACCACGCCATCCCTGGCCGTGGTGAACCGCGCGCGTCCCCACATTCCCCCGGCGAGCGGGACACCAGCACCGGCGGCGGAGATCATCTACCGGGCGGATGAGGACTATAAGTTCCTGTTCAAAATGATGTTTCGAGCGATCGAGTTCTTCGACCGCTGTGACGATATCGAGACACTGATCGACGCCGGCAAGATGTTCCAGTATCTGGTCGAGGTGTCGGAAGACGCGCTGACGGAGGTGTGGGAGGTGAACTGAGCCTGCGCAATGAGCAGGGGTCCACACGATTCGACCGACCGGATGGTTGAATCCAGCAGCCCCTTGCCGGTGCGTTAATTCTCGTCTGGAATCGTCGGGGGTTCGGAAAGACCGCCAGACCCCTGACGGAGGTTGCGCACCCTGGACGCCGTTTCTCGCCAAACCATTTCCCAACGCCGAAAAGCGTCGCCGGCCTGGACCGGCGGCGCCTCGGCGGCGCGCGGGACCAGGGTCTCGAGCTCGGCGAGCAGGTCGCCGAGGGCGATGATGAGGCCGCGGACGAGGGCCAGCCGCGGGGAGAGGTCGGCGGCGCGCTCGGGGGCCAGGGGGCGACCGCGGTGGTAGAGGTCGATCGCGGCGCCGCGCTCGAGTCGGCGTCGGCTGAGGCTGCAGCGTGGCTCGGCGTCGAGGTAGGGCATGCCGAGGGTGACGTTCCCCTCGGGGCGCTCGGCCTGCCACAGCAGAGGGTCGCATCCCAGAAGCTCGACGATCACCCGCCGGGGCTCGGCCGGCAGGCCGTCGCGGGTGCGGCGCACGATCTGGACGCCGCCTTCGGGGGTGATGAGGAATTGCAGGTCCGGCCCGAGCTCGGCGAGCTGGTGCTCGGCCTGGCTGAGCAGGTCCTGGACGACTTTCAGGCGGCTGGTTTCAGGCATGATCTCGGGCTCTCCTGGGTTCGAGGGTACCCGAGATTGTCCAGAGATCTTATTTCTGCCCCAAATATGTCGCTGGCTGACAGGTATATCGAGTTTTGGGCAAAGTCTGTGTCAATCATCGGCCTATAAAGTAAGGTTGTCCCTCATGAATGCGAAGAAGCTCTACAAACGGGTGTGTGCCACGCTCGAGGCAGACGTTCGCAGATCCTGGGGGCGAGTCCAGGAGGTAGAGGAGCGTACCTGCGGTCGCGGCAAGATGAGCCGGTTCTACAACGGTACTCAGGAAATCTTGCTCAGGCCGGTGCTCGAGTTCCTGTGCGGACTCGGTATCCAGCCGGCAAGTTTCTTTGCCCGCTGTCTCGGCACGCCGCTCGACGCCGAGGTGCTGCTGGCCGACCTGATCGTCGACCCTCGCAATGGCGATCGGTTCTGGCGGAGGGTCAAGAGCGCGACGGCTCAGCTGGAGCAGGCTGGAGATCTGGAGGCCAATGGGCGCGGATTCGTCACCCTCGAGGAGGCGGCCGAGATGTTGGCCGCCATGGCGTCGGCGTCGTCGCGCGAGCAGATGCGGCGCCTACGCAAGACCGCACGGTATCGCGACCGGGCCTTTGCCGGCGCCTACCTCAAGCACCTCGACGGCGTACGAGACGAGGACCCCGAGCTGGTTTACCGCCTGGCGGCGACGGTAGCCATTCACCTGATACCGGCGATCTCCGGCCCACTTCGCGCTCGGGCGGAGCTTCAATGCGAAGCGTTAGGAATCTTCGGTTCAGCGGCCCGGCTCAAAGACAACTATCCGATCGCCGCGGAAGCGCTGTATCTGGCCTTGCAGCTGGCGCAGCGTCATGACTTGTCGGATGCGAAAGGACGGCTTTTGATCCGCTCAGCTCATCTTCTAGAAAACAATGGCAACCCTGAATTTGCTTTGATCGCCTTGAGAGAAGCGATAGAGATTTACGTACACAGTGGTTCCGAAGTTGACTTGGGAAAGACTCTGATCGTTCAAGGGCGGATGTTCGGTGTCATAAAAGCGTATGACAAAGCCATCGAGGTCTTAACTGCAGGGTTGAGCAAGCTGAATGAGGACCAGCCGGAATTAACTCGATATCGCTTTTCTGCCCACCAAGCGCTCGCAGAGGCTCTTCACAAGCTTGGCGATCCCAAGGCTGCCAGAGCACAGCTGGCACAGGCCGCTACCTTTGTTAGCCCAGAGCAACGAGTGCGTCATGCCCGCCTCGCGTGGCAGGAAGGGGGTTTCAGGCTCGCTGAGGGAGATGCTGTTCAGGCCGAGGCTCTTTTCGACACATCTCAGCAAGGCCTTAAGCAACACATGGGTGCTATCCAAGAGGCCTTGGTGACGGTGGATTTAGTACGGTCGCTCCTAAAGCAAGGTCAGCTCATGAAAGCCAGTGATACCGCCTCGCGCGCAGCTCGGTTCCTAGAACTGCTAGGAGGCAACTTGATGGCTAAAGCTGCGGTTCTAGAGTTGGTTCGGGCTGGCATCGAAGGCGGCCTGAGCCTAACAGTCATCTATGACATACGTGGAGATCTAGAAAAGGCGCGCCTGGAGGTCCAGGCGCGCTAAACCACGGCTATCCTTCAGGTTCGAGTATTGGACCCAAGATAGAAACATCTGGTAGGCGCATATGGTTTTCTCCTCCCAGCGGGTCGCCCGAAGGCGCCATTGCCCGCCGGCGCCGGCCGTCACTACTTAAGGTACCGCCCTTCGATCAAACGCGGTCGATTTCGGGGATTCGGGCCCGCAAAATGATCTCAAGTTGAGGCCGAGAGCTATGGCTCGACAAGATCTTGTCCAATCCCGACGACAACGAGCTCCGCCGTGCGTTTGCCTTATGGCTGACCACGACATTCTTGCCCTCACGCGTCGCTGACGCTAACGTACTACATATGGAAAACCTTGAGGAGGTGATTCCGATGATCGCAGAAAGCTCAATCGATTGGACCGCCGAGTGGCGAGAGGAAGGACGGAAAGAGGGCCGGAAGGAAGGTGAGGCCAACCTCTTACTACGAATGCTCAATCGGCTCTACGGCCCCCTGGCGCAGGAGATCGAAGACCGCGTCCGCAGTGCCGAAACGGATCAGCTGCTCGATTGGGGCGAGCGCCTGGTGACGGTCGACTCTCTTGAAGAAGTCTTCGACAACGGCCGCACCCGAAGGTCGCCCCGCTGACCAGAGGCTGCGCTAGGCAAAGCAATTGACCCAGTCCTGACGGACGCCGCGTCAGGGCGAATCGAGACTCAGGATGGAGCGCTCGGCGTACCCACTTCCAGCACCGCGACTTGCCCGGCCAGCGACGGCGCCTGGCCTTCGAGCAGCGCGAACGTTCGCTCTCCCCGAACCGGCCCGGAGGTCAGCCCGGTATCGACATCGACTACCGCGGTACCGTTGGTGGACGCGGTGTCGAACAGCCAGCGGTGACCACCGCGATCGAGAACCAGAGCATGGACGCGCGATACGTGGTCGTCCCTGCCGAGCACGCTGGCTCCCCGACAGCGCAGGTAGCGGCCCAGCCGCACACCGCGCTCGAGATCTTCCGCTCGGACATTGACCTTGGCACCGGCATGACGGTCACTGAGCCGGACGATCTGGGTGAGCATCATGTGTTCGGAGCCGAAGGTTCGCTCCGGGCTCGGCTTCACCGGCACCTCGACGCAGCTCTTTGAATCCTCGGGGGGATCACCCGCTGGTAGCTCGCCGGACGCGGGAACATCCAGATGTCGAGTGTAGGGCTGGTTGGCGTGAAGTGCCACCTCGCCATGTTCGAGCGTCTCGGCCAGCTGCCTCGAGAGCGCGACTGGTTCCAACGCCAGCGGCTCGCCAGCAGCCGCGTGCACGATGAAAACATCGGCGCTGGCCACGCCGAGACGAACCGGTCGCGACGTCGCGACCCGCATGGCGACCCGCCCGTCGGGCAGAGCGATCCCGGTCTGAGTCCCCAGGTCGAGGACCTCCGCGAACGGTAGCGGCTGCTCCGCCGGCGGCCAGAGCAGAATCAGCGCATGCCTGAGCGAGGCTCCGGGAATACTGCCGAGGTCGCACTCGCTGTGCCGACCCGCCACCAGAGCGATCGGCGCTTCGACGTCCGAGGGATGGTGGTACAGGCGTACTGCTGAGCCCGCGGTGGTGCCACGCCAGGCGATAAACACCGCCGAGGCGGCGAGCTCCGGCCGATCGGCGCGCAGTCGAACCGCTTCTTCGGCCAGATCACCGACGATCTCGCCAAAATCGGGCTCGAAACTTCGCCGGACGTGAAGGATCACAGTCCTGTCGTTCATCCTTCTTCTATCCTCCACCCGAAGTTCCAACACTACCACTGTATCCGCTTCTTGGCGATCGATCTGCTAGGCTCGATTGAGAACAAGACCGAAATATCTCTGATCTAGCTCGCCCTCGGTTTGCAGCGGCCACCGAGACATGGCGATCCCGAATGAATTCATGAAGGGCTACGGCCCTGGACGGCGCACTGAGAGGCGATGACATCACCCGATTTGCAGCGCCTCGAGGCGCTCTTTCATTCCGCCGCGGACCTACCGGCCGGCGAACGAGCTGCTTTCCTCGACCGCGAATGCGCCTCCGAGCCCGAGCTGCGTCAGCGTTTGGAAGCGATGCTCGAACAGATGGACCGCGATGAAACCCTCGAGGCGCCGCCGGGCGTGATCGCGGACGAAGCGAAGTCGCTCGAGGGTCCGGGCACGGTGATCGATCGCTACAAGCTACTGCAGGTGATCGGCCAGGGAGGCTTCGGCGTGGTTTACATGGCCGAGCAGATGGAACCGGTGATGCGCAAGGTGGCGCTCAAGGTGATCAAGATGGGCATGGACACCCGCGAGGTGGTGGCCCGTTTCGAGGCCGAACGCCAGGCGCTGGCGATGATGGATCACCCGTCGATCGCCAAAGTGCTCGACGGCGGCGCGACCGCCGCGGGGCGCCCCTACTTCGTCATGGAGCTGGTGCGTGGAGTGGCGATCACCGACTACTGCGACCAGAACAACCTGTCGACCCAGGAACGGCTCGAGCTCTTCGCCGAGGTCTGCCACGCGGTCCAGCACGCCCATCAGAAAGGCGTCATTCACCGCGACATCAAGCCCAACAACGTGATGGTGACGCTGCACGACGGCCGACCGGTACCGAAGGTGATCGACTTCGGCGTCGCCAAGGCGATGCACACCCGCCTGACCGAAAAGACTCTCTTCACCGCCTACCAGAGGTTTATCGGCACGCCGGCCTATATGAGCCCCGAGCAGGCGGAAATGTCGGGCCTCGACATCGACACTCGAAGCGACATCTATTCGCTGGGTGTGTTGCTCTATGAGCTGCTCACCGGCTCGACGCCGTTCGACACGACTTCCCTGCTCCAGGCCGGGCTGGTCGAGATCCAGCGCATCCTGCGCGAGGAACAGCCACCGCGGCCGTCGCTGCGCATCTCGACCTCCGACAACGCGACCATCGTTGCCGGCCGACGACGACTCGACGCCGAGGGCCTCCAGAAGCGGCTGCGCGGCGACCTCGACTGGATCGTGATGAAGGCGCTCGAGAAGGACCGAACCCGTCGCTACGCGGCGGCCAGCGACCTGGCCGCCGACGTCCAGCGACACCTGCGCGACGAGCCGGTCCAGGCGTCGCCGCCGAGCGCGGCCTACAGACTGCGAAAGTTCCTGTCCCGCAACCGGGCGTCGGTCGCGTCGGCGGCGGTGGTCGCCCTGGCGTTGGTCGCCGGCATCGTCGGCACCAGCTTGGGCATGCTCGAGGCGGCGCGGCAACGCGACACCGCCCAGCGCGAAGCCGAGCGGGCGAGCGCCGTGACCGACTTTCTGGTCGAAAACCTCGAGCTCTCGGATCCTGAGGTGGCGCTCCAACCCGAGGTCACTGTCCGCACCCTCTTGGACAAGGCGGCGGCCCGGGTCGCCGAACGCTTCGCCGATCACCCTCGCGCCGAGGCCCGGATGCGGGCAACCATCGGCCGCGCTTACGAGTCGCTCGGCGAGCAGCAACTGGCCGAGACCCACCTCCGGCGAGCCGTGGAGCTCACCGACCAGCTGGGGGTCGAAGACGCCGCGGACTTCTACGACACCCTCTGGACCCTGGTCAACGTCTGTTTTCGCCTACAGCGAGACGACGCCTTCGTCATGGTGCAGCGTGCCAGGCAAGTCGGTCACGACCATATCCGCACCCGCCACCCCGGGCTCGCCGGGGCCCTCGACCGCTTTCTCGCCGAGCTCGACAATAGCGCCCACGCGCCCGGCGAAGGCACCATCGAGCCCGCTCGCGCGCTCTTTGCCAAGGCCGCCCGGGCGGCCGACGAGGCGCTCGAGGCCGGCGACCCCCTGTGGCCGATCGTCGCCGACAGCTTCATGGCCGCCGGCTACTGGCTGTGGTACTCCCCCCACGAGTGGGCGAGCGAGGCGTTCTTCCTCAAGACCCTCGAGATCCAAGAACGTGAGCTGCCGCCCGGCCATCCGGCGATCGCCGAAACCCTGGGCCAGCTGGTGGGAGTGCTCAACCGATCGGGACGGGCGGCCGAAGCCGAGCCTCGAATCCGCGAATCCCTCGAGGCCATGCGCCGCGTCTATCCGCCGGAGGCCTTTCACCTTGCCTTCCACCAATCGATGCTCGGCGCCAACCTGGTCGCTCAAGGTCGCTACGCCGAGGCCGAGCCTCTCCTGCTCGCCAGCCATAAAGTCATCCTCTCCCAGGCCGTGGACGAGGGACACTTCTTTTCGCTCGACTCCCATCTCCGGCTGGTCCAGCTCTACGACGGCTGGGGCCGCTCAGAGAAGGCCGCGGCCTATCGCGGAGCTGTGGCGAGACAGGTCGCGATGTCCAAGCTGACCGCCGACTGGAAACTCGCCCGCATCGCCTTCGGGCCCGAGGACGCGGCGGTTTTGGCTCAGTTCGATCGATTGAACGAGCTCACCGGCGGTATCAACTACGGCGCCCGACCCGGCAAGGCGAGCTCACCGGAGCTCACCCCTATCCTCGACCAGCTGCTGGCCGCACGTCGGAAGGCACTTGCGATCGACGAGTTCAAAACCATCGTCTTCGCTCGCCAACTGCTGGGCTTCGCCAACGCGCTTGACCCCGTGGCGGCGGCCAGCGAGCGTCGGCGAATGGCATCAGAATCGCTTGAAATCCTGCGAGCCTCTCCCGAGCAGATCCTCCATCTCGAGACCGCCAACGCCCTGGTGCTCCTGGCCTCGCCGTCGGTCGACGGCGCCGAACGCGGCATCGAGATGGCCCGCGAAGCCGCGGAGCTGATCCGATCCTGGAACGAAGGCGACACCTGGCACACCGCGAACACCAAAGTCCACATCGCCCGCGGCTTCCTGCAAAACGGCCTCTTCGCCGAGGCCGAGGAGCTGCTGTTGCCGGCGGAGGTGTTGCTGTCCGCCCAACTCGGGCCGGACAACGTCAACTCTCGGGAAGCTCGCGCTCAGCTCTTCGCCCTCTACACCGCCTGGAACAAGCCCGAACAGGCCGCCGAGTTCGCGCCAGAGACGTAGGGTGCGCATCGCGCACCGGTGCGCAGTGCGCACCCTACCCGAGCCCAACCCCTGGCAATTCACAGGATCAAGGGCTGAGTTAGACTCTCCTCCCTGCTCAACCCCAGGAGGAAACCTCGTGAACGCCATTCGCATCGCTCTGCTGCTGACCGTCATCAACGCGTTCGTCCCGTCCGGCCTCGACGCCAGAACCTTGATCCACGCCGGCCAGCTGATCGACGGCCGCTCCGACACCGCTAGCGCCGAGAAGACCCTCGTCGTCGACGGCAAGACCATCGTCGAGATCGCCGACGGCTATCTCGAACCGAAAGACGGCGACGAGGTGATCGACCTCAAGGACTCGACCGTGCTGCCCGGCCTGATGGACATGCACACCCACCTCACCAACGAGGGCAGCAAGAACGTCTACCTCGAACGCATGCAGCTCAACCCCGGCGACTTCGCGATCCGCTCGGTGGTCTACGCCGAGCGCACCCTGATGGCGGGCTTCACCACCGTGCGCGACGTCGGCGACCGCTACAACCTGTCGATACCGCTGCGCAACGCTATCAACCGCGGCTTCATCCCCGGCCCACGCATCTTCACCTCCACCAAGAGCCTGGCCACCACCGGCGGCCACGCCGATCCGTCGAACGGTATGCGCGCCAACCTCCAGGGTGATCCGGGGCCCAAAGAGGGCGTGGTCAACAGCGCCGAGGACGCCCGCAAGGCCGTGCGTCAGCGCTACAAAGACGGCGCCGATCTGATCAAGATCACCGCCACCGGCGGCGTCTTGAGCCTGGCCAAGAACAGCCAGAATCCACAGTTCTCCGAGGAGGTGCTGAGCGCCCTGGTCGAGGTCGCCAACGACTACGGCTTTCACGTCGCGGCCCACGCCCACGGCACCGAGGGCATGAAGCGGGCGATCCGCGCCGGGGTCAAGACCATCGAGCACGGCACCTACATGGACGACGAGACCATGCAACTGATGATCGAGCACGGCACCTACCACGTGCCGACCATCATGGCCGGCAAGTGGGTGGAAGCCAAGTCCAAGGTCGACGGCTACTTTCCCGACGTCGTGCGGCCCAAGGCCGCCGCCGTCGGGCCGGTGATCGCCGGTACCTTCGCCAAGGCTTATAAGGCCGGGGTCAAGATCGCCTTCGGCACCGACTCCGGCGTCTCGCCCCACGGCCGCAACGCCGAAGAATTCGTCTACATGGTCGAAGGCGGCATGCCGCCGATGGAAGCCATCCAGTCGGCCACCGTTGTCACCGCCGAGCTGCTCGGTATCCAGGACGAAGTCGGCTCGCTCGAAGCCGGCAAACTCGCCGACATCGTCGCCACCCGCGGCGATCCCCTGGAAGATATCTCGAGCCTCCAAGAGATTGCCTTTGTGATGAAGGAAGGTGTCGTCTACAAGCTGGAGACCGGGGACCCCGGGCCGACTCGGGTCATCGAGCGCAAGGACTGAGTTTCGTCACCGAAGAGCATGCCTTGAGTTGGGCGCGCGAGAAGGTTGCGCGTAAGTTGCTTCCCCCCGGCGCTCACCATGTGCGGTCACTTGTGAGATAGACTGAGGACCAGAGATCCAACGATGCCCACCACCTCCAGTTCCTCAACCGAATCCGAGCGTTGGTCTGCGCCTCTATCTACAGATCTCGACGACCCTGAAGCCGTTCCCTACTTCCTATGGGACGAACCGATGACGGTTCGTGAGTTGCGCCGGCGCCTAAACACCGCATCGCCGCCGGAGAAGACGCGACTTCTCGGCAAGATCTTGCGCGAGGCCAGGGACTGGGAGGTCTGGAGATTCACGACCCCCGAAGAAGTGGCGCGGCAGTGGCCGAAACTTACCAAGCACCTGGGCCAGCGGCGTTCGTTCTGGGAATTCCTGCTCAACGAATGGTGGCAGCAGGGACGCCTCGCCATCCATGTCTCTGGATAACTTCCAGCGTCGCGTCCTGGAAGAGTTCTTCGAGCGACAGAACCGGTTCTTCTTGACCGGTGGAGGTGCTCTGGCCGGGTTTCACCTCGAGCATCGCCAGACCAAGGACCTCGATCTTTTCACGATCGAGGATGCTCTCGATCAGGGAGTGGCCGCGTTATATGAGGTTGCTGGGTCTCTCGGTGCTTCTATCGAGGCTTTGCGAACGGCGGCCACTTTCAGGCGCTTCCTTCTGCGTCGAGGTGGCGAGACGGCCATGGTCGATCTGGTCCAAGATCTGGCTCCGCAGCTTTATCCGGACAAGCTGATGATCGGCACGATTCGCGTCGATCCACCTGAAGAGATTCTCGCCAACAAGCTCTGTGCCTTGCTTTCTCGGGCCGAGATCCGAGATCTAGTAGATATCTACACGCTCGCCAAGCGTGGTTTCTCGATCCGGAAGGCGGTAGACGAAGCCTCTCAGAAAGACGGCGGCATGTCACCTGGCCAGCTTGCCTGGATTCTCTCCGAAATCGAGCTGGGCGACGACGCAGAGCCTCCTGGCGAGGTTACGGTTCAAGACCTTCGTACCTTCTTGCGGCAGCTTCGGGAGGAGATGACGGCTTTGGCCTTTCCTGAATAGAGGATCCATCTCAGCTCGCACTCAGCAAGTCCCGACGGTAAAGCGACGCGAACGCGCGAAAGACCTCCGGGTCCCATAGCCCCTTGTCGTTCTCTGACGCCAGGATCGAGTAAGCCTGAGGCGGCGCCATGCCGTCACGGTAGGGACGCGCGGAGGTCAGGGCGTCGTAGACGTCGGCGAGCCCCATGATGCGGGCGCCCAAGGGTATGTTGTCGCCGGCCAGGCCGTCCGGGTAGCCGCGACCGTCGTAGCGCTCGTGGTGATGGCGGATGCAGGGCAGCACGGACTTTGTACTGTGCAGCTCTTTGCAGATCTCCCAGCCGGTAACCGGGTGAGCCTTGACGATCTCGTATTCCTCGTCGGTCAAGGCGCCGGGCTTGTGCAGGATGTGCTCGGGCACGGCGACCTTGCCGATATCGTGGAGCAAGCCGCCGGTCTTTAAGCTGGCGGCAAAGTCGACCGACAAGCCCAGCTCGCGCGCCAGCTGGACGGAGAGCTCGCCGACCCGAGAGCTATGCCCCTTGGTATAAGGATCCTTGGCCTCGAGCACGCCGGACAGCGAAAGGATGACGCTTTCGCGCTCCTCCAGATCATGGTGGAAATGGCGCAGGCGCAACAGTGAACGAACGCGGGCCTTCAGCTCGTGGCGATCGACCGGTAGGGTGAGGAAGTCGTCGGCCCCCGAGGTCAGAGCGCGCTCCTTGCCGGCGCCTTCTTCCTGGGCGGTGACCAGGATCACCGGCAGGTACTCGAGACCGGGATGCGCCTTGATCTGGCGGCAGATCTCCTCGCCGCTCTGCCCGGGAAGCTCGACCCCGAGGATCACCAGGTCCGCACCTTGGGCGCGGACGGCGGCGAGCAGGGTGGCGCCGCCGGCTTTGGGTTCGACACGGTGGCCGTCCGTAGAGAGGATCTCCCGGTAGAAGTCACACTGGGACGGCCTCGCGTCGGCGACCAGAATCCGACCGCCGCGTGGTGGCGTCGGAGCCGGCAGCAATTCGGAAAAGCGAGGCACGGTTTCCGGCAGAGCTGCTGCCGCCGCCAGCACTTGCTCCACCAGTTCGCCACGAAGCTTGCCATGCCCCGCCTCGGTACGCATCGCGGCGATCCACCGTGACGGCCTCTCCGGGGCGTTGACGCGATGATGCTCCAAGGCGTTGGCGGCGACCACGATTTCGATCGAGCGGTTGAAAGCCTCGCCCCGGATACCGTCGGGATAGCCGCTGCCGTCCAGCCGTTCGTGGTGGTGGCGGACGATCGGCCGCACGGCGGCGAGCGACTGCAAAGGCGCGATGATCTGCTCGCTGTACAAGGGATG
>JAAUXY010045078.1_pt1 | contig 19409 bp, 15 predicted proteins | sample 7278121 | NCBI WGS metagenome assembly JAAUXY01 (sample SAMN14350117, study PRJNA611818) | marine sediment metagenome | isolation source: surface marine sediment (1.8m) | place: French Polynesia: Moorea | collected 2018-08 | reverse complement strand
CCCGGACGGAACTCATGAAGCTTAAGTTTACGCCAGTCCACCAGCTCCGACCCGGTGGGAATAATCAACACCTTTGGTTTTGTCTTAACCGGTACGCTAAAAACACCGCCTGACAGCAGGGCTCCCACACAATAGGGCGTGATCACATGATTTTGAGGGAAAAGCAACTCAGTGGCTACAATGTCTTCCCCAACTCTGCGAACATTTTGCCATGGAAATACGGGTGCATCGATCTCAACGCGTTCTTCGTCCAGTGTGATGACATCTTCGACCATAATGACTGCATCGGTATCTTGCGGCAGGACATGGCCCGTATTGACATAAAATGCTTCCAGACCGACCGTCAGCGTTTTGGGTGCAGCGGCGTTGGCGCCGAAAGTGATCTCGGCTTTAACGGCCAGTCCGTCCATTGCGGCCAAATGAAAATTCGGGGATGAAAGCCGGGCATTGACCGGTTCTGCCAGAACGCGACCAACGGCATCCGGCACGGGAATTTCTTCGCTCGCCAGCGGCGGTAAGTCGGAAAATGCCTGAAAAAGAATGTCCCGCGCTTCCGGCAGGGTTTTCATCTTCAAGTATACGTTACGTTTAAATTTCATTATTTTTTCCTATCGAAAAAATAAGGTGTCAGGTGTCAGGCAACAGAAGACAGAGGACAGAGAACAGAGGTCAATATAGGTGGTTCTTCTTCCAGTTTTTATCGTCTGTTTTCTGTCTTCTGACCTCTGTCATCTGAACATTGACACCCGACACCTGAAACCTGGTTTACATTGGTATGACATCGACTTTAGCACCCTTGTCCAGTCCTTCGGTGTTAATATCGATTTGAACCAGACCGTTGGCATTAACCATTGTGCTGATCAGTCCAGATTTGCCCAAGACCGGATCCGCCCACATCCGGCGGCCCTCACGGCGCAGCCGGACCCGAATAAAATCCACGCGGCCCTGCTTTGAAGCCACATTTCGGCTTAGCCTGGCCTCTATCCGCAGCCCATTATCTTCTATACCGGATTGCCCGCCTATATGCTCAACGAATGGCCTGACGACCTTTGAAAATACAATCATGGCGGAGACGACATGTCCGGGCATTCCCCAGAATGACTTGTTTTTAACCTTTGCCAGAATGGTGGGTTTGCCGGGGCTGATTGAGATCCCGTGAACCAGAATTTTTGCATCCTGTAAGGCTGAAAGGACATCGACCGTAAAGTCACGGGTGCCGACCGAACTGCCGCCTGAAATTAAAACCATATGGCAGTGGTTGAGCGCAAGCGTGCATTTTTCAAGCAGCATTTCAAAATCATCACGTACGATTCCATATGGAACGGCGACGGCACCGGCTTCATGAATCAGGCCCGCAAGCGTATACGTGTTAATATCGCGGATCTGTCCCACACGCGGCGCTTCACTGATGGGTATTATTTCGTCGCCGGTGGAAATAATGCCGACCACGGGCTTCCGGTAAACGCTAATTTGCTGTTTGCCCAAAGCTGCCAGAAGCCCGGCCTCTTGGGGGCGGATGGTCTGTCCCTTGCGCAGCACATCTGCATTTTTTTTGATATCCTCACCGACGGCTATCATATTCTGACCGGGGGCGACGCTGCGGTAAACTTCAATGGTGGTGTCATCAATGGCTTCGGTGTGTTCGATCATCACTACACTATCGGCGCCCTGCGGAACCATTCCGCCGGTGGCGATCCGGGCGGCTTGTCCGGGAGCGATTGCAAATTCCGGCGATTCTCCCATGGCGATGCTGCCGGTGATCGTCAGATAAGCCGGATTGCCTTCGCTCGCGCCAAAAGTGGAAGCGCCTTGAACCGCAAATCCATCTACAATCGTACGCGGGAAATCCGGCAGATTGTTATCGGCAACGATATCTTCGGCTAAAATTCGAGTGACCGCTTCCGGCAACGAAACCTGCTCCAACCCGACCCGCGGAAACGTGCTGCGATAGTTTAATACCGTTTCTAAATTCGTAACTTTAAAGAATTCTTTCATTGTCTCACGTTGTCCATTCAAATGCATTCCAAAATGAAGTCCTATTGTTAACATACCGTGTTCCGCAATTCAAATGGTCAAATTATTCTGTCATTAGTTTCCAATGTCGCTCGCCCAAAATTGGCTGGATTCTATCCTCTGGCTGCTGGCTGCTGGCAACTGGCGACTGGCAAATGATTCCCTGCTTCCTGCCAGGCGCAAGAAGCGAGAAGCCAGGAGCAAAAATGCTGACACCTGAACACTGACACCTGAAACCTATCCGAGTGCGCAGCGAGTTTTTTCTCCCTTCTTGCAAAACGATTCAATAAAAGGTTATAATCACCGGGAATTTAAAATCGATATGGAGCCCACTTAACCATCACCGAAAAAACAAAACAATATGTCTGAGACGTCTGATTCTCCAGCGTCCATTGCGCGGGCTGATAAACCGGAGTTTTTGAGCGAACAGCGATTTGACGCGCTCGAACTGCCGGAGCAACTCTTATCGGCTTTAAATGACGCCGGTTTTGTGCACTGCACACCGATCCAAGAGCAAACGCTTCCTATTTCGCTGGGTGGTCGAGATGTTGCCGGTCAGGCACAGACCGGTACCGGAAAAACAGCGGCTTTTCTGGTTACGGTCATTACCCGCCTATTGATGCTTTCCGATCGCAATCCGCGTTTGCCTTCGGCACTTATTATCGCACCTACCCGTGAGCTTTCCCATCAGATATACGAGGAGGCGCGCACCCTTTGCCGGCATGCGGATTTAAAGATTGCTGAAGTTGTCGGTGGCATTGATTACAAACGCCAGGCCCAGATCTTACGCCGCGGAGTTGATATCGTCATCTGCACACCCGGTCGTATCATTGATTATTATAAGCAGGGCATTTTCAAAACCGATGCCATCAAAATTTTGGTGATCGATGAAGCGGATCGCTTGTTTGATCTGGGATTCACTAAAGATATGCGCTATCTGCTCCGCAAACTGCCCCTCTATGAAAAACGGCAATCCATGCTTTTTTCAGCAACCCTTTCTTATCGGGTCATGGAGCTAACCTATGAATACATGAATTTGCCCGAGTTTATATCGGTTACGCCGCAGACCATAACGGTTGAGGGCATCGAACAGCAGCTGTTTCACGTTGGATCGGATAAGAAATTGGAGCTCTTGCTGGGTCTGCTCAAAAGAGAAGACTGGAGCCGGATGCTCATATTTGTAAATACCAAGGTCGGCGTTGATTGGCTGACGCGAAAACTGAAGGGCAATGGCTGGCCGGCGGAAAGGATCACCGGCGATTTGCCGCAACGCAAACGATTCCGGCTGATGGAGCAATTCAAAAACGGCAAAATTAAAATCCTGGTGGCCACCGATGTTGCCTCCCGTGGCATACATGTTGAAGATATCAGCCATGTGATCAATTATGATCTACCCCAGGATTCTGAAAATTACGTGCATCGCATCGGCCGCACCGCCCGGGCGGGCAAGACCGGTAAAGCCTTTGCACTGGCCTGTGAAGACTACGTTTATCATCTGGAGCCCCTAGAGGAAATGCTCGGATACAAAATACCCGTGGTCTGGCCCGGCAACGACTGGTTTGTTATTGATAAATCGAAGCCCATCGCCCCCGAGCGTAGATCCCGCATCAGAAGATCCGGTCGAAAACGCAGCCAGCATCGGGCCAAGAAACGCTCTCAGGCGCCACCCGCGTCAACAAAAACCCAGGCGCGTTCGTTTCCGGGTGCTTTTTTCGGTTTCGGTCCCGGATCTCCTAAAAGGGAGGCTGCCAAGAAAGCAGGCGATTCGCCAGCACCGACCCCTAAAAAACGACCCCGGCGCAAAAAAAAGAGCCCTCCCCGGGCTGCAAAAAAACCGAAACCCGATACCCGTGCCAAAAGGAGTTGAGGTTCTGTTAAATCGCTAAGCGCACGCGATATCCCTGAATTTCAACGCTTTCCATTATCCGCAACGCTTTTTAACAACTCCCATAAACTATGAAGGTCAAGTTGCGGTTTTCTTTCTTGCTAAAGTCCAACTTTTTACTTAAATTATCTGCTATGGGCCATGTATTCGATTTTAAAGACGCTATCGCTTATGAGCAGTGGCTGAAAAAACCTGAAAGCAAAGCCGCTTTCGAACTGGAAACCCGGCTGATGCACACGCTACTCAAGCCCATGCGGGGTGAATCGGTACTGGATATCGGATGCGGGACCGGTGCATGCCTGCATGCTTTTCTGGACATGGGGTTGCAGGTGACCGGCCTGGATCCCTCGACCTATATGCTGGATATCGCATCACGCAATATCGACAACCGTGCCGACCTTTACCAGGGACATGCCGAAGACCTGCCTTTTGATGACAATTCGTTTAATTACGCCTGTCTATTTACGACTCTGGAGTTTGTCGATAACCCTCAAAAAACACTGGAAGAAGCCTGTCGGGTTGCCAAGGATCGAATCTTTATTGGCGTCCTGAACCGTTATGCCATCAAAGGCATCCAGCGACGCGTAAAAGGCATGTTTACGGCGTCCATTTATAATCATGCGCAAGTCTTCAGTGTCTGGGAACTGAAACAGCGAATCCGCAAAATCGTCGGCCACACCCCGGTATCCTGGCGGACCGTATGCCAGTTGCCGTCCCAATCGGGGAAGATTGCCACCAGTCTGGAGCAGTCCAAAATCATTCAACGCTGTCCGTTTGGTGCTTTTGCCGGGATGGTGGTTTCCCTGGTTCCGAAATTTAGGACCCGCCCGTTGACGATGCGATACCACGCCGGGGATTCGGGCGGTGCGATAACATGATCGTGACGAATGAACATTTCCTTTGGAATTTAGGGATGAAGGAATTCAAATTAGGGTTTTTTTAATTCCTCAATTCGATGATGGAGTCTTCCTGCCATGGAAGCTTATCTTTATGAACCGTTAGACGGCACTAAGGTTAAATGCAATTTATGCAGCCATCGCTGTGTGATAAAAAACGATCGCCGGGGTCTGTGCGGTGTTCGCGAAAATCAAGCCGGCAAGCTGCAAACTCTGGTTTATGGAAAACTCATTGCCCGACATGTGGATCCCATCGAAAAAAAGCCCCTGTTTCATTTCTTGCCGGGGACCCTATCCTATTCGGTAGCCACCGTCGGTTGTAATCTGAGATGCCGGTTTTGCCAGAACGCCGATATTGCGCAGATGCCGGCCGATCATAAAGGCAGGATTATGGGCAATACGGTCACCGCGCAGCAGGTGGTTGATGATGCCGCCAAATCCGGCTGCCGCAGTATTGCTTATACGTACACCGAACCGACGGTTTTTTTTGAATTCGCTTATGATACCGCCAAGCTTGCGCATCAGCGTGGAATCCGCAATGTTTTTGTCACCAATGGATATATGACCGCCGAAGCCCTTGACATGATCGATCCCTATTTGGATGCCGCCAATGTGGACTTGAAAGCCTTCACAGACCAATATTACAAGGATTTGTGCGGCGCGCGTCTGGCGCATGTTCAGGAAACACTGCGGCGTATGAAGGCTTCTGGTATTTTTTTTGAAGTCACCACCTTGATCGTAACGGGTCTCAACGACGATGCGGCCGAGCTGCAACAACTGGCTGAATTCATTGCCCTTGACCTGGGGGCCGACACACCATGGCATATCAGCCGCTTTCATCCGACCTATAAACTCACCGATCGGCCGGCCACACCGCTGAAAACACTCAAACAGGCGCGCGAAATCGGGCTGCAGGCCGGACTCAAATACGTATATACCGGAAATGTGCCCGGCGACAACGGTGAAAATACCTTCTGCCCCGGATGTGGTGAGATGGTCATCGAACGCTGGGGCTTTCAATTGGGTGCTCTGCGCCTCAAAGACGGTCGCTGCCAAATGTGCGGTGGCCCAATTGCCGGTGTATGGGACTAAGGGTTTCTTTAGCGATCTGATGCGGACGCCAGGCGGCCCTAAACAACCTGCGCCTGTCATTTCCCCATTGCACGCCACACCCAAGATCCTCTTTCTGAACAGTATCTCAAACCTTATCCGCGTATTAAATCTTGACTCCAATTTTTCATTTCTTTATAGTCGCATATTTACACGCATTTTTTTTCGCCAACGCCGATAAGAATCAAGGTGGACACATCATACGAGCACTTCAAAAATTGAGCGCTTCAATCGATGCACTCAACCAATGGGTTGGCCGTGGCGTTGCCTGGGTGACGCTGGGCCTTGTGCTGGTGGTATTTGTCGATGTCGTCATGCGCTATATGTTTAAAACCAGTTTTGTTTTTACCCAGGAGCTGGAATGGCATCTGTTTGGTTTTATTTTTCTGATCGGTGCCGGATACACCCTGTTGCATGATGGTCACGTACGGGTGGATATCATCTATCAGCGGGTCGGATTCAAAGCCCGGGCCTGGATTAATTTTTGCGGTGTCCTTTTATTTCTGATACCCGGCTGTATCATGGTGATCTCCACCTCCTGGATATTTACCCAAAATTCGTTTGCCATTCTGGAAGGCTCACCGGATCCCGGCGGTATCCCGTTTCGCTTTATACTTAAAAGCTGTATTCCGATCGGATTTTCACTCTTGCTGCTGCAGGGAATTTCATTGGGCATCCATAGTTTGATGCAGATTCTGGGGATTGAAAAGGCAAAGGAGACCCAACCCTGATGGAGTATCTGGCCGCCTGGATGTTTTTAGCGTTAACCATTTTATTGATGGGGGGATTTCCGGTCACCTTCACCCTGCTGGGCACCGCGCTGACGTTCGGCTTGATCGGTTTTGGATGGGATTTTTTTAATTTACTGCCCCTACGGATCTGGGGCCGCATGACCAACGTGCTGTTGGCGGCGGTTCCTTTGTTTGTTTTTATGGGCGTTATGCTCGAACGATCGGGTCTGGCCGAAGAATTGCTGGATACCATGGGGCTGCTTTTCGGTCGACTGCGGGGCGGATTGGCGATTTCAGTGGTTGTAGTCGGTGCATTGCTGGGGGCCTCCACCGGAATTGTCGGTGCAACGGTGGTCACCATGGGGCTGTTGGCCGTACCGACCATGATCAGGCGTGGCTATCAAAAAGAATTGGCCACCGGCACGGTATCGGCCTCCGGTACCCTGGGGCAAATTATTCCACCCAGCATCGTGCTGGTGCTCATCGGCGATATTGTCGGCGTCTCGGTCGGCGATCTGTTTATCGGAGCGGTCTTACCGGGCCTGCTGCTGGTCGGTCTGTTTATCATCTACATCCTGATTGTGGCCTTTTTGCGACCCGGTGTGGCACCGGCCATTTCAAAGGAAGAATTGGCGGCCATCGGTCCCCGCCAGCTTGCGGTCCGGGTCGGTCGGGCGCTTGTTCCCCCTTTATTTTTAATGGTCGCCGTGCTGGGTTCCATATTTGCCGGCATCGCATCGCCGACCGAGGCCGCCGCCCTGGGTGCGGTTGGCGCAACCCTTCTGACGATTATCAACCGCAAGTTTAACTTAAAAATCCTGCGCGAGGTCATGCACACCACTACGCGCTTAACCTGCATGGTTTTTATTATTCTTTGCGGAGCGGCGGCTTTCGGCCTGGTTTTCCGGGGTCTGGGCGGCGATGAGGTCGTCAGGGGATTTTTAGGCGGCATAGCCGATAAATACAGTCAGGGAGCGGTTCTGGTCATTGTGATGCTCCTGATTTTTTTTATCGGGTTTTTTCTGGACTTTATCGAAATTACCTTTATCCACGTACCGGTTCTGGCACCGATTATGATCGATTTCGGGTACGATCCGATCTGGTTTTGCATCCTGCTGGCGGTCAACCTGCAAACATCGTTTTTAACACCGCCGTTTGGCTTTTCATTGTTTTATCTAAAAGCGGTGACACCGCCCGAGGTGACCACCGGCCATATCTATCGCGGTATTATCCCCTTTGTCCTATTTCAACTCATCGGGCTGGGGATCGTTGTCTTTTTCCCCAAATTGGCCACCTGGCTGCCGCGGTTGGTTTGGGGGCCTTAAGATAAACGCCAAAATTGTTTGCATGCCTTGACTTCAATGCATCTGTCAACTAAGGTGAGCGGGTATGCATTGGCCGTTGCGTGCAATGGTCGATTTTCATATATTTTCAGAAAGTTTTTGGCTTTTAGCAGAGGGTTTCAATCGAAACTGTTTGTGAGTTAAAAGTTGACCCCTAAAGGAGGATCGTTATGAAGAGACGTGATTTTCTGAAAAAGGCGGGTATCGGAGCGGCCTCAGCTGCCGCAGCAGCAGCGGGTGTCGCCGGCCTGGTGGGCTGCGCCAAGGAAGAAGAAAAAAAACCTGAAAAAGCAGTCGAAAAAGCGCCGGCGGTCGTTGCCAAAAAAACCTTTAATTGGAAAATGGTCACCACCTGGCCCCCCAAGCTGCCGGTATTACAGGAAGGCTGCGAGCGTCTGGCAAAACGGGTGAATGAGATGTCCGACGGGCGCCTCACCATCCAGGTTTTTGCAGCCGGTGAGCTGGTTCCGCCGCTGGAGAGCTTCCAGGCGGTTTCCGACGGTACGGTTGAGGTCGGCAGCGGTGCCTCTTATTACTGGGCCGGTAAAGAACCCGCAACCCAGTGGTTTGCAGCGGTGCCTTTCGGTATGAATGCCCAGGGTATGGCCGCTTGGTTTCATGGCGGTGACGGACTGAAGCTGTGGGAAGAAACCTACGCGCCCTTTAACCTAATTCCGCGTCCCGGTGGTTCCACCGGTGTTCAAATGGGCGGCTGGTTTAACAAAAAGATCAATACGATTGATGATTACCAGGGCTTGAAAATGCGTATTCCGGGTCTGGGCGGTAAGGTCATCGCCAAAGCCGGTGGTACGGTGGTGCTGTTGCCCGGCGGTGAAATCTTTACTTCCTTGGAGCGTGGCGTTATCGATGCCACCGAATGGGTCGGCCCCTTGCATGACCTGCGTATGGGTTTTTATCAGGCCGCCAAATATTACTACTATCCCGGCTGGCACGAACCCGGAACCTACCTGGAGTATTTTTTCAATAAAAAGGCCTATGACGGATTGCCCAAAGACCTGCAGCACATTTTGGATGCCGCCTGTATGGAAAACGAACAATGGGTGCTGACGCAGTTTGACGCCCAGAACGGTGCGGCCCTGCAGACGCTGATCAACGAACACAAAGTCGAATTGATCAAATTTCCGGATGAGGTTCTGGATGCGTTGCGCGAATTGGCCATCGAGGTGGTGCAGGAAGAAGCCGCCAAGAGTCCCATGGCCCAAAAGGTCAGCGACTCCTTCGCCAATTTCCAGAAGGTCGTCGGCACCTGGGGTAGCGTTTCTGAACAGGCTTACTTTAACGTCATCCAGCCGAAAATGTTACTGAAAGGATAAGCTAAAATGTAAACCCGATTAAGCAGGTTTATACCCAGCGAAAAACCGCAAACGCCAGCCGGGCATCAACGCCGGCTGGCGCTTTATTTTTTGATGGCTGCTGCTCTTAGGCATCCATTTTTTTAAGCCGGATACTTCTGTCAATACCCTGCACCGCCAGCAATGAAATCAAAGCCATGGCAGCCCCGCCAAAAAACGGGATCCGATAATCCAAAACCCACAAAAAGCCCCCCAGGGCCGGCAGAAAAACAGCAGCGATATGGTTGATGGTAAAGCCCACGGCCATGCTGGGTGCAATATCCCGGGGATCGCCGACTTTCTGAAAATACGTTCGAATGGCAATGGCAAAATTAAAAAAAATATGATCCAGAATGTAAAGGACGGCCACGATCCATTTAGAATCGGTCACAGCATAGGCCAGGAATATGATGACCAGGCTGCCGTATTCCAGGGACAACACCTTGCGTTCTCCAAAGCGGATGATGCTTTTTCCGATCAGGGGGCTCAGATAATAGTTGATGAGGTTGTTGATCACAAAGAGGATGGTGACTTCCTGAACCGAGTACTTGAACTTTTGCACCATCAGCAGAACTGCAAAAGCGATAAAAATCTGGCGCCGGGCGCCGGCCATAAAGGTCAGAAAATAAAACAGCCCGTATTTTTTGCGAAACACCATTTTTTTGCGCTGGGGGACCACATCCTGTTGCGCCGGCTTGCGGGTCAGTGTCCAGACGGATGCGGCCATGATCAGCGCACCGATCAGCAAGTAGATCTGGGAAAAGCTTAAGAAAAAAGCCAGAATATATATCGCCAGGCCCACGGCAATGCTGGAAGCGGCCGCATAGCTGCGCTGTTTGCCAAATACCCATGGAGAAGTTTGGGCATCAAAATATTGCAGTGTCAGGGACATGTTGGTGGTTTCGTAATAATGGAATCCGAAGCTCATGACCAGGGTGGTTAAAATAAGCCCGGCATAGAAGGGCAGTATGCCTGTGATCGCCAGCCCGAAACCCATCAACAGGATCGATAGTGCTGAAAGCCGATGCTCTCTGATGATCATGATGACATAAACAGCCAGCAGTGCCAAAAAGCCGGGGATCTCCCGCACCGATTGAATGACCCCGATATGATTGCCATCCAGTCCTGCAATCTCCACTGCAAAATTGTTGAACAGCGTTTGCCAAGTCTGCAATCCGATGGTGGAACAGATGGTTAAAACCGCCAGGTACCAGAACATCGGGTTGTTTTTTATGTTTTTTTCGGGTTGCATGTACTGATGGCTATGCGGAGCGGACATTCATCATTGGCCTGATAATTGCTCGATGTATACCAGCACGCAAAGACGCAAAGCTCGCAAAGGCAAGATTTTTGCGCCACAATTTATGAAAGACCTGGGGTCTGAGCTTCCCGCGCCCGCCATGCGAGCAAGGCGAAGCCCTGCAGATGCGGGACTTCACCTCTCTTTTAAAAGCAGATCGTATTCAGCGATGCGGGTTTGTGTGCGATTTGTATTAATTCCTGCCTTGTCTAGTTAAGGCTATTTTACGGGCGATTTTTTCATCTAAGCTAGGGCTAATTCAAAGTTATAAACCTATTTTTTTATATTCATTTTGGTGGGTTATGCTTTTTTTGCATCACAAAAAAAACGCGGGTTCAAAATTTTGAACCTCACCCAATAATAGAAAAATGGTTTAAAAACAAGAGGTTTTTCAATTTAGGGGTATTTTTGGTTAAAAATTATGAACCCCAGACCCTATTTATGGCGACTCCGGCCATTTTGGGATTCGGGGATGCCGGAAGCGGTTTAAATTATAACTATCTGAATTATATTAAAATTCGAATAAAAAAATTTAATTTTGGGGATTGAGCTTGTTTTTGGCAAGGGTTTTGCAACCTCCTTATGTGCAGCCTAATAATTTCTTCATCTGTTCTCCTCCTTAACGGCTAATCAGAAAAAACTGATTAGCCGTTATTCTTTTGTCCTTATTGTTTCTCATCTCATTTCAGGCTGAATGAATTGGAATTATTCATTTTGATCTCTGGAAAGCCGCACAAGCATTTAATTATATGTAGACGCTATTTTGCATGTTGAAAATTGATCAAATCTATATTATGAACCCGTCACACTTGTTGCCTTTCCCAGGCTGCTTGCGCTGGCAGGGCTTTTCGTCACCCGTTTGAAAAGTGTATCCTGCAGCCGGATATGCCCGGCCACAACGCTACCGTTTAAATACGCCATTAAGGCGGCAGGCAAAGCCATTTTTATGATCATAGACGTGCACACCCATATTTTTCCAAAGGAATTCCGTACCCGCCGGGACGCCTATTTTTCAAACGAGCCCGCATTTAAAAAATTGTATCAATCGCCTAAATCCCTGCTGATCGGTGCAGAGGATATGCTGGCCACAATGGATGACAACCAGGTGGATAAATCCGTTATTTTCGGATTTCCCTGGACAGATTCAAACCTTTTTAAAAAGCACAATGATTACATCAACAAAGTGGTCAACCGCTACCCGGACCGCTTTATCGGTCTGGGATGTTTTGACCCCTTTAGCGCAGGGGCGGCTGAGGAAGCGCATCGTTGCCTTGCGCAGGGCGGATTATCCGGTATCGGAGAGCTGGCCTTTTATCAAAGCGGGATTGACAATTCGGCGCTGGCCCGGCTGGAACCGGTCATGACGATTTGCAGAGATCGGAATCTTCCCGTTCTGATTCATACCAATGAGCCTATCGGTCACACCTATCCCGGCAAGACCCCCAATACCCTGGCACAGATTTATCAGCTGATTGAGACCTTTCCACAAAATAAAATTGTTCTGGCCCACTGGGGCGGTGGTCTGTTTTTTTTCAGTCTTCTGAAAAAGGAAGTCAAACAGCGTTTAATACGTGTATATTTTGATACGGCCGCATCACCCTATTTATACGATCCGAATGTTTATCGCCTGGCGGTTGAATTGATCGGGGTGGAAAAAATTTTATTTGGCAGTGATTATCCCCTCCTGCCGCCCGTGAGGTACTTCGATGAGATGAAGGCCGCCGGGTTGTCAGCTAAAGAAACACAGCAGATTTGCGGTATTAATGCCGCAAGACTCTTTGGCATTGAAGATTAATCGTTTTTTGCCTCACGCAAAGCCGCAAAGGTTTTTTATTAACCACAGATCCACACAGACATACACAGACAGTATCTTTTCCTCGGGCGACTTTGCCCGAGGAAAAACTATATGCCCTGCGGGCAATACAGTAAATATTTTTTAAGATCTTACCCGTGAGACAAGATTGTTTAACACTTCGATGTGTTATGGATTGGCATGATTTAATTCCCGCAAAGCGGGATGACACTTTTTGTTTGGCCAGCGTCGGCCAAACAAAAAGTCCGTGTGCGTCTGTGTGGGTCTGTGGCTAATTCTTCAAAAAGTCAAAATTCCATCTTTTTCGGAGACGATCGATGAAGAAGTACAAGGTTGCGGTGGTGCGCTATGAAAAACCGCTCGAATCGGTTCGCAGAGCAGTGGGATTATGCGCCGGTCTGGACCCCATGCCTGCCGGGGCCAGGGTTTTCATTAAGCCCAACATCGTGTTCTGGACCCGTGCCGTTGCCTTTCCCAAGTGGGGGGTGATTACCACTTCCCGGGTCGTGGAAGATATCATTATTTTGCTCAAAGAGCGGGGTATCGATGATATTACCATCGGGGAGGGGACCGTCACCATGTGCCCCAAAGATAGCGCAACACCGGCCCACGCTTTTGAGACGTTGGGTTACGGCGTTTTGAAGCAAAAGTACGGCATCAGGGTCATTAATATATTTGAAAGACCCTTTGAAAAACTAGACCTGGGCGACGGCGTTGAACTGAACTTTAACACGGATATTTTAAACAGCGACTTTGTCGTCGATCTGCCGGTCATGAAAGCCCACAATCAAACCGTGGTCAGTCTGGGCATTAAAAACTTGAAGGGCACCATCGATATCCCCTCGCGCAAAAGATGTCACAACATGACACCGGGCAAAGACCTCCATTTCTGGGTGGCAAAGCTGGCCGATCAAATGCCGCCCATGCTGACCGTACAGGATGGAATTTACACCATCGAGCGAGGGCCCGGCCCGGATGGCCGCGTCCACCGCAGTAACCTGCTGGTGGCATCATCCGATGTGCTGGCGGCCGATCTGGTCGGAGCCAAACTGCTCGGCCACAAACCGCAGCAGGTCCCCCACCTGGTGCACGCTGCCCGCAATTGTAAAAGACCCCATGATCTTTCCGATATCGACATACGGGGAGAAGACATCGAGGGGCTCGCAAAATATCATGCATACGATTTTCAATACCGTGATGCCGAAGACGGCACCCTACCGCTGCCGCTGGCCAAACGGGGGCTCAAAGGTGTCTTTTACCGCAAATACGACCTTTCGATGTGCACTTATTGCTCAGGGATAAACGGTGTCATGCTGGCGGCGATCGGTGCCGCCTGGCAGGGTAAAGCCTGGGACGGTATCGAGATTCTGACCGGTAAATCCATGCAACCCACCCCGGGTATGAAAAAAACCATTCTGCTGGGGAAATGCATGTATCAGGTCCATAAGGACAATCCGGACATCCAGCAGATAATTGCCGTCAAGGGGTGTCCGCCTTTGCCCGAGGCCATGCTGAAGGCCCTTCATAAAGCCGGCATTGATGCGGATCCGGGGCCTTTTAAGAACATGGATCAGCTGCCGGGTCTATTCCTCAGCCGCTACAGGGACCGCCCCGAGTTCGATGAGGCGTTTTTTCAGGTAAAGGCTTAAGCTGCTTTTTTTTCACGGTCTAAGAAGCTTTTCTTTCTTACCGTAGAGACGCAGCGTCCAAAAGGGGTATGACTATTTCTCACCGCAGAGGCGCAGAGTCCGCAGAGATAAAATTTTTATTTTGCTTTCCGTTGAGAGGCCCCGCCTAAATAGTCGGGATGACCGATCTGATATTATTAATTGATGGTCGGCCTCCGGAAAGCAAAAAACAATCTGCCTTCGGCAAGTATTATACTAGTAACAAACCACACCATTTTAAAATTATTTTTTTAGGAAATTAGTGACTGCAATAAAAATATCGAGATGCAGGTTTCTTAATAACCCGCAGGGTTGAGCTGTTTTGCCTTGTCGGAGGCCGACATTTAATTTATAGGATCCGATCAGTCATCCCGTTGTAAGCGGGGCGTCTCACCTACAAGGCAAAGAAAATTTCTTTCTGATACCTCTGCGTCTCTGCGGTGAAATATTTAAAAACGAATTTCGCGCAGGGACTGCAGGACGGGTTCCATGCGGGTGCGGTGCTGCGGGGGGATCATCAAGACCTTAAGGGGCTGATTGGCAATCAGCCCTGTAGACTCACATTCCAATTTACCCTCTCTATAAGCCTGCCGATTTTCCTGTCCGGCCATTACCTTCAGTACATCTATCATATTTCCACTGCAACCGTCGGCATCCATATGCTCGATGGTCTGCAACATTACCGTGTTGACCGAAAGCACGAAATCATCGATATCCGCATAGCCATGCTTGCCGCAATCGTGGCGCGATACCAGGCAGCGGCAGCCAAACGGACGGACACGGTAAAGGGGGCACTGGTCATCGCTTAAAAAAGGGCACGTCTTGCTTTCAGGCTGTTTTTCTTCCGGAGGCTCAATTCCTTGGGCACACATATGGGCCAGCCCGTTGGTGGTTATCTGCGGCTGGAAATGGGGTTGTTCAGATGCCTGGCGAATTTTAGGCAACCAGTCCGCATCTGATTCCGGTTTCAGCTGCTCAATGATTGTATAGCCCTCAATCGTTGTCAGCGTGACACGGGTGGTACAGCAGTGGGCGCAGTGTTTTTTACAGGACAATACCAGAGAAGCCGCAAATTCATCGTAAATGTCGTATATTTTTTCCAGGGCGGCCAATTTGCCAGTAAGTTCCATGTTTATCCACCTTTAAGTTGTCTAAAACAGCTTGCGCGTGCTCACAACCGGCACATGAATGGATTTCATATCAAGCCCCTGGTGCTCCAGATCGGACTACCGAATACGGCCGCACACCTGAATGTGTGAGGCCGATTGGTTTAATATCGAAGGTATGAAATGCAATCGTATAACATGTCAAGTCTATTATATTAAGATTACTTTTCTACTTGAAATCCGTTTTAAGATTATTAGTTTTTGTCATTCATTGAACTGCAATGGTTCCTAACAGCCTGGTCCAACTGTATTTGCGAATCCAACAGGGCCAAGAATCCTATTATCATCTTTTCTTTTCATCTTCGTGAAGAAGCACTATATAAAAAGGAGATCCGTCATGACCACAAAATTTTTTCTGCGCGGAATGGTCGTCATTATGATCATCGCGATCGCCGGACCGGGGCCCTCTGTAGCTGTGGCAGAGACTTTACCGCCGTTTCAGCAGACGCCTATCAAATTGCAAGCTTCGAAGATCTTAGCCAAAGGTCTGCTGCGGGGCGACAACTTCACCGTAAATGAAGGCATAGAGAACGACGGCTTTGTTAATATCTACTCATTGGAAACAAAGTACGGCAAACTGAAAGTGGAGTCCACCGCCCTTCTATTAATCCGCATCAGCGAATTGCGCGCTCTAAAGGTGCTGGAAGAAATGAGCGCCAGCAAAGAGTTTGCAAAAGGGGCAGGGGAGGCTGTTGTCGCTCCGGTAAAGGGCGCCGGCAAAATGATTACCGAACCGGGGGAGACCACTAAAGGAATTGTAAAGGGCACCGGTCGTTTTTTCAGCAATGTGGGCCGATTGATTACCAGCGATGATCCCCATCAGGAAAATGTGGTCGGCGCAGCCCTGGGCTATGACGCCACCAAACGTGCCTATGCCTTTGAGTTTGGCGTTGATCCGTATACTAGCTACGAACCGTTGGCCAACCGTCTGGGAACCATCGCCAAATCATCGGTTGCCGGCGGATTAACCGTGGCGGTTGGTATGGAGGTGGCGGTGGGGACCGATTCGACCTTCGGCATGGTCCTATTTATCGCTTCCACCGCCGAAGGCATGCGACAGCTGGCGGCCGACAACCCCCCCGGAGAACTGCAGAAGATAAATCGCAAAAAATTGGAATCGCTGGGCATCAAGCCAGATCTGATCAAAGCCTATCTGTCAAACTATGTTTACAATCCCCAGGAGATGACCATGTTCGTCGGCGAGCTGGAGACCATGAAGGGCGTCAAAGAGCTGGACACCTTTGTCAGTATCGCCTCCCTGGCATCCAATGAATCGCTGGCGTTGTATTATCGTCTCACCGCCCAACTGATTGCCGGTTACCACAACCATGTGGCCCAAGCGGTGCGCATCGTCAACGTGACCGGTGAACCGGGCCTGCTGACCAAAGACGGCAAAGTAGTGATTTGTTCGCAGGTGGATTATGTGTTCTGGACGAAGGGGGTCGCCGATGTGTTGAATGGGATTGAGGCCGATGTTGCCAAAATAGCCGATGTTTCCGGAAAGGAAGTCTGGATATCCGGCAAAATGGATGATACCGCCCGCAAGGCCTGGGAGGCCAGAGGCTGGAAAATAATCCAGGACGCCAATAAAAAAATATTCAAAAAATAAAGGTATAAAAAACTTAGATACAACCGCTAAATTCCAAACCGTGTCATCTGTGATACACCCGCTCAAAAGCGCTGAGAACCGATTCCAGGCTTGTATCCGCCAGGCAGGCAGGCGGGGTGCAGTTATCCGGTTCGATTTCAAAGCACGGCTGACAATCCAATTCAGGGCACACAATTTGAACCCGGGGCCCCAACGGCCGCCAGCGTGCCGGATCCGCCGGGCCGAAAATGACCACACTGGCTAATCCTAAAAACGCCGCCAGGTGGCTGACACCGGAATCATTGCCAATATACCCGCCGGCCGATTCAAGGCCGGCGACCAGATCTGTCAGTTCACTGAACTGGTGTACCTGCCGATTTTGATTCCGAATTTCCGCGATCAGATCCGGTTCCGCCGGGCCGCATACAAACTGCGGGCGCCATCCTCTTTTTTCGAGCACATCCGTCAGTTTGAAAAATTTGACCAACGGCCAACGCTTGCGTTTGCTGCCGGCGCCCGGATGGATGATTATTTTTGTGCTGTCGATCGGCCGGTCTGCTTTTTGAGTGTGCTTCCTTTGCCAGGTAGACACCACATCCTTTGAATCAACGTCTTCGATCAGACCGCCATTCTTGATGTTTTTGAGCAAATATTCGGCCACATGGGTGTTGTCGTGGGTTGGCGGTCGCGGGGGAATCCGCAAGTATGGGCTATCTGTAATCTGTTTGATGGCCTTCTCAAGGTCACAAGAGAATGAAAAAACAAGAATTTTTGTATAACGGCTGATAAGGTCTTTGACTTTTGCATCGACCTGATCGGAAAAAAGGGTTGCAAAATAAGCCGCCTCCAGAGGGTACCCTTTATCAACCAGTCCCAGTTTGGCAGCCAGTTTTCCGATTTGGCCCTGACAGAGGATATCAATACGGTCGAATTTTTCCTGAAGTGCCATGATGGCCGCAAAGGTCAAAATCACATCGCCCAGGGCGCCCTGGTGGATCATGAGTAGGCTGGTATTTGTCATCGAAATTTTATTCACATAAAGAACCCAACCGGACGAAAATTTACCGCATGATTTTTGGAATATTTTTGTGGGAAATGACACTAGTTGGGAGAGAGAAGCTCTTCCTGCTTTTCAAGGTCGGAAATAACCAGGAGCATTTTCTCCTGGGCGTCGTTCATTTCAGATTCCCGCATCAAATCCAGGTGTTCCACCGTTTCCTGTAATATGGCCGCAGAGCGTTTCGGCAAATTTTCGAATACTTTTATCTGGGCTTTGCCTTCGATACCTTTGAGGGCCCGGGCTAAATCGACGGTGCTGATCTCCTTAAGACACTGCTGGATGGACCGATCATTGAGTTGCAAAATGGTATGCCCCAGTTTGGAGCTTAACGGTGTGGTGGCTCTGGATTTTCTAATTTTTTTAAAAAAGGCTCTTAAGCGGTCAACTTTACCATCACCGAAATCGTGCTCGTAGACCGCATAACTGTCTTCGCCGAATAAAGACAGCAGCAGCTCTTTTATGATGGTGGGATTGACACCGTTTTGGATGGCTAAAACACCTTCGGCGATAATACAGCGCTGCAAGAGTTCTTTGCCAAGGTGCTTGCTCGATAGGATATAATGCCGCAGCGTTGTCTCTACCATCTGGGGATTGACACCCTCCAGGACCAGCTGAAGTCCCTTACGTAAAAGGAAATGGGGGGTTTCTTCAGCTTCCTGTACCAGGGAAAGCAGACCGTTGCGCTTGGCTTTGTTGGCCATGGCAACCACCTCAGCGACAAGTGTCATGCATTCTTTCTTTTCAGCCTCACTGCACTGTATGCGCTCGCTGAATTCCCAATCATAATTCATTGAATCTGCTCCAAAATATCCCACTCGGAGAATTACTCATCTAATTATACCACAAATCTTGGAGATTCCTACCAAAATCTGCGGCTGGCCCGGTTTGTTGAGCGCTTAAACGCTTTCTGTTTTTTCTAATGCTTTGGCCAGCTCGGCCAATTCTCCTGAATCGACGTTATAATAATTCTCGAGATGCTCAATCTGGCCGGTTGTCGGTATTCTTGTGCCCCTTTCCAGTTCAACCAACCGGGATGGCGGAAGACCGGCCCCCCGGCAGATTTCATTTAAGGTTAATTTGCTCTCAGCCCTCAACTGAATCAACCGCTCGCTAAATTCGCTCATTGTCCATCTCCTTCATGATATAATTTGATGGGATTGCGCAAGTCCAGGCAATGATAAACGATCAGATTTGCGATCTCTAATCCGAATTATGGCCTGCAGCAGGTGGCTGCAAGAAATTCATCATTTCACCCCACCAGGGTTCGTGCGAGCCCGATGGCCAGCTGTTATGCCCTGCTTTTGGAAATGTCCAAAGGTGCTTTGGCCCCGGCAAGGCTTCATAAAGGCGGCGGGTCAGTCGGTTGGGGATAATCTCATCCTGTCCCGCCATGATGACGGCAACCGGGCCCGGATAATGTGCCAGATTCGCCACATTATCATAACGGTCTTTGACAATCCAGCGGGCCGGCAGAAACCAATATTT